>Ga0181527_1004105_pt1 | contig 12625 bp, 4 predicted proteins | sample PEATcosm2014_Bin_30_FD_119762 | JGI IMG/M metagenome (GOLD analysis project Ga0181527, IMG submission 119762) | Peatland microbial communities from MTU Mesocosm Facility, Houghton, MI, USA - PEATcosm2014_Bin06_60_metaG | ecosystem: Environmental > Terrestrial > Soil > Wetlands > Peat | place...
CACTTCGGATCCTGTCCGATGCGAATGCGTGATTGATTCAAGACCCACTTGCTCGGCTCGCCGATTAAAACGATTTCAATATCCATGTTCCTATCCAAGGCTCGCAGTCGCTGAGGCGGCAGCCATGAGGGCAGCGCAAAGTCCCCCGCTCGGAAGCCACGCCGGAAGGGCGCTGCTGCCGCCACGGAATCCGCTCGTTGGCGTAATCCATGCAAGCAGAGTATCACCGCAGGTGAAGGAATGGGGAGCCTTCTTTTCAGGTTTCTTTCTCTGCGGCGCGGCACAATGCGAAACAGGCGGTCGTACAGATGCTTCCCAAAGCACTGCAAGCTGGAAGAAGTTACTGATGAGAGATAGCCCTGGCCCCATACCGTCTCAACTACCGGCTCAGAAAATGCTTGGGCTATAACACACCACGCAAAGTCTTCTGGCAGTGAGGGACTCGAATAGCATCGTAAATAGCTGAATCATATATAGATATAGTTTCAGCCGAAGTAAATACCCCCAAATATACCCCCCGCAGAGCAGGGCTTGGGGCTTTTTGCCGCCAGATCGAGCCGGAATCCCCCACAGCACACTGTTGTATTCCAGTGAATGCCCTTCCTTCGGCCACAGTTGAAGGATGGAGCCGAGCGGATCAAACCTCGTGTTTTCTCTTCGCCCATTTCAGGCGTTAGCGTAGAGCACCGAATAGTGCTTCTTGAGGTACTGTCATTTCATGCGAATCGCAGCACCGGAAGAATCGTCTGAGGTCGGCAGCTTCGCTATGATATGAAAGTCCCCGGCCAAATGCTCATCAATCGATTCCGAAATGTCCTTGACCTATCACGAAATTGATGTGTATTCTTTGACCGAGCCTCCGTCGATATTTTATTCCCCCTGTTTCAGCGGACACTCAGATCATGAGAGGGCTCAAGGACGCAACAGTGCCGCTCAAGACTTGTCTGCCGAGGAGAAGGAGTTCATGCGGCAGATCTTCAATTGAATGCAAACCCGCATCTGCGTCGGCATCCAGCGAGGAAGCTTGCGAAGGCTTTCCTGCTCGCTGTCCATCACCACGGGCGGCGGGTCAAACGCCGACAGCCGGGATTTCCACACGCCTGCGTGCGGAGATTGGCGGTTCCCATAACTTGATTCCTAACCGACGCCCCCAGGCTGTTCCAGGACGTTAGCCATGTTCGTTCCCACCGTTTTTGGCGTTGCGCGCCAGCGTTTTGCCTTGAATCTGCATCCGATGGAGCCCGCCCAGAGCCAGAACTTCGGCTCCCAGGCCGCCGAATCTTCCAGCACGCCACAAACGTTCCTTTTCATTCATGCTTCCGTAGCCCGTACGGTCGGCGGAAGCAGTTCGGAGTTCGTCATGTCCATGAGCCGCCGCCTCTCTCGCTCTGTTGTTTCCCTGTGTTCAGCCTTCAGTTCCTTCGCAAGCCGGAAGAGCAGTCTTCGTTCCAGGCTGCTCCTGCGAGTGCTGGTTGCGCTGGCCGGCCTGCTGCTGCCCGCACTCGCGCCCGCGCAGACATTCACTCCGAATTGGGTTCAGTTGTCGCCCGCGACCAGCCCATCGGCACGTCTCAGCGCTGCCATGGCCTACGATGCGGCGAGTGGCCAGATCGTGCTCTTTGGTGGCAGCAACGGACCTCGTGCCTACCTGGGCGACACCTGGATATGGGACGGCACCAACTGGACACAGAAAAGCCCCGCGAACAGCCCATCGGCGCGTGCCTACTTCGCCATGGCCTACGATGCGGCTCACGGACAGGTCGTCCTCTTCGGCGGGGAAAACCCCGGCGTTTTAGGCGACACCTGGGTATGGAACGGAACCACCTGGACCCAGCAAAACCCCGCGAACAGCCCACCAGCGCGCTACTACTCCGCCATGGCCTACGATGCGGCGCACGGCCAAACGGTGCTCTTCGGTGGTCATGACAATAGTGACAACGCACTAAGCGACACCTGGGTATGGGACGGAACCACCTGGACCCAGGTGAGCCAGAGCCCCGCGATCAGCCCGTCCGGGCGTCATGGCGCTGCCATGGCCTACGATGCGGCGAGCGGCCAAACGGTACTCTTTGGAGGTGGCGGGAGTTCTGGCTGGATAAACGACACCTGGATATGGGACGGCACCAACTGGACACAGAAAAGCCCCGCGAGCAGCCCATCGGCGCGTGACTACTCCGCAATGGCCTACGATGCGGCTCACGGCCAGATCGTCCTCTTCGGCGGGTCTGCCTCCGTCTATTTAGGCGACACCTGGGTATGGGACGGAACAAACTGGACCCAGCAAACTCCCGCGACCAGTCCGCCCGCGCGTAGTGATGCCTCCATGGCCTACGACGCGGCGAGCGGCCAGATGGTGCTATTCGGGGGATACGACTCCGCCGGATTGCTGGATGACACCTGGACGCTGCAACTTGGCTCGGTCAATCTGGGCAGCGCCAACGTCTGCCCGGCTGGCTCGACCACCCCCTCGCCGTGCAGCCAGACGGCTACGGTATGGTTCGATGTTGCCGCCAACACCACCATCGGTTCCATCCAGATCCGGACCATGGGAGCGGCGGGGCAGGACTTTACCGCGACCTCTCCGGACACCAGCACGACCCTTTGTACGGCGAAGACTTACACGGCCGCGACCACCTGCTCGGTGGATGTGACCTTTTCGCCCAAGTATCCTGGCCAGCGCCTGGGCGCGGTGCAACTGCTCAACTCGACAGGCACGGCGGCGCTGGTCACAGTCAATCTCTATGGCCAAGGCGTGGGCGGGCGGGCCGCATTTCCCCCGGCGATCATCAATACGGTGGCCGGTAGCGCCACTGCTGGCTATAATCCTCCCGGCGATAGCGTTAGCGGTGGTCCATACGTCACGGCTACGAATGCCAAGTTGAAAGGTCCCGGGAGCACGGCGCTGGACGGTGCAGGCAACCTTTATATCGCTGACACTTCAAACTATCGCATCCGCAAGGTGGATGCGACGACCGGATACATCAGCACCGTCGCCGGCAACGGTACATATGATGTGAAAAGCGGGGACGGAGGCAAGGCCACCGATGCTGTAATTGGCACACCGAACAGTGTAGCGTTGGATGGCGCGGGCAATCTGTATATAGGAGATGGTTCGAACAACGTTATCCGCAAGGTGGATGCGGTGACGGGCTTCATCAGCACCGTGGCGGGCAACGGTTCCCAAGGCTACAAAGGCGACGGGGGCTTGGCCATCCATGCCGACATTTGCATCCCCAATTTTCTGGCGCTGGACGGCACGGGCAACCTGTATATCGATGACGGTTGCTACAATACCATTCGCAAGGTGGATGCGGCGACGGGCATCATCAGCACGGTGGCGGGCGAATATAACAACGGGAATCCCGGTTACGGCGGCGACGGAGGATTGGCCATTAGCGCCCGGTTGAATTCTCCCTTAGGTTTGGCGCTGGACGCCGCCGGGAATATGTACATCACGGATTCGGGCAACAACCGCATTCGCAAGGTCGATGCGGCGACCGGCATCATCAGCACGGTCGCAGGTACCGGCTCAAACGGTCACAGCGGGGACGGGGTTCTGGCTCTCCAGGCCAATTTGAACTATCCCCAAGGTATGGCGCTGGACGCCGCGGGGAATCTGTATGTGGTGGATACTTATTATAACTGTATCCGCAAGGTGAATGCGCAAAATGGCGCGGTCAGCGCCTCGAGTACCCTCAGCACGGCAGCGGGCACCTGCAACACAAGTGGGAACTTCAGCGGGGACGGCGGAGCGGCGACCAGCGCCAAGTTGAACGATGCCCAGGACATTACGCTGGACTCCGCCGGGAACCTGTACATCACGGATGACGGCAACAATCGCATCCGCAAGGTGAGCGCGGCCACGCCGCCCACGCTGAACTTTGCCGCTACCGATGTGGGCCTCGCCAGCAGCGACAGCCCGAAAACGGTGACGCTGGAAAACACCGGCAACGGCGATCTGATCTTTCCTATTCCCTCCGCGGGCTACAATCCCAGCATCGCCGCCGGTTTCACGCTCGATAGCACGGTCTCGAATGCGTGCTCCCTGGTTTCTTCCAGTTCGCAGGATGCCGCAACACTGGCCGCGGGCGGCTCCTGCATCCTGTCAATGAGCTTCGCGCCCGTCGCCGCGGGCCTGGACAATGGATCGCTGACATTGACCGACAACAGCGCGCCGGGTTCCCAGGCCATTACGCTCCAAGGTACAGGCAATACTGTCACGCTCACGTCAAACGCGGGATCAGGACAATCGGCGGCCATCAACACGGCTTTTAGCACAGCGCTCTCGGCCAATGTGCGGGATGGCTCCGGCAATCCTGTAGCGAACGAAATAGTGACCTTTACCGCTCCCGCGAGCGGGGCCAGCGGAACATTCGCAAACGGCTTGATTACGGCCACGGCAACCACCGGCTCCAATGGCGTGGCTACGGCTTCGACCTTCACGGCCAATGCAACGGGCGGTTCCTATACGGTGACGGCGACCCTGGACAGCATGAGCGCCAGCTTCAACCTGTCCAATCTGGTTCCCCCCACCGTGACAGCCGTTTCACCCAGCAGCGGCCCAGCGGCTGGCGGAACTCCGGTAACCATCACGGGAACCAACTTCACCGGGGCAACCGGCGTCACCATCGGCGGAGCAGCGGCAACCGGCGTTTCGGTGGTGAGCAACACGTCGATCACGGCGGTCACCCCGGCAGGCGCGGCGGGAACGGCCAGCGTTGTCGTCACCACACCCGGCGGCAGCAACGCCGCCAACACGCTGTTCACCTACATTGCGCCGCCGTCCATCAGCAAGACCTTCGGTGCGGCTACCATTCCGCTGAACGGGATTACAACTCTGAGCTTCACCATCACCAACCCGAACACGGTGACGACACTGACAGGAGTCGCTTTTAAGGACACCTTCCCCTCGGGCCTTCAGTGGGACATCAATTCGGGTGGGACAGGTACTTGCGGAATTAGCCTGATTGCCAACACATATGTGCGCCTGGAAGGAGGAACCATCATCGCGGGTGGCTCATGCACCTTTTCGATGAATGTGACCGGCATGACTGCCGGGGTCAAGAACAACACTACAGGCAACGTTAGTTCGACCAATGGCGGCACAGGCAACACTGCCTCGGCATCGCTGACGGTTAATCAGGCTGCGGCGATCACCAGTACGAATAGCACCACCTTTACCGTGGGCGCGGCAAGCTCATTCACAGTGACCGCTACCGGTACTCCCGCTCCGTCTTTCAGTGAAAACGGGGCGCTGCCCAGCGGCGTCACCTTCACCGATAACGGCAACGGCACGGCAACCTTCAGCGGCACACCGGCAGCCGGCGCGGGAGGGAGTTATCTGATCACCATCACGGCGTCGAACGGCGTGAGCCCGAACGCCACGCAGAGCTTTACGCTGACGGTGAATTTGCCGCAGTTCCAGCTCACCACGGCGGTCTTACCGGCGGCCGGCGGAATGGTTTCGCCAACATCAGGTGTGGCCTATGTGCAAGGCACGGTTGTGCCGCTTGTGGCAACGCCGGCTGTGGGCTACACTTTCCTGAACTGGATATCGAGTCCTGATGCGGTGGCCAACGCAACTTCCGCCAGCACCGCCATCCCCATGAACGCCGCCGAAAGCGTGACGGCCAACTTCACGCCGACACTGGTGGTAAACACGGCGACTGACGACGCGGGCAATGCCGGCAATTGCACCGCGCAAGCCACTTCGGGCACCAATACGGTCGATGCGGCGTGCAGCCTGCGCGACGCGCTGCTGTTCGCGACCGGCGCCGGTTCAGGCAACATCAGCTTCGACTCGACGGCCTTTGCGGCCTCCAATACCGTTGCGCAAAACACCATCACGCTGAGCAACGGCACGCTGAACATTCCGCAATACACAACCATTACCGGACCCACCACGGGCAGTGGGGCCACGCTGGCCAACCTGGTGACGGTCAACGGCAATGCGGCTTCCACGGTCTTCACGGTAAACTCCGGCGTGACCAACGACAGCCTGAGCGGGCTGATCGTCACCAACGGGAGCAGCGCGAACGGCGGCGGCATTGCTGTCAACAATAGCGTGCTGACGGTGAGCAACAGCACCTTCAGCGGCAATACGTCTTCCATTGAGGGCGGCGCCATTGCCATTGCCAGTTCCGGAGGCGGCGCACTGACGGTGAGCAATTGCACTTTCAGCAATAACTCATCCGGCGAAGGCGGCGGTATCTACGTCGAAGGCCAACTGACGGTGAACAATAGCACTTTCAGCAGCAATACGTCTTCAGACGACGGCGGTGCCATCAGCATGGTACACGGCACGACGACGGTAAGCGACAGTACCTTCAACAGCAATACGACTTCGAGTGTTGGTGGCGCCATCGCGGTCGGCGGCAAGGGCGCTACGCTGACGGTAACCAACAGCATCTTCACCGACAACACTGCCATCAGCGCGGGCGCGGGCATCTATAACGAAACGACCGCCAACGCCGACAGCAATGTCTTCTTCAACAACCTCGTGAGCGGTTCGGAGGACGATTGCAACGGCTGTACCACCGACACCAACGCAGTGAGCGGCAATCCGAAGCTAGCGGCACTCAGCTACTATGGCGGGCCGACCCAGACCATGCTGCCGCTGCCCGGCTCGGCGGCCATCTGCGCCGGGCTTGCCAGCCACGATACAGCCAATAGCATCACCACCGACCAGCGCGGGTTCAGCTTCCTCTCCACGTATTGTCCGTCTGGCCATGTCGATGCCGGCGCGGTGCAGACCAACTACGCGCTCAGTTTCACTATAGATCCCGGAGCTTCGCAGGTTGCTGGGGTTCCCTTTACCGCAGGCGTTACCCTGACCGAGAGCGCCAGCCCGGTGAGCGGCGTGACGATTCCGGTGACACTGAATGGCGGAGGCACACTCTCCGGCGGATCAGCCAGCACCAACTCGAGCGGCGTGGCCAGCTACACGCTGACAGCAACCAACGCGACGACGCTCACGGGGCTCATTTTGACGGCTACGCTGCCGTCCCCGCCTACTTTGACAGCAACCAGCGGCAGCTTTGCACTGGCGGAGCCAACACCCACGGTGAGCAGCGTCTCTCCGACCGGCGGCCTACCGACTGGCGGAACGATTGTGACCATTACCGGAACGAATTTCACCGGAGCAACGGCCGTGGACTTCGGGTCCACGCCGGCCACCAACGTCACGGTCGTCAGCTCAACGACGATTACTGCAACCTCGCCGGCGGGAGTGGGCACAGTGGATGTCACGGTGACCACTCCTGGAGGCACAAGCGCTACATCCCCACTCGACCAATACGCCTATGCGAAGGCGACGGCGACGGTGACGCTGGGCAGCCTGAGCCAGACTTATACCGGCTCGGCGCTTTCGGCGACGGCCACGACCACGCCAGCCGGCCTGACGGTGACCTTCACGTACAACGGGCTGACGGCAGCTCCTACGGCTGCGGGGACTTACACGGTGGTGGGGACGGTCGGCGATCCCAACTACCAGGGCACGGCGACGGGGACGCTGACGATCTCGAAGGCGATGGCGACGGTGACGCTGGGCAGCTTAGCGCAGACCTACACCGGCTCGGCGCTTTCGGCGACGGCCACGACCACGCCTTCCGGCCTGACGGTGACCTTCACGTACAACGGGCTGACGGCCGCTCCGACGGCTGCGGGGACTTACACGGTGGTGGGCACGGTGAGCGATCCGAACTACCAGGGCACGGCGACGGGGGCGCTGACGATCTCGAAGGCGACGGCGACGGTGACGCTGGGCAGCCTGAGCCAGACTTATACCGGCTCGGCGCTTTCGGCGACGGCCACGACCACGCCTGTTGGCCTGACGGTGACCTTCACTTACAACGGCTTGGCGGCCGCTCCGACGGCTGCGGGGACTTACACGGTGGTGGGGACGGTGAGCGATCCGAACTACCAGGGCACGGCGACGGGGACGCTGACGATCTCGAAGGCGACGGCGACAGTGACGCTGGGTAGCCTGAGCCAGACTTATACCGGCTCGGCGCTTTCTGCTACCGCCACGACCACGCCAGCCGGCCTGACGGTGACCTTCACGTACAACGGGCTGACGGCGGCTCCTACGGCTGCGGGGACTTATACGGTGGTGGGCACGGTCGGCGATCCGAACTACCAGGGCACGGCGACGGGGACGCTGACCATCAACAAAGCCACGCCCACCGCTACGTGGGCAACGCCGGCAGCCATAACCTACGGCACGGCGCTGAGTGCAACCCAGCTCGATGCCAGTTCGCCGGTCGCCGGTACGTTTGCCTACAGCCCGGCAGCCGGAACGGTTCTTGCAGCGGGTTCGCAGGAGCTTTCGGTTATATTCACGCCAACCGATGCCACCGACTATGCCGCGGCTACGGCCAGCGTAACGCTGACCGTGAACGTGCAGACGCAAACCATCAGCCTCGCATCCAGTACTCTGGCGTACGCATCTGGGGTAACCTTCGGAGTCACTCCGCTGACGCTGAGTGCGACTTCGACCTCGGGACTGAGTGTGACCTTCACCCTCCTGTCCGGGCCGGCAACGCTCAGCGGCAACTCGCTGACCATCAATGGCGCAGGCGCCGTGACGATCGCCGCAAATCAGGCCGGGAACGCCAATTACGCTCCCGCGCCGCAGGTGATCGAGAACATCACGGTGAACAAGGCTCTGCCCATCACTTCCATTGCCAGTAGCGCCAACCCGGTGCTTTTGCAGAATGCGATCACACTTTCCGCGACCATTGCCTCGGGGGCAGGCACGCCGACTGGGACCGTGACGTTCCTGGACGGCTCAACTCCGCTAGGCACAGGCACACTCAGCGGCGGCGTGGTCACGCTCACCACGTCGAGCCTGGCCACCGGCACACACTCGATCACCGCGATGTACGGTGGCGACGCGAACTTCCTCGCCTCCACCAGCAGTCCGCTGACGCAACTGGTGGAGGACTTCAACTTCAACATCTCCTCGACCTCGAACAACTCCTCATCCTCGATCACCGTGATGCCCGGAGGCACGGCGGTCTTCACGTTCTCCGTATCTCCAGTAGACGGGAGCACCTTCCCAGCGGCTGTAACGCTGACTCTGAGCGGACTGCCCGCGGGAGCTACGTACAGCTTCTCGCCGGCGACGATTGCGGCGGGTGCGGGCGCGACCGTGGTGACGCTGACCATCGACATTCCGCAGACTGAGGCCAGCGCGAAGCCGTTGACGCTCCATCCCGGCGCACAGCTTGCCGTGAATCGCAACGGCGGCAGTAGTGGAGGCCAAGCAGGCGGAGTTGCCGGCAGGCTGGCGCCGTTCTCGCTGGCGCTGCTGTTGCTGCCGTTTGCCGGCCGGCTGCGGCGCACGGGTAAACGGCTGGGACGCATGATGTGCGCGTTGTTATTGCTGGCCGCGGGCATGGCTGCGGTGGCCGGAATGAGCGGCTGCGGCTCGACAAGCGGCTTCTTCGCCCAGCAACAGCAGAGTTACACAGTCACCTTAACCGCAACTTCGGGTGCCTTGTCGCACTCGGCCACAGTCACCCTCACGGTAGAGTGACAAAGGAGACGGATGAAGATACGCAGATCGATTTGCGGCAGATTGTTTCTGATGGCGGCGTGCCTGTTGGCCGGGAAGGGCGCCTGGGCGCAAGCTTCCAGCGCCGTGCAACAATCGCAGGTCTCCACCGACCTGGCAGTAACGTATTCGCTGGAACGGTCGGAGCTGGCGCCGGGAGACTGCGGCTGCTTCTGGCTACAAGGAGGAGGCGTGGATGCGGCCGTTACGTTCTGGAAGGGACTTGGCGTAGCAGCGAGCTTCACCGGCGGCCATGCTGCGAACGTTGCGCCCGGTGTGGATGTGAACAAAATCGCCTTCGCGGGCGGTCCGCGCTTTACGTATAACGCGTGGACCGGCCACGCCGCAGCCACGGACCAGCGCCGCCTGCAGATCTTCGGCCAGGGGTTGTTTGGCGGCGTGCATGGCTTCGACGGCCTCTACCCAGTCACTTCCGGAGTCACTTCCAGCGCCGGTTCGCTGGCCATTGAGGCCGGCGGAGGGGTGAATCTGTTCCTTACAAAGAACCTGGGCGTGCGCCTGCTGGAGGCCGAGTATGTGAGGACGGAGCTGCCCAACAACGCGTCCAACACTCAGAACGACCTGCGGCTGTCGTTCGGTTTCGCTTACCACCTGGGCGCGCGCCGCCGCCGGTGACGTGGATTGTGACGTAATAGCATTGGCGTTTCGTTCCCTGCGCACCGCAACTTTTCCAGACTCGGATGCCGAAGTTGTCTGGCAGCCGGTACGTTATGCAGCAGAGCCGCGAAAGGGCAACACCTTGCCGCCGCGCTGAGCTTGCACCAGACAATCAGCCCATTCCTGCATCATCTTGGCGCGCGGCTCCAGGTACAAGGCGTGGTTATAGGCTGCGGTTACGGCATTTCACGGAGCATGAGCAAGCTGCAACTCAATATGGTCGTGAGCGTAGCGGGAGTTCGAGTCCCGGCCCTCAATCGAACCCGCGGTGGAATACCACCAGAGCGCAGAAGAGTGAAAACCAGCATGGATATTGGGAATGAGGGGCTTTTCTGCAGATACCAACACTCAACAGTTGTGAATACCCCAGAAATTGCACCAAAAACCTTGGATTCCCGATTACCTCCTTAGATGGAATTATTCCTTATACCATTGAAATTATTGGATTTATTCTTGGGATACCTGATGGTCTTGGATGTCCTAAAATAGGTAATTGGTGGGCAGTGAGGGACTCGAACCCCCGACTTCCTGCTTGTAAGGCAGGCGCTCTAACCAGCTGAGCTAACCGCCCACGCGCGGCGGGAAGGCGCTATTGGCCTCTCTTCATCATAACAGCGCGCTTGCTTGCCGGTGAGCGAAGCGACTCCTCCGGCGCGTATTCAATAGCGCGGCGGCCGGTGTTGATAGACTCACGGGGTGGGCCGTCTCATCCTCAATGCCGACGATTTTGGGCTGACATCCGGGGTAAACCGCGCCGTTGCCGAGCTGCACCGGGCCGGAGCGCTGACCAGCGCTACGCTGATGGCGCGGGCCGCGGCCACCGATGAGGCTATTGAGATTGCCCGCTCCACGCCGTCGCTGGGCGTAGGCTGCCACGTGGTGCTGGTGGATGGCGTGCCAGTGCTCTCGCCGACGCGGGATATTCCGTTTCTGGCTGACCCGGTGGATGGATGCTTTCATCCCACACTATTCGGATTTCTCAACGAGCTTTCTCACTTTGATCCAAAACTCATTCGTGATATTGAAGCCGAGACCGCCGCGCAGATTGCGCTGCTGCAATCCAAGTGCATCTCGCTGACGCATATCGACACGCACAAACACGTACATATGTTTCCCGCCGTACTCAGGCCGGTGCTGCGGGCGGCGCGGGCAGCGGGGATTCGTGCGGTGCGCAATCCCTTTGAGCCGGCGTGGAGCCGGCGCGCCACGCTCCACGCGCCATGGCTGCGCCGCGCACAGGTGAGCCTGCTGCGGCTGTGGGAGCCGGCGTTCCGGCGCATTGTGGCGGAAGAAGGCTTTACCACCACCGACGGCGCGCTCGGCGTGCTGGCTACGGGCACCCTGGACGCCGCCACACTGGCTGCTTTGCTCAGAAATCTGCCCGCCGGCACGTGGGAGCTGGTCACGCATCCCGGCTACAACAACGCCGATCTGGCGCGGGCGCACACGCGCCTGCTGGCCTCGCGCGAGACGGAGCGGGCGGCGCTTGCGCCCTTCCATTGGAGAGATGGAATCGAGCTGATCAATTTTTCCCGGATGGGTAACAGTTGATTCCGGCCGCTTCAATTTCCAGCTGCAATGCGCAACAGGCGAATAAGGGGAACGATGGTTGCCGCGATTGCGTATTCCCTTACGACACAACCGGCAGGAGATTCCTACTTCGTGTTAGAAAGTGGAGACAGGATGGACATTGTTTTCTTCTGGAAGGTACTGGTCTACGGATGGGCCACGTGCGAGACTTTGCTTGCCATCGCAACGCGCACGCGGCGCAGCAGAGGCGAGGTGAAGGACCGCGGATCACTGATTCTTCTCTGGGTGACAATCTGTCTCGCAATCTACGCCGGAGAAATGATTCATTCCAAGATGCCTGAGAACATCTTTGGCGGCGCGCACTGGCTGATCCTGGTATCCATGATCGTGCTCCTCACCGGCATCGGCCTTCGCGCGACGGCAATTCTTTCGCTGGGCAAGGCCTTCAGTTCGAATGTATCCATCCGCAGCAATCAAAAGATCTATCGCGGCGGCCTTTACCGCTATCTGCGCCATCCCGCCTACACCGGCTCCCTGCTGGCGTTTCTCGGACTGGGCATTGAAGTGCGAAACTGGATTGGGTTCTGTGTGCTGGTTGTGCCTATCACCGCTGCTTTCCTCTACAGAATTCACGTCGAGGAAATTGCCTTGAATGAGGCCTTCGGCGCCGAGTATGCAGATTACAGCCGGCATACCAAGCGGCTGATTCCCGGCATCTATTAGCAGGCTTGAGAAACTCCGGGGTCTCCAGCCGCGTCTATCTCCAAGAGTCTGAATCCGCACGCGACGAGAAAAATATGCGCATTGGCATTACTTGTTATCCCACCTACGGCGGTTCGGGCGTGGTGGCCACGGAACTGG
>Ga0181527_1004108_pt1 | contig 12621 bp, 3 predicted proteins | sample PEATcosm2014_Bin_30_FD_119762 | JGI IMG/M metagenome (GOLD analysis project Ga0181527, IMG submission 119762) | Peatland microbial communities from MTU Mesocosm Facility, Houghton, MI, USA - PEATcosm2014_Bin06_60_metaG | ecosystem: Environmental > Terrestrial > Soil > Wetlands > Peat | place...
CTATCGTATTCACCTTTGCATAAACTACTTTTATCGTGCTGTTATCTGGTTTGGCAATGGAACTGACGGTGGCAATCGGCCCTCCAAAGGCTCACCTAAGATTTCGGAATGTTTGGTAAGGAAATTGTCTGGAGAGGGACTTTTTCTGAATTGATTTCGGGTGATAAGTGTAATGGACGTAGGAAGTTACGAGAAAATCACGAATTCTGCGCGAGGCTCCCCGGAGACGCACGTTGGGGGCTGGGTGTGGAGGATTGTATGGAAAACTATGTGATTGAAGCCAAAGCAGTAACGCCCGCAATGCGCCTAATTGTTCCGGGCTTTCGGGGAACGATTCGGCAGAAGAGGAAAAAACAGAAAATAGGCTACACGTGGTGGCTCGGCGTTCTGAAGGGACCGTGCAGTCTGCGCCTCATCGGTCTTCCATGGCGGCCTCATGGCTCCCCCGCTACCGCAGATGCGTCTGGCTCACCACATTCCGGCCAAGGGCCTTGTTGGCGCAATTCCAGGCAATGCGGTTCGGGTTATTGACGCGCCATATCGTGGACTGGACAGTCAACCAAGGCAGTCCATGGCCACGCAATCGCCGATTTCTCAACGCTTCACGCTGCGCGTGATCACGTTTGCCCAGAAACCGTGGCTTTACGCGCGCCCCAAGTGCTTGATTATCTAAGGCTGGTTTGTGCAGATTGGACGGCCCACAATCGGATGATTTTGGGCGCCAACCGTGGGCGCTCTCGATGCCGTCAATGGCAAGGAATATGTGCGCATGCTGCGCCGGGCTATGGACCTGGGGGGTTCCACCAGGTGATCTTCATCTGCCATACGCCACTCGATTTGGGAGTTAGCGGATAACGTCCTTTCGGTTCACGAAGGGCAGGTATTCATGCTCGGTCAAGATACGGCTGCGGCCCAAAGGCGATTCTAGGTCTTGTGTATCCGTCGGTTTTGTTAGGGTTCGCAACGTCGTGCCATTTCATGCGCCGTACCCCACGATGATGTATGACTGATGCTGGGTCCCCGCATTATGGCAAGAAACCGCTGCCATTTTCATCTCGTCTGCATTCTGGATCGGGAATAGACCGGGCTGAACCGGTGCCGTCACGTTGATGGCTTGCACCTCAGATCCCTTCCGAGGCTTTGGGAGCCAAGAGTCTCTCCAGCCAAGTCAGTACAGGTCTGCGGTTTAGTTTTTCCCAGTGAATTTGGTTGTCGTAGTCCTGTAGGCATGCCCGGCAGGAATAGCTGCACTCTGCCGGGCAGTCTAGTGTGTTGCGGGCAGCGTTCAAAAGCCCACCCATGGAGTGCCGATTCATCAGCATTTGGCAGTAACCCGCGCCCCCTGGAACATTATCATAAAGGATGATTTCAGGCTGTTGGAATAAACGTCCACGAACCGAAGCTGAGATCTCGCGCTGGTCAATACCGAGGAGTCGTGCACCAGACAGGCGAATTGCTTCGGCCAAGGTCCTCGTGAAAGCGTTGAGCCATTCGTCCTTTTCTTGAGCGGGAACGTCTCCAGGAAGAGAGATAGGCTCGTCGATGCGTACCTGAAGGACGTCCGTGTGGAATTCGTGGCCCAAGTCCTCGACAGTCAAATGATTCCGGCTGCATGGCTGGTCGTATGGAGTGCGGTGGCCGGCCGCGCGGACGCGGTTCCTGTGGTTGACAGGGTCCTTGAGCAGTACAGCAAAGCCACAGGTACAGCGCAGGAACCCGAACCGATGACCCTTATTGACCACAAACATCAGGCCCTGCTTGGCATCCTGATAGGCCCAACTGGTACGAGGCACATCAGTGGGACAGCGCTGAAACTCGCCGTCCCCGGCAGAGGTGAGTAAGCGCGCCTCCTGAGCTGCCGCAGGTCGGAGGCGCGTGAGGCCAGGGTCGCTGCCGCCAGCTTTCTTACTGGAGGTTACGAAGCTTTTTGGTTCGATGAAAGCACGAATCTGACTTGGCGCGATAGGCTGGTGGCATTTTAGGCAGCCCGGGGTGAAGGCATCCCGTTCTTCAGCGATCTCGACGTGGTGACACTTCATACACTCTCGATAAAAGCGGCTGGGCATGAAGTGACGTGGATACTCTCCGATGCCATAGGACTCCCACACACGTCCCGCGGCAATAACTTGTGCTCCAGGCGCGTATTCGCTGATGCCCATACGGGCATCGCGAAGGAGCAGGATCTCTTCCTCCCACGGCTTCCCGAACCTGTTGGGTTGATCTCCCCGCAGAACTTCGAGCTGGACACTGTTCACAGGGAAGCTATAAGTGGGCAAGAAACCAAGCCGCGGGAAATGGTTAATTAAGAGCTGATCCTGCCATCTCTTTGTCTGGCTGGCCCAAAACCGGTTCTCTTTTGCGCGCTGAATGTCGCCCGCCGTCCGCATAAACATGTCATAGTAGTAGCGCCACCGCTCGCCGTACCACTCACAGCAGCCTTTCAACTCCCTAAGGAACTTTTCAGCCAATTTCGTGTCAGGCGCGCGTACCGCTGAAGGTAGATCTTCACCCATGGCCTGCGCTTCGTTCAAACGTCGCTGGCCTTCGATTGAGCGCAAATACTCCTCGGCGTCACGGAGGAATTCAAACTGCTGCACCTCGGAGAAATTTCCCCCGAAGAACTCCGCTAGAGAAGGCGAGCCACCGGACTGTCCAACCTTTCTGTGTTTCAGGAAACCACCGAGGAGGACAGAGAATTGGTGGCGGCGAAAGAGTCGCTCGTTCCCAAGGTGAACGAAAGGGGTCTTCGGCTCACGTCCCAGGTAATCACCGACGTTGCGGTATTCCGCTTGGTCGTAATTGCGGTTTTGCGCGAATGTCACGCAAAGGGGCGCGGCCTGAGCGCGACGTCCAGCGCGGCCCGTGCGCTGCAGATAGTTTTGGATTCCCGGTGGCACATTGCGGCAAAACACGGCTTCAAGCTCTCCAATGTCCACCCCCAGCTCCATAGTCGTCGAGCAACTCAGCACGCTCACCTTACCAACCTTGAAGTCACGTTCCAACTGCTCTCGGATACGATTGTTGATGGCAGCAGTGTGTTCTTTGGCGACAGTGCCGGCGTAGTCCTCCTGGGTGTAGAGGTGGAAGTAGTGATCTTCGACAAGTTCATGGTGGCGTTCCTCTGAGGAGATTTCCTCCAGCTCGCCCTGGCATCGAAAAGCAGCGCATTTTCCCTGCACGCTGGCGAACTGCCGCCAGCCGCAGGCCTTGCATCGGCGAAGGACGTTAGTTCGCCCGTCCACAAACGTCAGCCGACGCACATCCAGAACAAACGCCGCGTTGTCTTGGACGATGAGCCCATTTGCTCGCAGGGCCTGGAATGCCTCGCGCAAGATGCCATCGTAGGTCGCCAGCCCAAGCTGCCTTTCCAAGAAGTAACTCCGACGGTTCTGGAATACCTGCCCTTTATCGCTTACAGTGGGCAGCCAGCTGTAGCGCGCATTAAGCGAAGTGCCTTGCAGTTGAAACCGTCGATTTCGACTGATGAAATCTTCACCCCAAATGTGGGCCGATTCAAGGCTAACGTTAGAGGGCTGTGATATACAGCGAGCACGGCGGATCGTCTCTAGGAGGACCTCCAGGATTGGCTTGGCCTCGGGAGACAGGGTCTCCGGCAACGACTGCGCAAACTGCTCTGCCGCTTGAGCCAGCTTCGAGGGGTCGTACGTGACATAGACGAGACCGAGAGCCTCCAGAGATGTGCGACGGCCCGTAGGCAAACAAAACTCCGCAGTGATCTTGCCGCGAAGGAAGTTGGCGAAGTCCGCATCGACGTCGAAAACCGACCCTGCGGCGTCCACGAAGCTGATAGCTCGTGAAAGCAAGTTGTGCACATTGTCGGTGAGCGAGGCCAGCGTCTGAGTGCCCGGGCAGCTCTGGAAAACCCGCATAATTGCCCAACGGAGCAGAATATCTTGGCTGGTGCGTTGCAAATACGGCGCAAAGAAGGCGGCGTCTTGTCGGCTGTCGGAAAAAGCGAGGAGCCTCCGCCCGTTGCCGGGAGTCGGTTCTCCGGCCACATCAGAAGGGAGGCGTTGATACAACGCATCGGCAATGACGGCGGACAGCGCAAAGTCACCGGGGTGAAATCCCGTCACGACCTCGGCGTCGGTGCCGGCAGTCCCACCGCAGGCTGGACATTTACGCACGTAACGCCTGTTTTCCTCAGCATCATCCCTCAGTTCCACTAGCCGGAGTTTTACTCGGGGGCCAAAGAGCGACTTGATCTCACCCGTAGCGGGATTCATTTCCCATATGGTGTTCCCAGGTTCGGAAGAATTGGCAGTGTCATCGTCTTCGTCTTCGACCTCGGGGCCCCTATCCCCCAACCAGAATACTTGCCGACGGGCCACGGGTTTGGTACCTATCGGCCGTGGCTGGAGACGTTCACCCTCCAAAAATCCCTCGACGTAAGGCTGGCCGCACTTACGGCAGATCAAGAGTCTGTACAGGTTCTGGCCGTCGTGGTTGAATTGGCTACCGAGCCGCACCTCGGCAAATCCCTCCGTCTCTCCGGCCGCCAAACGTAAGGTTATGTTGTCGATGCCACTTGTAAAGAAATGATAGCGGGCTGGTAGCAGAGGGAAGTCTTCCGAGCTCGACCGGGCTCGAATCCCAATCGCGATCAATCCTGTCAGGGCACCCTGTGCCTGCGCTCCGCGTCCAAAGATTGTTTCAGCAAGTTGGGTAAATGCGACAACGCCTCCCTCAGAAAGAGTCTTGGACGCGTGCCGCATTTCTTTGCTCAGGGCAAAAACATCCGCCAAACCCCGACCCAAAGGTGTCTTCTCGTCAAGCCAAAGGCGATGGCATAGGCCACTCGAAAGATTCAACGTAGAGACGGATTGATTCCACCGCTGCACACCCTCGGGGTCCCCAGGGAGAAGCGATGCCGCTGCACTTCCCAGGGCAATCCAAGCTTCGAGCGGCATGGAGAAAATCTCATCGGAAGCCCCGCGCAATAGTGCGTGTTCCTGTCGTTTCCCCCGGATCACGCGAGAGAACCGCACACCGAACAGGTTGGTCGCGAACTCCAAAATGTCCTTGTCGGCACTCTCACCGGGTGCAAAGCTGGCGCTAGTACCAATGCAGATCGTGTCTTCAAAGCGCAAGTTAAGCCGATGACGCAGCTTCCGGATCAGGAGAGCAACTTCGGTCGCTTGGGCACCAGAGTAACTGTGGACCTCATCGAGCACAAGGAAGCGAAGCGCGGAGTTTCTGAACAATGGTGCGTTCTTGGGGAGGAGCAACAGATGCTCCAGCATCGCATAGTTCGTAATCAGAACATGTGGTGGCGTGTCCAGCATTTCCTCGCGAGTGAGCAGCCAATTTGCTGGGATTTGCTCCCAGCGAAACTCCCGCGCAAAAGAAGTGTCGGAACTGAGGACTTCCTCCTCGGCCTGAGCGCGGGTCAGGCCTTGGCGCGTCAGCCCCGTGTAACGGCCCACCTTGATGCCTCTGTATTGAAACCAGTGCACAAACAATGGGACAAGACGCTTGTAAAGTTGATCGTTTGCCAAAGCGTTGAGCGGATAGACAAGCAGTGCCCGCACCCCGAGCCGACTGAGGTTCACATCTTTCAAAAGGGAATCGAGAATAGGATATAGGAAACATTCTGTTTTGCCGCTGCCGGTGCCAGTGGCAACAACAATGTTTTCTCGGCGGCGAACCACCGCCTCCAACGCTTGTGCCTGATGCCGGTGCAAGGGGCGCTGGTATTCGGCCTGCGGCAACCTTGAAAACTCGCCGTCAAGAAGCGGGTCATCTCCGTGGGTTAGTGCCTCCAACGACACGTCTTTCACGAAGTCGGGCAGCGCCTCGACAAAGGGCCCCTTAAGCAACAGCTCGGGTTCCGCGAGAGCGCGACCAATTTCTTGCCGGAGGCGGGGGTACCGACGGCTGACGGGAAGGGCTGACTTCAAGTAGCCCCGAATGCTGTCCTCTATTTGCTTGCCGAGGGTAACGGGGTTCTTGTCGTGTTGATTCTCAGTCATGTGGGTAGGTCCGTTTCATGAGTTCCCAAAACATGAGGTAAAAACCAAAGAGTTCCGGCGCCAGATCCACGAGGGTAGCAATAGCTTGTCTCACGATCTGCGCATCGCCACCAATTCGAGTTAGCCATTGCATAATATCTTCAAAGGATAGCCATCCTGCACTTGCGGCACGCGCGGCCAAGGCGAAAACCGAGGCAAACTTGTTGGAGCAGCTTACGATGGCTGGCTCTTCAATGGAAACACGAAGCCACGGCTTATTCCCCGCGTCAAGCGGCACAAGGCCTTGATAGTCGGCTATCGTTCTCGACAACCAATCGAGGAATGTGACGACGTTACAGAAAAAGGCGTTGACGGGGCCGAGTTCCTGGTTTTCACGGGCGTTTTCTAGACGCGCAATGAACTGGCCCAGTGCCCATCGGGCATGGGTTCTACCCAGCACGCGGTTGGCGTTCCACTCCAGTTGCGCATCAACGTCGTCAATGCACCCAATGGTTTCGTCGAAGTACCGACGGTAGTTGAAACGTGCAAAATCCAATGGCTCCACGCCGCTGTCGTTTGTCTGAACAACAATGGGAAAATTACGAAAGTTCTTTAGGACTGCAAAGGTGTCCGGTGTTACAGATTGGGGGCTGCAAAACGCGTCTTCAATCATGACGCGAAACGCCTCGAACACAAAGTCGTAACCTGCAAGCAATCCGCACCACAACAATGATGCGCCCAGAGGGTGATTTGCGGAAACGTTCGCATAATGGTCAGCGCCCAGGGCCAACAGCTCAGGGATGAGCACTATCCCAGAGTATCTTTCAGAGGAACTGCCGTCCGTGGCGTAGCGGCTTCCTCTAGGTGAAGCAAGCTGCAGCAGCTTGCTGACGTCCTCCCGCGATGATGTGCGAAGCTCTTGCGTTACTGCTTGGGCGGCTCGTTGCAGAATATGCTCCAACCAACGGAGTTCAGTTCGAAGGTCAGGCACGAACCCACACTGCACTACTTGCAGAATATTCGAAAAGGCCTGTACCAACATTTGGTGTTTCTTGTTCACGAACTCGTCCGAAACGTCTGCCACCTCTTGGCCCTCTTCGTCACATTTGATGAGTTGTTCAAGGGGTGAATCTGCGGTCGTACCGTCGACTCCCCCAAAAACTATCAGCGGGGCACGCCGCCCGTCTGAATCGGTCACAAGTTCCCAGTCCGAGGCCTCGTCCCGACAAACCTGAAGTTCCACCAACCACAAACCGTGTGGCCAGTCACATTTCGGTACCAAGAGCTCAGTAGCTGACTTAAATTGCAGGTCTTCCGCAGGAGTGGTTAGGAAACACCGGAGTTCGGGAAGATCGCCGCTGCAGAAGACCCCCTCTTCAGACGCACTTAGGTTTTGCCCGGCGAATTCAACCGTTCTACCAGTAACCAATTCAAGAAGACGGGGCTTCACCAATTGGATCTGTTCCCGGAAAAGGAATTTAACGGACTTAGATTCGTGGAATGCCGAGAATTTTACTCTATCGGGCGTCAGCGGGCGCGCGAACTTTGCGACCGTAGTTTCGGTATCGTCCCACTTGAGGACGATACGTCCACCTTGCGGGTACAGTGTAGAGAGTTGTGCCAGACTTACGTCGAAAAAGGCATGGTTCTGCCCGGACTTCATTCGCTGCAAAACCTGGTTATTAATGGTCAGCTGTGCGGGAATCGCAGGTATGCACCAAACCCGCAACCACCTTTGCGAGTCTCCTGAGGCTGAAAATGTTTCACCGAGTTCCTGGGTAGCTGGCTGGCTTGCACGTCCGGGAGTTCTTTGGAACGACTCCAGAAACATCCCTTTCCTGGACCAGGCAAAGCGTTTCACCACACCTCGAAAATCGAAGGCGAGGTAGTGTTGCCTGTGGGCGTCGGACTGATGCTTTATCGCAAGAGGGGACACCTCAAATCCGCAACACCCCGATTTCACCAGGTTAGTCGGAGGGGCGGATAGCACAAACTTTTCCCCCGCCATGTAGGCGCTGAGCCCAACCCATAACCAATAGGTCCGTTTCAAATGGCATCGCTGACGTTGAATGACAGAGATGTCAACCTCGTGCAATCCTGGGGCCAGAGCCTCCAATTCGCGAAGATTCGGGAGCCGGCAACGCATCGTTGCTCCCTCTATCTGTCCGCCTGCGAGAGGGTATGTTCGCACGACAGACGCTACCGCTACCCTGACTGCCCAACCGTCGTCGCGGCGTGGGTCTTCGTCATACGGGCGGCATATTTCGGGCAGGCCCTTCCAATCATAGTGGATTGATTCCCCATTGTCGGTTAAGATGGAGTGTCCTGCCCTCTCAATAAAGGGTACTGGGGCTGCACGAAAACTCCACGTGTTGATGTCCTCTAACCTAATCTCCCTTTCCGGCCGGACCTGGAGAAGGGATAAGGCACGTTTACCATCTGGCCAAACCCAACGTTCTGCCTCTGGTAAGATCCTCGCCGCGTTTGAGTGCAGAAGATAATAGTCCCCACTCGGAAGCCACGTCGTCCGGCCGGGCTCTTCTCTGCGAAGCTTGCGAGAACCGAGATCGAAGATCATGAATGGCTGCAATTTGTCTTCGAGTCGTGGAGTAAATGTGCGGGTTGCTGTGACCCCGCTTCGCAAGCCGAGCAGTTCTATTGAGATTTGCTGAGAGCCTCTGAGAGGGAAAACAAACTCATCGAAGGACGCTGTCGGATACAGTGTGCCATTGACAACCCAACAAAGCCCTTCCGGGCCAACGTCATTCTCTTCTTGGCGAGGCCCCACGACCTCCAGCGAACTATAGTCTTCACCTAATCGCAAGAATGGTTGTCGCGCTGAACGACGAAGTTGGCCTCCACTTTGGCTGGCAAAAGCCTCCTTGAGTGCCTCGCCTAATCCGGGGTTTATGCCTAGGTAGTTCCCTTCAAAAACCACTTTCAATGCGCAGTGGCAAATGAGCGGCCCAGCAGGACCCTGTAGCGCCCGCCTAAGCATCGGTGGCGCGTATGCGAAGGACCCCAGGATATGCTCCCGCAGCTCTCCACCAGCCTCGGGAAGATCGATGTCAGGCAGCCCAAAACGTCGCTCCACTTGTCGAACCAACTTTGCAAAACGATCGCAGTGGCACAACGGCAAACCTGCTTGGAAGAGGAAAGCCTCTACGTGCTTAAAAGCCCCTGGTTCTGGTGGCGATGTGTAATTCCCCATGACCAGTGAGCACGCCTCACGAAAACATTGGGCAAGGTGGGGCCGCTCCACTGAGGCAATCTTTGTTCCAATATTTCGTTCGAAGTTCTCCCAAAAAGAGCCGAGATCGTATGCCTCGCCCGCTTTCCGAGCCAGCCACACGCTTGTGACTGCTGGATATCTATACACGAGGAGCCGGAGAGCCCGGGACTGATCTTTCCCGGGGATCCTCATCATCGCGTTCTTGACTAAACCGGTGATGGACTCACAGTTCTCCAAAGATAGAGGAACCAATCCCAAAACAGGCGGACACCGGTCTGAGTGAAGAACGTCCCTCCACGTCTTCTCCCATTGTTCAAGGTTACTGGCCACTTATTGCCTTCTCCGAAGACCATATTCTCAACAAGCAACGATGTACTTTAGTCTTCCTGAAGAATCCACGGCCCGGCCACCGGGAGCCTCACCTTGAATTTCGCACCTGCCGTGAATCTTGCTGGGGCTTGCAGCCACGGGTGGTGGGCAATGTCTCCCATGCGACGAGTTCCCTCCCGCTTCCGGTTGTTATCAGATTCATGTCCCGTATCCAGTCTGCTGCACGAAAGAATCGTACCCACTCGCGCTACGCTGCCACACGTAGTCGTACACGCGCCCGGCGACTTCTTCGGTCTCGGCTTCAGTGAAGGGGGGGCGAGGGAGTGTCTCATAGAGGTTATCAAGGATGAACATCTTCACCTCCGCCTGGGTCGCCGCCTTTTGAGTCCAATCCTGCATTGGTCGGAGGAGGTCACGGAGAGACGAAAGCAAACTTCTGCTCGCCTGTTTCAATCTCTCTCGCTCTGTCTTACTAATTTTGTCTTTGAATAGCAGATCGAAAAGTGCCAGTTCGTCATCGTTCAGCCCTTCTTCCGCTGCGCGCCTCTGCTCTGCGTCGAGGCTGGCGGCAAGCTCAACCAACTGCGCAAATGTAGCTTCAACGGTCGCCCGGTCTTTTTCGCGATTATAGTCGGCGATAATCCCCTGATATTTCTTGTAGTAGTCCATCCGTAAAGGATTTTGCGCGAGCATCTGCCTGAGTTTGTTCTCAACGACATCACGGATGTCCTGGAGCGCCGTGTACTTACGCCGAACTTTGCTGGCGAACTCGGCGCGAAGCTTAGCGAAATCAATCTGGCTCAAGTCAACCGTCAGGCCCTCGGCGTGGTCGTCGCCGGGCGCGGCAGCGCGGATGGCCTCATTCACAATGCGATGCAGCTCCTTGAGGACTTCGGTAACATCGGCGATGTCGCGCTTTTCTTCCAGTTTCTTGCAGATAGCTTCTATGTTGTCGTGCCGCTCGGCATAGGTCAAAGCGCTGGGCTCCATGAGCAGGGCCTTGAACCGGATGAACACCTGCCGCGCCATGATCTCAAACCGTCGCTTCGCCTCGTCTGAGGTGTAGAGCGCATCCACAGCATCGCGAAGAGCCTGGATACGATCAAATCCCCTGGCGCCGCGCAAGCGATTGACGTCAAAACCGAGGCCCAGCAAGTGCTTTTCGGCAGCTTCGATGGCTTGCAGCAGAGCTGCCAACAGGTCCTCGATGGGTGCGACGATGCCTCCTCCAACGCCAGCCCCTTGGTCATCCCCAAGAGCGTACTGCGCCAGCGCTTCGCGCAGGCTTTTCAACATCCCGTTATAGTCCACGATGACGCCACATGCTTTGCCTGGAAAAATGCGGTTCGCACGGGCGATGGCCTGCATCAGGTTGTGAGCTTTCATCGGCTTATCGATGTAAAGTGTAGACAGGCACTCCACATCGAAGCCGGTCAGCCACATAGCGCAGACAATGGCAATGCGGAACGGATGCTCGGGATCTTTGAAGGCATCTTCCACCGCCAACCGCTTCCCGTCAGGCGTCTCGAAGCCCGTCTTCATCACCACTCGGTGCGGGATGATGTCGAAATCCCACTTGGCAAAGTCCCGAACCTCGTTCTGGGCCTCGCTGATCACCATCTCGATGATCGTGCTTTCCATCCACTTCCTCTGGCCGCGTAGGTATTCGATTTCCCTGGCCAGACGTTCGCGCACGTCAGAATCAGTGGTCGAGGCGAGCTCCGTTTCCTTGACTGGAACGAGCGCGTTGACCTGGGCAAGCTTGGCCTGCCAACGTGGCTCGATTCGCTGCATCATTCGCGCGCATGTTATCTTGTCAATACAGACCAGCATCGATTTCCCGGTTTCCCAGCGCGTCGAGCAGTGCTCGACAAAGTCGTCGGCCAGCTTGTCCAACCGGTCATCGGCGGTGATGACCTCATAGTCTTTCCCGAGCAACTTTTCAAGCAGCGCTTCCTGATCAGGGTCGAGCTCCGCGCGCTCGATGGCATCGGCGATCCGGTCATTCAAATCGAGCCGCGCGATCCCCAGTTTTTCGCCCCGGTTTTCGTAGATCAGTTTCACCGTGGACTGGTCCTCTTCCGACCTCTTGAAGTCGTAGCGCGAGATGTAGTTGCCGAAGATGCGGCGGGTTAGGTGGTCATGCTTAAAGAGCGGCGTTCCCGTAAAGCCAATGAACGAAGCGTTCGGTAGCGCCAGCCGCATGTTCCTGGCGAACTTGCCCGCCTGGGTGCGGTGGGCTTCGTCCGAAATCACAATGATGTCGTCACGCTCGCTGTAAGGCTGGGTAACGGGCCGGTTGAACTTGTGGATCAGGCTGAATACGAAACGGTGGTTGCCTTGCAGTATTCGCTGTAAATCCTCTCCCGAGCAGGCCCGCGGCGTCTTCTCGTCCGTCACGCCACAGCCGACAAAAGTCCGCCAGATCTGGTCGTCCAGGTCCTCGCGGTCGGTCATTAGCAGGAAAGTGAAGTTTCCAGGCACTACGCGGCGCACCTTCTCGGCAAAGAACACCATGGAGTAGGATTTGCCGCTCCCCTGGGTGTGCCAAAAAACACCCAAACGGCCCAAGTCAGGGTGGGCCCGTTTGACCAGCGGCAACATATCGTGGTCAGACTGTTCCAAGCTGTCCGGAATGCCTTGGGGCAATTCTGCCGGTGGAGGTCCCTCAACCCTCATCAGTTTCGGCATCGGGACTTGGTACTCAACCAAACGCTCGCCCGGGGGAAATTGTCGTTTCAATTCTTCTTGCCGGATAACGGAAGCCACCGCGTTGTTTACGCCCAGTACCTGCTGGTTGCGGGCCACAACTTTGCGGGTCCCTCCGGCTCGGCTCTCGTCAAACACGATGAAGTTTTGCACCAGGTCGAGCAGCCGTTCCTTGGTGAGCATCCCGTCCAGCAGCGCCTCCGCGTCCACGCGGCCCTTGTCCGTCTCGGCGTTGCGCTTCCACTCGACAAAGTGGTCCCACTTGCTGGTAATCGAGCCATAGCGTGCCCGGTCACCGTTGCTGACAATCAGGAAAGCATTGTGATGGAAAGCGTGGGCGATACTGTGCTCGCTCATGTAGTCCGTGAGGTTGTCATC
>Ga0181527_1004110_pt1 | contig 12618 bp, 10 predicted proteins | sample PEATcosm2014_Bin_30_FD_119762 | JGI IMG/M metagenome (GOLD analysis project Ga0181527, IMG submission 119762) | Peatland microbial communities from MTU Mesocosm Facility, Houghton, MI, USA - PEATcosm2014_Bin06_60_metaG | ecosystem: Environmental > Terrestrial > Soil > Wetlands > Peat | place...
ACACCAAGGTTGTTCTGGGCCTCTGCAAATTTCGGGTCAATCTCGAGCGCCGCACGAAATTCCCTCTCGGCTTCGTTCATCTTGCCTTCTGACAAATACACGAGGCCGAGGTCGTTGTGCGCGCTCGCCAGGTTGGGGTCAAGTTGAAGGGCCTTTTCCAAAGCCCCTTTCTCACCTTCTTTATCCCCTAGCTTGGCGAGTGCCAGGGAGAGATTGTATTGCCACTGGGCATTGTTTGGGTCGAGTTGGACAGCCTTTCGATAGGCCTCAGCAGCTTCGCGCACCTTGCCCTCTTCCAGGAGCCGGTTACCTTCGTTATTGAGGTTGCCGGCGGAAGTCTCCTCGTTCACCTGGTTCTTCAGTCCCTGGAATATCTGCATTTCTTGCTTCGAGCGCGTTACGTCCCCCTGTTTCCGCAATTGAAGAGCAAATTGGTAATGGGTATCGGCGAATTGGGGATTAATTTTCTCAGCCGCGACGAGTTGTTCGATGGCCTCATTCGTTTTCCCCGTCTTTGCCAAAGCCGACCCGAGGTCGTAACGTATTTCGTAATCGTCAGGTTTCAACTGCCTGGCGCGTTCCAGGGCCTCGACAGCCTTGGGCAGTTGGCTCAGGCCGGTGTAGGCAGAGCCCTGCAGATGAAAGCCCTCTGCGTCGTTGGGCCGATGGTGGGTGTATTCGCTGAGGTATGGGACGGCGTCCGAGAACTGGCCAAGCTGTACCAGCACCTTTGCCAACGAATAGCGCGCCGCGTCGTTATGGGAATCAATCCGCAAAGTCTCCTTGAAGTTGGCGATCGCCTTTTGGTATCCGAGAGCCGGCCCCAGCTTTGCGTACACAGTCCCTAAATTGAAGTGTGCATCGGCATCGTCGGGATGGGCCTTGATCACCTGCTCGAGGGTTCCAATCGCCTGGCCCGAATCGCCGCTCTCTGCATAAGCCACCGCGAGTGTCGTTTGAAGTTGAGGCTTCAGGTCTGGCGGCGGCGACGATTTGAGTAGGTCCTGTAAATACACTATGGCGGCGGTGTACCGCTTCTGGTCAATCAGGACCTGTCCGAGATTTAGGGCGGCCAGCGCGAATGCGGGGTCGCATTTGAGCGCCGCCTTGAACTCTTCCCCCGCGGCCTCGAGCTCTCCTTGCTGCTGCAAAAGGCTTCCCAGAGTATTGTGAACGTCCGGTGAGTCAGGCTTTTGTTGGATCAGAATGTGGAGATGATCGGCGGCCTTGGTCTCTTCGCCTTTTTTGATTAACGCCAAAGCAAGGTTATAGCGGGCACGCCAGTCCTGCTCATCAAGGCGCAGGGCTTCCTCAAAGGCCGGAACCGCGCAGTTCAGCTTGTTCCCTTCGGCATAAAGAACCCCCAGCGCATTGTATGCTTCCGCCGTGGCATGACGGGCCAAGACTGTCAAGAGGTCGCCCACACGTGGGTTTGACTTGCCAAGATTCTGACAGGCAGGGGGCAGAGGTTGTGGCTTCCGCGGGCCGGGCTCGTGTGCCTGCGACGAGGAGGCGTTTGTCGTCCCAGAGAACATAATTACGCCCAGAGCAATGAGCGTGGAACACACAACCTGACAGGCGTGCGGATCGAAGTGCTTATGTTCTGGCATCATTGGACTGAATCATCGGCTAAGTCTCTAGCCAAACGGATTTGAAATTCTCCGCCCTCCGGAGGCAGTCGAGGGTCGAGAGTCGAAAGTCGAGAGGTGGGTCCAGGTGAACCCTCGAAATCGGGTAGTGGTGTCATTTGGAGCGCACGAAAAATCAACTCCCCCATAATGACATCAATACCCGAAATGTTTCCCATTGACAAGCAGTATTTTATTCATAGAATCCGCGGGTGGCCCCGACATCGCCTTTTATGTCGGGGACCCTTAAGAAGCCAGGACAGGCCACGGCTAGGACGCGCTGACAGCGATGTTGCGCGTGTTCGTGGGGCGCCCCGATGCATCGCGGGTGGCGCATACATTGTCTTTTATGTATGCGCCCCACTGCCCATTGATCCGTGGACATTGAAGTTCCCTGTGGGCGACGACGGACCTTGCACGATTTGGATGGATTCGTAAGCTCGCCGCGCCACATGACCCGGCGACAATCCTTGGGCATGAGCTGTTTCGTAGACGATGATTCTGAGCGTCTGGGTCCCGCCAGCGGTTCGGCTGGGGTGGCGAAGGGAAGGGGCGCATACATAAAAATCAATGTATGCGCCACCCGGCGGCATAGCGGCGCCTATGCCGATCTCGGCATAGGCGTCGGACCTGCGCTCGTCTGTGCCATCTCGCGGGAGGAGAGTTGGAACAGATTCAGTTTCTCCCGGGTCACGTCTCAGTTGAGACGACCGAACGATACTTGGGCTGCAAGCAGAAACTCCGAGAGGCTGTCAACGACCAGCCTGGGTTGGAAGAGGTGTGAGCGGCCGTTTACCCAAAGGGGACTTCTGGACAGCGGAGAGAGACTGCAATTGTCCGATTTGTGCATGAACCGGGCAAGTGGATTATTTACCGGTACGCTGTCATCCGCCCGCCCTCCGCAAGCTGAAGGATTCGCTCACATACCCGGTCTGCTGATTACTGGTTACAGTCCCACGCTCCGAATTTCTGCGGATGCCCTCCGCCACTGCTTTGCGTAGTACCCAGTTGTTCGGTGACCGCCTCCCTATATTTCTTGCTATAATCGCACCGCCCACGGTGTCCGTGGGGAATTCGAAACACCTAAGAAGGTTACGAGGAGGCAATTGTGAGCGGCACAACATCACCGCCTGTGACACGGCGCCGATTTCTCGGCACGGCAGCCGCAGCAGCCACCGGGGTCGCAGCAGGCGGCGTTGCGAGTGGCGAATATTTTCATCATCGGGCACGGCAGCAAGCCGCAGAATTTCTGTCCGGCCAACTTTTCGCCGATCCAACCTTCGACTTCACCACGCGCATCGCCCTGGGCGCTTCCTATTATGGCTGTGCTAATCCGGGAAAAATCTCTGCCATCGCTTCGAAAATCACGGATGGAGATTTTGAGTCTGCGTATCAGGCATATCATGCTGCTGGCACCGAAGCGAATCAGTGGGCGGAAGAGGCCGCACGCAAGAACCATCGAGTGAGTGCCCGCGAAGCATATTTGTGGGCTGCGAATTACTTCTTTGCCGCGCTCTATTTCCTGGACGGAACCACAAACTCCACACGGCTGCTGCCAACCTGGAAGCAATACGAAGGCTGCTGGGCGGCGGCTGCGGCACTGTTCACACCCCCCATCGAGCGCCTCGAGATTCCGTACGAGAACACAACGCTCACCGGCTGGTTATTCCGCGCTTCCGATTCGAGGGAGCGGCGGCCACTCGTAATCCTGAATAATGGCGCGGACGGCTCCGAACTTGACATGCTTGTGGCGGGCGGCGCAGGCGGACTGGCACGCGGTTATAACTGTCTCACCTTCAACGGGCCGGGACAGGGACACGCGCTCTGGCTCAAGAAAATGTATTTTCGCCCCGACTGGGAAAACGTGGTCACGCCGGTCGTGGATTTCGCGCTGGCGCATCCCGAGGTGGACACAAAACGCGTCGCGTTGGTTGGCGTCAGCCAAGGCGGCTACTGGGCTGCGCGCGCATTGGCGTTCGAGCATCGCATTGCCGCAGGCGTCGCGGACCCCGGTACGTGGAGTATCGCGGACGCATGGACCCGGCGACTCCCGAAGTCGCTCGTCGAGTTGCTGGATGCGGGGAAAAAGGAGGAATTCGACAGCGAGATGAACTCCGCGCTTAGGTTTCTTCGACGGTCAAAGATTTTGCTGGCATTTCGCATGCGGCCTTACGGAGTGACTTCGTATTACGACGCGTTTCACGCCGTGCGCCAATACAATCTGAGGGATGTTGCCGGCCAGATTCGCTGCCCCATGCTCCTCACGAATCCGGAGTCGGAGCCATTCATGCCGGGCCAGCCGCGGGAGCTTTACGACATGCTACGATGCCCGAAAACCTTACTCGACTTCACGGCTGAGCAAGGCGCTGATTTGCACTGCGAAGTGAACGCACCCGGTTATCGGGATTTCCGCATCTACAACTGGCTTGACGAATCTCTGGGCAATGCCAGCCCATAGTTGCGGGGTAGTGACAAGCGGGTCCGACGATATCCGTGCCGTCACGTGTCCTGGTCGGATTGTCGCACTCGGAAGGTATGCTTTGCGTGGTCCGCTGGGCGGATCGTTGTCCCGAAACGGGGTTAGGGTCCCCGAAGGGGACTTCGGGGCAGGAATGCGGCGAACCGGCAGTGTGATGCTGCTGGGCAATCCTAAACAGTGCGCCGTTAGGGGGGATCTATCGGTCCGGAACCTAGGAATTCCACACTTCCCACAGGGGACTTCTGGACCGGAATTGTTTCCGAGTGCCCTGTCATCAGGATACAATGCGTGGAGATCTCTGACTCCACCGACGAAACCAGAAGAGCCGCAGGGCTGGAAAGCGAGCCCTGCGCTACCCCTTTAACATCTCGTCGATGGTCACGATATCAGCTAGCCCAGAACAGCCATAGATTGCCGGTAGAATCTGATCCGCCGGGTGAATGCGTCGCAATTGCGCCACTCTTTCCGTTCCCGCCCGATAGGCCGGAAGATACATTCGCCCTAGTAACGGATGTTGACCCCAGGCACCGGAGAGCTTGTCCGCGCGCTCTTCGGTGACCAGGAAATCCCTTCGAAGCTCGGCAGCCACTTTCTCGCGCTGCACTCCTTCTCCCCACGTTAGGTAGGAAGATTGATTCTTGGCATCGTCCTGGAGTAGCGCCAGCAACACGCCGATCTGCAAATCCTCGTCGGGTAGTTGCTCGATTTCAGTTACACCATGGGCGATGAGAATGGCATTGTTCGCGATTCCCTCGAACAGGGTGGCGGAGCGGGTGTTCATGGTCAATACCGTGGCTTCGAAGTTGGCCTTCCCGTGGACATAGAGATCCTGCAAGTAGGCAAAGGTGGTAACGTGCCCGGGCACGACTTCATGGCTCACCAGTTGCTCGAACTCCGGCACAGAGATCTGCAGCGAAGCGTTAATCTCATAGGTGGCTTCGTACTGCGGCCTGCCATCCGCCTCCCGCGCTCGCCCCAGGTAGTTCATAGAGCCCGAAAACCACGCGTCCTTAATGGGCAAGAATTCAATATTGGCCCGAGGTACCGACGCGAGATCCTTGGGAAGATAGGGAAGCAAGTTGAGCGCGCTGAGGCGGTCAAAGTGGGCGATCATGGCAGCGCCGAGGGCGCGGACAGAGGCCATCGGAACCAACCGATCCCGCCGCCACGCATCGACCGCCCCAAGAAGGCCGGCAGAACCCGAGGTCGCGTAACCCGCCCGGCCCAACAACTCAGCCACACGCTCCCGCTTTGCTTCCGGGTTGGAGGCTTCCGGTGGACGGCCGGTCGAGGCCTCCACACACCGGACGTAGGGAACCGGTTCGCCTTTCCCCAGCACTTCCATGGCAAGGTCCCACATGGTCTCGAGGCAAAGCGACAGGCCAAGCAGATACTGACCGCGCATGCCGCCCATCTTCCGTGCCTCATCTCGAACACCCGCGATGGCTTGCGGGAGATCCACCTCACCGAGATACTCCTCCACCGCCTGCCGATCCACCTTCTTGCCTGCCACCCCACCGCTCGCCCGCAGCCGCGCTGCCGCCGGAGCCTTGTAGGCCGCAGGCAGTCGCTCATCCGAGAACCACGAGTCAGCAATGAATCGTCCCGTGCCCGAGGGACACATGACATCGCCACCCCAAAGCGTGTCGATACCGAGAACTGCATCTGCCACAAATCGTCCTATTGCATCCATGGATTCCTCCTCCAACCGGGGCGCAGACATACAAACCAATCTCTGCGCCACCCGCGGGACAGGACACTAGATCAACGCAGGTCCAGCAAGGGAGCCAACATCATAGGGAGGGGACGAAGTTCGCGTTTGAGAGGGTCTAAGATCAAGCCCAGGGCTTCCAGGGACACGATGCCCAACAAAACGCTATCGCCGGTTTCTCCAAAAATTACCGGCGACGCACCCTCATCACCGTTCAGGCGAAACAGGGCTTGCCCCAGCGAACGCTTCACTTCCGTGCCGTCGGCAAGGATAAAAGTCTTGGTCTTGCCAGGCTTGATGCCGAGGCGCCGCAGCACCCGCGCCGGAACCACCGAGTAGAGGGCGCCGGAGTCGACCAGAAATTTCAACTTGGCGCTACGCCGAGGCCGTGCCGGATTTGCGATGCTGGCTTGTATGTAAGTCAGACCCACGTCTTCACCTTCCGTAACCGAGTGTAGCCTTGGCCGCGGCCGAGGTCAAGCGAAGGCCCGCCGTCCACCCAGCACCCGCTCGCGAATTGCTTATCGGCGCGGGCGCGGATGTCGGCGGGCAGGGCATGATAATCGTTCCAGAAATCCGCGTTCGCGCGGTGGTTCATGACGGGGTCGTTAAAGCGGTTGCGTGTTTCCGGCTTTGTGGTCGGCCAGGGCCCGATGGATGCGGTCATCGATGCGCCCCGCTTCAAGATCGGCCTCGAGCTGCGCGTCGATGGGCTGCGGGCAGTGCTGGTCCAACCATGCGTACAACTCTTCCAGTTCGGACGGCGTGAGCGCCCGAATTGCGTGCTCAATCTCCCGGACCGTGTTCAAGCCCATAGGCGCCTCTCTCCGTTACCGCAGCGAAAGTAAGATTAGCACGGCAAGGTAAGAAGGTTCAACCGGGACTACGGCCACCGGGGGTGTGCCACAATTTACCGCATGAAACGCGCAAAGGTTTTGGTTACCTCCTGGGCGCACGCTGCCTTCATCCTCTCATTGGCTGCGAAACCGGGCAACGCAGACTGCCTTTTTTGCAGGTCTGCGCTTGCTCATCCGAGAACCACGAATCAGCAATGAATCGTCCCGTGCCCGAGGGACACATGACATCGCCACCCCAAAGCGCGTCGATACCGAGAACTGCATCTGCTACAAATCGTCCTAGCGCGTCCATTGATCCCCTTTACTTTTCTAGACCGAGTAGCGCGGACTGCCGATTTTGCGGTCGCGCTACCCGCTCTGAGTTAGTGAACTCAGTGCTCCGATCAGTAATCAACGCGCTTTCCAAAAACGCGAAGGTATAACGGATACTACTACCCTCGTCCCCTTCGCGCTTTCGCGCACCTTTCGATAACGAGCTTGCAGGTGCTGGCTACCAGCGCCGAGGCGTCAAGGAAATATCCGCTCGGCAACCTGAGGGGGGATCCCTCCCCTTCCTCCACCGGCAGTGTGTAATCCCGTAGTTTAGAAACGTCTTGGCTATCGACCCATCCATCACCGTGTGCGAGGCAATTCCTGATTACTCGTAGCCTGTCGATCTCTTGCCACTGGAAAGGTGGCTGTGTTAGGTCCACCCCGACCTCTCTGAGCTGGTCTTTTAGGGCGTCTAGATAACGCTTTGTTTTGCCTTCAATGAAGCCCCCGGTGCGTAGTTGGTCTACGGCGTTGCGCAGGAAGGTTTCGAACGTCCTGTAAACGCCGACGACCCCAAAGTGCAAGTTAAGGTCCAAAAGGCACGCCACCTCCTCCATTCGGCCGGCAAGATCATCGCTCTCTTCATCTTCTGGCGACACGTTTTTGGAGCGGGCCTCAAGTCCTGCGAGCCGCAAGCCGAAGTGTTCTTTTGCCTCGTCGTAAAAGCTTCTGAGCTCGCCTATTGAGAATTCTGCGAGTATGAGCGGATCGCCAAATTGAACCTCTTTGATCTCTCCCATCTTTTCGCCCTCCCTGAGAACCGCCTCTGGGGCTTCACTGAAGCGGTCGCGTTGACGCTTTGTCGCCACGTTTGCTGTGCGTTTTACCAAGCTCGGTCATGGGAGAGCAACTCGCGCCAACTGTGGACCGCCGCCTTTGCGATCCGCGTCTTTTCGGTCGCCATGATGCTACAAGCTGTTGTAATGTAGCGCCGTGTTAAAGTTGCGACGTCCTTTTGGTTCGGATCGATATTTCGTCACCACCGTGCGCTTGCTCCCCCGGCGTACCAGAGAAGAGACGCGGACCGCAAAGGCGGCGGTCCGCGCTACTTGCTGAGAACTCCACAAGTGTGGCCTTGGGAGAGTCTGGCCATCTCTCACAGCCTTACTTTGCTTGCAGGTAATGCTGCAACTGCACCAGTTCTGGAACCTTGGCTAAGAATTTGGGGTCAACAATGGATAGGGCGGGCGTCTTGGCCACCCACTCTTTCAAAATCACAGTTGTGTCTTCGTCAGTACACGGCGTCCTATATTCTTGATGCCAGCGGTCACATTCTACGATGGTCTGCGCAATCGCCATCATTTCAATATCGTGGGTTGCTTGCCGCCATTCCAGCTTACACCGTAGTTCAGGCTTGCAACTGGGGTAAGTGGCGGACAGCAATATCTTGGTGACTGGCTTCCCCAAAACGTCGGGTTCGGTGATGGACTCTGCGGTGAAGTTGAAAGCGAAGTTGGTTAATCTTAGTATCTCCACGTTGCACTTCTGCCCGAGGTTGTCAGCGTCCATGAAAAACGAGAACGGAGCATCATATAATCGGCCGTCCGGCATAAGGAATACTGACACGGTCACGCCAGGACTACAGGTGGCCCAGTTATCACCCACATGGCACGGCGTATCACCAAGTCGCACTATGTCGCCACCACGGGTTAGATGTTCCACCCGCACGTGCCACGCTACAGGTTGCGTGGTGTCGAGATGGGGTTTCTCTTTCCTCTTGCCAGCCATCGCAACTGTCGGCAATGCCAGCCAAACCACGACTAACACAGCAAACATTATCTGCTTCATGAGTCCTCCGAACTTGAAACTATACTCCTGTCAGCCTCTGTTTTCGTAAGGAAAAGCTGCCGCCCTGATTTGAAAATCCCAAAAGCTCCAGGTCCTCAAAACAGTAGGCTCCATCTAATTGGGAACTCACTGACCGCAAAATCTTGGTGCGACCCTCTGCATCGAGCCGATGCCGTGCCGTGCGGGGCAAAAAGCGCGGACCGGCGGTTTTGCGGTCCGCGTCTTTTCGGTCGCAATCATGTCCACAGCGCTGTACTGTAGGGCCGTGTCGAAGTTGCGGCGTCCTTTTGTTCGGATCGATGCCTCGTCATCATCGTGCGCTTGCTTCCCCGGCCTACCAGAGAAGAGACGCGGACCGCAAAGGCGGCGGTCCGCGCTACCTGCTTTCGGCGCGGGCAACAGTGTTCAGCCGTGCCTCATGTCCTCCGTGGGTTCCAGTTTCTCCAGTCTTATTGCGGTAGGTCCCGGGAGGGGACCAACACTCGGATGGACCGGGCCATGCCCGGAGTCCGCTCAATGAGCCTCTTTTTTTCCAGATTGATTACCATGCGATGGACAGACGGGGGACTGACGTCAAAATGCCGCTGCATTTCGTGTTCCGCCGGGGGAACGCCATGCACCTTCGTGTATTGATGGATAAACGCCAGATACTGGCCCTGCTTCTTGGTGAACTTGGTTTCCTTCTGCCGCCTACCGCCATCTGAACAGAGGATATCAACCATTTCCCCGCCGTCGAAGACCACGACGTGTTCCGCGGTCGGGTCATCGCAGGTTTCGATCAGCCATTGACGCTTCCTCTTACTCTTCTGCTTGACCTCGCTGACTGTATTTTCAGAGAAGTCTATCCGGTGGCCGCAGTCGCAGCGGTAGGACGAGAAAAATATCTCCTTCGGCATAGTGGGAGTCTGGCAGAAGACGGCGGTGTTTTCAACGGATGTCCGGGCTACTTTGTGTGCGCTGCCCTTGCATCCTGGTTCTCAACCAGAGGCGGCAGTGGGTGGTTTCCAATTGGCAGGTATGAGGTCCTGGATGTCGCCGGTCTTTGCTGTGGGCAAGCGCCGGAGCACGTCGGTCACGTAATCCTGCGGATTGATGCCGCGCCTTCGACAACGCACCATGATCGAGTAGATGACCGCACTCCGCCAGCCGGCGTGCGGATGCCCGATAAATAACCATCGCCTTTTTCCGACAGCACTCGGTCGGATCGAGTTTTCGACGAGGTTGTTATCGATCCCGTAGCGCCCGTCGCGAAGATAACCAGTCAAGGCATCGTACTCGTCAAGGAAGTAGCAGAGGGCGCTGCCGAGGGTACTCTTGGGCAGGAACTTCGGCTGTAGCTCCACCGCCCTGGCTTTGAGAGCCTCCCAGATTGCCGGCGCCTGCTGCTGGCGGGAAGCATGGCGTTCGGCTGCACCAAACTCCCGGCCCTTGTCCTCGATCTGATACAAACGCCGGATCTGGCTGATGAACCAGACAGCGTCGGGAAGGTTCTGTTGCAGGGCGACGTAAAACCGTCTTCTAGCGTGCGCGAGACAGCCGATGCGTTCAAGGCGTGACTCCTTAGGTTGGAGCGATGGATAGACTTCGTAAGCGTCGGTCTGGATCGTGCCCCTGAAGTCCTTCAGCCGCTGTTGCACGACTTTCAGCGCCCGGCTGCGGTCGAAGTCCAGGATGACATCGCCGTGCGGCACGGCATAGAACCACAGATAGCCCCGTGCCGCTTTGCCTGCTACATCGGGATCCAGCACCCGGACAGGAGTTTCATCGACTTGGAGGTAGCCACCCGCGAGCATCTGCCGCCCCATGGCGTCATATACCGGCCGGAGCCAAAAGGCCATCTGCTCCGTCCACTGAACCATCTGCTGGCGGGGGATGATGATTCCGTGCCGTTCGCGAAACTGCTGTTCCAGCCGGTAGAAAGACAGGTGATCGTCAAAACGAGACAAGAGGATATGCGTGGCCAGCCCGAGCCCCAGTCGGCTTTGCGGAATCAAACGCGGAGCAAGAGGAGCGATCTTGACACCCGCCTCTCCGCAGCGGCAGGCATAATTGGGGCGAACGGTGCGCCGCCGGATGAGTTGGGCAGGAATCAGGTCGATCTCTTCGCTGACCTCTTCTCCGATCCGTTCCAACGGCTTGCCGCAACCCGAGCAGACTTTCGCGTCGGGTTCGATGATGACCGTCTCGGTTTCCAGATGGTCGGGCAAAGGATGGCGTCCTCGGCGAGGTTGCCGGCGTCGACGGGCGGCGCGGTCTTCCCCGTCCAGGATCTGATCGCTTGCCGGAGCAGGGCGTTGGGCCTCGTCCTGCAAGTCCTCGTTCAGCGCCTGGAGTTGCTCTTCCTGCTCTGCCGTGAGCTTGTCTGCCTTCGGACCAAACAGCTCGCGCTTCAGCTCTGCAATCTGGGCTTCAGCTTCGGAGAGCTTCTGGTCGTATTCCTGTGTCAGGACCTGCAGTTTTTCCAGCAACTGCCACGCTTCTGAGCTCTCCGCTTCCGACTGCGGCTTGTTCTGAAGTAACGGCACGATCTGCGCCCTCAGCCGCTCGTATTCCACCCGGAGTTCGTCGTGGCTCATGCCGAGAGTCCCTCGCGGAATCTGCGGACCAGCGGGTAGACATAAACATCTTTGACTGGAACCTGAAGCGTGTGCTGGCGGTCCTGGCGGCTGCGCCCGGCCGTTGATCCGAGCGGGAGCCAGTTGGCCGCTTTGTAAGATGTGCCTGCGAAACGCTCGCGTTCGACGAAGGTTTCGACCAGCAGGATCGGATGGCCATATTTACTCTGCCAGTCTGCTGAAAGGTGGCGCAGCACCCGGCCCAGCATCCAACTGGCCAGGTGGGGCACCTGCACAAACGGCAGGATCAGGAAGCGGGTGTTGTCGGTGAGCAGGTGCAGATTCCGCTGCCTCTGTTCCGGATTCCAGCCGATGAAACCGTCGCGCGGTTTGCACTTCCAGGCAGCGGAACCAAACAGCAGGCAGGCCAGCAGTCGGCCGGATTCGGTCGTGACCAGGTACTGGAGATTCTCTCCCACCGTGCCGCGATAGCCCAGGTAGTGGAACTCGGCCAGGGCCGCGGCAAACCGGATCCTTGCCGTGGAGTCCGTGCTGACCTCTCGTACTGTCAAGGGACCGACTTCCTGGAGTGTCCCGGTTACCGGCGTCGAGCCCCAGTTCTGCCGCGACACTTTCCGGCTGGTCATGCGGTTCGAGGGCAGGCGTCGTCGTGCAGGCAACTCGATCAACCCACGCGCCTCGAGCTTCACCAGCAGCGTGCGCGTAGCCATGTCCTTGAGCCGCCCGTTGCCGTTTCGCCAGTTCCACTCCGCACACAGGACTTCCGAAATCCGCCGTCGGCTCCAGTCCGGATGATCTGAAATCAAACGGCGGATGTTCAGAATCTCTTCTCCTGCCAGCCGGCGTCCTTGCACGAGCATTTCGCTCATGGTGAAGATTGTGACGGAAGTGGAGCATGGAGTCCAGCAAAAAAAGGAAGCAAGGTCATGTCCGGTACCAGTGTCGGCGGGGCGTACCCTCTATTCCGTGCAGCAGCAGTTGCAGTTCCTCGGGGCGCAAGCAGAGGCTGGCGCCCTCGCCCGTTGGCCACCCGAAAGTGCCCCTTTCTAAACGCTTCGCACAAAGCCATAGGCCCGAGCCATCCCAGAACAAAAGCCGGATCCTGTTTCGTCGCTTGTTGGTGAAGACGAACAAATGCCCACTGAGGACTTCCTGGTTGAGGACTGTCTGAGTCAGCGCGTACAGACCATTGAAGCCGAGCCTCATATCCACGGGATGGAGTGCTACGAACACACGCGTGGCCGGCGAAATGCTCAGCACCGGGTCC
>Ga0181527_1004112_pt1 | contig 12616 bp, 7 predicted proteins | sample PEATcosm2014_Bin_30_FD_119762 | JGI IMG/M metagenome (GOLD analysis project Ga0181527, IMG submission 119762) | Peatland microbial communities from MTU Mesocosm Facility, Houghton, MI, USA - PEATcosm2014_Bin06_60_metaG | ecosystem: Environmental > Terrestrial > Soil > Wetlands > Peat | place...
CGCTGCCCCGGGCGGCGAAGCGGATCTTGGCGATCTTGGCGTAGGCCTGCCGCATGGGCTCCTCGACTTGTTCCTCGAAGATGCGGCGGACCTGGCGGGCCGGACCGTCGACCTGCCGGGCCAACAGGATCATCGGGTCGCGCGAGGCCTCGACGGCGGCCAGTCCCCCCTCGGCCAGCTTCCGCCGCACGGCCACATCGCGGAGCTTCGTCCCGCGCACGAGCCCCGCGGCCCGCTCCACCGGCGACTTCCCCTCAAGCACTTTGCATACCAACGCATCGGCGGCCCCGGCACGCTCCATGTAGTAGCTCAGCGCATCGGCCAGCTTGACCGCTTCCAGGTCCTCGTAGATCGGGGCGGGCGAAAACAGCATTTGCCGCAACGATTCCAGGTTCGACTGGCGGTACTCGCGGAGCCGCTCGGCGTTGGGCTTGACTTGTTCCGCGGCCAGGCGCACCAGGGTGCGGGCGATGGTGAACAGTTGGCAGCGGAAGGCCTGCTCCTGTTCCAAGAGCATCAAGTCCCTCTCGATCTTCCGCAGGGTTTGCAGGGTTGCGGCGACCTCCGCGCATGCGGACTGGAAGTTCTTGGCGACGAGGTGCCCTGTTCCTTCCCGGCCCAGCGATTCCTCTTCCGCCCGTTTTCGCGCCATCACCGCGGGGTCCTGTAATCCCGCCAACCGGCCGACGAGGGCCTTCCGCGCGTTCTGCAGGTTGAACAAGTCCTTCTGGGCCCGCCGGGCATTCTCCGCGCTCCGCTCGCTGTAGGAGCTCAAGAGCACCTCGCGGCGGAAGACCAAGCGGAGCATGTCCGGCAGCGACCTGTCGCGGTGGTATTCCAAATGGGCCAGCGTGTCCAGCCGGTCGGTCCTGCCGGGATGGCCGGAGACGAACACCAGCTCCCCGTCGCCCGCCCCCGCGCGGCACCACTGCAAGTAATGCTCGACCTTGGCCGGCTTGCCGTGCTCGTAGGCGCGGAAGAAGCAGATGTCCAAGTCATAGCGGGGATACTCGAAATTGTCCGGATCGCCGCCGAAGAACGCCACCGACTGCTCCGGCGCGAACACCAACCGCACGTCCGTGTATTTCTTGTAGCGATAAAGGTGATACAGCCCGCCGCGGTAAAGAGTGATCACGTCGCTGCGGAGTCCCGTCTTCTCCAGGGACTCCTGCTCGATGGTGTTCATGGCGGCGCGGCGGGCCTTTTCCGCCTCGGCCAGGCTCGCCCCGGGCTTTACGGCCGCCTCGATCCGGGCGGTCACGTCCTCGATGTTCACCAGCACGTTGAGTTCCTGGTCCGCGCAAGGAAGCTCCTCCGCCCGCGTTCTGGCGTAGAATCCCCGGGCCATGTAATCTTTCTGCGGGGTGCTGAGCTTTTGGATCGCGTCCGCGCCGACGTGGTGGTTGGTGAGCAGCAGGCCCTCGGACGAGACAAAGGACCCGGAGCCGCCGGCATTCACCCGCAGCGACGACCGCTGGAGGTGTTCCAGCCAGGCCCCGCTGGGCTCGAAGCCATAGTTCTTCCGCAGGACTTCCTTGGGCGGGGCGTTGAACAGCCACATGCCCTCATCGCCCTGCGCGGCCGGCGCGGCCGCCAGCACAAGGACCGCCGCGCCGCACAGCCGCCCGAACCCTTGCATCCGGATTGCCATCGAGTTGACTCCTTAAGAAGTGTCCGCCGGAATCGTGCCCGGCAGCAAAATCATAGCCGCCGCCGACGGCCCTGAAAAGGGCCCCGCGAAGTCCTTCCGGCGCGCCCCGGCCGCGGCCGTCTTGGGCCTTAGGTCCTGGGTCCTGGCTACCAAGTCCAAAGACCCAAGTCCCAAGTCCCCCCTTCCGCCCTCCGCCTTACTCCAAAACGGAGTCACACGTCGCAGAGCCGCACGGCCTCGCGGAGCGACTGGATCGGATCGCGCGTGGGAATGAACTCCTGACCCACGAGGCCGGTGTAGCCGGTGGCGACGATCGCCCGCATGACGGCCGGGTAGTTGACCTCTTGCGTATCGTCGATCTCGTTTCGGCCGGGCACGCCCGCCAGGTGGTAGTGGCCGATGTACTGGTGGTACTGCCGGATCCGCGTGATGATGTCGCCTTGCATGATTTGCACGTGGTAGATGTCGAAGAGGATTTTCATCCGCTCCGAGCCGATCCGCTTGCACACCTCGGCGGCCCATTCGACCTTGTCGCACATGTAGTCGGGATGGCCCTTCATCGGCACGTCGACGCGGCTGTTGAGCACTTCCAGGCAGAGGGTCACCTTCTTCTTCTCCGCCAGGCCGATGACCTGCTTCAGCCCGAGCACGGTGTTGTCCAGTCCCACGTCGTCGGGCATGCCCCGGCGCATGCCCGAAAAGGTGATGACATTCGGGTAGCCGGCCGCGGCGTTGGCATCGATGCACGCCCTGAGCTTCTCGATGCACATGGCATGGTTCTCTTTGTGGTTCATGCCGTCGACGAACAGGTGGCCGACGGTCATGCCGCACAGCAACCCATAGCGCTGCAAAATGCCGAAATCCTTGGGATCGACGTTCTCGACCGCCTTCAGCCCGATGGCCGCGGCATGCCGGGCGAGCGTCTCCAGCTTCATCGGCTGGTAGCACCAACTCACGACCGATTGCCGGATGCGGCCCTTGCTGACCACACGCTCGCCGGCCGCCTCGCCGGGACTCGTGTCGGCCCCCGGGGCGACGGCACCGCTGGCGGCAGCGGCGGCGACGGTTGCGGCACCGGCTTGAATCATGCGACGGCGGCTGAGGCGATCGGATCGGTTGCTCATGGTCGTGACCTTTTGCTGGTTCCTAGAGGGATAGGGGACATCAAGCATCCTGCTGCTATTGTTGGCGGGGTTGCCGTTCAGGCCACTGCCCAAGCCGAGCAGTCAGCCCGAATGACCGGGTGCCCCGGGCGGTGTCCCATAGAAAGCATAATCGCAACGGCCACACACGATTAGACCTGGACTTGTGCAAATTCGTCCCCTCTCCCTTTGGGAGAGGCACCCACGACCATGCTCCGCATGGTACCCGACCCGGGGGTGAGGGCCTGGGAAAGGTGCACAAGCAGGGCAAGGCGCTCTAGGAGCCAATCACCCTCACCCTAACCCTCTCCCGGAGGGAGAGGGGACCTTGAATCTTCGGTTTGCAAAGGTCCTGTTGGTATCTGGAATTACCCCGGAATTACTACCTAAGTCACTGGCCTGTCGTGAAAGCCGCCTTTCCGTGGCACGCTAGGCCGGTATTCTCGCCAGACTGATCTTGCCACCGAGAGAGCGTTCGGGTATTACCCCCCTCCAAGCGGGACCTTCTCTGCCGAAACTGCGCGCGTGCTGCACCCAACTGCTCGTCTGAGAGTCATGGTTCTTCGTATTGTCGGCGAGCCAGAATCCAACATCGCATCCATGCGCATGCGAAAGGTCCTGGCCGTCGGGAGAATGACTACGCTCCGGCCGCTGCGAGTCGCCGCCCATCCTTGGTCACCATGCGGATGCTCCCATGAATAGGCCGTTGTTTCTTGGCATAGACATCGGATCCACCACGCTGAAGGCTGTGCTCCTGTCTGCCGACGGCGACCTGCTGCACAGTCTTTACCAACGCACCCAGCCGCATTCTCCAATAGGACCAGAGTGCGAGGGCAAATGCCAGGTGTGCGGCCGGTGCAACCTGGGTGCCGTAGCCAAGACCCTGGACAGGTTTCTAGCTGACGCCGGGGTCGCCCGAGACGACGTGGTCCATGCTATAGCCACCGGCAGCCAAGTGGTTGACGAGCTTCTGCGCTTTGTGCATTTCGACGCCTCGATCAGCGAGGTGTCGGCACACATTGCCGCGGCCACGCATTACTATCCCGATTGCCGGGCCGTTCTCGACGTGGGTGGGCAGGACAGCAAAGCGATGTTGTTCGACGAGGACATGAAGATCTGGGTTTCGAAGATGAGCGGCATCTGTGCCGCCGGCACCGGCGCATTCCTGGACAGCGTCGCGGCAAAGCTGAACGTGCCCGTCGAACAGTTGGCCCAGCACGTGAATTACGATTCGCCCCTGCAGCTCTCTTCGGTCTGTGCCGTGCTCAGTGCGACCTCGGTCAACAAGTTCAAGAACCGTTATCCGCTTGGCGACGTGATTGCCGCGGCCTGCCGCGCCCAGGCCAGAACGATCATCTCCGGTGTAGGCGACCTGTTTCTGGACTACGACGGGCCTATCGTTTTCCAGGGAGGGGTTGCATCCAATCCCGCTGTCGCCTACTACCTGCAAGCGATCACCGGCAACCAGATCCTGATCCCGGAACAAAACAAGGTGATGGGGGCATTGGGAGCCGCAAGGATCGCCCGTGACAGTTGGCAGCCGCGAAACAGTTTGTCCGTGCTGGACGCAAGTGGCAGGCACGCGCCGCACGGCGCACCACGCCAAATCGTGCCGAGCCTCGCCGGATCGTTCAAGAAGTCGGTGGCCATGCGCACGCACCTTACGCTGCGGGAGTTCCTGCCGACTCGCGATGCCCCCTTGATTTGGCGCAACCTGTTCTTCCCGGCGGAAATACTCAATGCGCTGGGTGTCCGCATGTTGACGTTGGAAACCTATGCCGCCTTGCGCACCCGCAATGGAAAATCACTGCGAACGATGTTCGACAAGGCGGCCCGCAAGGGCTTTGCCGCCGAAACCTGTTCGTTCCTGCGCGTTCTGGAAGGCGACGATCGCCTCCCCAAGCCTGACTTTGTCGTCGGCACCAGCGAGCCTTGCCAGCAGGGTGAGCGGGTCTTTGCTGATCTGGTACGCGACCTGGGCTGCCTCGACCGCTATCATCTTCTCTCCACCCCGATCCGCCAGGACGACAGCTCCATCGAGAGCATCGCTGAGGGACTGGAGGCGTCCGTGGCCCACTTGGAGCGGTCCGTGGGCGTCAAGCTGGACTTGGGGCGTCTGAAGGAGGCATGCGCCCTGTCGAACGAGGCCCGCGACATCGCGGTAAAGTGCAACAACCTGCGGCTCACCAGCCCTCCCTTGATTCGCGGCAGCGAGGCGATCTTGTTTGCGACCATCTTCTCGCAACTCTGGGGCAAAAGGGAGTTGGTCGAGCTGCAGCGAACGCTGCTCGAGGAATTGTGGGCGGCAAAAGGGGCCGTGGAACGGCAGCTCGGCATCGACGACACGCACCGGCTGGCATGGCTCCATCTGCCGCCCTTCTACAGCAGCCGGCTCATGGATTTCATCGAGCTGACCTGCAATGCGCCCGTGGTGTTCGAGGAAGTGAACTTCGTGGGTTGGCGAGAGCTGGACCCGGAGGACCCGTATCGCAGCCTGGCGCGGAAGCTGCTTGCGGTCGGCTTTCTCGATCCCGAGTTTCGCGCGACCCAGTTGCGGAAGTATGCGCCGGACGCCAAGATCAGCGGTTTCGTGCTCTATAACCACATGTTCGGTCGATGTTCGATGGCCGACAGTTGCTTCACCAAGCGTCTGCGTAACGAGCTGCGGGCTGTCGGCATACCGCTGCTCATCCTGGACGGCGACTGCCTCGACGAGACGATCGACCCGTGCAGCACCACGACCAAGGTGCGGGCCTTCGTAGAAGCACTGAATCTGAAAAGGTTCGGCAGCCTGTTCAGCGACCGTGACGGGCAGAGTCGGCCCCGCACGGCCCCACCTTTACGCAAGGCGGCGTAAGAGCGGCCCAACCTACGGAATAAGTTGCGGGACGGTCCCACTTTCGCTGCGCGAGAAGCGGGACTGTCCCCTTCGAGAATTCAACAGGTCGTTTTCTCCCCAGCCTTAAGGGGGCGACTATTGCTCGGTGGGGGGGGCGACGGGACGCCGTATCCCGTGCTCTTGACGTGCGGCGCATCATGTGTAAGATTATGTGTAAACGTCACCTGTTTCGACGGGGAGAATAGCATGGCGACGAATCTCGCCATCGACGACGATCTGCTTCGCCAGGCGGTTCGGCTCGGCAAGCAACGCACGAAGAAGGCGACCGTCAACGAGGCGCTGCGCGAGTATGTCCAGCGGCGGCAACGCTTGAAGGCGGTCGAGCTGTTCGGCACGATCGACTTCGACGCCGCTCTCGACTACAAGGCGGAGCGCAGGAAGCGGTGATCCTGCTCGACACCTCCATTTTGTCGCTCGCATTTCGGCGTCGGCGGCGAGAGGACGACGACCCACCGGAGGTTGTCGCGTTGCGGAAACTGATTGCCGGGGACGTGCCATTGGCGGTGCCCGGGATCGTGCTCCAGGAACTGCTCTCCGGGGTGCGCAGCCCCGAGCAATTCCAAAAGCTCAGGGCGTCGCTGGCCGCGTTCCCCGTACTGCTGGCGACCGAAGCGGATCATGTCCGCGCGGCGCAGATCGGCGATGCTTGTCGCAGCCGCGGCGTGGCCTGCTCGGCGATCGACGCCCTGATTGCCGCGATGAGCATCGAGAGCGGCAGTGCGCTCTGGACCACCGACGCGGACTCTCAGCGGATGGCGCGCCACTGTGGGCTGAGGTTGGCCAGATTGCCGTCCGAGAGCCGATAATCTTGTGGCGTTCGCGGGCGCGCTCCACGGATTGCTCCCTCGCCGTTGCCGCAGAATCCTCCGCGCAGGCGCCTATCGTGCCGCCAGCCAACCGCCTCCACAACAGAGGCTATCCCTGCTCTGCGGCCTGCCGGGCCGCTTCCAGCACCTGATCCACGAGGGCCTGCACCTCGTCGAGGTTCGCCTGGCGCTGGCGGAGCCAGTCCGCCAGCGGGCGGAATGCGGGGTCGGCCAGCAGCTCGGCCACGCGGGGCACGGCCAGCTCGGTGCTGGCGGCCCGTGCGCGACCGAGACGGGTTGCGTGGTTGCACAGCAAGGTCTGCAAGTCCTGTCCCAGCCCGGAGGCGAAGTGGTATATTAGGGCGGCCAAGCAGTGGCGGGTGGATTCGGCCAGCGCAGCCGGGGTGCCGCTACGCTTGAGGTACTTGGCCAAGTTGTTGTGCGAGATGGCGCGGTCTCGTGGATCGGGCAACTGCTCGCACATTGCCAGGACGCGGCGCTGTTGGACGATGGCCTCGCGCACATCGCCCTGTTCATCAAACAGGCTGGCGAGGGAACCAAGCGTGCGGGCGCTCCCGGCGGGATCGTCTCGGAAGACCTCGAGGCAGTCCTCCAGCTCGGCCCTCGCCTCGGCAGAGCGGCCCAGACTCCGTAGCACGTTGGCGCGGTTCATCCGATCCATGGCGATGTCCTGCGCGGGCCGCCTCAACCATCGTTTTACCTTCAGACTGGCATCCGCGCGACGCAGGGCCTGCTCCCAGTCCTTCTGGGCAGAGTATGCCTGCCTAGCGATGTTGAGCGCGCCGATGAGCGTGCGGGCGAGGGGTTCGGGGTCGGGCGCTTCCAGGACTCTCTCACCGGATTGGTGCCGCTGCCACCATGCCTCCACCCTCGCGAGCCGCGTCTCCACCTCCGGCAGGGCCTCCGCGACCCGCCGCTGCCTGATGTCGATACGCAGGGCCTCCAGCTCGCTGCCGATCACGTCGACGGACGGCCTGCCCGCTGTTCTCTTGGCCGCAGCACTCTCGAGATGTCGCTGCCGCGAGCCGCCGAGGTCGCCGACGTCAAGCAGGGCGATCGCCCAGTTGCCGGTGATCGCACCGAGGTCCGACCACGCCTGACGCCCGTTTTCCCCGCCGGCCTCGGCGGCGGCGCGGGCCTGGGCGGCGGCCTGCTCGAAGAAGGGCAGGCTCGCATCATGGCGGCCCGCGTTGCCCAGCGCATTGGCCATGTTGCCGAGGCAGGTCCAGCGCGGCCTGCCCTCCGAAGCCGACTCGGCGGCGGCCTCCAGATGTGGAAGCAGCCCTGCCAGCAGGCGCGGGTCGCGAGTGCTGGTGACGAGCCAACTGGCGAAGTCACCCAGCCGGTCGTAAGCCCCCGCCTGGATGTAATAGACGAGTGCCCGGCTACCGGCCTGGAGGGCGGGGGCCATGTCCTGGTGCCGGAAGGCGCGGAAAAACGCCTCCAGCCGCTCGGCGTAAGCCAAGCGGATCGCGTTCTCCGTCAGGTCGGCCCGATCCTGCGGCCGTTCGTGCATCCAGGCACGAATCCGCTCGCGGACCAACTCGTGGCAGGTGAGGCCAGGATTGTCATCGTCCGGGCCGGTCCGCTCCTCGGTCACCAAGCCCACTGCCGCCAGGCGTCGCACGAGCGGGCCCAGATCGGGCCGCACCGGGGCCGGCGGCAGCGCGTCGACCCGGGCGCGAACTTCCGGCGGCATGGCCCTCAGCTCCTCCTGGAGCCGCGGCGGGAGTTGGGGCAGCATCTCCAGCATCTGTTTAAGGCCCCGGAGCTTCTCGTCCTCGAAGCTCTCCCCGCCCCACACGCCTCGGAGCAGACCCAGCGCGACCGGATCGTTGGCCACCGCAATGATCCATAACAGGCGGCGGGCGTCCGGGCCCGCGTTGTCGATGAGCTGGTCGAGCGACGTGGCCAGCGCGTCGTCCAGGTATTCCAGCTCCCTCGCATCCCCCGGTCGCGCGGCGAACAGGCTGGGAAGTTGCGTGTAGTCGTGGCTTTTCTCCAGTGCTTCGAGCGCCTGCATCAATTGGGGCCGCAGCGCCGCGCCACCCGTGGCCAGCCGGGCCAGCCGGTCCATCAAGAGCGGGTGGAAACGGCTCGCCGCCAGCAACCGCTTCGCGAGTTTTTCTTCCCCCTTGTCGCCGCTGAAGATCATCCCACGCAGGCCCGCATGTTACCCCAGGTAAAGCGCGGCCTCGCCAGCCGGCAACGGGCCGAGCAGCACCGGGTGGCAGGCCGCCCCGGCCAGGGCGGCGATCGGCCGCCGGCTGGTGATGAGCACCCGCGAGGGCGACCCCGGCAGCTCCGCCGCGAGCAAGGCGAGGCAGGCGTCCCAGGCCGGGTCCTGGCAGGCCCAAAGCGATTCACCGCGGCCGGAGCCGGGCTCGGGTTTCGGCTTAAGGTTGCTCTCGAAATTGTCCAGCACCAACAGGATCGGCTCATCGTGCAGGGCGCGGACCAAATTGCGCGTGAGCCGCTCCAGCCGCTCCGGCCCGGTAAACTCCGCATCGGCCGCGCGGTAAATCGCATCGGCGGGCCGCGCCTTCACGTGCTCATGGTAGCGGCCCAATTCAGCGTAGAGCTTCGTATGGATGTCGCGGAGCGTGGCGTCGAATCCCAGGGCGTTGGGCTTGGCCTGGTAGAGCAGCACCCACTGGAAGCGCGACTCCCAGAGCGCGAGCGCCTCGGCCGCCAGCGCCGTCTTGCCCATCCCGCCCAATCCGGTGATCACCGCCACGGGCTTCACCTCCGCCCCGGCGCCGAAACCGATGAACCCGGCCCCCAGGCCGGCCAGCTCCCAGGTCCGCCCGACGAAATTCGGGTGCTCCCGCACGGTCAGCTCGGCGATCTGGTGCAGCCGGGGGTTGCGGGTGTCGAGAGCGGGGCTGCGGCCCCTCGGCAAAGTCAACCCGGGCTGCTCCGCGCCATAGAGCACGGGCGTGGCGTGGTCGCAGGCGGCAAACCCGCCCGGGTTGTGCTGCTTCGGGTCAAGCAACGACCGCCGCGCCATCGTCAGGGCCGCGGCGGCATTCTTCGGCTTGGAGTGGGCCAGCAGGGCACGGTAAAACTCGACGCCCAGCTCGCGGGCATACTCGTCGCCCACGGCATACCGCATGGCAACCACCGACGGCACGCCGCCGGCCAACAGTGCATGGGCCGTGCCCGTGTAGCCGGGCTGTTTGTCCACCGAGACGTCTTTCGCCGGCAGAGCCGCCCCGGCGCCGGTGCCCGGCTCCCTGCCCTGGGCGACAGCAAGGAAATCGCTCCAGTCCCTCACGCGCAGGATGTCGCCGGAGTGGCAGGCGCTGAGGAAGAACAGGCGGGGGATGAAGCCGCCCGCGCGGACGAACAGATCGAGCAATTGCTGACCGGAGAGAGGGTCGCTTGTTCCACCCGGCTTGGCCAGGTCCAGGAGGTTCAAATTCCCGTGCCCGCTCCAATGAACCACGTGGTAGCCGCCCCGGTCGGCGATCTGCGCTTCGAGCCGCTCGCGCGTCACGCCGTGCGTAAGGAAATCGGCCACGATGCGGCGATGCGGATAGATTTCCGTCTCGAAGAGCCGCCGCAATTCCTGCCGCTCCTGCCGGGCCGCCAGCGGGCGCGAGCCCCGTGCCTCGGCGAAGACAAATAGCACGCGCAGACACTCGTCCTCACCCAGAGCGAGCGGTTGCGTGGCCGGCGCCGCCGTGTCGTGGACGACGCGGACCAGGAGGTTCCGCTCGGCCAGCGTGGGCTCGTCCGCCGAAGGCCGCGCAATCTCCCACGGCACCCGGGCGAGCGCGGCGGCCAGATGGTTCTCGCCCTCCGTCGCGCCGGGCAACTGGATGCGGAGCGTGCGTTGCGACTCCGACTCCCAGAGCTTGCGGAATATCTCCTCCCCGAGCACCTGCTCCGCGATGCACACCCCGATCTCCGCGACGCTCGCCGCCTCCTTTCCCTTATCCACGTAGCGGCGCAGGTAGTTCCGAAGATCGAACAACCCTTCCTGGCGGGAAACGTCGATGGTCTTGAAATCCGTCGCCCGGAAGGCGATCTGCGACCCGTGCACATCCAGCAGGCGGAGTTCCGCCGTGCGGGTGGGATAGTCGGCAGCGACGATGAGGGCGAAGTTGGACGGCATGCCAGAGGCTCCTCCCCACGCAACCCGCGGCCCAGCGCGGCGGATCACACCTTCGGCGGCGTCGAACGTGCGTGAAAAGCGCCGCGCTGCGAATGTCCCTCGAAATAACCCGATCGCCACTCATTCTACTGCGCGGGAGCGGACAGTCGAAGTACCCCCGTTTGCCAAAGGGCTATCCGACAGCCCCTCCGCAGAGACGGCGCCGCCGCCCCCAAGACCCGTGAGCCGGGAGTGAGATCCAGGATCGCCCCACCGGCCTTCCCATAGGACAGGTCGTACCCGGCGAGAACGTAACTTGCGAACCGGCCGTCTAAATGGACCCGCGTGATTGTGGGAAGTTCTCTTGGTAGGTCCCGCTTGCCGAGCGGGACTTTGCGTGCCGACAACGTCTAGGAGTCGCTCACGTCCCTTCCGGCAGAAGGGACCTACCGGGGCGCCTCCCAGGATCACGCAAGGTCATTTAGCCGACTTCCGGCAGCTCGTAGCCTTTGCGGCGCGGGCGCGAGAGGAGCTTGTTGGCCTCGTCCGAGTTGGTGAAACGCTCGGCGGCGGGGTCCCAGCGCAAGGGCTCGCCGACGCGGCCCACGTCGCGGACTACGTTGACCAGGTAGCAGAGCGTGGTGGCCCGCTGGCCGATCTCGATGTCCGCGTTGCAGGGCTTGCGGCTCTTGATGCACTCGATCCAGTTCTCGATGTGGTAGGCGGTCTCGGGGCGGCGGTTGGGGCCGGGGTTGTCCGCGGCCCGCACCAGGTCCTTCGGATTGCTGGCCAGCTTGTTGCGGTTGATTTCGATCTTGGCCTTGTCACCGACGAAGATTGCGCCCAGGCCCGGGCCGCGATCGCCGTCCAGGTGCAGCTTCAGCTCGGTGCCGGAGGCGAACTTCATGGTCACCTTGGCCCGCGGGCCGACCACCGGTCTGGCCAAGCCCCAGTAGTCGGTGCCCGTGTCGATGTCGCCCGTCTCGCCCGCGGGAACGCCGCCCACGGTCTTGCCGGCGAACTTGCCGGTGGGGCGGACCGCCACGGGCTCTTCCAGCAGGATTTCCGTCGGCCCGGTGTCGTCGGTGCCCAGGGCGCGGTTGATCTGGTCGTAGGAGTGGGCGCCCCAGCCGGTCACGCCGAAGCACAGCCCGCCGCCGTCGTAGTCCCACCAGCGGCCCCAGCCGTGGTGCAATTCGCCGTCGTAAGGCCGCAGCTCGGCCTGGTTCGTCCACAGGTCCCACCAGGGCTCGACCGGGCCGCGGACGTCCTTCGACGAGGTCTTCGTCCAGCGCTCGGGGCCGACGAAGTCCGGCGCGATGACCGTCAGGACCTTTCCAATCGCCCCGTTCTTGACCAGGTCGCTGGCCCAGTTGTCGATGGGCATCGAGCGCTGCTGGGTGCCGACCTGGGTCACGCGGCGGAGCTTCCGCGCGGCGCGGACCATCTCGCGGCCCTCGGCGATCGACAGGCACATCGGCTTCTCGATGTACACGTCCATGCCGGCCTGCATGGCCAGCACGGCGATCCAGGCCCGGGCGTGGGTCGTGGTCTCGATCATCACCGCGTCGAGCTTCTCCTTGGCGATCATCTGGCGGAAGTCGGCGTAGGCCGGCCAGGGGGCGGCCGGGGAGTGGGCCTTGGCGAAGTTCTTGGCTTTCTGCAACTGGCAGTCGCAGGCGGCCACCACGCAGAAGCCCTTGACGCCAGCGGCTTCCCCGATGACCCCGGCCCGGCCGCCGCAGCCGATCACGCCCACCCGCACGGTTTCGCTCGGCGGGGCGGCCGCCTCGAGACCCAAGATTCGTGCGGGCACCAAGGCCGGCAGCGACAAGGCCGCCGCAGTCCGCAACATTTCACGCCGCGTCCAACGGGATCGAGACATCGGAAGCTCTCCATGGTGGATGGACTGCGTTGCCCGGCGAGGTGCCGAGCATTCGGCTGCTATTGTCCCGCGCGGAAGGGGCGAGCGTCAAGTCGGTGTCCATAAGTACCGTA
>Ga0181527_1004114_pt1 | contig 12615 bp, 10 predicted proteins | sample PEATcosm2014_Bin_30_FD_119762 | JGI IMG/M metagenome (GOLD analysis project Ga0181527, IMG submission 119762) | Peatland microbial communities from MTU Mesocosm Facility, Houghton, MI, USA - PEATcosm2014_Bin06_60_metaG | ecosystem: Environmental > Terrestrial > Soil > Wetlands > Peat | place...
AAGGGCGAGGCCCTCAGCCTTGCCCCCCGCGCCGACGCCGTGCGCGTCCGCGATCGGGATGCAGCGGGGGGCGGTGCTCACGGGAACCCCGCGTCGGAGAGGGAGGACGGGAAGCGGATGATCGCGAACCAGCGGACGAGGGGCTTCGAGCTGTTGTCGGGAAGTACCTGCATAAGCGCCCGCGCAGGCTCGGGTTCTGGTGAGATCATATCAACTCCTTTTGTGTCATCGGTATCCTCTTTTAACAAGCACGGGAATTACAATCGATTGGATGTATATCACCAAAAACATCGCAAAAGCTAAAATGCCTATTGTGAGGCCCGTAGTTACATGTTTATTGCGAGTAGCTCTCGGTCCTTTAATTTAAGCGTTGAAGTATTAGAAATTAGAAATATCAGGATTTATAGCATCCTCCTTGATAAGATACTGACGCTAATCCTCAATGCTATTATTTAAAAGTGTGCATTTGCTTCAACGATCACCACTTTTACTGTCACGCACGCGTATCGATCGCCTACTGAAAAATCGAAACGTGCTGTTAATGCTCACGTGGATGTCAGTGACAGCCATATCTGTGGCCCCCACTTTGTCATCGTTCATTAGCCAGGCTGACATTCCCCATATATCGCCCGCTATAAACCACGATCACTGCACCCCGTGCTACGCGCCTTCTAGTGTTTCCGAGAGACAGTAAAGTGGATGGGGCACGCGTGAGCTACGTCGTAGAGATGTGAGGCTGAAATCTACAGATTTAGATATGCCAAGACAAGACGCGCAGCCATTACCGGTCACACCAATCCGCTAAGAGGAGATCTATATATAACGCAAAACTGCAAATAACGTTAGACGAACGATTCACGCTAAGGAACAAGATGACCGCCTATAAATGATGGCTGAGAAGACACCGATAAGTTGTCATTGACTGGAGCAATGGCCGCGATCTTCGCCCCCCGGATCAAGTCCTCAAGAGATAACCCGAAGCCAACGGGCTGTCCGTGCCACGGTCAAGACCAAAACTATTATGAGCCCCGCATGGTTTGGTAACGTCCGGACTCGGGGCCCGATTTTAAAGGATTCTCGTTATATCTTTTCAACGATTCAAGCCCGCAGCGGCTCGTATTTTTCCAGCTGCAGTAGTTACCGTTTTGCGCGGACGCGGGTGCGGAACCGATTTTACGATTCAGCCGTCAGGGTCGTTTGACCGAAATATATGACCGAAACGCTTACTTCGATGGTTGTATGAATCGAGAAAAAATGTTTATGGGCTGCTGCACACTTACGGAATTGAATTATCACAACGGTGCCTACGTTGGTAATAGGTTTGTTACTACTCCATTTTCAATATCTCTTTCCTGCAAGAAATGCGTCGACCCCCCACTTGTTGATCGTTCTGGTTCTTCGTGTGGGATCTCCATGCGTCGGCGTCAGGAAACTAGGCTTCGCACAGGTTCCAGAATCAGTCCGGGATAATCCAACACATATATCCATTTTGCAAATAGATGTGTCTGCCGAATACGGAAAAGCCATTCTTTCTTCAAGAGAAATAAAGGCTTCGTAATTTGCAAAAAGCTAAGGTTTATCAACTTTGGATCGCATTTTTCCAATTAAACAACCTCGTGAAGGCGTTGAATTCAGGATATTTTATGCGGTTCTAACGGATCTTTATTTTGACAGAATCGAACTGGTCACGAAGCAATACACACAGATATCAGGTAAATCTGACAATTGGCGGTATTTGCATCTTTCTCCGATTTTCCAAACTTTGTTTGAAAAGAGAACTCGTCATGTTTACACCCTGATTTTAAAGCTATGTTTAAACAACTCATTGCCCGGCAAATGGTAAACCGACGGAGCAAGGTATACCCCGTGGAATACCTCGAACAGAAACATGTAGACCTCAGCCTGCCTTACCCGAATGACAGCTCCTTTTTTTATGGTGGCGATAAAGAAGGCAATGCCTTTATTTGCCGGATGGCTTTCCGCGATCCGAAACGCAGACATGAATACTGGTTCGATTTTTACCTGAAAGGTCTGGGATTTTTCGGTATCAAAGACGACCCGGGTCCAGATGGTGAGGGATTTCGGATGGGGAACCTCAAATGGGAACCTCTCGAGATCGGGAAACAATGGAGGATCACATATGAAGGTCCGATTAAGGATGAAAATGAAAAAATTCATCAAACCAAAGTGGATCTCATTTTTACTGGAGAGCATCCCATCTACAATTTCGCCGAAAGTTCCAACGGCAAACTGGAAGCGAAAGCCATCGCATCTGAAAAATGGACAAGAGATTTCTTTCTGAAACTAAAGGAGCTTTCACAAATTCATGTTGAACAAACTGGAAATATTAAGGGAACAATCATTCTTGATGGTAAACGATTTGATCTGACCATGCGTGCCATGAAAGACCACACTTTCGGTTCACGAAACTGGCTTACGTGGGATCGTCATTACTGGATGAGCGGGTCAGCAGACAATGGTTATCGATGGACGGTAACTGTCCTCCGGTTGGATTTCCTCGGCCGGTTGACCGCAGGGTTTGTAATTGATAAAGACGGCAGGGTTGACGCTATTGTTGACTGCACAAGTCTTGAGGATGTCTCGGCAAAACAGTTGTTGCCCGACAATGGCATAATCACCCTAAAAATGCGAAGCGGCAAGACCAATACCCTAGAATTCTTCCGCCACGGTCACTTTCCCTACCTGATGGATGAAAGCTATTCGATGTACGAAGGGATTGGAAGTTATAAGTTCAATGATTCCGAGGGACTAGGAATGGTGGAGTTTGGATTTAAAAAAGCGATGTATCAGATTTAGCCTTCGGCTGTCGGCTTTCGGCTGCCAGTGGCCGGTAGCCAATAACGAGCAATCAGCAGCCAGTGATAAAATTCATCCACGAAATTGCCGGTGGTGAAACCGGCGGGTAGCGGATCGGCGTTAAATGAAGTTCTGTATGTCGCATAAGACAGATTTGAAGATCTGCATTACAACCACGCTAGCGATAGCCGGATTATTGCGTAGGAATGTGATGGATTCGAGCTTTGGACAGTGATTTTGCGCGTTGAAATCGGTTGCATAAGTACGAGGATGCATCGTGAGCGCAAGATTCACGCCCCTAGGGGCTCACAGAGTAGGTGCGCCGCGCTCCGAACAAAGAAAAGCCCGCCAAGAACGATTAGGCACCAGTTTAGCAGCTGACCTTCCGGCGTAATTCGGACTCGTCAGATCTCTCAGACGTGGAAATACAAGCGTTATCGAGGTTAGGGGTGTTGTAGGCTGGATAATGCGAAGCGATTTAACCTATATAGCCCTGTCTGTTTAGATTCGTGAGCGAAAACCGCCAATCGCTTGTGAGTGCACTTCAGCGTTACGCTCCTAAGCTCGCATTGAGGGCACCGTGTAGGCTTTTTTATATTGACAACAGGAGATAACTAGCAATGATGTGGCAGGACACGATAATCCTCATCTGTAGCCTTGTCTTCGGTTTCCTTCTTATCCCTCAAATATGCGACATGTACACGGAAAAGGCGGGTATGAACATACTCTCCTGCGCGACAACGTTCTCTTTCCTTGTCGTATTAAGTTGTGTGTACGCGACGCTTAGTCTGCCGTTAGCGGTACTTGGAGGCGCTATCGATGCGGGGGCGTGGGCAATAATAACAGCATTGTCGGTGAAATACAGATCACAACCAAGGTCCTGAACTAATAAAGGGAGTATTATGAACGTAGAGAATATGGACCTACTACATTAATCGCCGTTTTTTTCTAATCGAGCGTATATCCTAACGCTTCTTGTTCTCAGATCACCGCCCTCTTGAGGTGGAGGTCGGCTCTGTAATAGTCTCGACAAACACCTGCTCGCACCCATATCGGGTTACAACCGCTCAAAAAGAAGACGTGGTCGACCTGAGCCTGAAAGCTCATGATGTGAGTGTCTCTAATAACTAAGAAGTCGAAGACTCTCCCTCGCGCTACACAGGGACTCGTTGAAATGACGATAACGTTCTAATCAATGGCACTGAAAACAGTGGGCTCGACCGGATTCGAACCGGCGACCTCCGCCGTGTAAAGGCTCGTTTTTTCGATGTCAGCGTCTGAATCGGTTGTATGACCTTTGCGCTTGCGGTGCGGGATAACGAGAAAAGCCGGCGCATCATTATGCGTCGTTTGATAAATCATCGCAGCGGCATCGGCGAGTCGACGAAATTCACGCGGCAGCCGGATAATCGGATACGCGTGCGACGGCTTCGCGCTTTGGACGCTTATTCTGTGCATGCAGATCGGTTGCAGTTCTGTAGAACACGCCGTTTATGCGTAGCCGTTGTGATTTTGTTCGCGGGTAAGCTTTGCATCGCACGGGAAACGACCCAACAAATCGCGTAAGATTTATTGTTGTGATCGTATAGATACACAGTTTCAAATGGTGGTTGCTATACACACACGTACACCGCTTTCGATGCGCACAGTGGCACGGTCGGCCCTCGCGGTATCTGCTCGACCGATAACTTTTTTTATCGGTGGGACGCGTGAGGGAAACGATGCAATTTCGCTCTGACCCCACCCACACCGGCGTCTACGCCGGCAGTGGGCCACTGACGTCGAATGTGGTATGGGCCTTAAATATAGATGCTGCTATGTCCTCGCCCGCCGTCGCCAACGGCGTCGTCTACGTCGGGAGCGCGGATAAGAACGTCTACGCCCTGGACGCGATCGACGGCCGCGAGATATGGGAGTTTCCCACCGGGGACGGTATAGTCTCCTCCCCCGCCGTTTCAAACGGCCCCTTCATCGTCGGGAGCTCGGATACCGCTGTCGCCAACGGCGTCGTCTACGTCGGGAGCGACGATTGCAACGTCTACGCCCTGGACGCGAGCAACGGCCACGAGCTATGGAGATTTCCGACCGAGGGTAGTGTATGGTCCTCCCCGACTTTCGTAGAAGGCGTCGTCTACGTCGGTAGCTGGGATCAGAACGTCTACGCCATTGACGCGAGCAACGGCCACGAGCTATGGAGGTTTCCAACCGGGGAGGATGGTACAGCTTCATCCCCCGCTGTCGCCAACGGCGTCGTCTACATCGGAAGCGACGACCATAACGTCTACGCCATTGACGCCAAAACTGGTAGCGAGGTATGGCCGCCATTTCCGACGGGGGGTGCTATAATCTCTTCCCCCGCCGTCGCCAACGGCGTCGTCTACGTCGGTAGCGTGGATAAGAACGTCTACGCCATTGACGCGAGCAACGGCAACAAGGCATGGACGCTTTCGACTGGCGGTTATGTATTCTCCTCTCCTGCCGTTTCAAACGGCGTTGTCTACGTCGGGAGCTGGGATCGCAACGTCTACGCCATTGACGCGAGCAACGGCCACGAGCTATGGGGGTTTCCGACCGGGGACGGTATAATCTCCTCCCCCACCGTCGCCAACGGCGTCGTCTACGTCGGGAGCGCGGATAAGAACGTCTACGCCATTGACGCGAGCAACGGCCACGAGCTATGGAGGTTTCCAACCGGGGGTAATGTAGACACCTCCCCTGCTGTCGCCAACGGCGTCGTCTACTTCGGGGACGGCGCTGAAAAGGTGCACGCTATTGGTAACCCGTCTGCGCGCTCACGATACACGCAGCTTTAGGGGCTCGCGTCAATTATTCCATCACCTTGAAAGGTCGTTTTATTCAACTGGCCAACAAAAATTGGCCGAGGGCGTAACTCTACAGCGTGCCGCCACGAGGGCTCACAAGATCCCGACAAAATTTAGCGACATCGCGACAGAGGATACGAATTTAGCGGGAGAGTATTACTTTAGGCGAGTCGAGACTACTGCCGGAACCTACCTCTACCGCGTCATCGGCGCAGGGGATGCGCCGTGCGAGCATGTCAAGAGCCGCATCGTAAAAGTCAAGGTATTCAGTTAGACGTTCTATTCGCGCGTCTTTACAGAATTATTGCGCTAAAAGATTGCGAACAGCCGTCCTCAGCGTTCACGCTGCTCATAGATGCGCCAGCTCGTCACGCATCGTTTGGCAAATCTCCGCCTTCGACCCCGCCACTTACTAAATAAACGCGGCAGCCGGATAATCGGATACGCGTGCGAACCCTTAAAGGAGAGCGAACTCGTCATTGGCTATTCCATGGCCTACGGAGTTCTCGGCGTCGCGCAATCTGCGGTGCTCCTTGTGGTCGGCGTTCTCCTGTTTCACGTTGCTTTGGTGGGCAACGTCATGCTCGCTTTTGCAACGATTGCGTTGCTTGCAGTTGTCTCGCAAGCACTAGGCATACTGCTTTCAAGCGTCGCACACGGAGAAAGGGAAGCGGGCTAGTTTGCGCTTCCTCATCTTATTTGCGCTCCTATCAGGGATAATCTGGCCACTAGAAGCGATTCCGGTGTGGCTAAGGCCGGCATCATATCTCCTGCCGACCACTTATGCCGTTGAGGCTGTGCGAGCAGTGATGATGAGGGGCTGGGGGCTCGATCGTACATGGATCGACATTGTTGCACTGCTCGTCTTTGCCGCCGTGTTCATGTCTGGGGCGATCATCATGTTGAAGAGACGGAGTTAAAACTCCTCGAAAGGATCGATGATTTCACAAGAATGCATTGGGGCGTGGGGCCTTCTCATCCAATCTGAGCTCCCGGGGCGACCAATGAACACAACCAACCACCTCTGTCGGGCGATAATAGCGCGCCGCGCAGATTAGCAGCAACAATCCGATCAGATTACAACGTTAGAATCGGCTCCGCCTGGTACATGTCTACTGTGTGGTAATCATAGCTCGTGGCCAACTTCCTCAGTAGGCGCCACGATCAAGAACGAGTCTTAGCACGCCATTGAGAAGCCCGTTTCTCGTTCGTAACGAAAGCGTGTCTCTCAAAAAGGGCATCAGACGTGAGCATTATCTGGGGCTTCCCCGGCATCGAGTCAATTGCCCGCAGGTCCCTTGAAAAAAATATTGTGCGTCCTATATGGGCCAACGGATAGGCATCTTTGCCCTCGGAGGCTATGGCGAACTGGGGCAGGATTACTTGTCAAGAACCCACCAAAAATACGTAGCTGCGCACCGTCAAGGAAAGAAAAAACGTGAGCTGATAACGCTTTCCATTTCGCCACGTGACACCGATATTTTGGACAATTTGCCAAACGGCGCTGAAGCGCTCAGTCCGGACTGCTTGAGGTTGTTGACGCACGAGGAGGAGCTTACCTGTTCAATAGGGTCCTTCAGTTTGTAGCCATCATTGCTATAAGCACCGAACTGCGTCTCTCTTGCGAGCTCAAATGAGAAACAAAAGACTATATAACAATGAAAGTTGACGTATTTGTTCGAAGGGCGAAAACCGGCTTTATAACCGAACGGAGGGAAACTCGGTACTGCTAATAGCCGAACATGGCTAAGATAGAATGACATTCAAACGGCAAAGTGCGAATAACTCCTTATTCGAGGGCTCATCTGGAACAGGGGCTATGGGCGCATTCCAGCCTGGCGCTTATGAAAAAACGTTCATTGCTCAATTAACTAAATTTGGATTGAAAGAGAAAGAGGCGCGGATTTATTTTTATCTTCTGAAGCACGGAGCCAAAAACGTTACCGAGCTGGCGAAATTTGCAAAAACGTACCGAGAAGACGTGTATCAAAGACTCGACGCGCTTCTTCAAGAGGGCTTGGTTGAGCAATCGATCGCGAAGCCGACGGAGTACGCCGCTGTGCCGCTGCAGCCCGCGCTTGACGCGATCCTGCAAAAACACACGTACGCGTGGCGGCAGATGGAAATAGCACGAACAGAGCTTTTGCAGCACGCTGACGCCGCACAGCTTGCTCGCGGTACGGTTGATACCCCTATGTGTCGGCTGGTCAAAGGCGTACACGAGGTATTGGCGGCGGGCTCACGAATGGTCGCCGAGTCTGAAAGCACCTGCGCACTGGTTTTACGACCTCAGGTCTTGCCGAAGCTCGCCCATTTCGGCGTAATTGACGAGTGGAAGCAGGCGGCCCTAGGGGGAACAAGAATCAGAATCATCACCGATGCCATACCCACCAACCTCGCTGCGCTAAACGAGTTGAATGGTACGATCGAGGTTCGTTGCTACGAAGATTATGCCGGGATATTTTTCTGGGTAATTGATGAGAAAGAGACCGTGACGGTCCTTGGCACGGCCAGAGATCGTGCACCGTTGCCTCATAGTGCATTCTGGACTAATAGTTCCGAGTATGCTGGGTACCTCACATCTTTCTTCGACGTTATGTGGAGGCAATCGCTTGCCGTCGAAGAGCGGATTAAAGCGGTTTCGAGTCGGGTCAAATCGTAGACAAGGAAGAGGAGAAGTGCCGCGCGCGATTAGAGAGAAGCTTTCACCTCTACTCCTTCTGCGTCGCACGTGTTGCCCCTTCTCTGCTCGGCCGCGACCGGGCCAATGGCGCAGCATCTCGACACCACCTGTCTTCGAAGTCAAGGCAGTCGCTCTCTGTTGAGGTAGGCGTTTTTTTGAATGCAACGAGGGGCACAGAGAGTGCTCAAGCTTAGCTGTTCAGGCGATTCGCTTGCGTTAGTTCGTGTTTAAAAGACCTTGGTAACTATAGCGACTGGCGACTAGGACGTTTCCGTTCATCACTAGCGTGCCTTGATGCACGCTTGGGCCTCGTGTCTCTCGGACGATGGCTTTCCATCCACCCTTCTGTGCCGTCTCTCCTCCGATCGGAGGACGGTGTTGAAGTTCCGGTGAATAATGCAGATGCGCAGGGCGTGACTCCAGCACTCCGTACAAACTCCGATTTCCTCGCGCGGGGCGGCGGGCTAACGGGATGGAGGAGTTGTCGGACGATTTTGTGTTACGAACGTTCTTATAGTGTAGATAACGCGTCGTTATTTACATTAAAACAGAACAGCTTGACCTAAACGGTTGGCCTGCGTTGTCAGAACGAGCTCTACGGAAAGGGCGAAGACGATTCGCCACGCAGCGTTTCTGCAAAATACCAACTAACAGTATACTATTAGCAAGAAGCAGAATTCAATATGAGCCGCATTTCATAATTGATTTTTTTACCCACCCAATTGCAAAGATGCAACATTAAAAGTTCATCAAAACTATGACAAGGTCGCCAATTTCCTTAAACAATCCAGAATCGCTCGTCAATCTGCCGGATGACGAATTGCAAGCTATTTTGCTTGAGGGCGTCTCAAGAACTTTCGCCCTAACCATTCCGCAGTTGCCAGCGGCACTTTATTCGGCCGTTGCAAACGCTTATTTAATTTGCAGAATTGTCGACACCATAGAAGATGAAGTTGCTCTCTCGCCTGAGCAAAAAAAGTTTTTTTGTTCTACGTTTATAGAAGTTGTTAAAACCGGCCAAAATGCACAGACTTTCAGTGCGCAGCTGGCTCCTTTGCTTTCTGACCAAACCATTCCGGCTGAACGCAGTCTGATTCAATTGATCCCTAAAGTGATAGCCATCACTCATACTTTAAAAACACCGCAGATTGAAGCATTGGCAACTTGTTCAGAAGTCATGGCAAAAGGAATGCCAGTTTTTCAAGCCTTGGATTTACATGCCGGCCTAAAAACCATGTCCGACCTGGGTTATTATTGTTATTGCGTGGCAGGCTGTGTTGGAGAAATGCTGGCTAAATTATTTTGCCTATACTCGCCAGAAATAGCTGTACATAAACAAGAATTGCTTGGGTTGTCGACTTCCTTTGGCCAAGGACTGCAAATGACCAATATTTTAAAAGATATTTGGGATGATGCTGAGCGTGGCGTGTGCTGGCTGCCGCAAGATATTTTTACTGAAACAGGCTTTGATCTAAAGAATCTGACACCAGAAACCAATAGCGAACATTTTCGTCAAGGTTTAACACATCTGATTAGTATCGCTCGTCAGCATTTAGAGAATGCTTTGCGGTTTACCTTGCTGATTCCCAGTCACGAAACCGGCATCAGAAAATTTTGTCTGTGGGCATTGGGGATGGCGGTTTTAACCTTAAGGAAAATCAAACACAATCTTAATTTTAGTCAATCTTCGCAAGTGAAGATTACTCATAACAGTGTTAAAGCTACTATTTTAACAACCACGCTAACGGCGCGCAGCGATTTGCTGTTATCGCTATTATTTAATCAAGTCAGTAAAGAACTTAAAACGCCTGATTGGCAATATTCTCCTTCTTCCATATCTGACGTGGTTTCGCGGCGTTTTGCAGCAGCATCAACAGCTCAGTACAATTTGCAGACGCAAATTGAGAGCGAGTCGCCCTTAGATAATCGCCCCTCGCCACGCCGGCGTGTGATGTAGCTTCATCACGAAGTTATACACGTTTGTAAGAAAGCGTCCTATAGGGTCTGCGCAAGAATTTGTTGCCAAGATTGTCCTTTAAACTCATATTAGAATCCTTTAAACCCACTTTAGAATACTGGGGACTCATCATGTTTACTGAGACTGATACGCAGATGAATATAGGTCAAGCAGAAAGCAGCGCGACGACTATTCGCAGCAAATCGTTTAACCTCGACAAAGCGATTGCCAGAGCACAAGCGCAATTATTAGATCTCCAAACTCCAGACGGTTATTGGCTGTTTGAACTGGAAGCCGATTGTACTATCTCTTCCGAGTACATCTTGATGATGCACTACTTAGGGGATATTGATTTAGAGTTGCAGGAGAAAATCGCTAATTACTTACGAGCGCATCAGTCAGCAGACGGCAGTTATCCGTTATTTAGCGGCGGTGAAGGTGATTTAAGCTGTAGCGTAAAAGTTTATTACGCGCTAAAAATGGCGGGCGATGATATTAATGCGCCGCATATGGTTAAGCTGCGTGACTATGTTTTAAGTCAAGGCGGCGCGGCAAAAGCGAATGTGTTTACCCGTATTGCGTTGGCAATTTTTGGACAACTACCCTGGGATGGTGTGCCTTATATTCCAGTGGAAATTATGCTGTTCCCAAAATGGTTTCCGCTCCATTTAGACAAAGTTTCGTATTGGTCGCGCACCGTGATGGTGCCATTGTTTATTCTCTGCACATTAAAAGCTAAAGCGAAAAATCCAGATCAGATTGATGCATTAGAATTATTTTTGATTCATCCCGATAGAGAGAAGCATTATTTTTCTGCGCGAACTTTCCTGAATAAATGCTTTTTAGCGTTGGATAAAATCGGTTTGGCAGCACGGCCATTAATTCCAGATTCCATACACAAACGCGCGATTGCTAAAGCCAAAGACTGGATTATTGAACGCCTGAATGGTGAAGATGGATTAGGGGCGATTTTTCCGGCAATGGTCAATGCTTATGAAGCTTTGCTATTATTGGGTGTTCCTGCCGACGACCCGCACGTTGTCACGGCTCGTAAAGCGATTGATAAATTGTTAGTAATAAAAGAAAATGAAGCGTATTGTCAGCCTTGTTTATCTCCAGTTTGGGATACTGCCTTAACTTCGTTAGCCTTGCAAGAAGCGGATAGACTAGGCAACCGTCCGGCCATAACTCGTGCTTATACTTGGTTAAAAAATAATCAATTATCTGATGAACCAGGCGATTGGCGCGTACGTCGTCCGCATGTTGCAGGCGGTGGCTGGGCGTTTCAATTCGCTAATCCGCATTACCCCGATGTGGATGATACGGCGGTGGTTGCGTTTGGCATGGCCGAATCCGGTATTGAGGGCTTAGATGAGTCAATAAACAGAGCAACACGCTGGATTGTCGGAATGCAAGCATCGAATGGCGGCTACGGCGCATTTGATGCTGATAACACCTATTATTATCTGAATGAAATTCCGTTTGCTGATCACGGAGCCTTATTAGATCCGCCCACTGTTGATGTGAGTGCGCGTTGCGCGATGTTAATGGCACGCGTTGCAACAGACCACGATGAATTTTTGCGAGCTTCAGAGAGTGCAATTGCTTATGTTCGCGGTGAACAGGAAGAAAACGGCTCTTGGTTCGGACGTTGGGGGACTAACTATATTTATGGCACCTGGTCAGTGTTATTAGCTCTGGAACAAACGAATATTCCTAAAACCGATCTTCTCTACGCAAGAGCGGTTAACTGGTTAAAAAGCGTACAAAACAGTGACGGCGGCTGGGGCGAAAGCAACGAAAGCTACTATGGAGCGGATTTAAGCAATCATCATTTGGTCAGCACCGCTTTCCAAACTGCGTGGGCAATTATTGCTCTTTGCGCAGCTGGTGAAGCGCATAGTCCTGAAGTGAAAGCCGGAGTCAACTTTTTGCTGCGCAAACAAAACGCCGACGGAGTTTGGTACGACGACAGCTTTACCGCGCCAGGCTTCCCGAAAGTGTTTTATCTAAAATATCACGGTTACGATAAATTTTTCCCACTCTGGGCGTTAGCGCGTTATCGTAATGAGTTAGCTGAAAAGAGTGACCGAAGGGGGAACACAAATGACACAAGCAAAAGGGATTACACGACCGGAAGAAGCACCGCAGCAGCAGCCAAAGCAGGGGAATATGGGCCTTTTAATGGTCAAGATGCTCTTGAAAAACCCCCCCATGCTCATAAAGCTCAGGAGGATGGGTCCCGATGAGGAGCGGTACATCGCTCCACCGCGCCCGTACGAGCTCCCCGAGTACCGTAAGGGCATGAAGTACTCCACCTCGAAAGAGCCGTACGT
>Ga0181527_1004117_pt1 | contig 12610 bp, 17 predicted proteins | sample PEATcosm2014_Bin_30_FD_119762 | JGI IMG/M metagenome (GOLD analysis project Ga0181527, IMG submission 119762) | Peatland microbial communities from MTU Mesocosm Facility, Houghton, MI, USA - PEATcosm2014_Bin06_60_metaG | ecosystem: Environmental > Terrestrial > Soil > Wetlands > Peat | place...
AAACTGGGACAACCCCGCTGAATAATTCGGGTGCAAAGTTTCCGCGCCGCTGGGCCGACAGGTCGGCCTGCCATTGAGGGTCGTGTGCTGGCTGCGGGGCATAAAGTCAAACCGCGAGGCGAGCAAATGAGGGAGAGAGCAGCGCAGCGAAGAGTGAAGAGCGGGCCAATGTGGGAGTGGGACTTAGTTGGTTTGGACTATGAAGTAGGTGCTTGGGCTAAGTTGATTGTCGTTTGTGTCGGTGACGACCGCCGATACGCTTGAGACTTGTCCACCACCGCATACTCCCGTGTTCCCACTGTATGTACTGTAGATTGTCAGATACGCTTGGCTGATGAACGTCTGCTGGGTTGTCGGTTGCATTAGCACTCCGGAGGGGAACTTTGCCCACTGAATGATGTCTGAGGGAATCGACTGGTGCATTTCATATGTGACGTCGACCGCCACAGTCCACAGTCCGCAACCCGGGAATGTCTCAGTCGAGTTGCCGCTGACGTAGGTGAGGGCATACGAGGAACTTGACGGCGGGTAGACGCTGCTTGTCGTTGTGACCGTCGAGTAGACGGTGTTCGTCACGAACATCGTCTCAGTGCTGACAAAGGTTGTTGTTTCAACAGAGATTACAGTGTCGGTGAGTGTTACTACTTGCACTGTGCGCTGCTCCAGAACAGACACCTGTTGGCTTAGACTTGCCATCTGACCCTTCAGACTCGTATTCTGTTCGGACAGAGCAGAGAGTCCAGAATTGTTTGAGTAGATTCCGTAAGCGACAGCCCCAATGATGATTATGCCCACAGCGATTGTCGCAACGACGGAAGAAGTCCCTTGCATGCCGGAGATGCGTCAAAGTTGCTAGATAAGCCTGAACCTCTTGGCGAGCGGGTCAGCCGGATTTGAACCAGCGATTTTGGTGGGGTTGGACAATCAGCCACTAGCGCCCTTGGAACGTTGTTTTCGAGCGACTTTCAGGACATAAAGAAACCCGACTGCAGATGCCAGAAGCAAAGCAAGACCACCGTAGAAGTAGGGTAAGTAGATGCAGCCTAGGCCAGAGCAGCCAATGCTGAAGATTGCTGGATGATTCTCCGAATAGATAACCGAAACTGCGCCAGCGGCAAAGAGAATTCCAGAGATTATCCCAACGAAGTTGTCGAACCTCAACCTGCTTGAAGTTAGGACGGTTAGGCTGGATTTATGCCTGCTCTTGAGAACAGACCAGCGGTTTTGGTGGGGTTGGACTACCTCTAGGGTGAACCATTCGCATTCACTGCCCCGCCATTGCGGCAGGTTCCCGAGAACGTCTCCTCGTCACTTCCCTGATGCTTTGACCCAACCACAGGCCAGAAACGGATATGACTCTCTATGTGCCTGTAGACGAAGAGGCCATGCTGACCCACGTCGTAATTGTAGTAGGGTAGCATTGAACCGGTGGAATACAGCCTGAAAACTCTCCGGTCGTGGTAGCGTAAGTTGAGCCACCAAAATTCAACGTCGTTCTAACAACTGTGGTGATTGTGACCATATGTTGACCCGAATGATTTGGAGAAGACATGTAGAACCATATGATGGCAACACTGCCGACCAGAAGGGCTACAACCACTAGCGAAATGACAATTGATTTCCTCATGGCACTCCCGTGCCCTACATTGCGTGGCCGGTTGGATATACACCTACTCTAGTCAACGGCCTAGCGATTTTGATGGTGTTGGACGATAACCCGGAACGCTGTTCGCGTGCTCAACCCATATCTATGAGCAGTTCAGAAACGCATTGGGGAGTCCAGAAGAGAATTGCACATTCGTAAGACCATGTTCAGCCTAGGCGTCTTCTTCTTCGGCGTCGGAATCATATTTGCTGGGGGCGGGGTGGGACTGGGTGGGGTCACGCACTGCTCTCAAGGATACTGCTACTCAGTACCATATTGGATAGTTCCAGCGATAGTCTCGTTTCTGATTGCCGCAATTCTGCTAGCATGGTCATTCGTCGAATGAGTTGCCGCGACCCTCTACCTCCCGACACCCGATAGTCTGCGGTTCAATTGGATACCCGACATGAGGCAGAAGTAGAACTAGCCTCCCTCTCCATCAAGGAACAACTCATTCTTCCCATCCTCAGTCAGTTTATAGAATTTGGTCATCAGCCCAGTCTTCTTCAGATAGCCCTTGACTACCAAGGTTTCGAAGTCATTCATCCCAGCACGGACTGGCTCTCGCCCATTCTTGCCCACCAATTTCAACGCGTTCAATTCAGCCTCAGAAAACCTGCCGCCCGAACCAGTCGAAGTGGTGCTTGTTGGGGCAGGGGTTGGCGTCAAGGCTGGAATGCGAAATAGACCACTGAACCTCGTGTTGGCTCTCAGCATCCCTTCCCTCCAAGCCAATTTCCACTCGTCATATCGAAAGAAACTCAAGTCAAGAGGCAAAGGAGATGTGTCAGCGACATGGGTCTGTTCTTCTTTCTCCAGCCTATCTTCGTACTTTCCTATGAAACTCGAAAAGGTGGCGACATAGTTGTGCACAATGTCGAGCAGCATCCTATGTGACTGAGCAAATTCAGATGGAGGGATAATCTGTTTCGCTCCCTTGTATAGGTCAACCAAGAACTGAACGTATTCGTCAAGGTTCTTCCTAAGTTGTACGACTTTCTCAGGTGCCACAAACTCGGAGTGGGCAATCTCCGTGAAAGTCTCAGCGAGGTGCATGCCTGCCGCATTCGCTTCTTGCAGTTTCTTGAAGACGTCTACCCTAAACTCATCGTAGAGGGAGTATGTCTTGCGGTCTCTCTCGCTGCCTAGGGTTCTTCTGCCTAGTAGCCCCAAGTCTGAATCGATTTCTCGAAGTTTGGATGAATACCTCGCAGCAGAACCAGCGAGTTCATTCCTCATTGTAGCAATCTTTAGTGCTCTTGCGTTTGCTCCTTGTTCGACTTCTGGAACCAGAAGCGAGTGCTGCTTCAGGAGGTTGAGTAACTTTGGCCCATCAATTAGTTCAAGAGGCTTGTCTCTTGCGAACTCGATTGCATCTGATGTGAAGTCAGAAGTCGTGATAAGGATTCCCTTGTTTGCGTTGGCAGCATTGACCACTCCGTAGAGGTCTCGGACAATCGGTGAGGACACCGAGTTGCGGTACCTCTTGCACTGGATGATGTATCTTCCACTAACTAGGGGTTGAGAGGAGACCGCAACAATATCGACCCCTCCGTCAGCAGCCTTCTTCCTGCCTTCCGTTGTGAACCCCATTTTGATTAGCAAGTTCTCGATTAGGTCTTCAAACTCATGACCCCCAAGTTTGTCGAGGTCTAGAGACACAGTCTGGCATACTGTGCCGAGTGTTATTTGATTGCTTCGGGTTTGTGGAGGGTCTTATCTTGGAGAATCGGTAGGATGAAGAAACTCCAAAGAAGACCGATTCTTAGAACCCGTCACCCGAAATGAGGTGGCATCTGGCTGGGGATTCTGTGGACATTGACTGTTAGCATCTGCTAGTTCTAAGCAATCAGGCCCCAGTATCTCAGCAGTTCGATTATGATTGGAACGGCTACTGCGAAGGAGGAGATTGCTGTGAGGATGATTAGCCACCTTTGCAGTCGAGCGTTCTCCCGTGTCGCCCGCTTTTCCGCCCGGAGAGCGACATAAGCGGAGACGAAATCTGGGTTAATGAGTGGGTCGCCCGTCTTGCTGTCTTTCCATCCGAGAGGGGTCGTCGCGTCATTAGGGTGACCTTTATCGAAGAAATCGAAGTACATCTTCAGGTGCTTGCGCAAGGCCAATTCCAGCCTCTTGTCGAAGTCTTCTTCTTCTGTCGTCACTTCCGCATCAATTTGAATCTGGCCTCTGCTCCTTTTATAAGGCTGAGTTGAGATTCTGGAGAAGAACAGGAGGTCGCGAAGTTGCCACGATTCAGAATCACCTTCGCTTCACGGAAGCGGTTCCTACATGCCGAAGAGAAGCAATCTGAGATTATCGAGGCTCCAAACTTAGAGGATGCGCGGGCGAAGGCCCACATAAAGTTGGAAAGCAACTATCCTATTGGCTGGACAGTAAGCATAGAAGAAGTGATGCCATAGGGGGCAAGCGCGCCGCTACGTCGGATGAGGCGACGTTGCGCGTGGCGCGCCTCAATTGTTGCCGAGAACCGCTGTGGTGACTATCTTCATTCCGCACGACCCACTGATGGAGTATCCGCCGCTTTCCCATGTGCCTTGCCCGAAATTGAGCGTAAGTCGAAGTTGGTCACCCGCAAGGATGTAGGAGGGATATGACGCCTCCTGAATTTTGCCAATGAATGTGAGTTGACTGGATGCGTTTACCAGACTACTGGTGTAGATGGCCACAGGCTCAGAAGAGAGATATGAGTTTCCAATGGCTACCTGAACATCCGCACCCGCGAGTCCGACGGGTTGCGTTGAGTTGTTGTGAACCGTCATCGTCATGTTGACTGTTGTCCATGACCGGATTATGCTCTTTGGCGCATCAATCTTCAGGTCGGTGACTGTGATGCCATTCAGCAACGAGTTGCAGAATGCTTGCTGTTGCTGTTGCTGGTCTTGACTCGGAACGTCAATGACTGAGCAACCATTCAGAATCAGATTGCCACTCTGAAGACCGGAAACCGTGCATTGGGCCACAAGAAGAGTCTCAGACGGAACCTTCGAGGCTGCCTCTTGGTTCGCCCAGTTCCACACGACATAATCCGTCCATCCTAGTTGTTCATATTCACAGCCAGCGGGAGAAGTGTCGACCACGGGGGCGCAACTCAGATAACCGCCATTGGTGTTCTGCTCCACATCGGGAACCGTGCCATCCACATCCATAGTCTTCCCTCCGTACTCAAGGCCCGCAGAGGCCGCGTTGTTTGTGTAGGCGTAGAATATGGTTGATACAGGGGTTGCAGAGTACCCAGCGGACACGCTTGTGGAGGCTGTGGAAGACGCGGACTTCGTTCCTGTGCTTGATTGGCCAGCAACTGATGTGGTAGAGTGAGACGCAGAGGTCGAGTTTGAGGCAAATCCGGTGGTCGCGAAATAGTACCCTCCAACGCCGACCAAGATTCCGACTACAAGCAACACCGCCGCGACCGCGTTCGAGACTCCGTTCCGGCGCATCGTGTCCAGATGCCCTCCCCTGTCTAATCAGGGTTATGGGAACGCTCCCGCGCGGGTCATGGGCGTGGGTGTTGGTAGCAAGAACAAGCGGATGGAGTTATTAGAGAACCCTCTGACCGAGAGTGCCAAGCCTATTGTCTGACCTGCCTTCCTTCATTTCGACGAATTGGGTGGCTATAGTCTCCGTTGGAATAGCGATAGCGTCGTTCGCTTACTCGATTCGCACCGACAGGAAAATCACCGAGCGGATGCTGGCCGATAAACTCAGACCTTCAATGATTAACTTGAGAAATGCTATCCAGGGATTGGAAGGAAAGACCCAGTTCTCCTCGCCCGCGATTCAACATCAACTCATAGGAATCCCTTCTCTCTACGATGATATGAAAGCCCAATCGTTGGATTTGGTGTTGGACAGAGAAGCCCGACCAATCAAACGGGTTCTTGAGCGAATCCACGACGCATGGGCGCAAGTGGAGAATCAATTGATGCCCGACCGCCTCAACCCACCTCAAGACTATTGGAGGAAGGCAGGTGAATTGCTCGCACCAATGAATTTCCTAAAGGACGACACCTCGGAACTCAATACACTGGTCTTGGATTGGCTCAAACGCCACCCTTAGCCTTGTTGTGAGCCACGCGACACGGGGCAATCTGCGAAACCACTCGAGTACGCCCGCGTCGGGCGGATTGGACAAATCTCTCGAACACTAATTCCGTCATCCTTATCACAGGTTGGGCGGTAGTTCTGGCATTGGTTGGGCTCACCTTTGAGGTTAGCATCGGCCTATCAGCCTTCAGTTCGCTCATGTGGTCAACACTACCTTGGGCTTTCCCCCCTCTGATAGACAAAGAGAAGAAAGACGAGGACAAGAAGAGGCTCTATGGATACCTCCGCCAAGCGATACAACTCTTCTTTCTTTCAGCGATGTTCTTCGTCGGTCAGATTCTTGCAGAAGCAACTAATTTCTTCTCCCTCATCATCCTCGTCCCGATACCAAGCAACCTATTGCTCTACGGAGGATTGGTGGCTTTCGTTTCAGCGCTGGTTTTCACATACCTCGTCGTAGATTGGGTTTCTTCTCCAGAAGAGGAACGTATCACCAATGTTTATGCTCTCGGGAATGAATTGTTTGTTCTGATAGGCTTTACGATATTCGAGGTCTTCGATGGCTACTTCATCTACTCCTTCAATGAATACCTGAAGAACCACTCTTACTGGTCGCTCCCGCTTGCTTACCAGATAGACTACATACTGTTTCCCGTCAGCGCCCTCATCTACTTCTTTATGGTGGGCGTCATGCGTAACAAGTCAAGGGAGAGAAGAGTGCTCACTACTCTTGCCTTCTTCTTGCCTTGGGTTGTGCTGATTCTTGCCCACGAGTTTGGGGGGCTATGACCTCGCCAGCGCTTCAGGGCAAAGCGCGCGCGCCGTTACGTTGAATGCAACCACAATAGCCTGACTGTGCCTTCACGAGTGTTATATCCGAGATTGTTACGTTTGGGCGCCTCGCCAATGGAGGTCAAGTGCAGTCACGTCAGCCTGAACTTCGGCGAGGGTTTGGGAGTAGACGATGGCAGGACGGTCATCAGGAGTCATGGTCGGGTCATTCCGATTGAAGTCAGCGACTTCCTTGCGGTCAGCGGGAAGCGCTCATGGATTTCGCTCGATGCCCTGCACAAACTGGCGCTCGATGGAGTGGTAGTCAACTTGGTCGGGTACAACGGCGTGGTCGAGTCGACGTTCACACCCTCGGAAGTCAAATTGAAGGGCGCCCTGCGGCTGGCGCAGTACCGTGCCGCTACCGATGAACACCGCACCTTCGAAATTGCCAAAGAGTTCGCGCGCACGCGTGTGCAGACCGAGTATGACCTCCTCCACCTGCTCGGCCTGAAGGCAGAGCCGACGTCCTTGCCGCCGAAAACCTCCAACTTGCACGGGTTGAATGGGTACGAAGGCTCGAACACGACCCGTTACTGGGCAGCGCTCGGCACGCTCTACAAAAAGGCCGGTCACCCACTTCCGGCTCGAACGAGCCGACACCTTCAGAACATCGGTGCGACCCACCCCGTCTTTGCCTGCCAGAATTACACTCTTGGAATTCTGTATTCCTTTTGCCGAAGGTCGGCGGTCGAGTCAGGGCTTGACTGTTCAGTCGGGTTCGGGCACCGGAACATGGACGGGAAGGAACCAATGGTCTACGATTGCGTAGAATTGGGACGGTTCATTGCCGAACTCGCCACGTTGAACGTCGTCAGAAAGAGACTGGCACAGAAGGATTGGTGGCAGTCAGTTCGGGGGAGAGTGTTTTTCGCCGACGACCTGCGCAAGCGGCTGGCGCGAGAGACGGTACGCCTCCTCAACCTTCAAATTCCATGGATGGAGTCGATGGGTACGCGTGGGAACTGGAGTTACGCGGCGATTTTGACCGCGAATATGCAGCGGCTGGGCAAGCATTTGCTCAACCCCAAAACGCCTTTGAAGTTCAGCATGCCGGTCTCGCCTGCACTGTTAGAACGCGAGATTTGAGACGTTTGCGCTAATTGAGCCAGTTTGGGTCGGCGGTCGGGTTGTTGGCGAGGTAGCGGCGTCTCATCTCGTCGCGGTCGGCTTTCGATGGCCTCCTTCCGCGTTTTGCGCGCACTCGCCCGACCGTTTCGTCGACGATGCTGCACCACTTTTCTAGCGGAAGCCAAAATGCTTTCCATCGTTCGCCAAACTTCGACTCCCTGTCGCGAAGGTGCATCCGACGGTGCTTGCCCCTTATCTCACTCCTATGTTTGACGAAGTAGGCGTCTCTCTTGTCCTTGTTCGCCTTTCTATACGCGACACCATACTCCGGGTTGTTCCGTCCGTCCTCCAACCGTGCTGGCAGTCCGTACGTGCTCAACTTCCACCCTCCGCCGGATAGTCATGCGTCCTTCTATGAACAGGCAAGCCGCACTTGTCGCAGACTCGGACGACTATGCCCTCTGCTACGGGCTTGTACACGACCACCATTTCGACGCCATGCTGTGGGCAGCGATATGGCGATGTCATGCCTTCAACCTCTTCGACAGTTTGCTTGATTCCGGGCTGTTCCAACCGCAGTACAAACATACGCGTCCTCGGTCTGCGCCGCTGCCACTGAAGTCGAACGGGAGATATGTCGACTTGCCGCACTTCGGGCACGCGCTCTCCATACGCTGCCGCAGCCTTCGCTCGTGCTGGGTGGTCGCTGCCTGAACTTTGTGCGCTGTCTTGTACGTGCGTTCACGCGCGATGATGACGGCACGATGGTCAGCCCTGTACCTCCTGTCATACGCTCGCTTGCGCTCCTTGTCACGCACATCTCAGCGGGTTCGGCAGACACCCGCCGGTTGGCTGCTCGCGCTCGCACGCGGCGGCGCTAAACCTAGTCACGATGCGGCGGTTTCAGCGAACGCCTGCCTGTGGTTTCGGAGCGTCCATGAGCGCCTTCGGCTCGTCGATGAGTACCCGCTTTGCGAGGGCGGCCTCTTCGTCAGGAGTCAGGTCTGCATCTCTTGAAACGTACTTGAGGTAGGCGACAAAGCACTGCATCGCGGCGTCAGCCCTGCCTCTCTGGTACTCGGCCCTGAACGCACTTTCCAAGGCCACTCGGTCTGACTCCTCGACTGCGGTGAGTCTGCGCGGCCTTCTCGGTTTCCCCTTGACCATAATCAGTTACCAGTAGCCTTAGTCTTGGCCTCACACTTATCTTATCTGTCTAGAAAAACCGACAAACTCGCCCCCGCACGCCATGAGCACCAACCCGTCAATTTTGATGTTCGAGGCGGTCATGAATTAACGAATTGTTCAAATAGGAGGACGTGACTAACGGAATTGACGGTGAGTCGAACACTAGGCTGAATTGCTGACGAAACAGGCGAAGAGAATGCGAAGATTCAGGGCGCAACACCCTGACTATGTGACTGTCGACAGGTTGATGGCTCGCACGCGGATGAGAGCCATCCGACAAGAGCGAACTGGACGACCGATAACTTACGAGGGCCATAGGCCGAAGGGCTGCAGGGTCATAGACGGACACGTAGTGTTTCCAACAACGTGCGAGATTGATTGCGGCAGCAAGGCATTGCAGCGTCTCGTGAAGGAGCGAGCCGATTGACCCGCGAGCGACCCGTCCCACCTCGACAGTTCATCGAGCACGTCACCATGACGGATTTGCGTCGCCGGAGCGGTGGCATCTGTGCATTGTGCTCAAGTTATGTCCGCAGGAAAGACGCGTCCTGCGACCATATTCTGCCCCTGTCCCTCGGTGGGTTGCACTCTCGGCACAATGCGTGGCTCGTCCACTTGCGGTGCAACGTCATCAAAGGACGCAAATTGGTTCACTGGGTTTACGACAGCCCAGCACTGATGCGTTCGACGGAGGGGTTGTGGGGTTGAGCAGGCGAGGTAGACCTGTGACTGTCAACCTCAAAGCCATGACCCATGAGGAACGGCTGGCCTACGACCGCATGATGAAAGCGCGTTGGGTGAAAGACCACTACGCGCACTATCTGCGGACGTGTCGAAATTGGTACGCAAAGAATCATCCGAGGGTGATAACGTGACAAAATTAGACAAGAGGGAAAGAGAGTTCATTAGGAATGCCTACGTCTCTCGTCTATGGCCGCGCTCGATTCTATACGTGATGAAGGCAGCGCAGAGGAGCGGCGACCTGCCAAAGAACCGCCGCTACCAGTACAAGGACGTGCGCGCCGTGACAGACAAACTGCGGTCTGACCCGACGGTAGCCAAGGACAGGCAAGCACGTCTCGACCGACTACGAGATGTTTACGGCGTCCGAGAGCAAGGTCTGCCGACGCAGCGTGCTCGGCTCTACGGCTACCTAATCAGGTACAGCACCGACCCAACACTCAATGAGGTCTACCGTAATCGGCTGCACCGAGAAGGTTCAGGGTGACTTGATTTCGTGCCGTACAGGAACAACCCAGATTTCTATCGTGAGTATCACCGAAAGTGGGTGAGGTCGATGCGTTTGAGTGACAACCGCTACAAGACCAAGTGGGATAGAGGAAAGGCTTTGACTCCAGAGCAATTCGAATTCCTCAACGTCACAATGCGGCAAGAGTCACCAGACGCAGAGTGCAGGCTCTGCGGCAACAAGAACTGGGAAGATTTGGTTCCATGGTCACAATACAAGCGTAGAATAACTGACATCGTTGTCGAGATTCAGGAGATGACGCCAGAGGAGCGCAAAAAACATGGCTTTGTCTGTGCGAGGCACCTCCAGTACTACCATGAATCGCCAACTCTGGAGGCGAAAGAACTAATCTTCGCGTGGAAGCGCGGGAACACATGTTGGTTCGGTGTATCGACCAAGGACGCACGAGCGGAATTGGAGCGCTATTCCGAGTGGTCGCTGCTGCGCATACTCGATAAAATCGATGATGCTGCGCGCAATGAAACGCAGGAGTATCACGACGCGCACCATGTGATAGAGGGGAGTCGAAGGTGGTGCGAAATCCATGGTCTACTGTTTCCAGAAGAAACCAAACCGCCGAAGTTCTATGAGTTGCCGAAGAATGCTCAGAAAGTGACTGTCTCTCCAGTAAATCGAAATGACTGACACAAGCGGTGCCGACGACTACGCGATAAGCGACCCACGCCATCGACCGTGGAAGTACAACTCGGCTGCAGGGCCAGAGCCACCACCGGTCGAGAAGCCAGAGCAGGTTTCTCCGGGCGTCGTCGCAATGGTGGTCGAGGCGCACACGTCACCAGAGGAGAGGGAGTTAGTCGAAGCAGGCGTGCTGAACAAGGAGGGCGACCCGGTGATGGGATTTGGCAAACAGGAGGAGGTCATCAAGGAACTATTGCCACCGGAAGAGAAACGGAAATTGGCACAGCGCGAACGGTGGAAGAGGAACGCACGCGCCTATCGCATTCGGCAAAAGAAGAGGGCGTCGTTAGCCCGTCATCGGTAGCGTCATCGGCATCATCGATTTCGGTTGCAGTCGTCATCGACGCATCATCGCTGTCATCGCTCAATTAGCGCCCCGATACCTATGACCTGCGATGGGTGATTTCTGAGGGTGCATCGTATCGTATGATGAAACGGGATTCTATCCTGTCTTTAGTTGGTTCGCAAGACCGTTCCGTAGTGGTTTTCGGAGGCAACGCATATATCTCGCACCAGATACCTGTCGTACGTAGTTGCAACTGCCTGTCCCTCTCGAAAAAAGAGGGGACGTACGTACGGGGGGCACACCCCCGTACGTACGGAGAGGTTCAAATTAACTCTCAATCTCTAACGTCTCTTCCTCCACCTAGCCCGCCCGTAGATTGGCGAATACCTACCAGAAACCCCTACGGTGACCTCGGCGGGCAGATATTTTCGCCAGCGTCTCCTAGCCATTCTCTCCTTGCTCACCTCCCTCGGACGCAAATGTCGCCAAATGCATCGCCCCGTTTGCAATGCCCCATGATATTTAAGATTGTGAGAGTTGTGACATAGGTCACAACATCTCGCCAGTCACCAAAGTTCAGAAGGCTTTTAGGTGAACCTTAGCACGGTAAGACGACGCAAGATGCCCAACACGCAATCCGTGAAAATACATCAAGTTAACAGGGGGCGCTCCTACGCAGTCACAATCCCAATCCACATTGTCAAAGAACTCGGGCTAAGAAAAGGTTCTCGCCTTACGGTGGAACGGAAGACTGACAAGATTGTGATGAAAGCCATCTAGGACTGGCTTTCATCACTCCTCTTGTTTATCGCACTTTCAAGCAGCGCCATCTACTTGTTGTCGCCATCAACTCCTACCCCTCCGCTACCTGTGCGGGCGACTTCTGAAAGCGCTTCAGGTCTGACAAGGGACGCCAATCTTGATATATCATACAGTCTGCGTAACCCTCGGATTGTCTAACCGCTCCACAGCCTACGAGTATGTAATGCTCTACACAGGAATCGGGGTAATGGTTGTTGGTCTCGTTTCCCTCGGTCTTTCGCTCCTAATCGGTGCCGCTGTAATCTCCCTCGGAGTCGGGTTCATTGCAGTCGGGATTGCGTTCCAAACAGGTCGTGTAATCTCAGAGAACAGAACTAGTCAAATTGACGAGAAAATCGCGGATATGTTCGGATACGCCGCGATGTTTCAGGCTGGCCCAAGTCGCACTGCTCAGACCCCTCTGAACATGGACCTCCTGCTTGAGAAGGTCTTGACCGATATCACCGCCCTCGCAAGGATGAGACGACCCCCGCCCGACCAAATGACAAGGCTAACCCGAGCAATGGTAGCAGTAGTGGAGCAACTGCGCAGTCACGGTTTCGGCCCAGAGGCCGACCAAGTTCAAGAGGCGTTCAGGACGCTCTTTCGAACGTGACGAATTCCCAAGTGATTCCGACTCATCGCTCACTGCCTCGCCTCGCGGTTTGACTTTATGCCCCGCAGCCAGCACACGACCCTCAATGGCAGGCCGACCTGTCGGCCCAGCGGCGCGGAAACTTTGCACCCGAATTATTCAGCGGGGTTGTCCCAGTTT
>Ga0181527_1004118_pt1 | contig 12607 bp, 7 predicted proteins | sample PEATcosm2014_Bin_30_FD_119762 | JGI IMG/M metagenome (GOLD analysis project Ga0181527, IMG submission 119762) | Peatland microbial communities from MTU Mesocosm Facility, Houghton, MI, USA - PEATcosm2014_Bin06_60_metaG | ecosystem: Environmental > Terrestrial > Soil > Wetlands > Peat | place...
CTGCTTCGCGCATGCTTCGAACCGAGCGCCATCTGGGTCATTCTCCGCAGTTAGACCAACGATCAGACCTGCTAGCTCGGGAACCACTTCCCGCTTCTGTGAGGGATAGGCGAACAGGAGCCCGGAAACGCCGTCCAGCGTCGAGACATCGCCCCAGGTCTTACCCTGTCGGTCCGGGTGGCCGATCCACTCCAGCGCATTCTTCATCTCTTGTCGGCTGACCTGGCCAACCGGGCACGATTTCGAGTCCGCAAGGCCGTATCGTTTTTGGCACGGTGATTCGCTTGACATGGCCCGCAGGATCACGTTGCCGAGCACCGGCAGACGGACCGATGGAAACGTGTCTGCAAGGCCTGATGCGGGACTGGCATAGGCATCGCACCCCGCGGTTTCCGACACGTCCGGCGACGAGGGCTTCGACCCAGCCACAGCGTGAAGCTGCGCGTTCATCCAGGCTTGCACCACCTCGTGATTAGCCGGATAGTCAAACTTCGAACTATCGGCGAGTTCGAGAATCAGCGAGGCCCTCTTCGGGGACTTCCCGCTGTGGAAGAACAGCAGATCGAACAGTCTGCCTCTGGCCGTTGGCGACGTAACGATAGTGCTGACAATCAAAGTTCGAACCTGGTGGTGAAGGTTCTCGGCGGACAGGTAGCTCACGCGCGCAAGAAGCTCCGCGATAGCGCTGTATTCGGGGGGTGGTGTGCCCAGCTTAGCGGCAAGGCTCTTCACGTGTGTTGTTAGGCACTTGTCGATCCGTCCGGCCTCCCTGTTCACCCACAGCGAGTCGGACGCCGCGCTAATTGCCTCGATCCCGGCTCGGGCATCATCACTGCTCGGCGGGGACCTCGAGACCAATGCCTTTTTCAAGGCGGCAGCCGCCTTTTTCGCCTCCCTACCGCGCGGCCCATACAGTGGGAGCACGTTGAAACCCGGAAACGAGACTCCGTTTTCGACTTCCCACTTCCTTGTTGCCGCAACTCGCTCTCGATCGGTGATTGCTTGAAGTTCGACAACGCGTCCCTCCACGTCAAGCATGGTCAGGTATGTCGCCGTTCCATTTGGGCACGGCTTGAAGTGCTGGTGCCATGAGGTCAGCAAGACTCCATGTGACTTCAGACATTCGGCGAGGTCGTGAAGCTCATTGAGCATAATCGAGCACGCCTTTCGTGATCCTCACGTTTTGGCGGAAGGTCGGTTGCCGCTTGGCGAACTTTCCCGAGGGAAAGACCTGCCACAACATGCTCGGGATGACCATTTCGACGTCGCTGCAAACCTGCGTCTGTTCACGGAACGGCCCGAGGTAGTCCGGCACGAACTCCTTCCAGCCGAGGCAGGGCACGGTATGCCACTGTCCCTTTTGCAACCTGCGCTCGAACATTGCCTGGTACGCGTGCGCCCCATTGCGATCAAGGTACCGGCGAGCCTTATCCGACAACCGGTCCTCCGGCAATCGGTCCGCTCGTACGCCGGCATAGAGGCGGTAGCAAACGTTAACGAGCACGGTGGCGAGCAACTGATAGCTGCTCCCCTTCTTCATAATCCTGGCTTTTCGTAGTGGCCCGCCATAATTGGTCGAATAGGTGTGGAAAACCAGCGGGGCGCAGATTTCGACCCGCGTAGGCGCGACCTCCGCGTTCTTCAGCCAGACAATGGACTCGAAAATCGCCTTGGCCGCCGAGAACGTCGGGGCAGGATAGCTTACCGGCGTATCGCCCGTATCTGGACGAGTCCAAATGGCCGTCGGCCCAGATATCTCGAGGGCCACAGGGTAATCGTTCATCGCGTCCGCCCCACTATCTGAACTGCCCGGCAGCCCGCCGTCGGATGAAGCCCGCCCGATCGGCGGCCCGGCCGCCTGCTTCCAAGGGGACGCTCCCCCACGTCTTCCCACTACGGTAGCAAAGTCTGTACGTTTGTCAATGGGGGGCAGGGAGCGCGGAGCAGGGAGCAGGGAGGGGGGAGCAGGAGGGGGCAGGGAGCAGGCCCTCACCCTGACCCTCTCCCGGCGGGAGAGGGGACCCATTTTCCGCCCTCCCCGTCCCCGCCTTGAAATCGGGCCAGTGGGTTGGGTAGGCTGGCGGGGCGTAGGTCTGGTTCTTGGTCTTGGGGATTGGCGATTGGGGATTGGGGATTGGGACTTTGAAATGGGGGGGTGGCCCAGATGGAAATGCAACGGCCCAGTGCTTTCCGACCCTTAACCGCGCAAAATCGCGCCTGTTGCGCGCAGAAGCGCGCAAATGCGCGCGTTTTGCACTTATTTTGCAAGTCGTAACTCCCAAGAACGCAAGTAGTTGCGACTTTGTGCAACAAATACCTCAGAGTGAGTATAAAGTTGCGGCAAATCGCCGCAACGCTAACCCCCGAAGTGAAAGTAAGTTAGAGCCGCCGAGCAACAACGTAACTTGTGAAAGGTGCCTCGGGGCGGTGCACAAGGGCCGGCGATGGGTGGCGCGGCGGGCTTTCTTGGGCCAGTTGTCGGTGCCCCGTTGTCAGTCTACAGGGCCGGCTCGGGCTCGATGACCCGCATCTGCCGCCAGCGGCCCTGGAGAAACCGGGCTAGGTAGATCAGCCCCAGTGAGCACACCCATGCCGTGAGCACGACCCAGCACCAGAGCAGGCCCCAGCCCAGCCTTGCCATTCCCCACCAGGCCGCCAAGAGCGGCAGGGGCGACATCACCAGGGTGGTCCAGAGGATGAATCGCATGTCGCCGGCGCCGCGGATCGCACTAACGAAGACCACATTCAGCGCGTCGAACAGGCAGTAGGCCGCCACGAAGCGCAACAGCACCACGGTAACCTCCCGCAACGGTCCGAACACCGCCGCGGGGGTTCCCGCCGCGTAGCCTGTCAGGAAGCAATCCGGCACAGCCACGTAGAGCAAGGCCATCGTGCCCATGTAGGCCAGGGCGATGGCCAGCGCGGTCCAGGTGGCGCGGGCCGCCAACTCAGGACGGTTGCGGCCAAGTTCTTGCCCCACGATGGCCGTGACTGCCGTGCCCAAGCCCCACATGGGCACCCAAGCCAGGTTATTGATGGTGAAGGCCAGCGTTGTCGCGGCCAGGGGGACTTCGCCCAAATGCCCGACGAGCATGAGGAAAAGGGTGAAAGCGGCGACCTCCATGAAGGTTTGCAATCCGCCCGGCCCACCGTAGCGCCACAGCCGCCCCATCAATCTCGCATTGGGCCGCCAGCCCATCCCCAACTGGTAGGTGCGGCGGGTGGCAGGCCGCAGCATGATCGAACCGTACGCGAGTACGCGAACCCACTCGGCGGTGGTGGTGGCCCAAGCGGCGCCGGCGATGCCGCCAGCCGGGAAACCAAGACGCCCGAAGATCCAGACATAAGCCAACGCGGCGTTCAGCAAGGTTGCCCCCGTGTCGACGAACATCACGACCCGCGTTTGCTCGCGGCCCGTGAAGAACGATGCCTGTGCGGCAGCGATGATCATGGCCCCGGCGCCGAAGGTGAGCACCTGGTAGAAGGTCGCTTCCAGTCTCGCCAGCGCCGGGTCCTGGTTGGCCCAGGCCAGCGCCAGCCGTGCCCAGGGAGCCGTGGCCGGCAAGAGCGGCATGGCGACGACGCCAAGCCATATTCCTTGCCAAACGACAGGCCCGACACGCCGCGGCCGGCCGGCGCCCACGTACTGCGCCACGAACGTGTTGACGTAGAGGGCCACACCCAGGGGGAGGCTGAGGACCGTAAAATGAAACATGCCGGCCGGCATCGCCGCGGCCATCGCTTGCGGCGCGTACCAGAGCAGAAACATGCGGTCGATGAAGATCATCACCGTGGTGGAGATCGTGGACACCACCAACGGCAAAGACACTTGGAGCACTTCCCGCCCGCCACAGGGGCGGGCCCACCAGTCGTGAAGTCTGCCCGATCGCGTCATCCGATGGCCGTCGCCCTACGAGCGTGGTTGATCAGGGCCGGCTCCACGGGCTTCTCTGGTTGATCTTACCCCTTCGTCCCGGCATCCGGTCCAGCGTGTCACTGACCGGATTGTACGGGACCGCCGCGTTGCCTCCAAGACCTCGGAAGATTAGCAATCTAGGAGTATATGTGTCTTCCAACAGGCTTCCCGCCGACAACTGCCACTTAGTTCCCGTTCCGGAAGGTGCCAAATCGTGGGTGCCATGCCCACGCTTGCGTGGGTATGCCGGGAAATCGGCCGGAACTCGGCCATGCCCACGCTTGCGTGGGCATGGCACCCAAGTTCCCGCAGCAGGAACCGCTTGGATGGCAGGACGTCATCCCATTCTCCGAGCCGTTTCTTTCACTGGTTGCCTCTTCAGTGTGCCGGCCCCACGAATTCTCAGGACGAATCAAGCGAAAAGACGTCACGCGGCCGGATTTCCGTGACATTTCTTGTGGGAAATCGTCCCAAATCAGTGGGGACTCTCGTCTCGATTTGGGCGGGGCGGAAGTGGAGAAGGCCACTCGAACCCTCCGCTCCAGGGAACCGTAGCAGAGTTTGCCACACAAGCGCACGCTGCTCGCAAAAAGCTGGGCGGTCAGCAAGGGTATAATAGATGCTAGGTGGCACGCGCACGACAGGACACGACCCCACCATTGGCTGATTCATCGGCGATAGCCGGAAGGGGAACGAGCGGTGAGCGGCATCATGACGCTAGACACTCCGTCCGACGCTGCGTGCGTGGAAAGCTTGCTGGGCAGGGCGCGTCAGGGACGAGGCGAAGCGATGGGGCAATTGTTGCAGATGTATCGCAACTACTTGACCATTCTGGCCACGATCCAGCTCGATCGGAAACTGCGGCGCCGCATGAACCCGTCGGACCTGGTGCAGGAGACGATGCTGGCCGCGCACCGCGACTTTGCAAAGTTCCGCGGCAATTCCGAGCCCGAGTTCCTGGCGTGGCTCCGCCAGGTGCTGATCAACTGCCTGCACCATGCGGTGGAGGTGCATCTGCGGGCGAAGAAGCGCGACGTGCGGCGCGAGGTGCCGATCGAACAGGTCAGCGTGGCGTTGGATCGGTCCGCGGCCAGTTTGGCGCACCTGTTGGCCGACGGGCGCGACTCGCCCAGCGCTTCCGTACGGCAGCGGGAGCGGGCCGTGGCCCTGGCCGACCAGCTCGCCCAGCTTAAGCCCGATTACCGCGACGTCATCGTGTTGCGCAATTTGCAGGGATTGTCGTTCGAGGAAATTGCCGATCGCATGGAGCGAACGACCGGCGCCGTGCGGATGTTGTGGCTCCGCGCCATCGATCGATTCAAGCAAGCCTACCAGCCCGGCGAATGAACATGCACTCTTCCGATCCTTGCGACCTGAGCGTCGAAGCCTCGGTCATCGAGCGGCTGACGCCCCAAGAGAAGGACCGTTTGACGGAGGTCCTGGACCGCTACTTGTCCTCGTTGGAGGCCGGCGTGCCGCAGCAGCGGGAAGAGTTGTTGGCGGCGCATCCCGACCTGGCCGGGCCGCTGGCGACCTACCTTCAGAGCCTGGACGACTTGCACGACGTGGCGGCCGGCTTCGGCGGCAATTCCCGCCGGGCTGCGCAGGCGGAAGCCGCGTCGCCGGCGGGCGACGAAAAGCGGCTCGGCGATTTCCGTTTGCTGCGCGAGATCGGACGCGGCGGCATGGGCATCGTCTATGAAGCGCAGCAGATCTCGCTGGACCGGCGCGTGGCCCTGAAAGTGCTGCCTTTTGCAGCCGTGCTGGATTCCCGGCAGATTGCCCGCTTCAATCACGAAGCCAAGGCAGCCGCACAACTGCTGCACCCGAACATCGTTTCCGTGTTTGCGGTGGGTGTCGAGCGGGGCGTGCATTACTACGTCATGCAATTCGTCGACGGCCAGCCGCTGGATCGCGCGATTGCGGAATTGCGCAAGGCGGCGGGGGACGGGCCCGCCTCGGCATCGGCCCGGCCGCAACTGGCTGCCACGCTTGGATGGCGGAGTTCCGCGGCGCCGCGGCCTGCCGCCGATCGGCCCGGCGAGCTTGCTTGGCAGGCGCCCGGCAGCGGCCCGTCCATGGCGGCCGCCGGGGTGGCGGCCCCGACCACCTGCGCCGCCGCCTGCCCTTCGTTTCTGACGGCGAAGTCGGTTAGCCAGCCGGAGTATTTCCGCACCGTCGTGCGACTGGGCATCCAAGCGGCCGAGGCACTGCAGGCGGCACATGAACATGGCATCGTGCACCGCGACATCAAGCCGTCGAACCTGTTGCTCGACGGCGACGGCAAGTTGTGGGTGACGGATTTCGGACTGGCGCGCTTTCAAACCGATGCGCGATTGACCCACACCGGCGACGTGGTGGGAACCCTGCGCTACATGAGCCCCGAGCAGGCGACCGGGCAATCGGCGCTGGTCGACCAGCGCACCGACATCTACTCTCTGGGCGCAACCCTCTACGAGCTGCTCACCTTGCAGCCGGCATTTTCGGGCGACGGCGGCCCGGCCCTCTTGCGGCAGATCGACCAGCAAGATCCGCGACGGCTGCGGCAGTTGCAGCCCAAGATTCCCGCCGATTTGGAGACCGTGGTGCTGAAGGCCATGGCGAAGCGGCGCGAGGAACGCTACGCGACGTCGCGGGAGTTTGCCGACGACCTGCAGCGCGTGCTGGAAGGCAAGCCGACCATCGCCAGGCCCCCGACCCTCCCGGACCGTTGCGCCAAGTGGGCGCGCCGCCACAGGCGCCTCGCGGCCGCCGCGGTTGCGGTCTGCCTGTGCGCCGTGGTGGGGATGGCGGTGAGCACGACGCTCATCACGCGCGAGAAGCTCAAGGCCGAAGCGAATTACCAGCTTGCCGAGCAACGCCTGCGCGAGTCCCGGCAGGCCCTGGACCGCCTGGGCGAGACCTACCGCAAGCTGGGAACGCTGACCGGCAACTTCGGCTCCAGCAAGGAAGCCGTCGAGGAGAACCAGGTTCGGCTGTTCGAGCGCCTGGCGGCGGACAATCCGCGCGAGCCGAACTACCGCCGCCACCTGGCCCTGTGCCAGAACAAGCTGGCCCTGGCCCTGCGCCGCGCTGGCCGCATCGATGCGGCCCAGCGGGCGGTCGGCGAGGCCATTCGCCTGCAGCAGCAACTTGTGGAAACGTCGGACGGTTCGCAGGAATGCCTTAGCGACCTGGCCCTGTCGCACAACAATCTGGGAATGCTGCGGATCGAAATTGGCGACGCGACGGGCGCGGAAGACTCGTTCCGCGAAGCCATGCGGCTGCAAAAGCGCCTGCTCGAGACGGACCCGAACAACCCCGAGCACCTGCAAGACCTGGCCGCGTCGCTGAACAACTTGAGCGCACTTTACGTGGACCAGCGGCCTGCGCAAGCGGCGGCATTGTACGAAGAGGCGTTGACCTACCAAACGCAGGTTGCCGCGGTGCGGCCCGGCGACTGGGACTGCCAGAATGACTTGGCCCTGAGCTACAACAATCTGGGCGTGGTGCAGAAGCGGATCGGGCACCCGGCCGAGGCCGCCGCATCCTACCGCCGCGCCGTCGACATTCAGCGGAAACTCGTCCGCGCCGCCCCCGCGCAACAATCGTACCGCCGCGACCTGGCCGTCAGCCTCAATAACCTGGGCGAGAACCAAGACAAGCTCGGACAGGCAGCCGAGGCGGTGCGCTCATTCCAGCAGGCCCTGGAGCTGCAAGAGTCGTTAGCCCGGCAGAATCCCGCCGATGTCGACCTGCAGAGCAATCTGGGCGGCATCTACAACAATTTGGGAATGGTGTGGGGGGAACTTCACCGCTTGGACGATGCGGCCGAGGCTTTCCGCAGCGCGATTGAACACCAGAAGGTCGCCGCTGCCCGCGCACCCAAGGTGTCGCGATATCGCTCCTTCCTCAGCAAGCATTACTTCAACTATGGCGGTGTGTTGCGGCAGTTGGGGCATGCGGAGGAGGCGGTTCGCACGGCACTGGCCCGGCGAGCGCTCTGGCCCCGCGATCCCCAGCACCTGTTTGCGGTCGCCGAAGAGCTGGCCTTGTCCGGTAAACTGCTCGCCGATTCCAAGCAGGCGGACATGACCGCCCGGCAATGTGCCGATTTTACGGTGGAAACTTTGCGGCAAGCGGCCGCGGCCGGCTGGAAACCGGCGGAGAACTTCATATCGACCGAGCCGTTCGCAGCGTTGAAGGACCATCCCGGACTTGCGGAACTTGTCAAGCATTGAGTAGGGAAGGGAGCTGGCGCGATGTTGACAGGTTGGAAACGGTGGATGAGGGGCTCTTGCAAGAGAAGGCCCGGAGCGTACGTGCGCTTGTGCGTAGAGCCCTTGGAACCGAGAATCGCGCTGGCTGCCGCCGGCCTGGCCGCCGCGGTGCCTCATGCCAACCCGTTCTCGGCCCCGTTCATTGCCGGCTTCGCCGCCGCGGATTCGGCGGCTGGGCTGCCGGGAGCAAGAACCGATCTCGTGCTGGATTCCGCGGCATGGCGAGACACGGCTCCCAGGTTGCTGGCGGGAGCAAGCCTGGCCGCACCCGTTTACGGGCTATCGGGCGAGGCTTCCCTGGTGATCGAAACAACCGTTCCAAGCGCTTTACAGTCTGGCGGCACCGCCGGACTCGTAACAGCAAGTCTATACCTTCCGCTGCTCGCGCCCGTTCACGGTTTCAGTGGCGACGGTCCCACGCTGCCTTTTCCCGGCGACTCGCCCCACGCCATGGCTCTAAGCCCCACCGCACCGGCAGTCGGTGGCGGTGAATTCTTGGTGACTTTGGACAAGCGCGGAGACACAGAGGACCTGTCCCCGATTCCGGCTCCTGCAGGTCGGTCGCCAGCGCTTTTCCTGCCGTCCGATGTCAACGATCTTGCCGAATACCGCGTTGACACGGGCGCATCCCATTTCTGGTCCCCACCGGCCGGGAGCCTGCTGCCTGCCTTGGAAGCGAACGGTCTCGCGTTCGTGGTGGGTGCCGGCGGGAATGGCGAGCCGGTAAATGCAGCGATGGCTCCTGCGGTAGCGCCGCAACAGTCGCGCGGCGGGCCGCTTGGGATTGTCGGCGCGGCCGCTTCGAAAGACGCCGGCCAAGATGTAAAGCCGAGTGCGACGTCCAGCGACAATCTGCCCAAGCCGAACAGCCCAGCCGCTGCGGCTCGTTCTCAAACTCCGGAGAACTCGGTTGAAGGTGGTTTCGTCGAAATTGGCTCGGCGTCGCGGAACTTGTCTCGGCCGGTGGTACCCGACGATGGCACCTTGACGTCCCCTGAACAACCTGCGGAAGGACCGGGCGCGTCTCAGGTTGGCCCGGCACTTGCTGACGACGGAAATGACTTGCTCGATGATGTTGATGCCGTCGGTGATAAGGACCAGCCAACGGGCCAGCTCGCAACAGAAAAGGGGTTGGCGGGGGGGGCTGCACAAGATTCTGCGCGGGCCTTGGCGTCGGACGAGGGTGGCATGATCGAACTGGCGGCGGCAGCCTGCCAGGCGGCGAATTCATCGGAAGTCCCCGCTGCTTTGGCGGCGTCGCCCGAGGCAGCGCCATCCCCGGACGGCCACAGCATACGCGTTGACAAGGTCATGGCACAATTCGAGGCTTTCGACCTGGCGGGCGGGCCCGTGGAACGCCCGGATGCAACCGGCCTGAATTTGGTCGAGCCGCACGAGGAGGGTGCGCAGGCCGAAGCAGCCGGGCCCGGCCCGGCTGGCGGTGCACCGAAAACGCCTGCCGCCGACGGCAGCAAGTCGGACAAACAAATCGGTCACAGCGCGGCCGCCCTGCCCGCCATCGCCGTTGCCGCACTGCTGACCCACAAGGGCAAGTTGCGCGGCCGGCGGTGGGCTCGGTCGGCCGCCGCTCTTCTCAGATCGCTCATGCGGCGAGTTGGATCGCCCGCTTGATGCGGCCGGGACGGCCGCGCTGGGAAGCAGCCGCCCCTGCCCTGTCGCGCTCAGAGCCGGCGAAATCTTGCGACTGCGCGTGACATTGCCCTGCGGAATCGTCCCAACGAGATAGGGGCACGGGACGCCGACCTGAGAAAGGGCACGCCCCGCTGGTGCGCACCGCGCAAAGGGAACATGGAACATGTTGGCAACCAGACAAATCACGCGGGCCGATGGTCTTCACCAAGTCCTCTTTCAGACGTTGCGCCGACTCGGCGGGAGCGTGGGAGTGAACTACTGCTGCCACGACGGCCATGGCGGCATTCAGGAAGTTCAAGCCGTATTCGTCAGTTGCTCGTGCGAGGCCTGGGTCGGCGCGTTCGGCAAACCGAGACGCATTCGCCGACACTTCGACTCGGTCAACGGCAGGTGGCTTTCGACGTGGGAACACCAATTGCTCGAAGGCTCGGTCCGCTTCTTGGGGTACTCCTTCGAAAGGTCGCCCGGCAGCCACTGGGTCGTCGTGAAGCAGCTCAGGGCCTTGCAAGCTGGAAACGACGGCCGCTCGACGCAGTGAAGTAGCCACGGATGGCACACGGATCATGCACAGATGCTGCAAAATGCTGGGTAAGCTCTTTGTGCTGCAAGTCGATCGTCGCCCCCCCGCCTTCGATCCGTGTTCGATCGGTGTTCCATCCGCGGCTGAATCCGGAAGTTATTCTTCAGCCGGGCGTAAACTACTCTCGCCAAACCTGGAGAAGTCGGGCAATATGCGTCGATGCGAAGCTTGCCTAGGCCCCCCAGATTCAGCACTGCGGCCACCAGTCTTGCCGCGGCGGTCCGGTTCTGGTACGGTCCGCAGTTCCTGTGCGGAGGAACCGAGGCAATATGTTGAAACATTCATTGCGGCTGGCCGTCCTGGCCCTGCTGGTCACAGCAGGGGGTGTCCTGCTTTGGGTCCGGGCGCCGCGACCCACTCTACCCCACGAGTCCCGACCGGCCGTGACAGCCGATCCAGCCACGGTACGCCCGGCACAACGACCATCGGCAGCGGAAACGTCCCCACCTCCCGCGGCCGCCGTGACCGCGCGGGCGGCTGCGGCGGGAGCCCATCCGCCGACGGCGACAACGGACCTGGCGCCCGACACCTTTTTCCTTCAGCCCGCCCCAGGCGACAACCCGCTGGCCCTCGGGACGCTTGCGGAGGGCCGGCCCGATCCCGCCGCGTGGCTCCTGCCGGACATCGGAAACACTTGGACCGAGAGCATCTTCTCGGAACCGGACCGGGCGGGCGGCGGCCGGGTGCCCGACCTCCTCAACAGGAAACCGGACGGGGACAGGCCGCCGGGTCTCAGCGGGTGGGACCTCGGCCCGCAGCTCCCGCTTCTGAAGACTGACGACACCACGTTCCAGGGACGCCTGGCCTGCGGCCATTCTCCCCAGGACTCTTCGGCTCCGGGCGGAGGCGAGCGCATCACCGAGGTGCTCCTTGGGTGCCAGCTTGAGCACCACCTCAGCCGGCGCAATAGACTCTTCGGGGAGGCTGACTATGCCTGCGACCCTGCCGATTTCGCTCGCCGCCAGGTCCGCACCCAGGCCGCGTGGGAAGTCCTGCTGGATCCCGAGGAGAACCTCAGCCTCCGCACCACGGTGCTGGAGTCCTCCATTTCTGCCCCCAACCGGGAGCAAGCAAAGAGCCTCAACTACAGCCTGAACCTGATGTGGAAGTTTTGACTGAACCTGTGCTTGAAACTCTAGCAGTATCCCGTCTCCGCGATCCTCGGGCCTTCGATTTCGCGCTGTCCGGCTCTTCCGATTCTCGCTGCGGACGCTGCAGAAACCGCAGCGACATCAATAGGGCCATTGTAGCAAGAGCAAAGCGCGCCGAAAGCCTTTGGCGGGGGAAGTCTCGGGGCATCTGCCCCCCGCACTTCAAGCCCCGGGCGTGCCCCGCGTGCACCCAAGACCGGAAGAGCCAGAGCCTGCACAGAAGACGGCCGTTTTCTCCTTCCGTTTCGTGTTATCCGCGTATGTCGTGGTCCGATTTGCTACGTGCGGCACGAGCCACGGCGGGCAAGCCCGCCCGCTAAACGTGTGCGAATCCGGCATCGCGGCGGCTCTCACTTGGGCACGATCTCGACCACGTTGCCGCGGCGGCGGTAGGTGAGCGGCGTGCTGCGCAGGAGGCCGCGAAGCGCGTCGTCGAGCGTGGCGTTCTCCACCTCCGCGGAGACCCGCTGGTCCAACGAGATGCCGGCGGCCCGCAAGGCCTCGGCGTCCATCTGCAACTGGAAACCGAGCCTGGTGGAGAGTTGCTCGAGGACCTTGCCCACGGGCTTCTCCTGCACGGCGAAGCGACTGATGACGACGCGGCCCGCCGCGACTTTCGCCGGGCTGGGCCGCTTGACGGTGGGCTCGGTGGGCTCGGCCTGCGGGGCCGGCGCGGCGATCCGCTCGTGGTCCTCCAGCAGGCCGCGGACCCAGACCTGGTCGCCGGCGATTTTGATCTGGGCCCCGGGCGCCAGGGCCGCAATCCGTTTGGCCACCACGCCCGGATCGAGGCCGCCCGGATAACTCCGCACCAGGGCGACCGCGTCGGGCAGCGGGACGAGCTCGACCCGCCGCCGGTCGCCCGGGACGACCGCGAACGTCAGGTCGAACTGAATGGCCACGAGCGTGAGCCGGTCCACCCAGGGCAAGGGGGGCAGCTCGGCGGCGGCCCAGAGATCGTGGGGCACCCGCGAGAGGCCGTCGATGTCCACGCCTCCCTCTTCCGCCAGCCGGCCCAACAGGGCCCCGGGCGTGGCGAAATCGTCCC
>Ga0181527_1004120_pt1 | contig 12599 bp, 22 predicted proteins | sample PEATcosm2014_Bin_30_FD_119762 | JGI IMG/M metagenome (GOLD analysis project Ga0181527, IMG submission 119762) | Peatland microbial communities from MTU Mesocosm Facility, Houghton, MI, USA - PEATcosm2014_Bin06_60_metaG | ecosystem: Environmental > Terrestrial > Soil > Wetlands > Peat | place...
AAACCTCGGGCTTTCTCCGATTGCCAGAACGATGTCGTCAACGTCCCGAAGCTCACCGATCACGCCGTCGAGCCAGTGTGGTGGCCGCATAGAACAGCTCCTTGACAAGAAGGCCAGAACGCCTATTGTGATAGCAAGTTTGCGGGTGAGAAGCAAGGGGGGCAGCGTCGGCCTACAACATGCCATTTCTCCTTGCCACAGCGAATAACCACAAGGGAAACATCGCCATGCACGACCAGGCCCAGTTCTTCGTCGGCTGGGGAACGCTGTCACTCATCAACGCCGGGTTGGCCCAAGCCAAAGGGCGAAGCGGGCTCTTGTGGTGGCTGTTGTCGCTGATCCTCGGCCCCATTGCCACCTTCCTGATCGTCGTGCTGCCGCAGGTCGGGCCTCTTGCTCCCTAAGGTCAGCCGCACAGTTTGATCTTGAGATGAATTTGTCAGCAGACTGACGCTGTCGCTGCTAGCCGTTTCATCAGCCACGCTATGTTCCGGGCGAGGTTCTTCACGGTATCCATGCCCTCTGCGTCGTTCCTCACTTCGCCCTTTTCGCGACCGAAGGCCACGTTCCAGTAGGTCGAGCCGGGCACGATCATCTCGCTGATCAGGAAGAAGTAGTTGAGCTGGGCGAAGGTGAAGTTCTGACCGGCACGCCGGGCGACCACGATCGCCGCTCCTACCTTTCGCCGCAGCAATTGCGGATGCTTGCGGGCCACGTACCCTACGCGGTCCAGCAAAGCCATGATCTGCGGCGTAGCAGAGCCGAAATACACAGGCGAACCGAGCAGAATAGCGTCCGCAGCAGCGAACTTGTCCAGCATTCCCTCAAAGGCCGGGTCTTCCTGCACGCAGCGGATCGTATCCGAAGCAAAACAGCCCCTGCAGCCCACGCAGGGCTTGATAGGGCGGTCGGCGAGCGAGAGAAACTCCGTTTGCAGTCCCTCGGCCGCCAGGACTTCCAAAGCGGTGTTCACCAAAATATCCGTGTTGCCGCCAGGTCGCGGGCTGCCCGAGATTCCCAGTACTCTCATCTCTCATTCCTCCGAGTCACGTGCTCCAAGGACGCGATTGTGCTGTGCGTATCGACGAACCGTTCTTGGTAGAAGGTTGACTTTCCCGAGCCCTGGATACCGATGAGGATGACAGCTTCCCTTTCCATTACCACCCCTCCCCATCCTCTGAATGGTCCGTCCAGACGTAGGCCGCCTGGGTCAGCACGTTGTGGCCGAAGTCGAACCCGGCCGCCCGCAGTGCGATTTCTTCCTTCTTCTTGCTAGGTGGGTTGCCGTTCAGGTAGACAAGGCCCCAATGCATGGTGCCGCCGCCATCGACATGCATCCCCGTCGCCACTTCTTTGACCAGCAACTCGGGGTTCAACCTCGCCATCAAGTGCTGGATGGGGAGAAACTCATGCCCGTCCCGCACCGCAAATGCCTTGGGCAGTTCGATTTTCATGTGCATGGCATGGCTCTTGATGATGGCAGGTTGCCCCGCTTTCTACGCCTTGTTCAGACGCAGTAGAGCGTGTCCATCGTTGCTTGTCCGCAAGACCACCAAGCTCTTTTCCTGTCCCGGAAGGGCTGACCCATATATCTGCCGAATGTCGATCTCTTCCATGGCCAGGGCTTGCGTGATGCGTTTGAGCATCCCCGGCTTATGGGGCAGTTCCACGAGGATCACGTCTTCCTCCCCAGCCATGTAGCCACTTGCGTTCAATACTTCACTCGCTCGCAGGTTGTCGTCCGTAACCAGGCGAATGATGCTGTCATTACCCGAGGCAGCACCGCACATCGCCAGGATGCTGACCCCTCTCTCCGAAATCAGTTTGGAGATGTCAAACAGCAGGCCAATCCGGCTCTTGATCTTCACCACGATTTCCTTGCCTTGTCTGGCCTCAAGCATGATTCACCCCTTTTCATCGAATGGTCCATCTGCCGTTTCTTTCCGCTCCGTCACAAATCGTAAAGTGTTTCATCCACAGCGAGAGGCTTCAGCCGCCGAGAGAACTGCCGCAAATCGCCTCCGCCTTCGCCCAACTGTGGCTCTTCGGCTCCTAGTAGATCACCCATTTCCGCCTCGATCTTGTCGGGGTCTTCCCCGGCCTCCATTCGCCGGATGGCCTCAGCCATGTTGTCGCCGAGCCGCATACCGCTGCTCTCGTATAACTTCCGCATCATGCGGCCCATTTGCCGCGGATTGTCTTCATCTATCCCCTCAGACTCTTCGGCCATCTCCGCCAACGCCCGTTCCATCTTGGACTCGTCCAGGTCGGACGATTCTTCGCTCGCCGCAGGCGAGTCAGACTGACCTTTGGAGACCGCAAAACGGGAGAACATCCGATCCAAATTGGCTCGCCCACAACGAGGACATGCCGGACGCTTAGTGGTGCCCGAAGTCCGGGCGAGGAAGTTGAAGATGGTGTGGCAATCGGGGCAGTAGAACTCGTAGATGGGCATCGCTGTTCTCCTGGTAGGCGTCGTAGCCACCTGCGGAGTCTTGGGCGAACACGCCCTTCTCCTTCACCCTGCTTTCTGCCGTTCTCTCTCGTCAGGCCCGCCGATGGCCACGATGACTGCTATGGCCTCGGATACATGGCCGCCTGGACGGCCATTATTCTACCTCCGGCAACGGCGTACGCGAACCATGACCAACCCCCCAGATGGATTCTTGGGAAGTGGAAAGGTGCCCGGGCCGGCTATCCCTCATATATATATGGGGCTGTGTCGGCGGTCTTGGCGGCTCGTTCCTGCCCAATCCCGTATCTTGCAGGAATTCCATCGGGGGTTGGTCATGGTCGGGCCCTGGTTGCTGGTAGACTGGCACGGGCGGCCAGAACGGGCCCGGTGCCGTCAGTGTTTGCAGGAATTGCCAGAACGGAACTAACTCTATAGAGGGATAGGAGTTATTGAGTGTGAGTTGCTTGCAGACCCTATCGGGCGGGGGTAGAATCGGGGCCTTCCCGGCCTGCCGTGATCGCCGGGGCGAGGCTGTAATGGGAAATGAGCAGCGTGGCTGGGGATCATCGTACTGGCTTGGGTCGATGGGGGGCCGCAACGTCCACGGCATCCAAGTAGTGCCGCTGAGAGGGCTGCTCGGGACATACGGCAGACTGGAGGTACCCAGCCTCGACGAGGGCTTCGATGAGTTGTACTCCGTCCAGATCGGTGCCGATGGTGGTTTTGTTGTCGAGGCCGTTGGGTGACGGCCTATGACATGCGTACCTTGTTGGTGGCTCTGTTTGACGGTATCTTGGCCCTTGCCAATCTGCCCGCAACCGTAGCCCAATGATTGATGAAAGCAGGAAACCCATGCTTGACGCTCGACAAGGCAAAGAAATCGTGGTGCGGCTCAAGAACCGCATTGGTCTGCTATTCGACATCTCCAAACTGGTTTCAGAAAGAGGGATCAGCATCTTGGCGGTGTGCGGTGCTGCTTCGGGCAATGAAGGCGTCATTCGCCTGGTCACGGATGATAACCTTCGAGCGAGTGAGTTACTGAACGCAAGTGGGTATGTGGCCGAGGAGGAGGACGTAATCCTGATGGAGTTGCCCCACAAGCCGGGGATGCTCAAACGCATCACCCAAGCCCTGGCCGTGGAAGAGATCGACATTTGGCAGATATATGGGTCAGCCCTTCCGGGACAGGAAAAGAGCTTGGTGGTCTTGCGGACAAGCAACGATGGACACGCTTTGCTGCGGCTGAACAAGGCGTAGGGAGAACGCCACAACACATCGCCCTTCGCGGATGAAGCATCAACCTGCGAAGGGCGACCGAGCGGCGACGAACGGCAACCAACGGTGCGTCTGACGAACCCTCAGGATGATGCGGAGCACACTATGCCGACTTACCGCCATCTGGGTGTGTGGAAACACGGAGACGCAATCGTCGTCCGCTTTGGCGAGCACCGGATTCTTGATGAAGCCGCTGTCAATAAGATTGCCGAGGAACTGTACGGCGTGGCCGACCGGGCGGACTGCCGGCACCTCATTCTCGACTTTTCCAGCGTCGTGGGTCTATCGAGTCTTATGCTGGGAAAGTTGCTGATGCTCCGCAAGAAAATGGGGGCCAAAGGGGGAGGGCTCATTCTGTGCGATGTTGGTCCCGAGGTCCAGGAAGTTCTCAGCAGTACGAAGCTGGACCAGATCGTCAGTATCAAGGACAGCGAGGCCAACGCTCTTAAGGCATTGACCTGACGATGCTAAGGGCTGCAGCAAGCGAGATGTTCGCAGCGGTCGTTAGCCGTAGGAGCCGGCCTTCCCCATCCAGCCCCTACAACCGCCACATTCTGCACGCCATCGGTCTCTGACCTATACTTGCACGGCAGCTTGGACCAATGCCATCTGGAGGCAACCGTCGCTAGCCCCCGGCGACCATTTGAAAAGTGGCGACCAATGTCTCTTTTCAAGACCCGGAAACGAAAAGGGGATGCCCAACAGTTCCTCGCCCGGCTGGCCAACCGACGGAGTCTGGAAAAGGTGCGGCCAGTTGAGGAGCGGCGTGCTGAGGCGAGGACCGACCTCTTCATTGGTATCTGGGTCATCCCACTCGCAGATGGCCAACCCGATGTCATGAAAGCTTTCCCGGCAATTACGAGGGACTTCACGTGTACGGGCATTGGTTTCATAGCCCATCACCCTCCTGCCACAGTAGAGGAAGTCCTACTTGCCGTCCCGGAAGAGACAGAGGAAGGGTTGTTGCGAGCCAAGGTGTATCACCGCAAGGCTTTGGGGGCGGGCTGGTATTTGCTGGGTGCGGGAGTGCTCGAACTGCTCGACAAGGACGAGTACCCGAGCGTTAATTTCGCTGTAAGATCACGACCTCTGACCATGTGACCCAAAGAGCTTCGGACCGATCCCGCCGTCCCATCTCTCGTAGGGCGATCAGGGCGGCAAGTCGCTCCTTCCGTGGCCGGGAATTACCTGACTCCCAGTTGTAGATGGTCATGGGAGAAGCCGGAGGACGACGAGCCACAAGCCACGCACCGGCCCTTCAGAGCAACTGGGTGATTCGATCAAGCCGTCGTCGAATCGTGAGTTATACTTGATCGTCAGACGGCGTTTTGAGCGGTCGGACTGCCTGCCACTCGGTTCGCGGCAGCGGCCTTTCCAAGGGACTGGGAGCCTCTGCCGCACACAACGGCACGCTACAACAGCGGCATGGGGGTTGCCATGTTTCTTCCGGCTCTTGAGGTTGGAAACGGCCCTATCTTGATCGGTGTTCTGGTGGCCAGCATTGCCCTCTTGATCGTTCTGGGAGGTTGGGCTTCGCGGGAGCCGGGGAACCGTCTTACCAAGACGCTTTCTTCCGTCGTCTATTGCTTGGCCGCCGTTCCGATCAGCCTGGCGATTGTCCTTGTCGCCCTCTTCTTGCTTCTGCCACTGATGTTTGCCGCTGCGATGGCCGGAGGATGGCCTGGGCCGGTCGGGATGTGAAGTGTGGGGCTGAACGGCGTCAGGACCGACCAGCCGACGCCGGAAACAAAGAAGGCCGCACCGTAGGCGGCCTTCACTCACACTGGGAGCACCTGGCGGGGAGGTCAGAACGGGATTCTGGCCGGTTCCGTCACTTCCATCGCATCCAGCAGGTCCTTGAACTTCTTGATGCCACCGACTTCCTTGATAAGGCCAAGCATCTCGTGAAGGCGACCGAACCCGCCAGTCGCTTTCACCATCTGCGATACCGCCTTGATCTGCTCAATCGTGACCGTATTGGCAGGCTTCGCCGGGGCCTCGGGGGCGGCCACAACTGCCGCTGCCGGTTTGGGGGCGGCTGTCTTCTTCTGCTTGGGCTGGAACTCGTAGCTGCACTTGGGGCAGGTCTTGGTCCTGGGGCCTTTGACCCAGGTCTTACACTTCGGGCACTGTTTCTGGCCGAATCGTCTCTTGGCCATCTGTCTTTCTCCGCTCTTAGGACTGACTGAACAACCATAACCCTTATCGACTGGGCAAGCTGCAACGTAAAGGTGAAGATGCGGCCGAGTGACAGTGATGCCGGATGTTCTGAAAACAACGGCAGGTGGCGGCGGGTCTAACGAAAATTCTGGGCTACCACTGCCGCTCACGACGAGCCAGTGCCTTCGCCAGCTTCTTCACCGCCAGTTCCTTGGCCTTGGCTTCGACCTCCACCGTCACCTCAAGGCACTGCCAGAAGACCGGGAAGTCACGGATGTTGATATAATCGTTGTGCCGCTGCGGTTTCGGCCCACTCCAGCCTCCCAACGGACCGGAAATGTGGAACAACGGCTCCCGGTCCCAGGTGGTCAGCGTTTGCCGAGTCGCTTCTTCCTCGCCCAGTCCATCGGGATTACAGCGGTGATGGTGGACATCGTACACGAAAGGAATCCGCTGTTCCCGGCAGAAGGGTAGCAGGTCAGCGGGCGTGTAAATCCGGTCGTCATTTTCGAGCGTTACCAGCCTGCGGGCTTTCTTGGACAAACGGGCGAGGTTCTTCGCAAACGTCCGCAATGCCTTTTGCTTGTCGCCGTAGGCCCCACCGGCATGGATATTCACGACATCGGCACCAGTCCAGTGGGCGACCTCTGCCTGATACTCGATCTCCTGGATCGACTGCTCGACCACATCGGGCTTCGGTGAGTTCAAGACCACGAATTGGTCAGGGTGGAAGCTGGTCCGCAGTCCAGCGGTCTTGGCGAAGGCCCCACATTTCCGAAACTGGCCCACGATCTGCCGTCCACCGGGCAATTCCGCCAAGTTGTAGCCGACCTCGGGATGGGTCTTGAGCGGAAGAATCTGGCTGTTCACCCGGAAACACTCGATGCCGTTGGCCGAGCAGAACTGCAATGCCCCCATCAGGGCCACGGCGTTGGCAGCACAAAGGTCGGCCAGCTTCTTCCGGCCTAGTTTACTGGGCAACCGTTTGATGGCCGTCGCCGTGATGGTACGGAATTTGATGGGTTCGTCCCGGAAGATACAACACAGGCCGAGGCGGATCATTGCAGGTTCAGTTGGCGTCCGTCCCCGTCCTAATCAGCGGTCGAACATCATCGATGCGGAAATGGACCAGAAAGCGAACCTTGCCGTCTTCGCACTCGCAGGGCAGGTTTCGCCGTCGAATGGCCTGGATCTTCTCGGGGTCCGTTTCTTCCTTGATCTTCGTCAGCGACAGCCGCTTGCCGACATACCCCTCGCCCTCTTCGATGAAGAGGTATGACGCATGGGGATTCACCTGCAGATTGGCATGGCACAGGCGATCCGCCATGATGAAGGCGAGCGTGTTCTCGTCACCCGAGTCCAAGAAATGCGGCCTGGAGTAGATGGCCGTGTTGACCTTGCCTTCGGCGTCGGCGGTTGCCAGGACGCCGATGCCCCTGGCGGTTTCAAAGTATTCGCTCAGTTTCATGCTCTCACTTCTCTGCCTCAATCATTCATCCAGGCGACCGCTCGGATTATTTCTTCTCTGCCTCGCACTTCTCCTTCGGGCCGGGCTGCTTCTTCGGCTGCGGGTGAGCTTTCTTCTGTTCCATCATCGCCTTGACCGCTGCCTCGACATCATCCGTTGACATGGCGAAAGTGGCGGTAAATGACTCTCCCTTCACTTTGCACTTGAGGCCGTCCATCACCTTCGTGACGGCGGGGACATTGCTGAATCGAAGCTCGCCCAGTGCCTTGAAGCCTTCCACGATGGCCTTGAAGCTCTTCGCCGTTTCCTCCGAGACGGTCACGAACTCGTACTTGCCGGTAATCTGCTCATTCTTCTCAGTCCACATGACAGAGGCCGACTTGCAAACGTGCAACACGGGGCACTTGGTCGTCTTGCGATAGTCTTCGGGAACGTCGATCCCCCGGCAAGCCATCAGAGCGTTCTTGGGAATGCCCTTGATGAGCGGGGCATCCTTCTCAAGGCCCGGCTTCTTGCCGTCCAGCACATCCAGAGCGGCTTTCACCTGTTCGGCACCGGCCCCGATGACAACGAGCTTGTCGCTGGCAAAGGTGCCGGTCAGGTCCATCTTCTTCCCGTGATGCCCAACCGTCCAGCTATAGAGGGTACGTTTCCCGTACTCGCTGGTCTTGTGGTCGGGATGCTTCTCTTTGAGAAGGCCGACCATCTTCTCGCGGTCGAGTTTCTTCACATACACCAAGACTACTCCCACCTGCCCCCCGTAGGTGCTGGAATACAGTGTGGCCCCCAGCACGTCTTCCATCAGGTTCATCCCCAGCTTCTTCGCCAACTCGCCCATTTTGGCTTCGCATTGCTTGTGAAACGGACACTGCTCCTTCAAGTCCTGAACGAGCTTCATGGAACGGAGGGCATCGAAGTTGACGTGGCCGAACCACTTGGCATCCGCACTGATGTCCTTGGATACAATAGGCCCCGCCGAGGCAAGCCCTGCTGTCAGCAAGACCATCGCAGTGAGGGCAGCCAGTCGCTTCATTTTCACACCCTTTCGGTTGAAGAATTCCGGGACTCCACTGCCCGAGGGGCCGGGCAGATCATGCCACCATTTTCGGGCCGAGTATGCGAAAGTCAACTGGCTGGGCCGATGTCGGATATTTTCCGACACCTCTCGGCAAGCCCAAGGGCGAATTCCTTACCGTCGGTCTTGCGTCAGGGCGGCTATTCGCTTTCCAGCCTGAACTTCGCCATCTTGCGCCTTTACACGTACGATGGTGCAGTAACAGCCCACCCTGAGTAGCGTCGTCTGCCCTTGCTTCGACGTTCATTCGCCCCCATTCTAAACCGTTTGGGGAAATTGGGCTGCTAATCCCCCTCGTCAGAGATAATTACTCTAGAAATTCGTGGAACTTCCACTATGGCGTGCTTGCCTCGCCCATCAGTAGCGGTATAATCCACCACGTATGTCAGTTCTCCGCCCGCTTGCCTACCGTGCCCTCTTGTAGGCAAGCGGGCTTTGTGTTGCTGTTCGATTCATTTTGCCGTCGAGAGACAATAGTCAACCGAACAAGTCGGTTCCCCGAACTTCCACCCCGCTTGATTCTTGCCGTCGCGGAAATGCGGGCGAGGTTTCCGGGGGTGCGGAGGGATGACCAATGGACAACGACGCCAAGGCCGTCGTCAGGCTGAAACTCGAAACGATGGTGACAGCCAGCGACGCCACGGCAAATCCGTGACGACACCACCAGGAGGACTGCGGCCAGGGAAGCCTATCGTGCCAAGATCGAGTATCTGCTCGATGAGTCAAGAGATGAGCGATTGGCCGACGTGTGGCAACGGGTATACCCATTCCCTATTGACCCGGCGTGCGAATTGCCAGGTCGCCAAAGGATAATTGAGGACTTGGCTGACTTCGCCGAGGCACTACGGCCAAGTCTGGACGACGTGAAGGCCGATCAAGTGTGTCGGCTGATTGAGAAATATGTCGCCTGACGAAATGGCCACAAAGGGCTTCGGATGGCCGTGGTCGGCGTAATGGACCAGGCCGGTGATGGCCCACAATTCCGGGTCGCCACCAAACTTCACCGCCACCCATATCACGATTTCGACGGCCCTCGGATCAGGGGCACGAGTTCCTTGAACAGTTCCGCTTGCGCAGGGTTGATCTTCCGCTCAGCCACTTCCAGATCGAAGAACACCGCTCGATCTGCCTCGGGGAACTCTTCTTGCTTCCCCGACCCCGGCGGCCATTCCATGCTCAGCAGCCTGCTCTTGATTGTCGTCGGATCGCAGTCACCGCAAAACGCCCAGCCGTGCGTCAGTCTCCCGCTTTTCTTGATTGGTTTCAGTTCGACGAAGTTTCCCACTGCCCGGATGCCAAGTTCCTCCTCAAAGTGTAATTGACCAGCCGCCAATAAGTCGTCACCGGGCTCAACATCGCATTTAGGGGCTGACCACACACCGTCATCCCGGTTCTTCCAGACCGGACCACCAGGGTGTGCAAGGAGAACCTGTGGGCCGTGCCTTCGCAAGCGGTACATGAACAAGACAACGCTGGTCTCGGGCATGATAAACCTCAGCCAGGGCCGTTCGCCCCAATCACTGGCACTGGACCCTCTCCGCCATCTCGCTGATTTCAGCCTCCTGAGGACGCCTTCGCCTCGGCCTTCACGTACAGTTCGGGCGGTGCCTCCTCGAAATACCGAAATAACGCCGGACAGAGCCAACCCTCCAGTGGCGGATCCTCACTGGGATCCGCATCCTATCGAGCACTACCCGCCGTTGTCGGCGTCTTCTTGACCTTCAGGAAGTCAACGTCCTGGAACTCGAACTGGGCCCGCCGATCGGTCAGGTACTTGTCCAGCGTGGGCGAATACGATTTCACGGAGAGCTTCGCCGCGTCGGGATCGAATTCGAGAATAGCCAAGTAGCTGTTCGGCTCGGGGGCCTGGTCGTTCTGCCAGTCGAAGAGCATCTCGTAGACCTTGTTGCCCTGGTCGCCCTCGCTCACGAAATGCACCGTCGAAAGGTGCCCGCAGATGACCAGGGCGATGTTTCCATGCCGTCGGACCAACTCTTCCCAGATGTATTGGCCGCTCTTGTCACGGCCGCTGTGCGTCAGATACGAGTGCGTGAGCACAATCACCCGATGATCGGCATGATCTGCGACAACGCGGTTTGCACCCTCAAGCTCAGCATCGGTCGGCAGGAAGGGCATGGCCACGATCAACCATTTCATTCCGCCCGCCGAGAACGTGCGGTAGCTGTTGGCCTTGTCGGCTTCCTGAGAGCGAAACGACGGCAGCTTGCTGAACCGCTCCGCGGGGAAGTACTGGTCGAACAGCACCGTGCTTCGCTTGCCTGCGATCTTGTCGAAGTCATGGTTGCCGAGGGCCAGGATGTAGGGCACCTTGCCGTCGACCACCTTCATACTGGCGTCGAAGTTCTCCCACTGCTGCTTGTCGTGGGCTACGTCCACCATGTCGCCAACGTGCAGCACGTACTTGATGTTCAGGGCCTTCTGGTTCTTCACGATCCATTCGGTCATCGCGGTAGTCTGCTCCGGCCATTGTGCCGAGTTGTACTGGGTATCGGGTAGCACGATGAGCCGATAGGGCTCCGCTTGGGCCTGCGAAACGAGGACGAGGACCAACAGACAGGCGATGCGTTTTGTCACGGGTTTCTCCTTGGATAAGCTGGTTGACGGTGCAGCAATGACAGGCACTTCCGGCACGTCACTGCACCGCGATAGTTGGTAGCGATGCCCTCCATTTGAGCCCGGTGGGCGGCTTCTTTGTCCCGAGGGTTGCACAGTACCATACCGTTGCTGTCGAGGGCGTGTAGGTCGCGTTTCTGTCTTCTGTCTCTGGGCATGCGACACCTCGCGAATCGGTATCGTACTCCGGCTGCCTGCTGTTGGCAATGCACCCGTGAAAGCGGCCTGCGACCTCAAAATCTGGCCGGTTTACGGCATTGTAACCAGCAAGATGGCCCCGAAGAGCCGAGCCCGGCTCCTGACCCGACAACAGAAAAGGTAACTGGAACGATGATAACAATCATCACCGTCATCGTGGTAGTTTTCAGCCTGCTGGCTTTGGTTGGTTTCCTGAGTGCCGGTGAAAAATTCGACCGTGATCAACGGAAGTTCCGCAAATGGCTGAAGAACGGGACACCCGAAGGCGAGGAGCCGCCGCAGGTACCGTGACGTAGCCCACCTAGTGTGGCCCGAATGCTAAAAAGGGGCGTGGTTGCACGGCATTCTAAGGTGAGCCTCGCCTTAGCCGCCAGCGGGTCGCTCCGGAGCCCACGAAAAGCGGTTCTCGCTGATTGTGGGCACTATATCTTCGACGGCTCGCCAGTCAGTCTCGCAATGTATGCGGGGCGGCTCTCGTGTTTTCTTGAACACGGCCGCCTCGCTGGGCGGCCTTAGCTATCAGGAGGTCGCCCATGAGTCGTGCTACATCTTGATCGAAGCGTGCGGTCTACTGTTTCACTCGCTCCAAAGTGGCGAAGCCTACGCCGTCTCCCGCCTGGGTCTTGAATTCCGTGGGCCGTTGAGTAGTGTCCTTGCCAAAAAGGTTGACGCAAAGCTTGAGTTGCCGGTTCTTCAAGGCGTAGATCCCAGTCGCAATCTTCCCTTGGTCCGATCCGTCGATGGCAATCAGGTCAATCGCCTTCGGAGTCTTGCTGGAGTCCAACTTGAACTTGACCTTCCGGCCCTCGCCTTCCGGTATAGTGGACCCAAGAAACTGGACCACGACTTTAGGTCGTAACCCTGGTAGGATAGGTCCAGTTCTTGGAGGAAAGCATGGGAGCGAAACGGCGACGGATCGAAGCGGGCGTGAAGGCGAAGGCCGCCCTGGCGGCGGTGCGGGGCGACCGCACAACAAGCCAACTGGCGTCGGCCTTCGGCGTCCACGCGACGCAGATTGGGCAGTGGAAACGGCGGCTCCTCGAAGGAGCGACGGAGTTGTTCGGCGACGATCGCCACCGGGAGACCCAGGAGCAGGAGTCGCTGGTCGCCGACTTGTACGAGCAGATCGGGCGGCTCCAAATGGAGTTGGGCTGGTTGAAAAAAAAAGTTGCCCGACTCGATTGACTTCAAGCGGGAGTGCCTCGATCCAGACCATCCCCAGTTGAGCGTTCGTCGGCAATGCGAGCTTTTGGGATTGAACCGATCGAGCTGGTACTACGAGCCGCTGGGCGTGTCGGCGGAGAACTTGGCCTTGATGCGTCAGATCGACGAGC
>Ga0181527_1004121_pt1 | contig 12598 bp, 6 predicted proteins | sample PEATcosm2014_Bin_30_FD_119762 | JGI IMG/M metagenome (GOLD analysis project Ga0181527, IMG submission 119762) | Peatland microbial communities from MTU Mesocosm Facility, Houghton, MI, USA - PEATcosm2014_Bin06_60_metaG | ecosystem: Environmental > Terrestrial > Soil > Wetlands > Peat | place...
CCTAATCTCAGAGTAAATCTGTTGCGAGGTAATGATCTATACGGGCGGAACCCGGATCCGGTTCCCGAATCACGGCTCAGGCCGCAGCCCGGGAAAGCTTTTTGCAATTCCCCGCCCATCCCCCGCCCGGCTCTGCGATACTGGTTTGTTATGCCCATCCAAGACCTGCAGCAAGCCGCCCAAAAGATTGCCGGATTTCTCTCGACCCTCAACAAGCTAGGGGGACTGCGCCTCAAGTACCGCATCAGCGCCCCGGAAGCCGCGCCCGGCGCCGAGGAGAAGGCTCCCACCCTCTGCGTCGAGCTGGCTGGCCCTGACGTGCTGCTGGTCACCCAGCACAACGGCGAACTGCTGCTGGCTTTAGAGACCATCGCCGCGCAGATTCTCCGTCTCGACCCGCGCGAGGGCGACCTGCTCAGCTTTGACGCAGCAAACTTCAAGGCGCTGCGTGCCGCCGAGCTGCGCCTCACCGCCGAAACCATCGCGGAAAAGGTTCTCCGCTCCGGCATTCCCTACGCCTTTCCCCCGACGAACAGCCGCGAGCGCCGCCAGATGCACATGGCCTTCCGCGGCATAGAAGGCGTCGAGACGGCCAGCAATGGCGAAGGCCCCGATCGCTTTCTCGCCGTCTATCCGGCGGGCAAAACCAGCCTGCCCGTCGCCCCACCCGTCAAGCCGCGCACCTTCGGCGACCGTGGACGAAGCTCCAGCGATCATGGACGCAGCTCTGGCGATCGCGGCCGTCCCCGCCGTTAGCGCGACTGTCTCAAGCGATGTTTGAAAGAGCACGGCTTTCAGTTCACTCGGTATTTTCAGGAGCTTTATGTCGCGATTAAATCCGTACGTCGTCATGCTGACCCTTATCGCTACGCTGGGGGGATTGCTTTTTGGATATGACACGGCCGTGATCAACGGCGCGGTGAGCAGTCTGAAGGCTTATTTCATCGATCCGCGATTTGCGGATCTGGCCAACCCGGCCCAGGCCAACGCCGCGAATTCGCTGCTCGGCTTTGTGGTTTCCAGCGCGCTGATCGGCTGCATCATCGGCGGGCTGATGGGCGGCTGGGTGAGCACCCACATCGGCCGCAAGCGCGGGTTGGTCATTGCTGCCGTGCTCTTCCTGCTCTCCGCTCTGGGCGCCTCCGCGCCGGAGTTTCCCTTTGCCCCCATCGGCCACGGCGGACCCGGTTACATGGCGGCTTTTGTCATTTATCGCATCCTTGGCGGCATGGGAGTGGGATTGGCCTCCATGCTGTCGCCCATGTATATCGCGGAGATCGCGCCGCCCAAGGTCCGGGGAAATCTGGTGGCGTGGAACCAGTTCGCCATCATCTTCGGCATGCTGGTGATCTACTTCGTCAACTTCGGAATTTCCAAATCGGGCAGCGGCGACGCCTGGCTCAACACCATCGGCTGGCGCTATATGTTCCTCTCCGGCACCATTCCCGCGGCGCTCTTTCTGCTGCTGCTGTTTTTTGTGCCCGAGACCCCGCGTTTCCTGATGCTGAAGGGAAATGAAAGCGGCGCGCGCGCGGTGCTGTCCAAGCTGGTGACGCCAGAAGAGCGCGAACAGGAACTTTCCGAAATCCGCGCCTCGCTAGCCGAGCATCACTCCGGCAACCTGTTTTCCTACGGCGCGCTGCTGATCTTCATTGGCATCACGGTGTCGGTCTTCCAGCAATTCGTCGGCATCAACGTCGTGCTTTACTATGCGACGGATATTTTCAAAGGCATGGGCATGTCCACCAATGCCTCGCTGTTGCAAACAATTATTGTGGGCGCGGTCAACCTTGCCTTCACCGTAGTCGCCGTTCTGAGCGTGGATCACTTTGGCCGCAAGCCGCTGCAGATCATCGGAGCGCTGGTGATGGCGGTGAGCATGATTACGTTGGGCGCAAACTTTTGGCTCGGCGGCAAGGGCATGGTCGCGCTGGTAGCCATGCTGGTCTACACAGCCGGTTTTGCTGTCTCCTGGGGGCCTGTCACCTGGGTGCTCCTCAGTGAGATTTTCCCCAACAAGATTCGCGGCAAGGCCATGGCCGTGGCAGTGGCGGCGCAGTGGATCGCCAATTTAATGGTCAGCTGGACCTTTCCCATCCTGGATGACAATCCCTATCTGGTGCGGCATTTCAGCCATGGCTTCGCCTATTGGATCTATGGTGTGATGGGCATTCTGGCCGCCTTGTTTATGTGGAGATTTGTGCCGGAGACCAAAGGCCGTTCGCTGGAGCAGATGGAAAAATTGTGGCACAAGGCCGGTAAGGAAGCTCCGCTGGTGGAATTGCAGGGTTGAGGTTGCAAACCTTCATGCCCCACCCATCCGGCGCGGCATGAAACGGACTGTCGAAGATTCGCCCCGCTTCGGCTGCTCAACGCTGCATCCACCCGTCGGTCGAGCCTGTTCCGGCGCCGCCGTCGTACACTGGAATCGTTCCACAGGATTCCCCATGAAGAAAATTGCCATCGGCCTCTACGCCGCCCTCACCGTCGCCCTGCTGGCCTGGGGCTTCTACCAGGCCATCTACGTCGCACCCGACGAACAGACCATGCATGAGGTGCAGCGCATCTTCTACTACCACGTGCCCTCGGCGATGGTCGCCTTCCTCTTCTTTGCCGTCTCGCTGGCCGGGTCAATTGGCTACCTGGCATTCCGCCGCAGCCGCCCCAACTGGGCGCAGATTTCCGACGCCTGGGCGTTGGCCGGCGCCGAGGTGGGCGTCGTATTCTGCTCTGTCGTGTTAATCACCGGGCCGATCTGGGGCCGCCGCGCGTGGGGCATCTGGTGGACCTGGGATGCTCGCCTCACCACCACCCTGGTCCTCTGGCTCATCTACGTCAGCTACCTACTGCTGCGCCGCTTTGCCGCCGGGCCACAGGTCCAAACGCTGGCCGCGGTCCTGGGCATCTTCGGCGCACTCGACGTGCCCATCGTCTATATGTCCAACCGCTGGTGGCGCACCCAGCACCCCGCCCCGGTCTTCGGCGGTGGCGAGGACTCAGGACTCGCGCCGACGATGGCCACGGCCTTCTGGTGGAATGTCCTCGCCTGGCTCGCATGGGGCCTGCTCATCCTCGTTCTGCGCTACCATGTCGAGCGCCAGCAGCAGAAGTTCGCCGCCCAGCAGGCACAAGCGGCCCTCGACGCTGAGTAACCCGAAAAATCCGTACAGGTTTCTTGTACGAAAAACGGAGAAAAATGGATCAAAAAGCGATTCTTGACCACCAATTCTTAGTCGCGGCCTATGCCATCACCTGGGCCATTCAACTAGGCTACCTGGCTTGGCTGGGCCTGCGCTGGCGCGCGCAAAAACGCCAAGCTGGGCGCGACTCGCGCTGAGGGATTCCTCAGGCTCCGGCTGGACGTAAGTGCCTCGCCAGCGACCACTTCAACTCTTCGATTCCCTCGCCGGTGACGGCGGAGATAGCGTGAAACTCCAGCTTGCGGCGCTTCACGTGAGCTGTCAGCTTCTTCAATTTCTCAGGGTTGGCGGAGTCGATCTTGGTGGCGCAGACGATCATGGTTTTATGGGCCAGAGGGTGTTCGTCTTTCACCTCTTCATCGTCCGCAAATACATTATATTCCTTATAGATAGCAGTACTGGTGAAGCTGGCCAGCTCCTTAGTGATGACCTTGAAATCCGCGACCGGATCGGGCCTTCCCGACGCGTCCGAAACGTCAACCAGGTGTACCAGAATTTTTGTGCGCTCAATGTGGCGAAGAAATTGTATTCCCAGCCCTGAACCAAGGTGCGCGCCCTCAATAAGTCCAGGCATATCGGCAACGACGAAGGACTCCTGCTCCGGCTCCTCGCCGACAGTGACCACGCCGAGGTTGGGTTCGAGGGTGGTGAACGGGTAGTCGGCGATCTTGGGGCGAGCGGCGGTAATGCGGGAGATAAGTGTCGATTTGCCGGCGTTGGGATAGCCGACCAGGCCGACGTCGGCAAGCAGCTTCAACTCCAGGCGGTAGTGACGCTCCTCGCCGGCGCGGCCCAGTTCGTGTTCGCGCGGAGCCTGGTGGGTGCTGGTGGCAAAATGCTGGTTGCCGCGTCCGCCTCGGCCTCCCTTGGCGATGACGACCTGCTCATCTGGTTCCTGGAAGTCGTGGATCAACTCGCCGGTCTCCTGGTCGTAAAGGGATGTACCGACAGGGACTTGCAGAATGACGGAGTGGCCGTCGAGGCCGGAGCAGTTGGAGCCCAAGCCGTGTTCGCCGCGCTGGCCTTTATGTTCGGGGTTATAACGAAAATGAATCAGCGTGTTGTGGCGCTGGCTGCTGACCATGATAACGTCGCCGCCACGGCCGCCGTCGCCGCCACTGGGTCCTCCGCGGGGTACGAACTTCTCCCGGCGGAAGGCCATGCAGCCGTTGCCGCCGTCGCCTGCTTTGACGCGAATTCTTGCTTCATCAATGAACATGGGGAACCAGTTGTCAGGGGTAAGTGTCAGTTGTCCGTTGCGCCGAGGGCTCACGAACGGCCCGAGAAAATAGATGCCTTCTTTCCATTTTACCGGAGAAGGGCATAGAATCTTTTGCAATGTGACTATGGGGCAATTAGAACGGCCATAGGGTTCTACCCCGTCAGGACCTGCCGCGAGAGTGGGCCGAAGCAGAAGCGTTGAGCAGCTTTCCCAAGGTCTGCCGCGAGCAGGGACTCGATGGCAGGGTTAGGGTGCGATTGGACGAAGTCGCTGGCAGTAGCCGTGCTCCTTATCGGTACGGGAACGTTGGCTTTTGCCCAATTGAACCAGGAGGCCCAAAGCTCCCAAAGCGCATCGTCAGGATCGCTTGCCGGCAAACTGACCGACCTGAACTCGAAGCCTCTGGAAGGCGTAACGGTGGTGCTGCGCAACCAGGCCACTGGCGCGGAGATAAACCGCACCACCACCACGAAAAACGGGGTTTACCGATTCAGCGGGCTGGCACCGGGCGAGTACACGCTGGAGGCCGAGAGCGCGCGATTTGGATGCGGCCGGCTGGAAGGCATCGTAGTAAACGCCGGCTACGTGGCGCGGATGCAGACGGCGATGGAGTTTACGCCGCTTGCGACCAGCCCCATCCTAACGGCGATACACGGCAATGTACCACCCAAGATCCAAGCGCGGCCCCGAATCATCCGGCCAGCCCTTGAGCCGGAGACGCTGCCGCTGAGTGACGCCGTATTGGCCACCGAGCCATTGCTTCTACTTCCCTTGAGAGAACATTGGATGAGCGTGGAGATTCCTCAGATCACGACTCTCCCGTTGAACGTCACGCTGGCCACCGAGCCGTTGCAGACGCTGGCCTTGAGCGGACGTAGCCTACAGGAATCCACGCAGCCGGCGTCCGCGGCTTCGACTACAGCACTCACAGCAGTGAATCGTACCCAGGTCTCAGAAGCGAGACCTGGGGCACCCGCGCCGCCTCCGCCCAAGCCAGTTCCGGCAGCCACTCAGCAGAGCGGCCCGGTCTCACCTGCGGTGAGCACAACGATGAGCGCAGCCGAGTTGCAGGCGCTGCCCGTAATAGGGCGTCACTGGCAGGATTTCATGCTGGACAATACGCCCACATCCGCGACCCCGTCCGGAGGTCAGGCGCAAATCTCACTGCGTGGCGCGGGCCAGCAACCGGCCGAGATCACGGTGGATGGAGTGGGCAAGGATCTGGCCTTTGGCCCGACCAATGGGTCTGGACAGGGTTCCTCTGGGCAAGGACCTTTGGGGCAAGGCGGAGCCGGACCGGCCGGAATGGCGCAGGTGGGAGCCGGTGGGCATGGACTTGCAATCAACGAGTCAGCGATCCACGCATTGCAAACTGCGGCAGGCAACGTGGAAGCAATTGCAAACCGGGCGGCAGGCGGGCGCTTGAATGTGCAGACCGAGCGCGGCGCCAATGAGCTGCACGGGCAGGGATTTCTCTTTGATCGCCAGAACACTTGGGGCGCTCGGAATCCTTTTACCCAGTGGATCAAGGAGATTGCTCCGGCCAGCACTCTCTACAATTCGGTTCCGCTTTTCACCTCGCAATCCTACACTCCGCCGGACCACGAAATGACCTGGGGTGTCGGCTTGGGCGGCCGAATCCGCCGCGACAAGCTGTTTTGGTTTGCGGCTGTGGACGGTTTACACCGCAACGATCCGGGAGTCGCCACGGTGAGGCATCCATGCCTGGGATATGACGATAACGGAGTATGCACGAGTGGCTTTTTTGCCAATCCGACGAACGATCAGATGCAAGTTCTGAGCGCGCGATTGGGGCTGCCCAGCGCCAATCCGGAGGCCGAGGGGCGGGCGAAGTACTCCTGCATGCTGGAAACATTGGCCGGAACTATGGGTGGGGCAAGTTCTGATTGCCTGTTGGGCAGTCCGCTCACTCCGCTGCTCGGCCCCGCTCCGCGCACCGCCCGGCAGTGGACCGGCTTTGCGCGTCTCGATTGGCAGGTGGCCGAGCGCCATCGCTTTACGCTGGAGGGCATTGGCGCTGATTGGAACTCGCCGGGCGGAGGGCTGACACGCGTCTCTGAGACTTATGGCAACCACAGCTTCGGGTCGAGCAAGGCCAGCGAAGAGTGGCTGCTGGGCCGCTGGGAGGCTTTCCTGACCCCTAATCTGCTGGCCGTGACCCAGGCCTCGGCCGGGCGGACCATCCAGGAAGCGCGACCTTCGACTCCCTCAGCTTTTGAGCAGACTTTTCTCACCGGAAATGCGTACGGCCAGTTGCCGGAAATCGTTGTTGACAATCGCTACGGCTTCACTATCGGCAATCCTTCGCGCTTCGGAAACGGCAGCTACCCAGATGAACACCTTTATCAAGGGCAGGAATCAGTCGACTGGATTCGCGGCAACCTGCTGGTGAGGGCCGGCTTCCAGGTGAACCACAACGCCGACGCGATTAGCCTGCTGCGCAACCAGACCGGCACATATACCTACTCTAACGTAGAAAACTTTGCCTCCGACGCGCTGGTCTTCGAAAAGTTTGGGCAGAGCGATGCACTCGACCCCTACAATCAGCACAACTGCGACGAAACGGGCAAGGTATGGAGGGATTCGGGAGGCATTTTGCGCGGTTTGGGCAACCTGCCTTGCTACTCGTACTACTCACAGACCATGGGCCCTACAGATTGGCGTTTAAGCACTAATGACTGGGCAGGGTACGCGACCGCCCAGTGGCAAGCGAACAAACGGGTGGTTCTCTCTGCCGGCTTGCGCTGGGAGCGGGAGGAGAGGCCGCCGCCCATTGCGGCGCTCCTGAACACGGAGCTTCCGTTGACGGAAAGGCTGCCTGCCCTGGGCAACAACTGGGGTCCGCGGCTAGGCTTGGCCGTTGAAACCGGCAATAAGCACTGGCCCGTCTTCCGCTTCGGCTACGGAATCTACTATGGGCGCACCGAGAACTCTACGCTGGAGACAGTACTGACCCAGACCGGCTCGCTTAACGGGGATCTGAGCTTCTTCCTGCGGCCTACCGACGACGAACAATACCACGGCGGTGGGGCGCCACCGTTTCCTTACGTGCTGGCCGGAAAGCCAGGCAGCGTCATCAAGCCCGGCGCGGTGGAGTTTGCTGGGATCTTCCGCAATCCTGAGGTAAATCAGGCCGTTGTCGCCGTGGAAGAGACGTTACCTGGCCACGTGGAGGTGACCGCCAGCGCGATGGTAAGCCTGGGCCGCCGGCTGCCTGTCTCCATCGACACAAACTTCGATCCCGCGATCAATCCAGGGAAGATCACCTATGACGTAAAAGACTCAACCGGCGCCGGCCCCATTAAAGCAACGCAGATCACGGTTCCCTTTTACGCTTCCTGGCCTTCGGCAACCTCGTCCACTGGCGTTGCCGGGCGGCTCAACCCGGACTATCAGCAGATCACCCAAATCGAGAGTCGGGCCAACTCGACCTATGAGGCGGGGATGGTGAAGGTCGAACGCTATGGCCGCCGGGGGCTGAGCCTGCACACCCATTACACCTACGCGCACGCAATGGACTGGAATCCCAACGAGAGTTCGCAGGCAGCCGGCAACGACGTGCTGGACCCGTCAGACTTCGGACTGGAGTACGGTGTCAGCAACCTGGACATACGCCACTCCTTCGGCGCGATGGCTGTCTATGAGACACTGTGGAAGCTGCGCGGCCGGGCCGGGATGTTTGCCAATGGCTGGATGCTGTCAGGCATTCTGCAAACCCGCGGCGGATTGCCCTACACCATGCGCACTTCGGGCTCGCTGCCGGAGGAGTTTGTCAGCGGCGCGGCCATCGTGGGGCTGGGCCCGGGAATGAACGGCTCGGGCGGCGACAACCGGGTCTACGGCACGGGCAACGATAACATTGTCTATAACATCGGACGCAACACCTACCGCTATCCAGGAACCTGGAAGGCCGATCTGCGGCTGGGCAAGCGCTTCGACATGGGAAAGATGCGGCAGTTGGAACTGCTGGCCGAGAGCTTCAACCTTCTCAACCACCAGAATGTAACCGAGCTGGAAACGACCGGCTATTATCTCGAACCCGGCAGCACATCGGGCGCACTTCCGACGTTGAATTTCATGTCCGGTCTGAAGGCCAACACCACAGCCTTCGGGCAGCCGCTGAACATCAATGCGACCAACTTCTACCGCGAACGGCAGTTCCAGTTTGGGTTGAGAATGAGGTTCTAGCAGCTTGCTCCGTGGCCTGGATTCTTAATGCTCATTCGAAGGCCGATGAACGGAGATAGTAGGATTGCGGGGAACTCAACGAAGAACTCCGTTAACCGGAAAAACTCCATCCGCAGCCACCGGCAACCCAGTGCGCCCGCAATAAAGTCTAGTTAGTCGCGGGGGGCGTAGCGGGTGCGGCAGGCACGGCGGGTGCAACAGGCACGGCGGGCGTTTCGGGCGCAGCGGCCGGTTGCGACTTGGCGAGGCCGCGAATGTAGAGGATAAGGTTCCGCACCTCGTCGTCCTTGGCCCGGCCCACGGCCTCGGCAGGCATCTTGCCTTTGCCGTTGCGGATGGCATCGAATAGCTCCTGGTCCTGCTTGTCGGCCAGCGTCTTGGGATCGGTCCAGTCGCCAAGCGTTAATCCCATGTCTTTGGCAAGATCGGTCTTGCCATCCCCTGTCTCCCCATGGCAGATCGCGCAGTCCACCCCATAAATCTCCTTCATGCGCGCCTGAGATTTTTCGCTAGACTTGCCCGGGTTCTTTTGGTCGGAGGCGGAAGCGGGGGCAGCTTTCTGCGGCTCAGGCCCCGGCGCGGACGCGGCGGTAACCCCAAATAATACAACTGCAGATACGAACAACAATGGCTTCAACATGGCAGCCTCCCCAGCTACAGATGCTGGTACAAGGCATCTGACAGCCGAATAGTTATCTCGCATGGATTATATGCCAAATGGACGGCAAGAGACTGTATGGAATTGACAAACAGGGTCAACGGAAGCAGTTCGACGGGCATGGGGCAATTCTCATGCGAACAAAACCGCACCGGCAATTACGGTTCAGGCCGCCAGCCGCAGCCATAATCCGGTGTGGTGGTCTTGCCGTCGAGACGGAAGCAGACCGCGCCGTTGATGTCCGTGCTGTAGGTGCGGACTTTGGCCTCTTGCAGTGCTTGCAGTACTTCCGTGCGGGGATGGCCGTAGCGGTTATGCAGGCCGCAGGAGATGACGGCCCACTCAGGATGAACGCGGGCCAGAAACTCGGGTCGCGTCGAGGTGATGCTGCCGTGATGGCCGACCTTGAGCAGTGTGCTGGCCAGTCCGGGTTCTGCCAGCATCGCCTGCTCGATGGGCGCCTCTGCATCGCCTTCCAGCAGAACGGAGGTTGCGCCGTAGGCGACGTGCAGCACCAGCGAGTCGTTGTTAGCGGGCTCCGGGCCGGGCTGATAGTCGCGGTAGGGCGCCAAAACACTGACATGGGTCAGACCGAAGGAGAAGGCGTCGCCGGCGCGCAACGACCGGACGCGAACTTGGAGTGCTGCGGCCTCGTCGAGCAGCGCGTTGTAGGTTCCGAAGCGGGGATTATTGCCCACCCAAAGCTCTGCAGGATGGAAGTTGCGCAGCACGGCGGGCAAGCCGCCCAGGTGGTCGGAGTGACCATGCGTGAGGGCAACTGCATCGAGGCGGCGAATGCCGCGCGACCACAGGACCTCCGAAACGACCTCCTCGCCAATGTCATAGTCTTGAGGCGCCTGATGCGGGCCTCCGCCAAAGCCGCCGCCATCGATGAGCAGGGTTTTGCTATCAGGCGTAATCAACAGCAATGAATCGCCCTGGCCTACGTCGATGGCCTCCATCAGCAGCGCGTCGCGCGGATGATCTACCGGACGAGGCACAACGGCAACCAACGCAGCGCAGAGCAGGGCAGCCCATACAGCGCGGTGGGACCAGCGAAGATCAAGCGGGTGGCCCAACTTCGCCACGTCCTTGTTTTTGTGGCTAAGGTGGGATAGTACGATAGCCGCCGCAAGCAGCACGCAGAAGGTGAGTGATTGCCAAAGCAGCGGCGCGGGAATGCGGAAGTCGCCCCATACCATTGAACCAAAGAGGCGCACCAGACCAATGCCGATGTGAAGAAAGATAGCCACGATCATCGCCGGGACTACTGCGTAGGCCGGACCAATTAGAGCAAAGAGCAAAGTAATGAGCGCGGCTGGCATCAGGATGAGCAGCAGCGGCAGGATGAAGACATTAACCGGCAGAGCGAAGACGGTGATGCGATGGAAATACAGAGCCATGGGCAGGGCCATGGCCAGCTCCACCACGCAGGAGACGACCAGCAACTCGACGCAGCGAAGAAACAGGCGAACCGTCGAGGGGAAGAGCCGCCAGGCAATGAGACCGGCGAAGCGCCCGCCCGCCGCTTTCTTCAGCCCCGCGGCAATCATGCGCAGAATCACGCGAAATTGCGCCAGAGGCGGGGACAGCTTGGCGTCCAGGGCGATCAGGCGCAGATCGCGCGTGGCCGTCAGGTAAGGATGGATCGTGCTTTGCAACAACGGAGCGGCGACCCCACCGATGGCGACAACCGCCAGCAGCGTCATCTGGAAGCTGGCGTCGAAGAGGCTGCGGGGACTGTAAGCCAGAAGGCACAGCGCGGCAAAGCCGATGGTGTTCATCGCGTTGCGCTCGCGGTAGATGAGGCGGCCAAGCAGGTAAAGGGTGACCATCCAGAGCGAGCGCTCGACCGGCGTGGCGAAGCCGGTGAAGAGCGCGTAGGCGAAAGAAGCAAGAATCGTGAGCAGCGTGGCCGGCACGCGCGGCAGCCGGAGCCGCTTTGCGACCCAGAAGAGGCAGCCGGCCACGATGGCTAGGTGAAAGCCCGAAACCACCAGCATATGAAACGAGCCGGTGCGCTCAAAGCCTACACGCAACGGGTGGGTGAGGAAGGTGCGGTCGCCGGTGACCATCGCGGCCAGCATGATGGCGTCGTCCTGGGAGAGCCGCAACGGAGCGGGCAGTCGGCGCATGGCCGCGGGCAGAGCCAGTAGGCGGGCGCTCGTCGAGCGCTGCAAGCCGCTTACGCGGCAGGCGAGAAAGAGGTCCTTCGACTTGCCCAGGCGGTCAACACGGTCGATGTTCACCGTGGCTGTCGAAGTGATGCCCTGGTCAACGAGGAATTCTTCTCGGCTCCAGACACCGGGATCGTGGTAGACCTCGGGCGGCAGCAGCCGAACCACGGCGCGGAGACGCTCACCGCACTGGAAGAGCTGCTGGCCGGACGGACCGGATGGGTTTTGCGGCCAGTGAACGGTCAGCCGCACGCCGCCTTCGACCGGCGCTTGCGTGTCTTCGGCGTCGGTGACCACCTCCACGCTGGAGACGCGCAGGTCGATCCGCTGGGCGGGACGTTGTGCTGAGGAAGACTCGTCCAGGTTCTGCTCTATCTCGCCGCGCACCGGCCCCGCATCAACGACGGTGCCTTCGACGGTGCGCAACAGGCCGTCGGAGAGCGCAGCCAGCGCGGGCGCCGGCGCCGGGTGCGGCTCCATCTCCGCGCACCATGCGCCCAGTAGAAGCCACAGCGCGGCCAGCGGCAGCCAGGTAATGCGCTGCGCGCGCAAGGCCGCCACGCCGCACAGTCCAGTCACCAGCGCCAGCGCAACGAGCACCAGACTGGGCCGCAGATAGAGTGCCTGTGCGACGGCAATTCCGGCGGCAAAGAGCCAGGCCGCATGAAAGAGCGGGACCGTGCCCAGCGCAACAGGTGCGCGAATGGCTTGCCCCGAGTTGGGTGATTCGGATTGCATTGCTCTTAAAAGCAGAAAAAGCTGTTCTGGCCCTCAAGCCTATCAGGCACGCCGCAACTGGACCACTGTTTCCAGGTGAAAAGTCTGCGGAAAGAGGTCGGCGAGGGTTATGGATTGAACTTTGTACCCGGAGACGATCAGTGTGCGCAGATCGCGAGCCAGTGTGGCAGGGTCGCAGGAGACGTAGGCCACGGCTGGAGCGGCGATCTCAACGAGCAGCGCGCAGGTCTCCGCGCCCAGACCGGTGCGCGGTGGGTCCACGACAATCAGGCCGGGGCGTTCGCTCATGTGGCTGCGGCGAAGGAAGGCCAGGGTTTCCGCTTTGACGGCCACGCCGGCCGTGCCGCGAAGGTTTTCCTGCAATGCCGCCGTGGCCGTTGGGGCCAACTCAACG
>Ga0181527_1004123_pt1 | contig 12593 bp, 9 predicted proteins | sample PEATcosm2014_Bin_30_FD_119762 | JGI IMG/M metagenome (GOLD analysis project Ga0181527, IMG submission 119762) | Peatland microbial communities from MTU Mesocosm Facility, Houghton, MI, USA - PEATcosm2014_Bin06_60_metaG | ecosystem: Environmental > Terrestrial > Soil > Wetlands > Peat | place...
CCTCCACCCCGAGCATCGTGGGGGTCTTGGAGCGGCTGGGGTGCGGGCCCGCGACGGCCGAGGGGCGTCGGCTGTTGGCCGCGATCCGCACCGACGGCTGGCGGGCCTATGGGAGCGCCGCCATTCACCGGAATGGGACGGCCGGCCACCACGACCTCGCGGAAGAAGATGAAGGGCTGTTTCCCAGCAACGTACCCATGCCGGAGGAGATGTTCGCGGATCGTCTGGTAGCCGGCTTCGGTGATCCGCCGATGGTCCAGGGCCAGATCGACATCCGTACTGCCGATATGCCCCGGCTGGGCGAGTGGCAGGAGCAGCTCCGGTACCCATCCCCCGACAATCACGATCTCGTCGCGATACTCCCCCAGTAGCCTCACCAACTCGCAGCATCACGGCCCGGGCGGCGGCCACCGCATCTGCGGAATAGTCCGTGCGGGTGTCTACCATGTGCGTTCTATCACCTGTTCCAGCAAGAAGGTGGCCGCCTCTTCACCACGGCCGCGGTACCCGATCAGGTCCAGGTAGACCTGGATGGGCGAGGCAATCCGCAGGCCATCCACCTCGGCCGCTCCATAGAAGACGCCGTCGTCATACGGGGACAGGAGGGTCACGTTCGCCCCGGACGACACCTCCTTGAGGCCGAGGGTTGTCACGATCGGGGCCAGGTCGCCGTCGACATAGGCCATGACCCGCTGATACCGGACCATCGGTGCCAGGCGCGCCGCCGCCGAGAAGCCCGTGAAGGCATAGGGAACCGCCACCTCTCGACAGGCCGCCGCCAGCTTCCGCTCGACCTCAGGGGGCGCATCGAGCGAATAGAAGTCGCAGGCTGCGTTCTTGCGGTAAGTGTAGTTCTGCGACCACTCGCGGAGTAGGGCGCGGGGGTCGGCGAGCCGGAGACCGTCCGCCTCGCTCCGGATCCATTCGCGATCCGCCAGCAGCTTCTTGACGTTATAGACTTGCCCCAGGCTCACTCCGGCCTTCTGCGCCAGAGGCTGCAGACGCCAGGTCTTCTTGGGGTCCTGGAGGAGCACGCGCAACACCCGGGTGGTCCGAGGCGCATACAGGGAGCGCAGCTCCCGGCGCTGGGGGGCCGGGTTCGGCTTCCCGTCACGCTCGATGTAGACGGAGCCGAAGCTCAGCCGGCAATTGCCGGCCAGATCCACGTATCCGATCCCATTCTCGGCACAGAGCCGGGCGGACTGCGGTGAAATGTAAGGGGCCACCAGGATGCCATACGCGCCGGAGGCTGTGGACTGATACCGGAGGAGTTGATTGGCGGCATCACGGACGATCCGAGGCTGGCCGCTCCCCTTGACTTCGACCAACACCACCTGATCCCCGTTAGGCGTCTTAAGGGTCAGCACGATGTCCGGGCGGAGGGCATCGCGCCGAGGTTCCCTACGGACCCGCTTGATCGAGAGCGCTGGCACCGGTTCCAGACAGCCCCGCACCGCCTCTTCCGCGAGGTCCAGCAATTTGCGTTCGACAGATTTCACCATATTAACAATTTTCAACCTGTGCTGAAAATGACTATACAGTACACTTCGGTATCGGTCAACTAATTTCACTAAAATATAGTATTTCAGCGCACGCTGAAAGTATCACTCATGATGGAAGCGATGGCGAGCGCTGGGGGGCGCTACACTCAAAGGCGTGGCCTTCTCACCGTGCCACCAGCCGGGCAAGGACGGTGCGTGCCAGCGCGCGTGCCCGAAAAACCGACGCCCTTCTTCCGGTCCGGAGGCTCACCCGGATTCGGCCTCCTCGTCGGGGGTCTACAGATCGGCCGTCACTTTCCCGGCTCCTGTGATAGGATCGCTCTCACCTTGGCGTGACCGTATGCCGCTCTTGCCAGTCCACATCGTCTCGGGGGCCCAAACGTATCGGGTCCACGGAGAAGGATCAACGAACGATGGCTGACGCCGACACGAATGCTCCGCAGGATGAGCTGGCTCGTGCGGAAGCCGCGCTCGCGGAGCTGGAACGGAAGACCCGCGAGGCGCGCGCCCGCGTGCAAGCCCTGCGGGCACGGAAGACGGCCGTCCACGAATCCCCGCCGCCGTATGTCACGCCGCCATCTCCCCCGACAGCTTGCGACAGTCTGACCCCGGAGCGAATCCAGCTCTTCCGTCAACTCTTCCGCGGTCGGGAGGATGTCTTCGCCCGCTTGTGGACCAATCCAAAGAAACAGACCACGGGCTATGCGCCCGCGTGCGCCAACGAGTGGGTACGAGGCGTCTGCGAGAAACCGCGGGTCAAGTGCGGGGAGTGCCCGAACCAGGCGTTTCTCCCGGTTGACGACAAGGTCATTCGGGGACATCTCCAGGGCCAGCATGTCCTCGGGGTCTACCCGCTCCTGCGCGATGAGACCTGCTGGTTCCTGGCGGTCGACTTCGACGGGACGGGATGGCGCGACGATGTGGCGGCCTTCGTTGAGACGTGCGCCAGCGTGGGGTGTCCGGCCGCCGTGGAGCGGTCTCGGTCTGGAAATGGTGCGCATGCCTGGTTCTTCTTCGCCGCACCCGTGGCCGCCAGCCTGGCCCGGAATCTCGGCTCTTTCCTGCTCACCGAAACCATGGCCCGCCGGCACCAGCTCAGCATGCGTTCCTATGACCGCCTCTTCCCCAACCAGGATACCCTGCCCCGCGGCGGGTTCGGGAACCTGATCGCGCTTCCACTCCAACACGCGGCCACGCTGAAAGGCAACGCGCTCTTCGTCGACACGACCTGGACACCATACCCCGACCAGTGGGCCACGCTGGCCTCGGTGCCCCGTCTGGACCCAGCCCACGTGGAGTCCCTGGTCAAGGACGCCGCGCGACGGGGACAGATCATGGGCGTCCGGTCCGCCGGACTCGACGACGAGGCCGAACACGCCACGCCGTGGACCCGACCGCCATCCGGGACGCGCCAGGCCCCGGTGATCCCTGGGCCACTCCCCCCGGAGGTCCGGGCCGTCCTGGCCCAGCGCCTCTTCGTCGCGAAGGCCGGCCTCCCCTCCCCGCTGCTCAACCAGATCAAGCGCCTGGCGGCCTTCCAGAACCCGGAGTTCTACAAGAAACAGCGAATGCGACTGTCCACGGCCGGCACGCCCCGCGTGATCGCCTGCGCCGAGGAGTTCCCCGAGCATCTCGCCCTGCCCCGGGGGTGTCGCCCCGATCTCGAGGTCCTCCTCCAGCAGCATGGCGCACGCCTGGTCATCGACGATCAGCGCACGGACGGCGACCCTCTGGACGTCCACTTCCACGGGGAACTGACCCCCCTCCAGGAAGACGCCGCGCGCGCCCTCCTCCTACACGAGACCGGCGTGTTCGTCGGACCCCCCGGCATGGGGAAGACCGTACTCGGCGTATACCTCGCGGCTCAGCGGCGGCGCAGCACCCTAGTGCTCGTCCATCGTCGGCCACTCCTGGATCAATGGAGGGTGCAGCTCGCCCTGTTCCTCGGGATCGAGGATGCGGCCATCGGGGAGATCGGCCGGGGGAAGCAGAAGGCGACCGGACGCCTGGATGTGGCCATGCTCCAGAGTGTCACTCGCAAAGACCGCGTGGACGATCGCGTGGCCGCCTACGGCCAGGTGATCGTCGACGAGTGCCACCACATGCCCGCGGTCTCGTTCGAGCGCGTCCTCTCCGAGGTCCGCGCCCGCTATGTCGTCGGCCTCACGGCCACCCCCCAGCGGCGTGATGGGCACCAACCGATCACCGAGATGCAGCTCGGCCCGGTCCGGTACATGGCGGGCCCTACCGGACCACGGTCCGGGAGGCCGTTTGACACCCAGCTCATCACCCGAGAGACGCGGTTCCGGCTCGTCTCGGAGCAGGCTGCCCTCCCCATCCAGGCCCTCTATCGAGAGCTGGCGGCCGATCCCGCACGGAACGATTTGATCCTCACCGACGTCATCCGGGCCATTGACGAGGGTCGCTCCCCGATCCTCCTCACGGAGCGGAAGGATCACCTCACATTCTTCGCGGATCACCTCCGCGGATTCGTGCAACACCTTGTCGTCCTGCAGGGCGGGATGACCGAGAAGGAACGCCAGGCGAGCGGGGCAGCCCTCGCGGCGATCCCGGACGATGAGGAGCGGCTGGTCCTCGCCACCGGGCGTTACATCGGCGAGGGCTTCGATGACGCCCGCCTGGATACGCTCTTCCTAGCGCTGCCCATCTCGTGGAAGGGGACGCTGGTGCAGTACACTGGCCGCCTGCACCGACCCCATCCCCGGAAGACGGTCGTCCGAATCTTCGACTACGTCGACCGCGCGGTCCCGATGCTCCAGAAGATGTTCGAGCGACGTCTCCGCGCGTACCGAGCCATCGGCTACGCAGAGGACAAGGGGGCGGGTGGTTCTATCTCGTCACCGCGCGGCGAACTGTCCGAGGCGGAGCCGGAATTGCCCAGCATGCCGGAGAAGCACCGATGAGATCCGGCATCTCGCGCAAGGACAGAAGGGCGGGAAAGAGATCGAAGCCATCGGCGGCGAGGCTCGACGCCCTCATTGCGGAGGCGTTGGTGGATGCTTACGGCGACTCCGAGCAACGCACGGCATTTTACACCGTCTTGGAGGACTCGTTGGCCCTGCCCTTCACCACCCAAGTCCTGGGCGTGGAAGTGATCGTGGAGCGTCTCGACCTCACCACCGACGAACAGATCGTGGCCGTCTGTCGGCACGGGCGGACGCGGCAGCGAATTCCGATCCTGGACCTGCCGCTTCCCGATGCCCTACCGCAGGGAGCGGAATGGATCGAGGCGTACCGACGCTGGGCGAATGCCGCGATGTAGACCGCAACGATCCTCACCCTCACTGCCGCAGCCAGTTGCGTCCCACTGAACGTCTCCGAGGCGAGTCCCCCGTCAAGTTTCTACCAGCCAGAGTCGCCGAATTCATTCCCGGCACAGCATCTTCATCGAGTGAGTTTCCGGGCCCAACCGTTGGAGGATGCTTGTCACCTCAAGGAGGTCTTATGGCGTACGAGGATCTTCGAAGGCGTACCGAACCCTTATGGTTTGGGGCCTTGGATCCCGGTCGTAGTGCACGCCAGGACTCTTCCATGAAAGCGCATCATTGCAATAATTGCCCAGGAGTTGCGGACGATCATTGCCCAAGAGGATGGCAGGACGAATGGGGAAAAGGAGAATTCCTGGTGCCGGGGGAACGGTCCCTTAATGGATGGCCCCCTCGCTGATCCTGCCGCCTGGCAGCCGCGTTGTGCCACCGTCTGATAACAATCTGCAGGATTATGTACCAGAAGCATTATGCGGCACAGGCATAATAGGGAAGACGTGTCGCCCAGCGGACGGGGACGAATGACCAATGACCTATTCGTGAGGTGTGGTCCACCGATCCACGAATCCACCGCACACGCCGATCCCCAGCCCCCGTCCGCCGCCGCCGGTTTCCCGTCCGCCGTTCTAGCTGAGTTGGTACTGCAGTTGGTGCAGGCGGGAGTAGAGGCCCTGCCTGGCCAGGAGTTCGTCGTGGGTGCCCTCCTCCCGGATGCGGCCCTTGTGGATCACGAGGATTCGATCCACGAACTGTATCGTGGAGAGGCGGTGGGCCACGATGATGGCGGTCCGGTCCTGGAGCAGCACGCGCAGCGCGTCCTGGATGAACCGCTCCGTCTCCGTGTCCACGGAACTCGTGGCCTCGTCCAGGATCAGGATGGTGGGATCGAAGGCTAACGCCCGGGCAAAGGAGAGAAGCTGGCGCTCGCCCTGGGACAGCGTGGAGCCGCGCTCTTGCACCTCCTCCTGGTAGCGAAGGGGAAGGCGTTCGATGAAGCGGCTGGCGTGGACGCGACCTGCGGCCTCCTGGATCCGATGGGGCGTGATCCGGGGGTCGCCCAGGCCGATGTTGTCCCCGATGGTCCCCGAGAACAGGAACGCGTCCTGTAACACCAGCCCGATCCGCTTGCGGAGCAGCGTCTTGTCCCATTCCCGCACGTCCAGGCCATCCACCAGGATCCGCCCGCGCTCTACGTCATAGAACCGGCAGAGGGCCGAGATGATGGACGTCTTGCCGTGGCCGGTGGGGCCCACCAGGGCGATCTTCTCCCCGGGTTTTGCGCGGAACGAAATGCCCCGCAGGACCGGCTCCCCCGGGACATAGGACAGCCAGACGTCCTCGAACTCGATGGCGCCCCGAGCCAGACGCGGCCCTTGGGGCTTGGCGGGCGTGAGGATCTTCGGCGGCTCGTCCAGGAGACGGAAGATCCGCTCGCTGCTGGCCATGGCCGCCTGGAAGACATTGTATTTCTCCGCCAGGTCGCGGATGGGCTGGAACATCCGCTGGACGTACTGGATGAACGCCACCACCACGCCCGCCAGCAGCGTCCCGTGCAGGATCATGCTCCCGCCCCGCCACAGGATGAGGCCGACGGTCACGGCGCTGCTGACTTCCACCAGGGGGAAGAAGAGCGCGTTGTAATGGATGCTCCGGAGCAGCGCGTCCCGGTTCTGGGTGTTGATGTCCTTGAACTTGAGGTAATTCCGCCGCTCCTGGCCGAAGGCCTGGACCGTGGCCATGCCGGAGATGTTCTCGTTGAGGTACGCATTCAGCCGCGCCAGGATGCGCCGGCTCTCCCGGTAATTCTCCCGCGCCTTCCGGCGGTAGGCGTTCGTGGCCAGGACCACCACGGGAAGCAAGGCGAGGGCCACGAAACCCAAGCGCCAGTCCAGGAGGAGCATGGCGCCGGCGATCCCGGCGATCATCAGCGTGTCGCCGAGGAAGGCGACGACGCCGGAGCTCAGCAGCTCGTTCAGGTTCTCGACGTCGTTGATGACGCGGGTCATCAGGCGGCCGACGGGGTTCCGGTCGAAGAAGGCGAGGTCGTGCCGCTGGAGGTGGCCGAAGAGCTGCTGGCGGATGTCGTGCATCACCTGCTGGCCGACGTACTGGGTGGTGTAGGAGTGGGCGAACTGGCAGAGGAAGCTCAGGACGACCGCGGCCAGATAGAAGAGGGCCACGCGGTTGAGCCCGGCGAGGTCGCGGGCCGCGATGTACCGGTCGATGGCGACCTTGACGAGGTAGGGGCCCAGGAGCTGGAATCCCGTGTACCCGGCGAGGAACACGAGGGCCAGGAAGACCAGGAACGAGTATGGCCGGAGGTACGTCAGCAGGCGGAGAACCAGCCGGGCGTCGTACGCCTTCCCCAGCACCTCGTCGTCAATGTGAACGCTCGGTCCGTGCATGGCTAGTGTCCCGTCCGCGTGATCCCTTGAGGGATGCGAGCGCCCTCGGGGGCACCCCTGCGAGCAGCGGGCCTCGTCGAGAACCGGCCCGCCTTGTTCCGGCGCCGACGCCCGGGTACCCAGCGCAGACGCTGGGTGCGGGCGCGTCGCGCCGTGGAAGGGAGAAAAAGCAACCCATGGGGCCTCTGCGGCCACGGCGACCGAAACCGGCGGGCCCGCGGGCCCGCCGCGCTCGGCGTGCCCCCGAGGGCGGGTTTTTTCCGCGAATGCCTGACAGGAATCACTACCCGTTCTCCCGCTCGGCCAAGGCCTCCAGCTCGCTGGCCAGGAGTTGCTTCTGGTACAGCCGGTAGTAGTGGCCTTCGCGCGCCATCAGCTCCTGGTGAGTGCCCTGCTCCACGATCCGCCCGTCCTTCAGGTACACGATCCGGTCCGCGCCCTTGACCGTGGAGATGCGGTGGGAGATGAGGATGGTCGTCCGCCCTTCCATGGACGCCTTCAACTCGCGGAGGATCCGCTCCTCCGTCTGGACGTCCACGCTGGAGAAGGCGTCGTCCAGGATCAGGATGGGCGGATTCTTGATCAGGGCGCGGGCCAGGGCCGTCCGCTGCTTCTGGCCGCCGGAGAGGCGGACGCCCCGCTCGCCTAGCAGGGTGTCAAATCGGTCGGGGAATTCCTGGATGCTCAGCAGGAGCGCCGCGATTCGCGCGGCCTCTTCCACGTCCTCCACGCTGGCGTCGTGTCGTCCGAAGAGGATGTTTTCCCGAATGGTCTCGGAGAAGAGGAAGATGTCCTGCGACACGAGGCCGATGGAGGCCTTGAGGGTCGGGAGGGAGATCGTCCGGATGTCCTGCCCGTCCAGCAAGAGGCTGCCCTCGGGCGCCTCGAACAGGCGCGAGACCAAGTGGACCAGGGTGCTCTTGCCCGCGCCCACCTCGCCCAGGATGGCGCAGCGGGTTCCGGCCGGGATCGTGAAGGACAGGTCCCGCAGGACCCAGGGGCCGTCGGGCGTGTAGCGGAATGACAGGCGACTGAACTCGATGTCGCCACGGAGCCGCCGGGGCGGGCCGTCCTCGGGCGTGAGGTACCCGGAGGCCACGGGCGATTCCAGGATCTCCGCCAGCCGGGTGAGGGCGGAGGTGCCCCGCTGGTAGAGGTTCACCACGTACCCGATGGCCATCACCGGCCACGTCAGCATGGCGAGGTAGCCGTTGAATTGGACGAACTGGCCGATGGTGAGCTGTCCCAGGAGGACGCGCCGTCCGCCTAGCCACAGGACGATGGCGGACGCCAGGCCGGAGAAGACGGCCATGAGCGGCCACAGGACGCCACTCAGGCGCGCCACGACCAGGTTCTTGCGCATGTACTCTGCGCTCAGGTCGCTGAATCGCCGCGCTTGGTTCTCCTCCTGCGCATAGGCCTGAACGACGCGGATCCCGGCCAGGTTCTCCTGGACGAAGATGCTCACGCGCCCCAGGAACTGCTGCACCTCGCGATAGCCCCGGTGGATGCGATTGCCGAAGGTGAGGACCACGAGCGTGATCCCCGGCAGCGTGAGGAGCGACCAGAGGGTAAGCCAGGGATCAATCCTAATCATCAGGGGGAGCGCCGCGAGGATCAGGAGGGCCCCGTCCAGGGCCGCGACGGCACCGATGCCCAGCATCTCGCGCACCGAAGCCAGGTCGTTGGTGAGACGGGACATCAGGTCGCCGGTCTTCGTGTGCTGGAAGTACGACAGGGGCAGCCGCTGGAGGTGGGCGAAGAGGGCGTTCCTGAGGTCCCACTCGATGTTCCGGGAGAAACCGAAGACGTTGGTCCGCCAGAAGTACCGGAAGACGCCCTGGGCGAGGGCGGCGCCCGCGATCAGGGCCGGATAGTAGAGCAGGCCCCAGCCGTCATCCGCGATCGTGTGGAGGCCGTCCAGCGCCAGGCGGGTGAACCACGGGATGAGGAGCTGCACGGCATCCGTGCCCAGCAGGGCCAGGATGCCTACGAAGAAAAGCCGTCGATGCCGGCGGAGAAATGGCCGGACATGCTGCCAGAGCCTGATGATGGCGTCCCTCGCAAATCAAGCGATCACGGACGACGGGGAAGGCATTCTGCAATGCGACGGTCAAGTTTGCAAGGATTTCGTGACCGCTGAGAGCGGCCGCTGGGGGAAGCTTGCACACGCGCCTTAACACCACCCGGCTCCAGAGGATAATGCCCCTGATTCGTTCTCTGTCTTTCCTCCAGAGTCTGCCGACGAGCCCTCACGGCCTGATCCGGAAGAGCGCCCAGCGACCGAGGGCTGGGTGGTGAGTGGAGGAGCTATGGACAAACTTCAGGAGATCTCCCGAAAGAGGAAGGAGGCGCAGGCGAAGCTCCGGTCCCTGCAGTCGAAGGTCTACGAAGCCTTTCTCCAGATGGAGGAAGCTGCCTTCTCGGACGGCGCCCTCCCGAAGAAGGCGAAGGAGCTCATCGCGGTCGGCATCTCCATGACAATCGACTGCGAGTCGTGCATGCAATGGCACATCGAGCAAGCCGCGGCTGCGGGCGCCACCATGCGAGAGGTCCTCGAGGCGGTGGAGGTCGGAATCGAGATGGGTGGCGGCCCTGCGACGGTGTCTGCCCGTTTCGCGCTGGAGGTAATGGAGCGCGTGTTTCCGGATCAGCTAGGCTGAAGAGGCGAGAGAGCTGCGGCGTGTCCCTTCACACGCCGACTCGTTCTGGCGTCCTCCTCGGGCGTGGGGAGAAGAACGGATGGAGGTGTGAGGTGCCTCAGTGGATGGCAAAGGCGAGGCCCAGGCCGTAAGTGATGCCACCGGCGATGACGGCAACGAGGGTCATCTCGAGTCCGCTGATCCACCAGGGGCGCGTGGTGACCAAGCTCTTCGCCACGCCCACGCCGAAGTGCGCCAGGATGCTCAGGGCGGCCGCCCAGATGACGGCGGGGGTCCCGCGGGTGAAGAAGAACGGGAGAACGGGAATGAGGCCTCCCACCGCCGTGGAGGCCGTGGCAGACAGGCACGCCTTCCACTGGTTGGGGAAGGTCGTCTCGGACAATCCGAGCTCCTCCTGCACCAGCGTCTTCAGGAAGTGATCCGGCTTCTCCCGGATGCGGGCGACGAGGGTGCGGGCCTCATCCTCCGTGAAGCCCTTGAGTTGATAGAACAGCTCCAGCTCTTCCCGCTCTTCCTCGGGGTTCCCCTCGATCTCCGCCTTCTCGCGTGCGATCTCCCCCTCGTAGACCTCGCGCTGGGACTTGGCCGCAAGGTATGCGCTGGAGCCCATGGACAGCGAGCTGGCCAGCGTGCCCGCCAAGCCCGTGATGAGGACGATCTCGCTGCCCCCGGTGTATCCAGCCATCCCGGAGACGATGCCGAAGACGGCGCCCAGACCGTCGTTGATCCCGTAGATCGAGTCGCTCACCCAGTTGGCCCCGGTGACGTGGCGCTCTTTCTTAAGGATCAGATCGAGAGCGGTGCGGGGGTTCTGGGGGCCAGCCAGCACGCGCAGGATCTTGGCGTGGTCCTTGTCGTCATGGGAAATCTCGTGGAGGAGCGCGAGGCTCTTTTCGTCCAGGGCCGAGGCCAGGGCCTGGTCGGCGGCCAGCCCCTTCTCCTCACTGGCCTCCAGCTTTCGATAGATCACCTCCGGGCTGGCCATCTGCAACGTGAGGCCGAGCGCAGGCTTCACCGTGGAGGGATCCGGAGGCGTCCCGCCCAATTCTCGAATTCGCGCCTCCCACTTGGCGGCGTGTTCCAGCTCCGCCTTCACCAGCTTGTTCAGGATGCCGCGCCGCCGGGGATCCGCCTCCCGCTCGGCCAGGGTGCGGTACGTCGCGGCCGCCTCCATTTCGTGGTGCCAGCTTTGCTCCAGGGCTCGCAGGGTGTCTCGCGTGTCCGCCATGATGATTCCTCATTCCCTCCCCAGGCCTGTGTGCTCTGACCGCATGTCACGGGAGTATAGCCTCTCAGCGTCGCTCTGCACACTCCAAACCGCCAAGCAGGAGACGATCCGCGCCCGGCAGCATCCGGTGTCCCCGACCGGGTCTTACAAATCCCGAGGGGGAACTTTTCCAGATATATGGTCCCTGGGAGTCCTTACTGTGCGATGCGTAAGATAGGCAACAGCCCACCCGGGACCGCACAGTCCGGGGGAGAGTCCGAGGAGGGGCGGCGGCCCGCCCCTCTCGGTCGGGTACCCGCGACGCAGGCGTGGGTGCGCGGGGAGGGCCGAGCCCCTGCGGTGTGCCTGGTGCAGGTGCGAGGGCCTTCCCCGCGAACGAAGCAGCGCGAGAACGTATAGCCAGAATTCCGCGCTGCTGAGTAAGGCACCTGTGGCCGACGATCCGATTTGAGGGACAGATCGCAGCGTGAGGACACCGGGACGGCCACGGGGCAACTCTTCCGCACCATCGTCACCTCCATCAGTGAGTGGGAGTGGGTCGCCGCGATCCCCTACGGGCTCAAGCTCGCGGCGGACGGGAAGCACCCGGCGGCGGTCCCGGCTGAGGGGAAGGTGCTGGCGCGGATCACGAAGGAGCGGGATCGGGGGCTCAGCTACGGCCTCATCGCGGATGGGTTGAACGCGGACCGGATTCGGACCAAAGGCGGAGGGCGGTGGTACGCGGCGACGGTGCGGAGCGTCCTGGCGACGGCCCGGCGGCGAGAGACGGTCCCTGGATCGGATGGCGACCCCAGGAAGGACTGGGTGGGCGGGTCGACCGGAAGCGCGGTGGGGACGGCCAAGAACATCGCCGCCGCCGTCCGTGCGAGGGGGCGGAAAAGTGCCGCGGCGTCGGCGGGGCATTTTCCACGTATTAAACCGAATTAAACCCCGGGAGGATGGCGATGAAGATCACCGAGGCGATCCGGCGGCCGGCGGCGCTGGCTCGGGCGGTGGCCGAAAAAGACCTGGGCACCCCTCGTGCGGTGCCAGGACTGGACCTGGTTGGCTCCCCGGGCAGGGCGAATCTGGGCACTGATGAAAGGATAGGCTTCCAATCCGCTGAGGCGGGTTTGGCTTAGCTCGTTTTGCCTCGGAATGCATCTCTCCAGTTACTCTTCCCTCCTCGCAGTGGAGACAATGCAACTCGGCCCCGCCCTCGTGTTACGGCCTCGCCCAATTTGTCTGGGGGGTGGGGCTAAGCTGCCGGGGGAATAGGAACCAACACTACCTCAGAATGAACCTCCTTCACGCCGTCCACCTGGCGAACGACCGAGGGGGCGAGATCCGCAACTGCCGGCAACTGGGTCCTGCCGCTGATGGTAACGATTCCGTCATCGGCTATTACCCTCAGGTCGGCGGCCCTGGTGCGGAAATCCTTGACCAGCGCAACCGAGACCCGGCTGTGCAGAGTGAGATCCTCCAGGGCCTTCACCGATTCGGGGGTCGGCTGGAACTCTTCCTGCTCG
>Ga0181527_1004126_pt1 | contig 12586 bp, 14 predicted proteins | sample PEATcosm2014_Bin_30_FD_119762 | JGI IMG/M metagenome (GOLD analysis project Ga0181527, IMG submission 119762) | Peatland microbial communities from MTU Mesocosm Facility, Houghton, MI, USA - PEATcosm2014_Bin06_60_metaG | ecosystem: Environmental > Terrestrial > Soil > Wetlands > Peat | place...
AACTCGTAGCCGGTATTCTCCTGCGAAATGAATCGCCGCGCTTCCAGCAATTCGTCGCGCTCGCTGTCGGCGCTGCTGCCTTGTCCCACCTCGAACATGTCGCGCGGTCGAACCGTAATCTTCACCGCTCCGTGCCCCGCGCGCACTACATCCGATTGCATCTCCACCGCTCCAGGCGCGAATCGGCTCGTCTCCCACAGGTCCCTCAGCGCCGGAGTTTCAAATCCGTCGTAGACATCAATCGGCGCAGCCGCCGCCGCTTGCTGCGCGCGCCCGCCCGCCGGCGCAATGCCGGCTGCCGATACGAGAAGAACAAGCCCGCCAGTCAGTGCCACGAGCCAGCCGCAAAACCCAAATCTTACCGAACGCATGGGTTCCTTTCAGGGCCGGAAAACCGCAATCCGTCCCCATACAGTTTTATACACCGCGCCCCAATCATGGCCGCACCCGGCCCCGGCACCCTATAATCTTCGTAGGTACCTTACTGGTCCCTACTTCCCGGCAAAGCGAGAAAAAACCTTGGCACGTGAGCTCCATAAAGCGCGTCTTCTGCGCAAAGAATGCATCTCTGAAGTTGCGCAGTGCTATCACTTCCTGTTCTCTGTCGAGTCTCTTGAATCCTTCCCTTACCTGCCCGGCCAGTTCGTCTCCGCAGTCGCCCTGGACGCGAACGGCAAGCAGCAAACCCGCGCCTATTCCATCGCTTCGGCGCCCAGCGGCAACCAGTTCGAGCTGTGCGTCAACCGCGTGGAGGATGGCTTCTTTTCCAATCACCTCGCCGACCTGCCCGACCTGCCCATTGGTTCGATCATTGAGTTGCACGGGCCGCACGGCCACTTCGTGCTGCAGGAGCCCATCACCGATTCCATCTTCGTCTCGACCGGCACCGGCATCGCGCCCATGCGCGGCTACACGCAGTGGCTCTTTCCTGCTGATGGCCCCGACCGCAGCAATGGCAAGGAGATTTGGCTCGTCTACGGCACGCGCTACGAAACCGACATGTACTACCATGACGAATTCGTTGCCCTCGCCCAGCGCGTGCCCAACTTCCACTACCTGCCCACGCTCAGCCGCGCGCAGCCTGATTGGACCGGCCTCCGCGGTTACGTGCAGGAACATGTCGCCAAAATTGTCGAGGATCGCGCCGTGCGCCTGGGCCAGCCCTTGCCCGTCCCGCCCCCCATGCCGCACATCGCCGCCGCAACTCCGTCCGCGGACCTGCGCTTCGACATCTACGCCTACATCTGCGGTCTCAATTTCATGGTGTCCAGTGTGCGCGACCGCCTGGACGGCTTCGGCTGGCACAAAAAGCAAATCGTCTTCGAGCGCTACGACTGAGATCGCTACAAATTGAACAACTCGCGTAGCCGCTTGGTCTGCGCGCGGCTCACCGGGATCTCCGTCTGCTGTTTATCGTTCATGCGCAACTGGTAGCTCGACTTGAACCACGGCATCACTTCGCGAATCTGGTCGATGTTCACCACAAATCCGCGGTGCGCTCTCCAAAAGCGCGCCGGATCCAGCAGCTCCATCAATTCTTCCAGCGTCCGGCACTTCGACTGCCCCTCGAACGCGCGCGTCACCACGCGAATCACGCCCTCGTCGATCGCCGCAAAGCAGATCTCGGCCTGGTCCACCAGCAGCAAGCGGCTCTGCGCCAGCACAATCAGCTTGGCCGGCGCCCGTCCCGGCTCGGCCGGCTGCGGCCGGTTCAGCAACCGCAGCAGCCGTTCGATTTGTGACTCCGCATCCGCCGCCGCAGCGCCGGGCGAGCCGCCCGTAGCCAGCCGCGCCCTCACCCGCTCCACCGCTTCAAAAACCCGCGCCCGGTCGAACGGCTTCAGCAGGTAATCCACGGCATTCACATCGAACGCGCGCACCGCGTACTGGTCGTACGCGGTCGCAAACACAAAATGCGGCAGCGTTGCCGCCTGCTTGCCTGCGCTCGGGCTCCCGCGCTTCTCCGCATCGGGCTTCTCTGGCGCGGCCGCACCCGCGCGGCTCCGCTCCATCAGCCGCTGGATCACCGCGAATCCATCCTGCCCCGGCATCTGCACATCCAGAAACACCAGGTCCGGATGGTGCTCCTCGATCAGGTCCACGGCCTCAATTCCGTTCGCGCCCTGCGCCACCACGTCCACCCCGCCCACAGAGTCGAGCAGATACTTCAGTTCCTCGCGGGCCAGTTGTTCGTCGTCGATAATCAGTGCGGAAATGGTCATGATGAGCAGCGATTCGATTCTATCGCAAGCTAGTCTGGAGAAGCCGGAAAGAGGCGTTCATCAACAGTCCAATCGGGCGTCAAATCGCGAATCCGCCTCCTTCGGCGATGGAGGAAATGTCACGGGAGCCGTGCAGAACCCTGACCATAACGATCTCGCCCGGACGAGGCAAGTAATAGACAGCATACTTCTGATGGAAAATCACGCGAAGATCGGGTGCAAGATGGGGCCGGGGCGCACCGGAAAGTGGCAGCGTCAATGCCTGGCGAAACCGGGACTCAAGGCGCGACAGAAATCGGGTCGCGACTGATTCGGATGTTTCCGCGGCGATATAACCCCAGATCTCCGCTAGGTCTGCTTCCGCGGTCTCGGTAAGGCGGAGCTTGCACGCTTTGCGAATTGTTTCCTCCCGCGCTCAAGAATGCGCTTGCGATCGTAAGGGACGAGCCGGCCCTCCGCCACATCCGCAAGGCCGCGATCAATATCGGCCCTCAAAGCCGCAAGTTGGCCCACGTGAAGGTCACGTTTCAACTTCCAGTCGCGCAACGCGTCGCGGATCACCTCGCTGGTCGAAGCGTACCCACCTTCATTGACTGCCCCCTTGACCAGCCCCGCCATGTCGGCAGGCAGCGTGATCGTCAGGCGTTCAATCGCTCCCATAAAGGCGCCCTCCAGTGTGCTTCGTATATCATACTTTATCATACTTATGAAGCAGAAAGATCGCCTGCGCACCCCTTCCTTACGCCGACCGCGGGATCGCACAAACCCCTCCCCAGCAAGAAAAAGCTGAAGGCTGATAGCTGAGAGCTGAAAGCTGCTTTGCTACTCGCTCATTGCGCGCAGCCGCGCCGGCGTTTGATCCTGCGCCAGCTCGTGGCCGCAGCGCGTGCAGAACTGGTCGGTAGCGCGCACCGTGCGGAAGCAGTTGCCGCAGCTGGCCGAAAGCTGGTAGTTGCACTGCGGGCAGAAGTGGAAATCTCCCTGCACATGCGTGCCGCAGCCGGGGCAGCGGAAAACCTGCGGCGGGCGCAGCAGAAAATAAAGCACGGCGCCGATCCCCGCCGGCATCACGAAGCAGATGAACATCCAGAAGCGCGTGCTCATCGCGCGCCGCGGCGCATCCTTGCTGATGTAGCCCACCATCAGGAAGTAGAGCGAGGCCACCACGCCCCACGAGAGATTGAAGTAGATGCGCAGGCCCAGCGGCGGCGCCGCATGATGGTGCTGGCCGGGCGCAATGATCCAGAAATAGTACTCGACCAGAACGAACGCCAGGCTGGCCGCGATAATCGACCACACCGGTATCATCCGTTCTTCTTCGTTCACGCTGATGGCTTGCGGATCGGGCATGGGCCTTCCCTCGCCACGGAGGGCCTTTCCTGAAATCTCTTGAAACCGATGAATCCCTTTTTGAATGGACGGTAGAAGCAGGACAGAAGTTGCCCGTTTTAGCGTTTTAGCCTGATTTTAGGGGGATTTCGTCCTTCCTTGCGGACTTTTTGGACAAAATCTCGGCCCCAACCTGGCCTGACGCCTGAAACCTGACACCTGAAACCTCAAATTTATTGCTTGATGCGCGCCCATCCGGCCACAATCATCGCCGCCAGAATGACAGGGCACAGAATGCAGATCCAAAGGCTGGTCTGCGTGAAGATATCGGCCATGTGCTCGCCGCCGAGCAGGCCGTCTGTTACGTGCCACACAAACGGTCCCAGTGCCAGCAGAACCAGGAGCAGAGCTGCCAGGGCCAAAGCACGGCTGCGCTGCCGGCCGGCCTGCTGATCCCGCATCACTCCCAGCGAAGTCGACACCACGCGGCGGGTCGTCTGAGCCACGGCGCGTTCGCGGGCTGCCTGTTTGCCGGCCAGTGCCGACAGCAGGCCGCGACGGGCATCTTCCGCCCCAGCCGCCGGATTCGCTGCCGCGTTATCGGCCCACTCCGCCGTTTTCACAGCGCCTCCCCAAAGCGTGCTTCAAAGCGCTCCGCGGCGTACCCCAGCCGCGGCTTGATCATCGCCAGGCCCCTATAAAGCCTTGATTTCACAGTAGAAAGCGGTGCTCTGGTCACCTTGGCAATCTCTTCCAGCGAGAGCTCCTCGTGAAAGCGCAGCACCAGCACCTCGCGGTGCAGCGTATCCAGTTCCAGCAGCGCGGCCGCAATCTTTTCGCGGTCTTCCAGGTTTGAAACGTGTTCGAAAGGCGTGGGATCGTCGGCCGCCACTTCAAACGTCATGGCCCGGTCGTCGTCGCCAACGCCGTCGATCAGCTCATCCAGGCTGTTCATGGTGCGCTTGCGCCGCGTGTCGATCACCAGGTTGCGCGCAATGGCAAACAGCCAGGTCTCAAACCGCGACTTGCCGTTGAACTGGCCGCCCCGCACCAGCACCCGCATCCAGACCTCCTGAAACAGGTCTTCGGCGGTCTCCCGGTTCCCGGTAAGATAGAGCAGATAGCGCAGCAGCCGGTGCTGGTATTTGACGATGAGCTCGTCCAGCAGCCCTGCCTTGCGCCGTTTCAACCCTTCGGCCACGGCAAGGCTTTCTCGCCGAGCCTGTTCGTCGGCAACCGCGGGCACTTTGGCAAAGAATGGCCGTACCGAAGCGATGGTCATCTCTCTCCATTAGACGACATAAACGGCTTCCAGGACCGAGAATCGACCAGAAGCCGACCAGAAACCCGGAAAGCCCCAGCCCCGGAGCCCGTCCATCGTCCCCCCAACTCTTCCAACCCCGCCCCCACTGCAAAAGTTGTCCACAGGCTCGAAAACGGCTCTCAGCTTTTAGCTTTCAGCTCTTAGCCTTTAGCTATTAGCCATTAGCTACTCCCTATTCCCTTCATTCTCAGCCCCTTAGTCCCTTAGTCTCTGATCCCTGTTCTCTGCTCTCATGCCCGCCACTGCCGCCCGCTTACCCCGACGAGCTAGAAGCTAGGAGCTAGAAGCTAGAAGCTGCTTTCTTCACCGCTTCCTCAATCGCCTTCACCGCCCGCCGCTCCCGTCCCTCGGCCGTCTCATAATAAAAGATGCCCAGCAGGTGATTCCGCCGCTGCGCCGGCGTCAGCGCAAACCACGCCTCCCGCGCCCGCGGCTGCCGCTGGAAGATCGCCTTCAGCACCGGCGGAGGCTCCCGTTCCCCCTCCATCGCCTGCATCAGCCGCTCCGCCATCTTCGCCGCGCGCTTCTGCCGGCTCGCGGCACTCTTCGGCTCGTCGGCCCACTTCCCAATCTCGCGCCGCATCGAGTCGCTCAAGCCATCGAACCACTTCCGCAACCCGCGATCGCTGTTCAGCTCCCGTTTCAGCTCCTCCGGAAGCAGAATCTCGCGCTCCTCCAGATCCGGCTCCAGCCAGATCCGCGCCTTCTCGCCCGCGCGCACTCCCGCGCCCGCCTGCATCTTCTTGTTCACCAGCAGCAACTGCTCGCCGCCTCCGGGACGCGGAAACAACGTGGTCCGGAACGCGAATCCCTCAATCTCCCCGCGCACTCTTCGCCCCTTGCGCACCGGCCAAGTCTTCGCCACGTCGAACGGCAACCGCGCCACCACCCAACGCAACGCCGTCCCGTCTGGCTCCAGCACCGCCGTAAACGACTTCAGCACCGCGCCAGTTTTCTTCTCGGCCATCGCCCCTACGTCCCTAGTCCCTGGCTTTCTGTTCCCTGTTCCCCGCTCTCATAACCACTACTGCCGCCCACTCACCTCAACGAGCTAAAAGCTAGGAGCTAATAGCTAGAAGCTGGTTTTTCCCCATACGGCACATCCCTGGGGTCCGTCATCGTCGAATCCGTAAACTTCACCTGGCTCCCGTCCGCCGTCACAATCTTGTTGTCTTCCATCCGCCAATTCTTCGCATTCGCAACGGTTCCCGCCGTCGCCGCCTCAATGTCGAGATGGTCGATGCGGAAATCCTCGAGCGGCGCCTGTGCATACGCGCTCACGTTGAACGCCTGCCGCGCTCCTGTCGCCTTCACGTTCCAGATGTGCACATTGCGGAAATGCGGCAGTCCCTGCGCCTCGGGCACCGGCGTCGCCAGCACCTTGTAGTAATCCCGCACGTCCGTCATCCCCGCAGGAATCGCCGCGTAGCTGTAACTCGGATTCCAGTTCATCGTCATGTGAATCGGAATCGCCACTCCCATGAGCGTCAAATCGTGAATCCGAATGTCTTCTGCGAATCCGCCCCGCGTGTGCGCGCTCTTGAACAGCACGCCCGAAGGCACGCCCTTCAACGCCGTCAGGTTGTACACCTCAATGTCGCGGAATCCGCCCGACGTTTCGCTTCCGATCGTCACCGCCGCCGCGCCGCTGCGAATGATCGAGTCGCGCAGAATCACATGCTCGGTCGGCCGGTTCACGCGCAGCCCATCCGCGTCGCGTCCCGCCTTCAGGCAAAGCGCGTCGTCGTTCACGTCGATGTCCGCATGCTCCACCAGCACGTTGTGCGACGAATCGATATCGATCCCATCCGTCGACGGCCCGCGCCCGCCTTCGTTGTTGCGGATGGTCACGCCATCCACATGCACATCGTGCGAATACAGAATCTGCACCGTCCAGAATCCCGACCGCTTCAGCAGAATCCCGCCGCCCAAACTCACCTGCGACGAGTTCTGAATCAAGATTAGCCGTGGCCGCCGCGCATCGTAATCCGACGCCCACCTGAGACCCTTCGGCTCGTCCACCTTGCGCAAATCCCAATACGACTTCCACCACACCGGCCCGTCGCCGTCGATCGTCCCCTTGCCGGTAATTCGCACATCGCTCTGGTCGCGCACATTCACCAGCGCCGCAGGCCACGTCATCTCGATCCCCGCAATCCGCGTTGCCAGCATCGGATAATCTTTCAGCTGCTCCGATCCCATCAGCGTCACGCCCTCTTGCACATCGAGCGTCACACCCGACTTCAAAAAAAGCGACCCCGTCAGATACGTGCCCGGCTTCAGCGTCACCGTTCCCTTCACCGCCGCGGCCGCATCAATCGCTTTCTGGATCGCAACCGTGTTCAGCGTCGTCCCATCGCCCTTCGCGCCGTAATCGTTGGCAACAAAAGTCCCGGGCGCAGCGCCGGCTCGCATCCCAAGCCCGGCCAGCACAAGCGTTGCCATCATCCGCAAAGTAGCTCTCATCAAATGTGTTCTCTTTTCCCGGTAATCCGCCCACGTGCGTCCCCGCGAAACATCGCCTTGATTGCGCGCCACATCCAGCGCACCAGCACCAGCGCAATCACCACCAGCAATAGCGCAATCCCCGCCGCCACGTACGGCTTCCACGTCGAAAGCCATGTCAGGAACACCGCCAGCCCATCCCCGCCCAGGCTCAGCGCAATATTCGACAACGGCTCCGGCGACGGAGTCACCGCTGCGCGCGCCGCCGTCTTGCCGCCATGCGCAATAAACGCAATCATCCCTCCGGCCAGCGTTGCCAACAGTTGCTCGCCCGGCGACAGATTCGCCGCCGCCTGGAATGCCAGCAGCGCCGCCACCGGCACGCGGATAAACGTGTGCAGCGCATTCCAGATCACGTCGAATCCGGGAATCTTGTCGGCAAAAAAGTCAATCGCGAACAGCGCCAGCGCCGCCGCAATCACCCACCAGTTCGTCAGCAGGCCGAGCGACGCCGGCAGCGCCAGCCATCGCGTATGTCCCAGCAGGCCCAGCGTCGCCACCGTGGCATACACGTTCAACCCCGCGGCAAAGCTCACCGCAATCATCAGAGCGACAAGTTGGTCCGGCGGCAAAGGCATAGCGCACAGTATAGAGCCGCATGCCCCTCATGCCAACGCGGTCATCCTGAGCGACCGAAGCGCAGCGCTGGGAGTCGAAGGACCTGCATTTGTTTCTTCTGTTTTTGAGCCATGAACCTCGGGGCCACCACACCATCAGCGATCACGAATGCCTTGCGGCCGCCTCGGCCACAACGGTCACGCAAACCGTGCGGTGCGTTTCCAGTTCGCTCCGCGCGCGCTCCATCTCCACTGAGGCATACGCCATGCGCTTTGAGCTCACGCGGCGAAACGCCTCCGAGCAGGTCGTCATGTATTCGCCGCGGCGGCTCTTAAAAGCACGTTCGAGATAGGTGCAGATGGAGCAACCCACAACTTCCCCTTCCAGCCCTTAGGCCGGATTGATCGCGATGAATGTCCCGTGGCTTCAGTGCGTCAGTATCTGACGCTCCGCGCGCAGCCAGTCCTGCATGTCGTTGCCGTGTCCGCTGCCGCGCTTTTCGTAGATCTCAAATGCCCGCTCTCGTATCCGGTCCTGCGAGGCGGAGATTTGCGGCAAAGCGCCAGCCATGGCGGCGGAGGCGCGCCCGGCGGCAACGACAACTTTATTCACTTTTGGCTGTTTTTGAACTTTTGCGACGATCATAGTTAGCCCTCATTGCAGATCGTGGGCTAAGAGGGGAGATACTCCAGATGGACTGCCTTAGTTCAGAAAACCTGAAAGAGGAGTACGATGCTCGCTCCATCTCTCACCCTACGCTCATTCCGCACCCGCCGCACATATCTTTCATAATTGTCCCGTTTTAGGCCCAAATTGCTCCGCTTTCGCCCCTCCGGGCGCAGGGACAAGCTCCTATCGCTGTCATCCTGAGCGCAGTTTGGCGTGCAATCGGCACGATTGCATGCCAAATATGTCGAACGACCCGCATCTGTCCCTCGCTTTGTATCAGGGCGCGGCTTTAGCTGCGCCAACAGTGACGCAAAAAAGTTGCGCGGGCTTTAGCCCCTGCGGCCGCCTTCACTCAAACTGACCCACTACCAGCAACCGCGGTTTCTCTACCTGCTGCCAATATCCTCGAACCTGACATTCAGGATGGGATACTTTTTCCAATCCTTGTAGTCAAAATGCCACCATTCTTCCGGGTTCACCGTGAATCCCTGCTTCTCCATCACCCGGCGCAGCAGCGCGCGGCGAGCGCGCTCCTCGGCCGTGCCGCCGGGGAAGTCGGCGTACGCCCGCTTGCTCATTTCGTCGTAGCCGCTGGGCATCGTCACTTCCTCTCCGGTCTTCAGAAGATACAACGACAGATCCACGGCACATCCGCGATTGTGGTTCGAGCCCTTCGCCGGATTGGCAACAAAAATCCTCTTCTCCACGGGCGTCGCCTCCCAGAAGATTTTTGTCACATACCACGGGCGATATCCATCGTGGATGATCAAACCGTACCCGTAAGCCTTCAGCTCGCGATGCGCGCGCAGCAATGCTTCCGCCGCTGGCCGCTCGAGAAAGGCGCGCGCCTCGGTGTAGACCGGCGTCCCCAGGAAATCATTCGTAGTGGCGTAACGGATGTCGAGCTTGATGGTGCGATCGAGCCTCGTCAACTCCACGAGATCGGGTTTGAGAAAGTCTCCCTGCTCGCGTGGCGGCTGTTCTTTCAGCGCTTCCGCCCGCAGCTCCTCAACGGGACGAACCGGAGTGATGCGGAAACTGACCTGCTGCGCATTGCCCAGAGGCAACAAAGCAAGAAGCAGAACACACCGACGAAGAGAAAGCAGTCGCGGGGAATTCATAGGTCCTGTCCCAACTATAAGCGAGTGGTTCAAGCGGTACAGGGTTACACCTTTACAGGGAATGTATGGCATTTTGCTGTACTGAGGGTAAGTCATTCTTTATGTGTTCGTTAGCTGTCGAGTACAGTTGTACAGTGGCTGTAACGGGGTCGGCTGAGTGGCTGCAAGCTGCTGAAAAATCATTGGTTAGAGGCGGCGTTACAGTCTCACAGCCCAACTTGGCGGCGTGGCCGCCGGGTGTCGGGTTTTCGGGTTTCAGGTTGCAGGTTTCAGTTGTCAGGGCCGGAGGCGTAGGGGGGAGGGGGGGTGGGAGAGTAACCAAAGCGTTAAGGGACGGGGCTGGTTGGGTGGAGGGTTTCGGGCCGCCTTTGGGGAAGCGAGAACGCTCAAGGGCAACGCGCATGCGCGGGAGAAGCCAGGCGACCATGGTGGACACGGTGCTGTCGTATTCGGCGGCGAGATGGCGCGCCTCACGGTAGATCTCCGGCGTGACGCAGACGGTAATGTTTTTGACCTTGCGCATGACGCGAACTCTCCAGCCTCTAGCCTCTAGCTCCTAGCTGCTAGCTACTGGCCGCTGGCTACTGGCTTCGATTTGTAGTTATTGTGCGCCCGGAGGGGGTAATTCTCTGCAAATCTGGCGAGTGGAATCGAGCAAGTGATTTCAGTGAGTTGCGGTGGTTTTGGGGCGGGCGGGGGGTTGACGAAAACAGGGACTACGGGACTAAGGGGCTACGGGACTGAGGAGGTGGAAGGCAGTGGGTGGTGGATAGCTCGTTGCCGGTAGATGCCGGCTTTCGTGGTTCCCGGGTCCCAAAATCGGGACCGCGGGGCGCCCCATTTCGCAGTGCGTTTGCTTCCTGAGATCCGGGTAACCCGCCCGCCTGCCGCCGCTTCCATCATTGTGGCTTCGCCTGATGCGCCTCGAACCATTCCCACGCCCGCCCCTGTTCGCGGAATAGGTCGGCAGGCGTCAGGTGAGACGCGGCTTCGTCCCGATCCTTCGCAACGTGTTTCGAGCCCGAAGTGTCCTGCTCGTCCGAGGTGTCGTTCTCGCCAGCAGCCGCTAGATCGTACCAGAAATAGGCTTCTGCGTAGTCACGGGGCACGCCTCGGCCGGTGTCGTACAAATCCCCGAGGCTCTCTTGCGCGTCAGCGTCGCCCTGCTCAGCAGCCTTGTGAAACCAGGTTGCCGCTTGCGCATCGTCCTGGGGCACGCCTTGACCCCTGTGGTACAAATCTCCGAGGCTGTCTTGCGCGTCTGCGTTGCCCTGCTCAGCCGCCCTTCGATACCAAAGCGCAGCCTGAGCGTAATCCCGGCGCACACCCTGGCCGCTGCTATACAAATCCCCAAGGGTGTCTTGCGCGTCGGCGTCTCCCTGTTCAGCAGCCTTGCGATACCAAAACGCCGCCTGGGTGTAGCGCCAATGCTCGGAGCGATGGAAGTCAACAGAGTTGACATACGCTCTCCACGCCCTGATTTTGCGACGCCAGAACGCCGTTTGGGGATCGTCTTGGGGCGCTCCTTGGTTCACCCCTCCTTGTACCAAGCCCCAAGGTCGTATTGCGCGTGGGCGTCGCCCTGTTCAGCCGCCTTGCGAAACCAAAGCGCAGCCTGAGCATAGTCCTGGGGCACGCCTTGGCCGTAGTCGTACAAAACCCCGAGGGCGTCTTGAGCATCGGCGAGTCCCTGCTCGGCAGCCTTGCGATACCAAAGCGCCGCCTGAGCATAATCCTGGGGCACACCTTGGCCGTAGTCGTACGAAGCCCCAAGGTTGTATTGCGCGTCGGCGTCGCCCTGTTCCGCCGCCTTGCGCCACCAAAAGGCCGCTTGAGTGTAGTCCTGCGGAACACCTTTGCCTTCGTCGTACGAATCCCCGAGCATGCATTGTGCCTCAGCATTGCCGTCGGTGGCCCTCAATTTGAGAGCGGAGAGATCCTGCTGCGAAAAAACAGGCGGATGACACCCTGCCGACGCACCCGAAACACCGTTAGTGACGGCCCTCTTACTGGCATCGCTCGCGTTATTTTGATTTGGGACTGGAGGAGCACTCGTGCCGGAGGCACTGTTTCCCAACTGGGTCTCGGGAGTTGATGATCGGGCTGCGAAGCTGCCGACGAAATTGAGGTTAGGAATTGCGCATATGATTAACCAGGTTATCGCAGACCACATTGCGAAATTTGTAATTCCGAGGATCTTGCTGATACCGCGAGACCAAGGCACTGCAGCGCATGCGAAGCCACCAAATGCCATGGCGAACACAATAATCATACCCAGAACGGTATCCGGCGCGGATACCGCCAGAGAAAACCCTCCGCCCCACAGCAGACATACCGCGGTCCAAGCAATGTTGTAGAGCGTCGACTCCGTCCACCATCCTCTTGCGGGCGAAGTTCTCCTCGGGCTTGCAGCCCTAGCGCCGGCAGATGCTGCTGTTCCACCGGCCGAAGTTCCGGCCTTTTGATAAGCCCCAGTTCCCGGCCCCTGGCGCGCTTGGCCGTCCTGCGAGCTAGTCGCTGTTTGCCGCTGTGGCGCCCGCGTCTGTTGGTAGGCGTCAAGCTGCTGGTCGTAAAGAAAGCGCTTTTGCGGATCAGGAAGGACCTGATTCGCCTCGTTAATCTCCTCAGCCTTCTCTTCTGCAAGCCTCTTTATTTCAGATTCTCTTGTCCTTTTGCGGAAAAGCCAATATCCAGACCATCCGATTAAGAAAATGCCCAGATACAGATCAATCGGCTGCCACTGTGTCCGCTGCATACGTATCGGCAAGAACGGGTTCAAAAGAAGCGCAACCGCGACAAATATCCACGTCCAAACTTGCTGGCCTGCCTTGTACACTCTCCACGCCCAATAAACTGCG
>Ga0181527_1004131_pt1 | contig 12567 bp, 11 predicted proteins | sample PEATcosm2014_Bin_30_FD_119762 | JGI IMG/M metagenome (GOLD analysis project Ga0181527, IMG submission 119762) | Peatland microbial communities from MTU Mesocosm Facility, Houghton, MI, USA - PEATcosm2014_Bin06_60_metaG | ecosystem: Environmental > Terrestrial > Soil > Wetlands > Peat | place...
CATGGCCAGCTTGCCTTCGATGACCTGGTTGGCGATGTCCTGGTCAACATTGTTGAAGTAGAAAGAACGGATGATCCAACCCACCGCGATGTAAGTGAGGATATGGCTGAAGTCGAAGCCCTCGATGGTGGAACTGTGTTCGTAAATGGCTTTCCAGATGAAGTAATAGACCGTGACGTAGATGAAGTAGGTTACGATGCCCGTGTAGTAGCGCAAGCGGTAGGCGAGCGTGTTCACGAACCCCACGCGGATGAACTCCGCATAGATCCGCCCGAGGCGCCGAAGCGACGCCCTCCGGCGCTTCCATGCGGAAGGATGAGGGAGTGCGCCGGCGCCCATCATCCCACCTCTCCGCTCAGGTAGATCCGCTTCACGATGTCCTCAATAGGTTCTTCCTCAACAAAGATGTCTCGCACCTCGAGTTGGTTGACGAGGTTGCGGATGACCTCAGCCGTCGAGTGTTCGTCGCGGTTAAAGCGCATCAGGTAGGTGAGCTCGTCAACTCGCTCACAGGCAATGCCGTTGTGAGTGATTTGCGCCAGCCGCGCTATCTGGGAGCGGTCCTTCAAGAAGAATTTCACCTGATTGTATTTGGCCAAGCGCTTTTTCATCGTTTGCAGGTCGCCGTCGAAAAGGATGTGGCCCTTGTCGATGATGATGATTCGCTTGGAAAGCTCCTCGATGTCGGAAAGGTCGTGAGTAGTCAGCAGGACCGTTGTCCCTTGGGTGCAATTGACCTCTTTCAAGAATTCCCGGATGCGGTCTTTGGCAACCACGTCCAGTCCAATCGTAGGCTCATCCAGGAAAAGCAGGGGCGGGTTGTGAAGCAGCGATGCCGCCAGGTCACAGCGCATCCTTTCTCCAAGGCTGAGCTTTCGCACCGGGGTGTGAAGGTAATCTTTCAGGTTGAGAATCTCGCAGAAGAAATCCAGCCGCCGGCGGTAGTCCTGCTCCGGCACTTCGTAGAGTTCTTTGAGGAGTTTGAAGGATTCGATGACCGCGATGTCCCACCAAAGCTGCGTGCGCTGGCCGAAAACCACTCCAATGTGCTTCGTGTAACGCCGCCGGTCACGGTACGGCACATAGCCGTTGGAAACCACCCGGCCGCTGCTGGGGACAAGAATCCCTGTCAACACCTTGATGGTGGTGGACTTGCCCGCGCCATTCGCCCCGATGTAGCCCACCATTTCACCGGGATTGATGGCGAAGCTGATGTGGTCCACGGCACGAACGGTCAGGTGTTCGCGGACAAAGAGGTTTTGGATCGCCCCCTTCACACCTTCGCGGCGGCGGAAAGTGCGGAACTCCTTCGTGAGATCTTTTACTTCAATAATAGGCGGCATGACTGACGGGATTTCTTCGCCCGGGTACTTGCGGGCCACATCCTCGCACCCCTCATTCTAACAGATGCTCATCCTTACTTGAACGGAACGCCGAACTCGGGTAGTGGTGTCATTTGCGAGAGACCGGCGTTTCGAAAGGGATCCGATGCCAAATGACACCAACACCGGGGTGGCTTTTCTTCTTGAATCTCCGTCTAAGATGACTCAGACTAGGGGGCTTGCAGTCAGTAGAAATCTGGTGTATTGGAGCGTATTTCCTATGAGAAAGCATCGCGTTCAGGGTCTGCTCCTCGCTTTGTTCCTGGGTGTTGTCCAGGCGGTCGCCGGGCAGTCAAAGGTCCCCCGGTTGGACTTTACCGACCAGCGGCTGGAGAACGGGCTGCGCGTGCTCATCGCGCCCGACCATAACGCGCCGGTCTTTTCGATCGCGGTCACCTATAAGGTTGGCTCCCGCAATGAGCGCCCCGGCCGAACCGGGTTCGCTCACCTCTTCGAGCACATGATGTTCCAGGGCTCGGAGAACGTGGGCAAGGGCGAGCACTTTATCCTGGTCTTGAACAATGGCGGCAATATGAACGGCACCACCAATGAAGACCGCACGAACTACTTTGAAGAACTGCCCAAAAACCAGTTGGACTTGGGCCTTTTCCTCGAGTCGGATCGTATGCGCTCCCTGGCGCTCAACCAGGCCAACCTGGACAATCAACGTAATGCGGTTCAGGAGGAGCGCCGGCGGGGAATCGATAACCAGCCCTATGGGAAGTCAGAGCTCGAGATTGATAACCTCTCCTACGACAACTTCGCCTACAAGCATTCCACCATCGGCTCCATGGCCGATCTCGACGCCGCCAGCGTGGATGACGTGAAGGATTTCTTCCGCATTTACTACGCTCCCAACAATGCCGTGCTGACCCTGGTGGGAGACCTGGACCCGCAGGAAACATTAGAGAAAGTGAAGAAGTATTTTGCCGCCATCCCGTCGCAGCCCCAGCCTCCCAAGGTTGACTTGGCGGAGCCTGAGCATTACGGTGAACGACGAGAGGTCGTCTATGACCCACTGGCCCGCCTCCCCCAACTCCTGATCGCCTACCATATTCCTCCCGGCGACACACCGGACAACTTCGAGGTGCAAGTCCTGGCCAGTGTTTTAGGCGGCGGGGGTTTTGGCGGTGGGGGCTTCGGCGGCGGGGGTTTCGGCGGCGGTCAAAGCTCGCGTTTCTATCAGCACCTGGTGAAGGAGAAGCAACTCGCGGTTTCTATCCAGGTGCGAGCGCAGGAGCGAATTGGCCCCAGCCTGCTTCAGATCACGGCCATGCCGCGCCCCGGCGTTAAGCCGGAAGACCTCGAGAAGGCCATCTACGACGAGATCGAAGCCGTACAAAAGGACGGCGTAACCACCCAGGAGATTGAAAAGGCCCGAACTCAGTACTTGCGGAGTCAGATCCAAGGCCGCCAGTCATCGCTGTCTACGGCCATGCGGCTGGGTCAATACGCCGCCTATTTCGATGAGCCTGACCTGATTAATACCATCTTTGATAAATTCAACGCCGTTACCGCAGAGCAGGTCAAACAGGCTGCACAAAAATATTTGGTGACCTCGGGACGGGCGGTAGTGACTACGCTGCCCGCAAGTTCTCAGGCCAAATCGGCGGCGGGCCGCTAGCAGACGTGTAGCGGCGACTTTACGTCGCCAGGGTCACACGGAAGGCATTGCGGTGGTGGCGACGTAAAGTCGCCGCTACATCGCTAGGATTGGGTTTTTCAGCATCCTGTCCGAGGAGGAAGTCGATGAAGCGCTTTGCATTGGTTTTTTTCGTTACTTTTTGCCTTGCGAACCTTGCCGGGACCACTGTGGGCGCGCAAGGCCCCGGGGGCGAGAAGGGAACAGCAATCTCAGAGGCGCAGCGGCTCAACCGTGCTCCCGTGAGCAAGGAAGTCCTCCGCGTCAAGCTGCCGCGCCCGCGTGAAACGAAGCTCGACAACGGTTTGACCGTCCTGGTGCTTGAACAACACAAGCTGCCTACCGTGGCCTTCACACTGTGGGTGAAAACCGGCGCTTTGGCTGACCCCAAGGGCTTGCCGGGACTGGCCAAAGCTACCGCGGAAATGCTCCGCGAGGGTACCACTCAGCGGACCAGCGCCCAACTGGCTGCCGACGTTGATGGTCTGGGGGCAAGTCTCATGGCCTCGGCTGGATTCGGGGCTGACACCTCCACGGTCAGCGCTTCCGGCCTTTCGGAGAGCATGGATCGCCTCCTCGAGCTGATGAGTGATGTGGTCCTGAATCCGACGTTTCCCGCCGACGAGTTTGCAAAATACCAGAGACGCCAACTGGCCCAGGTCGAGCAGGCGCGATCGCAGCCGGGCTTCCTGGCCCAGGAACGGTTCCAAAAAGTGCTCTATGGTGACTTTGCTGCTTCCATCGTTTCGGCCACGCCCGAATCGATCAAGGCGATGACTACGGCGCAACTCAAGGATTTCCACGAGCGGTACTATGTTCCCAACAACGCCATCCTCGGCGTGGTCGGCGACGTCCAGTTTGACCAGGTGGTTTCACTGGTCCAGAAATCCTTCGGGGGCTGGAAAAGCCATCCCGTGGCCCCTCCGGACCTGGGAAAAATATCGCCGCCTGCGCCCACAAAAATCACCCTCGTCGATCGTCCCGACTCCGTTCAAACCAACATTCTTGCCGGTGACTTTGCGGTGCGGCGCTCCGACCCGGATTTCGTACCTCTGACGGTCATGAACCGCGTTCTGGGAGGCGGACCCAGCGCGCGCCTGTTTCTGAATCTGCGCGAGAAGCATGGATACACCTACGGCGCTTATAGTAACTTCACTTCAGATATATACCCGGGCGCCTGGAGGGCTAACACCGAGGTCCGCAATGCGGTCACCGATGGATCGATGCATGAATTGATGGAGGAGTTCAAGCGCATTCGCACGGAGAAGGCGCCGGAGTCGGAACTCGACGAGGCTCGCCGCTCCATCGTCGCAGGGTTTGCGCTCTCGCTCGAGCAACCTGCCACTTTGCTGAACTTCTGGATGACGGCAAATTACTTCCGCTTGCCTCAAGACTACTGGGACCGCTATCCCGAGCAGGTCGCGAAAGTGAGCCCGGAAGCCGTCGAGCAGGCGGCGATGAAATACGTCGATCTTGAACACTTGCAGTTTGTCTGCGTGGGCGATGGCAAGCAGATTAAGGACACCTTGAAAAAGTACGGCCCCGTGGAAGTCTACGACGCGGACGGCAAGCGGCTGGAATAATTTTAGATTTTGGATTTTAGATTTTGGATTCCGGATTTTGGATTCTCGAACGATTTTGAATCTGAGATTTTAAATCTTGGATTCCCCCTGGGCAATAGGGAAAAGTAAGGAGGGAACGCGGAACAGGGAATGGGGAGAACGCAGCGGGCAGTTCGCAGTTCAGACTTTGCACTTTTACCCTTCCCCGCCCTAACCCGTGCCCGCTAGCCACTAGCCACTAACCACTAACCACTTTGACCTGCCTTGGGCTACTCCCCAATGACCTTGATTAGCACGCGTTTGCGCCGCTGGCCGTCGAACTCCGCGTAGTAAACCTGCTGCCAGGGGCCGAAGTCGAGCTTCCCGTTCGTCACGGGAACCACCACTTCGTGACCGATCAGGAGATTCTTCAGGTGAGCGTCGCCATTGGTCTCGCCGGTGCGATGGTGACGGTAATCACGGCGGAAGGGCGCCAGCTTTTCCAGCCACTCCTCGATGTCTGCGATCAGCCCGCTTTCCGCGTCATTCACATACACCCCAGCAGTGATGTGCATGGCTGACACAAGAATCAGGCCTTCCTTGATTTGCGACTTCTCCAGCGCCTTCTCAACTTCGTCTGTAATGTTGATGAACTCACGTTGCTTCTTGGTGTTGAACCAAAGGTATTCGGTGTAGGACTTCATGGTTGATCCTCGCAAGTGAAGACGCATCAAGCGCCATAAACGAGTCTTCCTTCCGCTAATGCCTCCCGGATGACCCAGCCTTCCGCATCGCGGTACTTCTCGACATCCTCTTCTGTCACCACGACGATATCCGCACCAAAGTCCAGCCCCATCATGTTGCGATATATCGTCTGCGCGGTTTTGCGGCGGTGGGTTCCATTGGGGACCACGACCAGCAAGTCAATATCGCTGTTCTCGTGCAGGTCGCCCCGCGCCGCAGACCCGAAGAGGAAGACTTGCTTCGGCGAAACAACCGAGAGAATTCTGCCGATGGTGTCTTGGACTACTTTGTCGAGCGCCGCTGCGGTCATCATGCCCGGCCCGTGTAAAGACTGTTTCGATGCTCTGCTGTTCCATTATAGCGGTTCACAACGTACTATTCATAATTCCGACGTCGCCTGCAAGCCCGTTTCCGGGGGCGCTGCCCCGGCTACTTCATCGGTCCGATCGGGGAATTTCAGAATACCTAAAGACCCTGTCTCCGGCAAACAACGTGGGACATGCTCAGCGTCGGGGCGGGAGATGAGCGAGAATCTCAATCTGACAGGCGATCGTTTAAGGTTGCTGGTAAATGAAGAGGCGGAAATTTGAAGGAAGAACCGCAGACTCTGTGGAAAACCAGAGTCTGCGCTACCGGCTTAGGAAAGTCTGCCCGGGCGAGGTAAGACGTGAAAACGAAGTTTCTTCCAAGCGCTTGTTCTGTAGGCTTCCCCACTGAAAAGTCGTCACTGCTGTTGTACTAACGTCACTTCGACGTTCGCGGTTTCACCCGCCTTAATTAGGACCGGCACCTCCTCAGTCCGGTATCCCTTCTTCTCAATTCTGAGTTGGTGTGTGCCGGGTGTCAGCGAGATGGTAAGGGGTGTTGGGTTGTCGTTCCAAGTCCCGCCGTCAACTGTGACATAAGCCCCCTCCGGAGAAGAGATGACATGAGCCCCCTCCGGAGAGGAGATGACAGCCGCTTCGCCTTCTCCCCAAGATTGGCGCGCCCCTTCTGTCTTTGTTTCTCCAGCGACCTGCCAACCGCATGCGCTTGCTACAGTGTTTAAGTAGGGGCGAAGTCCCTCGACATTGAAATGTACAACTGCTGGGCTCGCGTTAAAGGGTGTGAACTGGAATGTAAGAGTCTTTGCGTTTACCAGCGCCTTCGCAAACTGTATTGCACTAGGCGCAAATAGCGCCTCGTGGTCTGTGGACTCGCTCCACTGCTGCGTCGTGGGCTTCCGTTCATCGAAGCGAACCCGGACAGTGTGGCTGTCGGTATCATATTCCACGCTAGCCGCCATACCCGTCTGTATGTATGCTTCCGTCCTCCCCTCCTGACATCGCACGATAAGAGTTGGGCGCTTCGATTGCAGCCAACCGGCAATGTCGTTGTCGGCCTTGCGAGAGATTACGATCCTTCTGGACCCATCCATGGGTGATCTGTCTGCGTCAATCTGCCATGGGCCTCCAGCGGCTGCGGCAGCGCCATTCCCACTGCCAGGGGTGCTGCCGGGGGTGGACGAGGAAGGTGGCCTGCTCGCACTGACGATGGGCCAGATAAAGGCAAGGATGGAAAGGGAGGCGGTTACCGCCTTAGCTGCGCCTGACCACCGGACACGCGGGCTGGGCCGAGTGACCAGCGCCAAGAGGAGCAAAACCACGGTTCCTATGAACCAAACCCCCGCTAAAAAAGTGAAGCCCATCCCTAACCCGAGCCCAAAGGCTGTCGGATCAATTACCCCATGATTTACTAAGCTGATGCCCATAGCCAACAGTGAGCCTAGCATGAAGAAGGTCCAGATCGCAGCGGTGGCTAGGCAGAACCGGTGGAATCCGCCCGCCTTAGCCTTTTGACCGGAGTCGGGTTGGATTGTTCTACCCGCTAAATTGCTGCCGCAGTTCTTGCAGAACCGAGCGTCTATTTCGCTTTCCGCGCCGCATTGTTTGCACTTCACGGATTCCTCACGAGTAGGGGCACCAACGCGAGAATGATTGCGAGGTCCGGTCTAGCACATTTTCATCCAAACCTCAAGAGAAAAGTGAGTCCCGGACCGAGGGCTATGTCGTCGGCTGGCGCAGAGCGAAGCTCTGCGTTTATTGGCCCGTGATATATGCGACCCTGATCCCTGCGCACGTGCAGCCGACCCCTCACCCGTCCCGCTCCGGCTGGTGAAAGCGCCGGCAGCGGGCCACCCTCTCCCCCCAAGGGGAGAGGGCTAGCCGTTCCCTCAAGCGGAGAGTTAGGTAGCGCGTGCGTCGCGCCCGCCGTACCGGGAGCAGGTAGCGCAGACTTAGGCGTAGCTTGCCTTACTCTGCGGCTCTGAACACGATGAGCGTCAACCTATTTGTTAATACGTAAGAAAGAAAGCCGCAGAGTAATCCCGCCCGGAGCGGGATAATTCTGCGCCCCCGCTACCGGCTCTCTATTTTTTCCGGTAACCTCTGGCCCGTATCCTGACTCTGGGCGTATAATGATCCCATGACGCACGACGCCACTGAACTGTTGAAGCGCGCCCTCGCCCTTAGCGCGGAAGAACGCGCCGAATTGGCGGGTTCTCTGCTGGAGAGTCTGGATGGCGCCCCTGACGATCCCGAAGCCGTCGAAGCCGCCTGGAACGAAGAAATCGCGCGCCGCATCGAAGAATTGGATTCTGGCAAAGTTAAACCCGTATCCCTGGAAACGTTCCGCCGGAAACTCTCGTCCGCTGCCGAATGAGCGAGAGACCGTTTTTCGTTATCCATCCCGCTGCGGTCATCATAACCAGCCGGGGTAGCAGAAACTCATGGGCTACCATTCGCTTCTATTATAACGGCATTACGGCCCGGCAGGGCCGGCAAAGGAAAAGCCGTGGGTGGTGCGTTCCATGTCTTGTATACACGCGCTTGGCTGTGAATCGCGGAGGGTCAGGTGTGCCAAACATCGCCCGGTGGCGCTGACATAAAAATGATGTCGGCGCCACCTGCGAAGAGCTGCTCCGGCTTGGTCAGTCGTGCTTAAAGATCATGTCCTTTTTAACCACGTGCATACCAATACCGGCAGAATCACCGTGATGCCCGGAGCTCCTCCCAATGGTCTCCCAGTTGCCGTTGGCGTAGAGGAACAAGTCCCCTCTCATTGTACGACTATACTTCGGCGTATGTTGGAATGGACTTGGCGATGAACCTTTCGGTTTCATTTCCGGATGTTCATCGAAAATGTCACTGGAGAAGCGAATCTTTCCTTTCCATTCCACCATTTCAGCGCGGTCCACGACCGTGATATTCTTTAGGTCCACGCCCGCTAGGCGAAGCCGCTGGAGGACCTTCACCATGGCCGTGTCCGTCGGCCCGTAATGCCCGCTGTCGTTACATATATAGACGATCCTTCCCTGATCAAAGCACATCGTTCCAGCACACAAGACGGGCCCTCCAGCCAAGAAGCTGGAATGATATGTCACTGTCAATGCTCGGCTGCCTTCATACCCCGCGAACAGATCTCCAGACATACTCATCACAAAGAGGCATCCGAAGCGTCCTGAGGTGTCCGTGCTCTCCTCGCTTGGCACTCCCGTATGCCACGGCACCAGCTTCGCCTCGCCAATCGGCTTGGCCGACTCGGCCTTGCTGGGGAAGCGGTAGGCCTTACCTGCCCGGAAGATGACCCGGCGGGTTTCCCGCTCGGCCACGTTCAAATAACCTCCCTGACCGCCTCGGTCAGTGTCTTTGCCGTGCTGAGTCATCTCGACGCCGTATATACGGTGCAGAGTGCCGGCAAGTTCGTTGACGTTACTACAGTTCAGCGTGGTCGCGAGCTTGTTCGCCGCACACAGGTTGAGGCTCAACATGGCCGTGCGGCGCGTGGCGTCCGACCCGGGCACGTACCCGGCACATTCTTTGTGATGATTCATCCACCACATCGTGGCAAAGAACAGCTCGGCCAGGCGAAAGCAGCGCTCACCGTGCGTCTTTGCGCTCTCCAGGACGTTCACCCGTTCGTCGACGACTTTCAGCGCCGGATCTCGCTTTCGCTCTTGCTCGCGCGTGGGGCGGGGCGTCGTATCGAGTGGGCTGTCGGTTACCCATTGGGCCAGGGCGGGAATTTCTTTGTACGCATGGTGCGTGGGTGGTGGGGGTTGGGGTTTCGGGGTAACATTCATGACCGGTTGCGGGGCGCCTTTCAAGGGCGGCCGATAAGGGAAGGTCGTGGACATGGTGCTCTCCTTTCTATCCAGGCGTAGTGGGCTCGCCAACGGTAGAACGGGAATTGCAGCACGCGATGCGAACCATTCCAGGGCGGCGAGGGAATCACCGAGGAGCCCTTCCTCACCATTGACTTCCGGCACGGATCCCTCCGTGACGCTCCCGCCCTGCCGCGCGCCTGCTACACCAATTTTTAATACGCGCATGATACACCCCTAATTCCGGTAAAGCAAAGCTGTTTTTGCGAAATGTTTTTGCGAAAAGCCGGAGGGTGCGGTTTTACCATTCCGAGTTCTCATTCAGGCCATTGAAAATGGCGTAAATGATTCGGTCGACTGAATGTTCGCGCAGCTTCTTGGCAAATCAAGCGAACTTGTGTACGCTCATGCAAATGCAACAAACATTTACCATCGGCCTGGTTCAGATGGCGTGCGCGCCGGACCCGCACGAGAATCTGCGGCGGGCGGAGTCGCGGGTCGAAGCGGCGGCGAACGAGGGGGCCGAGGTCATCTGCCTGCCGGAGCTTTTCCGCACGCAGTATTTCTGCCAGCGGGAAGACGCGGCGCTGTTCGACCTCGCTGAGCCTGTGCCCGGCCCAACCACGCAAGCGCTGGGGAGAGTCGCAAAGGAGAAGCAAGTCGTCGTCATCGCGCCAATTTTCGAGCGCCGCGCCGCAGGCGTTTATCACAACAGCGCTGCCATTATCGATGCGAATGGGGAGGTGGCCGGAATCTACCGGAAGATGCACATACCGGATGATCCGGGCTATTACGAAAAGTTCTACTTCACGCCCGGCGACCTTGGCTTCCGCGCCTTCGACACGCGCGTGGGACGCCTCGCCATTCTGATTTGCTGGGACCAATGGTACCCGGAAGCGGCACGTCTGGCGGCGCTCCAGGGCGCGAGCGTTTTGTTCTATCCCACCGCGATTGGCTGGCACCCGCACGAGAAAGCTCAGCACGGCGAAGCTCAACGCGACGCCTGGCGAACCATCCAACGCAGCCACGCCATCGCCAACGGGGTGTATGTGGCGGCGGTGAACCGAGTCGGTTTTGAGAAGCCGACTGACCCGCCGGGAGCGGGGCTGGAATTCTGGGGGGCTTCATTCGTCTCTGATCCCTTCGGCGTGGTGCTGAAAGAGGCCTCGACGGACCGAGAGGAGCTGGTCTTTGCGGAGGTCGACCTCGCGCGCATCGAAGAGACGCGACGTGACTGGCCCTTTTTCCGCGACCGGCGGATCGACGCCTATGCGGGAATAACTCAACGATTTCTGGATGAGAAGACGTGGCGCAAAGACGGTAGTGGCTAGTGCTTAGTGGCTAGTGGCTAGTGGTTAGTCGTGAGTGGCTCCGCCGACCACTAACCGCTAGCAGCTAGCCACTAGTCACGGCAAAATGAGCGAGTGCGGAAGCAAAGCCAGATGTCGCCCGCCCATAGAGATGAAAATCGCCCGCTGTCGTCACCCCCGCGCAAGCGGGGGTCCACGTCAGCCCGGAAGGGCCTGGATTCCCGCTTTCACGGGAATGACGTGACTTTCGACGGAGCGAAGGGAGGAATCACGCCGGCGGCGCTTGGTTATCGCTTGCCCGCCGAATGGGAACCACACGAATGGCGCTGTTCCTCGACGCCCAACGCTTGCCCGCCAGCTATGCGAATTTCTACATTTCAAACGCCGCCGTCCTGGTCCCGACCTTCAACGATCCGAATGACCGCGTTGCCCTGGGCACGCTCGCGGAACTTTTTCGCGACCGTCCGGTGATCGGCATACACGCCGTGGATCTCGTCTGGGGTCTCGGAACCCTCCACTGTCTCACTCACGAACAGCCAGCGACGGCAAAAGCAGAAACTAGAAATTAGAAAGCAGAAACTGGCAGCCGCGCGCTCCAAGCCCTGTTCTAGTGTCATATGACCATGGTGTCGTTCCACCGTTTGTAGGGCCGGGGCTTGCCCCGGCCTCATCCTGTCCCGCATAAACAGGTGGACCTCACGAGGCCGGGGCAAGCCCCGGCCCTACAAAACTGGTGCGCGCAATTGTCAAGAATCAGGTGTGACAGGACACTAGGTCCCAAGCCGCTGCTGGATTTGTTGGACAAGTCTTCCCATGTCTACCGGCCGAAAGAGCACTGCCTCGAAGCCGCGACCTTCGAGGCCGCCTTTCACACTCGAGGTGTGGCTCGCGATGATCCAGATGGGGATGCGTCTCGCCCAGATCGTCAAAGACTCGATATCTGCCGAGGGGTGGTCGCTTGCAGATATGTCAGCAATGAGAAGCGCCGGAAGGGGAAAGGACCATTCGAGCTGCGCCAGGGCTTCCTCAACCGTCTCATAGGCCTCCACGCTGGCGCCTTCCTCGATCAGTTGCGCTCGAAGTAGCGCCCGAGATTGCCAATCCTTGCCAGCCAGAAGAACCTGGGCCACGAACCAATTGTGAATTATGAATTCTGAATTGTACAGGCAGGATTCAGGATTCGGGATTCAGGGACTTGGAATTATGGTAAAAAGAAAGGTCAAAGGGTAAGGGGTAAAGGGCAAATGGTAAATGGTAAAGGAACTTCCGCCATCTCCTAAGAGACGAATGATGAAGGACCCTCCACCCTCCACCCTTTACCCTTCACCCTTATCAGCGATCCTGTGTTCATTGGACCGAGTGCTGACTCCTGAATCCTGAATCCTGAATCCTGCCTTTGTGCTAAGCTGATTCCAGGGGGCAGCGGCGGATCACGAGGCAATGCCATGCGCATTATTCTATACACGGGAAAGGGTGGAGTGGGCAAGACCAGCATCTCCGCCGCTACCGGTCTCGAACTCGCCGGGCGCGGTTACCGGACTCTCGTGATGTCTATTGATCCCGCCCATTCCTTAAGCGATGCCTTCGACCTCGAAAAACGATTGATGGATCACGAGGCTGGGAAACTCGTGAATATCTCGAAAAACCTCTGGATTCAGGAGGTGGACGTCCAGGAGGAGATTTCCCGCCACTGGGACTCTGTTTATGCTTACGTTTCAGCCCTCTTGAATGTCTCCGGGCTCGAGCAGACATTGGCCGAAGAGCTTGCCATCTTTCCGGGCATGGAAGAAGTGAGTTCGCTGCTTTA
>Ga0181527_1004134_pt1 | contig 12563 bp, 13 predicted proteins | sample PEATcosm2014_Bin_30_FD_119762 | JGI IMG/M metagenome (GOLD analysis project Ga0181527, IMG submission 119762) | Peatland microbial communities from MTU Mesocosm Facility, Houghton, MI, USA - PEATcosm2014_Bin06_60_metaG | ecosystem: Environmental > Terrestrial > Soil > Wetlands > Peat | place...
GCCACCGAGAGCCCGGTGATGGTGATGTTGTAGTAGACCTTGCGCACCGGCTTGGAGAACGCCCAGCCGTAGGCGAAGTTCATGAACGATCCGTCGAGGGTGTCGAAGATCGTCATCCCCGAGGCGAACAGGATCGGCAGGCTGAGGATCGCGTACCAGGGAAGCCCCACCGTGGCGGCACCGGCGGTGGCGGCGAGCAGGGCGACCTCGGTGGCGGTGTCGAAGCCGAGTCCGAAGAGAACGCCCACCGGATACATCTGCCAGGGGCTGTGGATGCTCTTCATCAGACCCCCGAAGAACCGGAACATCAGGCCGCGCTGGTTGAGCTGTTGCTCGAGCTCGTGGTCGCTGTAGCGGCCGCGTCGCATCTCCAGGAAGACCTTGACGATGCCGATCAGGATGACCAGGTTGAGGATCGCGATCATGTACAGGAAGAAGCCGGACACCAGCGTGCCGAAGAGTCCTCCGAAGCTCTGCAACACCGAGCTGGTGTTGCTGACCTGGCCGATCAGCGCCTTGGCGGCGACGGTCATGCCGATGCCAAGGCAGAAGACGATCGTCGAGTGACCGAGCGAGAAGAAGAACCCGGTGGAGAGCGGGCGCTTCCCCTCCGCCATCAGCTTGCGGGTGGTGTTGTCGATCGCCGAGATGTGATCGGCGTCGAAGGCGTGGCGCATCCCGAGGGTGTACGCGGTGACCGCGACCCCCAACCCGAGCAGCTTGTAGTGCTGGGGAAGGATGGCCACGATGAAGATCCCCCAGCCGAGGACGTGCAGGGTCAGGATGGTGCCCATCATCCCGCCCACGTGACGCCATTCGCGAGCGGTCAGCGCAGTGCGCGCGGTCGTCCATTTCGCGGCGATCGTCGACATGGCACAGCCCCTCCCGCCGTTCGGAACCCGTCGTCGACCAGCCTAGCACAGTTGCGACCCGATCGCAATCAACTCCTGATCTCAACTGCGTCCAGATCGCAGGGGCGCGGGGCCACCGCTGCTGAGGTCGCGGTCGCCACCCGCATCACCGGTCCCGATCCGACCGATGCCACCAGGCGGGTCGAGACCGGGCCCGCACGTCGCGGGCCTCGGCCCCGCACCCGCCTCGGGTGGTCAGCCGCGCGCCGGATCTGCGCCGGCCAGGGCGGGGTGGTCCCGCCACGCCGGCATCGAGCGCATGTAGGCGCGGGTGCGCAGCTCCGCCGCCGCCCGATCCAGGCCATCCTTGCGCATCGCCCACTGGGTCATCCGGTCGAAGCGCTCCTCGAAGGGCTGGAGCTCGCCGCTCTCGGTGGTGCAGTGGACGCAGTAGGGGATCGCCTCATCACCGCGTGCGTGATCGGAAGCTGACGTCAGGGGCATCCCGCAGCTCAGGCAGCTCGCTTCCGTGCTCATGAAACCTCCTCCTCGTGCTGGTCGTGATCGCTCTCGTCGGCGGCGCGCAGGATGGCGCCGAGACCGTCGATGACCGCGGCTCGAGTGGCCTCCGGGAGCGCGGCCACGGCGCGCAGGAACGGGTCGTCGAGATTTCGGCCGGCCAGCGCATCGATCTGCTCACGCCCTCGCTCGGTCAGCCACACGAAGACCCTGCGCTGGTCGCGCTCATCGCGCATCCGCTCGACCAGTCCCTTGGATTCCAGGCGATTGACGACCTCGGTGGCGGTGGCGCGGCTGATCCCGAGGTGGTCGGCCTGCTCACCGACGGTCAGCGGACCCGCGGCGGCGAGGTGGCGCAGGTACGAGAGCATCCGCGGAGTCACCGCCGACCCGCTGATCGCCTGCCGTCGCGGCTGGAACCGCCGCCACATCTCGCCGTACAGGCGGGCGATCTCCATCCCGTCGTGGACTGCAGCGGGGTCTCGGCCGGTCCCGGGGTGGCGAGCGCGCTGCGCAGGGGTCATCGGGATCGCCCGCCATCCCGAAGTTGTTTCGTGACGAACATTTCGTCACGAAATATACCCCTTCCGCTCGCGGGCGTCAAGGGTGGGTCCGGCGTCCCCCGACCAGGGGTCGGTGCAGCGTCGCCCCATCGGGGCCGCAGGCACGGAGCCGCCTCCCCGGACCCCGACGGCGCTGGGGTCACGGGGAGGCGTTCCAAGTCGGTGGCTCGCCCGGGAGGTCAGCTCATGAAGGACTGGATGTAGAGAGCCGGCGACCCGACCCCGGTCGAGTCGTCATAGCCGACCGTCGCCGGAAGCTTGGCGGCGCCGTAGCCGTCGATCCCGAGGGTGCGCAGGTAGGTCACCAGCGGACCCCGCTTGGTGGCTGGATTGGTGTAGTTGTTCCGCACCTCGCCCAGGCGCCGACGCCGAATGAACCCGAAACATGACGCCCTCCCGCTGTGCCCTGCTCGCGCACGGGGCGGCCTCGAGGGGCTCTCCGGTCGCCATCCGCCGGCCCAGGCTACCCCACCGTACTCACGGGATCAATGGCATCCGCCCCCGCCCTCACGGGATCAATGGCATCCGCCCCCGCCCTCACGGGATCAGTGGCATCGGCTCGACGGCGGCGGCCCGGGGCGTGCCTTTCCAGTGGCCGCGCCGGCGGGATAGCGAGCTATGCCTATAGTGAGCTACACTCAGTACCACCAGTATGCAACAGGCACCAGACGAGGGCCGAGAGGCCACGGCCGACGAGGAGATGGCCGCGCAGCTCAGCGAGCTGGTCCGGCGGCTGAGCCGGCGCCTCAGGCAGGGCTCAGCGCGGCGCCTCGAGCTGTACGGGCTCAGCGACGGCCAGGCGCGCGTGCTGCGGCTGGTGGCCCGGTCGGGGTCGCCGCCGCGGATGTCCGACATCGCCCACCGGATCGAGGTCGTGCCCCGCTCGGCGACCACCGTGGTGGCCGGCCTGGAGACCAAGGGGCTGGTGGTCCGGGAGATCGACCTGGAGGACCGCCGATCGGTGCTGGTCCGCCTCACCGATGCCGGGCGGAACCTGGTCGCGGAGATGAGCCGCGACCGGGATGCGGTCGCCCTGGAGCTGTTCGGCCGGCTGCCGCATCCCGACCGCGCCCTCCTGCTCGAGCGGCTCGCCCAGCTTGTACCGGCCGAGCCCGGCGCCGCCGAGAGCGGCCGGGACGCGCTCGCGGCATCCCTCCCGGCGAGCCCCGGGCCATGATGCGGCCCGGCGGGGGCATGGGCGGCATGGGTGGCGGCATGGGCCGCGGCGGCGCGATGCGCTCGCTGATCCGCGACCAGTCGGTGCTCAGCACCAAGGTTCCCAAGGGGACGGCGCGCCGCATCGTCCGCTGCCTGGCGCCCTACCGCGGCCGGCTGGCCGCCTTCTTCCTGCTCACCGTCGTCGACTCCTCGATCGGCGTCGCCAACCCGCTGATCTACCGGGCGATCATCGACCAGGGCATTCTCGGGCACGACTCGACGCTCATCGTGGTTCTCGCCCTGATCATCGGGGGCCTCGCCATCGCCGACGCCGCGCTGGCGCTGGCCGAGCAGTACTTCTCGGCACGGGTCGGCCAGGGGCTCATCTACGACCTGCGGACCCGGATCTACTCGTACGTCCAGCGCATGCCCCTCGCGTTCTTCACCCGCACCCAGACGGGCGCGCTGATCAGCCGGCTCAACAACGACGTCATCGGCGCTCAGCAGGCCGTGTCGGACATCCTCTCGTCTCAGATCGGCAACGTGCTCAGCGTGGCGATGGTGCTCACGACCATGCTCCTCCTCTCCTGGCAGATCACCCTGGTGGCGCTCGCCATCCTCCCCGCGTTCGCCATCCCGGCGCGCTTCATGGGGCGCCGCCTGGGCTCGATCGCGCGAGAGTCCTACGTGCTCGCCGCCGAGATGAACACCACTATGGCTGAGCGGTTCAACGTCGCCGGTGCTCTGCTGGTCAAGCTCTTCGGCCGGTCGGCGGAGGAGGATCAGCTCTTCGCCCGGCGGGCGGGCCGGGTGCGGGACATCGCGGTCATCCAATCGATGTACGCGCGGGTGTTCTTCGTGTCGCTGATCGTCACCGCCTCGCTGGCAACCGCCCTCATCTACGGCTGGGGCGGCCTGCTCTCGCTGCAGGGCGCGCTCAAGGTGGGGACCCTGGTGGCGATGACGGCGTACCTCGCCCGTCTCTACGGGCCGCTGACCCAGCTCTCCAACATCAACGTCGACGTGATGACTGCGCTGGTCTCCTTCGACCGGGTCTTCGAGGTGCTCGACCTGCCATCGATGATCCAGGAGCGAGAGGGGGCCCAGCCGCTCGCGCGGGGTCCGGCCACCATCCAGTTCGACCACGTCGACTTCACCTACCCGAGCGCCGCCGAGGTCTCGCTCGCCTCGCTCGAGTCGGTGGCCGTGCTGGAGAACGCGGCGCGCAACCAGGTCCTCTTCGACGTGACCTTCGAGGCCGAGCCGGGCGAGCTGATCGCCCTGGTCGGTCCCTCGGGCGCCGGCAAGACGACCATCAGTCACCTCGCCGCCCGCCTCTACGACCCGGTCCACGGCGCGGTGCGGATCAACGGCGTCGACCTGCGAGACGTGACCCTCGAATCACTGCACTCGATGGTCGGCATGGTCACCCAGGACGCCCACATGTTCCACGACAGCATCGGGGCCAACCTCCGCTACGCCAAGCCGGATGCCACCGAGCAGGAGCTTCTCGACGCGCTGGCGGGGGCTCAGATCCTCAGCCTGGTAGAGAGCCTGCCCGAGGGGCTGGACACCCTCGTCGGAGACCGCGGCTACCGGCTCTCGGGCGGTGAGAAGCAGCGGATGGCGATCGCCCGGCTGCTGCTGAAGGCGCCCGACATCGTGGTCTTGGACGAGGCCACGGCCCACCTCGACTCCGAGTCCGAGGCGGCGGTCCAGCGAGCCCTCAACACGGTGCTGACCGGGCGCACCTCGCTGGTCATCGCCCACCGGCTCTCCACGGTGCGCGACGCGGACCTCATCCTGGTCATGGACCAAGGGCGCATCGTGGAGCGCGGCACCCACGACGAGCTGCTGCAGCGCGGCGGCCTCTACGCCGAGCTCTACCGCACCCAGTTCCGCGAGCAGGCCGTCGACCCCTCGCCGGCCGGCGCCCTGGCGCCCGGGTAGCCGGTGCGTCGACCCGGGAACCCGACGGCGGCCGCGGGCCGCGCCGCCCGCATCACGTTCGCCTCCCTGGCCCTTCCCAACTACCGCCGCTACTTCACCGGCCAGTCGATCTCGCTGATCGGGACCTGGATGCAGACGACCGCCCAGGCCTGGCTGGTCCTCACCCTGACCCGGTCCAGCGTCGACCTCGGGGTGATCGTGGCCCTGCAGGCTCTTCCGGTGCTCCTGCTCGGCGCCTACGGCGGGGTGGTCGCCGACCGGGTCGACAAGCGGAGGCTGATGATCGTGCTGCAGTCGCTGATGGGGCTGCAGGCGCTGGTGCTCGGCATCCTGGTCACGACCCATGCCGTGCGGGTCTGGGAGGTGGGCCTGCTGGCGCTGATCCTCGGCCTCAACAACACCTTCGAGAACCCGGCGCGGCAGGCCTTCATCCTGGAGATGGTCGGATCCCGCGACCTCCGCAACGCGGTGAGCCTCAACTCGGTCCTGGCCAATGTGGCCCGGGCGATCGGCCCGGCCATCGCCGGGCTGCTGATCGCGAGCGTGGGCGACGGGGTCTGCTTCCTGCTCAACGCCGCCAGCTTCGTCGCCGTGGTGGTGAGCCTCGCCACCATGGACCGCTCCGCGCTCCAGCCATCGCTCCCCAGCGGCCGGAAGCGCGGGCAGCTGCGCGAGGGCCTGCGCTACGTCTCCCGTGTCCCGGAGCTCGGCGTGCCGCTGCTGATGATGCTCTTGATCGGGACCTTCGCCTACGAGTTCCAGGTGGTGCTCCCGGTGCTGGCCAAGCAGACCTTCCACGGCGGCGCGACCGTGTACGGCTTCATGACCGCCTCAATGGGGATCGGCGCGGTGGCGGGAGGCCTGGTGACCGCGGCACGCGGCCACACCGGTCTGCGGCCGGTGGCCCTGGCCGCGTCGGCCTTCGGCGTGGTGCTCTTCCTCGCCGCCGGTGCCCCCCTGCTCTTTCTGGAGTACCTTGCGCTGGCGGCCGTCGGCTGGGCGAGCGTCTCATTCATCGCCCGGGGCAACTCGACCCTGCAGCTCAGCGCCGCCCCCTCCATGCGCGGTCGGGTCATGGCCCTCTGGGCCATCGCCTTCCAGGGCACCACGCCGGTCGGTGGCCCGCTGATCGGGCTGGTGGTCGCCGGTGCGGGTGCCCGCGCCGGGCTGCTCAGCGGCGCCATCAGCTGCGTCGCGGCCGCGGCGGTGGCGGGGGTCTTCATGAGGAGGCTGCACCAGCGCGGGGACGGCGCGGTGGCGGAGGGCGATGTCGCCGACGACGGGGATACTGAACTTCCGGCCCTCGACCTCGACTGAGGAGAGCGCCGGAAGCACTCCAGCCGGCGGCCCGCCCCTTGCCCGCCCTGCAGTCGGGCCCGCCAGTCGGCATCCCTCCAGCTGGCAGCCGATGGTCGGCGGTTGAAGGCGCCACCTCAGCGGGTCCCGGCCGGTCCATGGACCCGCTGCACCAGGCCGCCCGGGAGGGTGCGGACCGAGCCGCCGAGCTCCATCTCCCCCACCAGCACCGCCAGGTCCCGCGCGCCCAGCCCGAGGGCGTGGGCGACCAGCTCGCGGGGGACGGCCTCCGCGCCGATCACGTCGAGGAGGCGAGCACCCAGCGCACCCTGGCCCGGGGCGGCGCCGCCTCTGCGGCGCGGAGGCTCCGACGGTTCTCGGCCGTCCCCGGGCGTCGGTCCCGCGTCCAGCGGGGGAAGCAGATCGGCGAGATCCGAGACGTCGAGATAGGGTCGAGCTCCGTCACGCAGCAGCCGGTTCGATCCGGCGTTGCCGTCGGCGAGGATGGACGCCGGGACGGCCAGCACCTCGCGGCCCAGGTCGGCGGCCCACCGGGCGGTGCTGAGCGCCCCGCTGGACACCCCGGCCTCGACCACGATCACCGCCCGTGCCAGCGCCGCGATGATCCGGTTGCGGTGAGGGAAGTGCCACCTGAGTGGCGAGTCCCAGGCGGTGTACTCCGTCATCAATGCCCCCCTTAAGGACAATTCTGTCCTTAAGCCCTGGTGAGCACGGGGGTAGGGTACCGCCAGGCCGCAGCCGAGCACGGCCAGGGTTCGCCCCCCGGCGGCCAGGCAGCCGCGGTGGGCCGCGGCGTCGATCCCCTCGGCGAATCCGCTCACCACCGTCACCCCCCGGCCGCCGAGCTCGGCGCCGATGCGACGGGCCACCTCCCGCCCCACCGGCGTGGCCCTTCGGGCACCCACCACGGCCACCCCGGGCAGCTCGGGCAGCTCGCCCTCCACCCACACCGACGCCACGCGCAGCGACGGGTGCAGCTCGTCGAGGTCGTCCAGGGGTGCGGGCCAGCCGGCACCGCCCGGTACCAGAAGGCGCCGGCTCACGGCGCCTGACCGCGCAGCTGGAAGGCCTCGATGACCGCGTCCCGACCCACCCGCTCCTCGCCCGCGAGGTCGGCGATCGTCCGCCCCACCCGGAGGACCCGGTGGTAGGCGCGGGCCGAGAGCTGCCACCTCTCCCCCGCTGCGGTGAGGGCGTCACGGGCCCCGGGGTCGAGACGGCAGACGTCGAGCAGCTGGTCACCTCTCAGCAACGCATTGGCGGTGACGCCGATGGCGGCCCCCCGCTCGGACTGGCGCGCCTGGGCGGCCGCCACCCGTCCGCGGACCAGAGCCGTCGGCTCCTCGACGGAACCGGACAGCAGTGCCTCGCCCCCCAGGCGGGGCACCTCGACCATCATGTCGATGCGGTCGCGCATCGGTCCGGAGAGCCGCGACTGGTAGCGGGTGATCGCATCCTCGGGGCACCGGCAGACCGGACCCGACAGCTCCCCGAGGTGGCCGCACGGGCAGGGGTTGGCGGCCGCGATCAGGACGAACTCCGCGGGAAACACGACGGTGGCGCGCACCCGGGCCACCGCGACGCGCCGCTCCTCCAGGGGCTGGCGCAGCGCCTCCAGGTGCGACCGGGGAAACTCGCAGATCTCATCCAGGAAGAGCACTCCCCGATGAGCCAGGCTCACCTCCCCGGGTTGGGCGATGCCTGCCCCACCTCCGATCAGCCCGGCCCGCGAGACCGAGTGGTGCGGGGAGCGGAACGGCGGACGGAGACTGGTAGGGGGCCGGTCGGCGAGGCGGCCGCGGAGCGAGTAGAGGGCGGCCACCTCGAGGGCGTCATCCGGCCCCAGATCGGGCAGCAGGCCGGCGAAGGCTCGCGCCAGCATGGTCTTGCCCGCCCCGGGCGGGCCGAGCATCAGCAGGTTGTGCCGGCCGGCGGCCGCGATCTCCAAGGCTCGCTTGGCCAGCGCCTGACCGCGCACGGTGGCGAGGTCCAGCGCACCCGGTACGGGTCCGCCGCCGAGCGGCGGCGCAGCGACGGGCTCCAGGTGGAGGCGTCCCTCGAGGTGCGCCGCGGCCACCGCGAGGCTCTCGACCCCCACCACGCTGATGCCCTCGACCAGCGCCGCCTCGGAGGCGTTCTCGGCGGGAACGATGAGCCTCCGAACCCCCGACGCGGCGAGACGGCGCGCCATCGGCAGCACCCCCGCCACCCCGCGCACCCCGCCGTCCAGCGCGAGCTCTCCGATGCAGGCGACATCATCCAGGCGCATCTCCCGTTCGGTCCGCAGCAGCGCCAGGGCGATCGCGAGGTCGAACCCGCTGCCCTCCTTGGGCACCTCGGCGGGCGCGAGGTTGACCGTCACCCGCCGGGCGGGGAACTCGAAGCCGGCGTTGCGGACCGCGGCCCGTACCCGCTCCCGGGCCTCCTGGATGGCCCGGTCGGTCAGACCCACAATCGTGAAGCTGGGGAGCCCGTTGGCGACATCCACCTCCACCGTCACCGGGACGCCGGCGAGCCCCTGGACGGCGCAGCTTATGGCGGTCGCTACCATACAGATAAGTATGGTACAGCGCTGCTACGGCTAGCCGACGGGTCCCTCGCCCACTGCCACGGCCCGGGCGAACTCCTCCACCCGACCGGCTCCCTCTTCCGGCCAGCCGGCTATCAGGTAGCTCGTGCCCGCTTCCCGCTGCGCCTCGACCTCCCTCCTCGCGGCCTCGAGATCACCGCTGATCGAGACCGAGCCCGCACGGGTGATCCGCTCGGGGTCACGGCCGGCACCCCGCGCCGCCTCGGCCACGATCTCCCACTTGCGGCGCAACACGCCAGCGTCGCCATAGCAGTGCCAGGCGTCCGCAACCCGGCCGGCCAGCGGCAGCATCCGGGCCTCGCCGGACGCGCCGATCCAGATCGGAGGATGCGGCCTCTGGACGGGCAGCGGTCGCATCTGGGCACCCTCGAGCGAGGTGGTGCGGCCCGTGTATGACACCCGCTCACCGGCGGTGAGACGCCGGAAGATCTCCACGGTATCCTCGAGGCGATCGATCCGTTCCGATATGGGCGGGAAGGGGATCCCAAGCTCGTGGTGTTCGTCGCCGAACCACGCAGCACCGAGCGCCAGCTCGAGCCTGCCGTTCGAGGCGTGGTCGATGGTGATCGCCTCCGCAGCAAGCACCGAGGGGTGTCGATAGGTCACGCCCGTGACCAGCAGCCCGAGCCGCACCCGGGAGGTGGCCGTGGCCAGGGCGGCGAGGGTGGTCATCCCCTCGAAGCAGTTGCCTGGGCCCTCTCCATACATCGGCTCGAAGTGGTCGAATCCCCACACCCCGTCGAAGCCGAGGCCCTCGGCAAGGCGCACGCGCTCCAGGATCTCCGACCATTCCATGCGCTGTTGAGCGACATCCAGTCCAAATCGCATCTTGCGATTGTGACGCCTGAAGGCTGGACCCTGCGAGGCCCGCCCCAGCCGCCGCCCGCGGCGCGAAAAGGCGTCGCTGACGGGAATCCCAATGTCTCTGCAAAGGTGTCAAAGGAGAATCGAGAGCTTGAGCAGCTCGTCTGCATTCGCGTCAAACTCCCCACTTTCTGTGCGTGACCGGACATGACAGGGGCGCCGAATCCGGATAGAGTGAGTCACGTTGCCGAGGGGCGGCGACATATAGGAGGCCCGCACATGACTGACGTGCCGGAAGGGGGCGTAGCCGGGCCGAACGTCAAACCTGAGCCAGGGACGGAGGAGCAGGCGACTCCTCCTGGCGAGGCCCGACCCAACGTCGAGGGCCCGGAGGAGGAGACGCCTCCCGGCCGCGCTCGGCCCAACGTCGAGGGCCCGGAGGAGGAGACGCCTCCCGGCCGCGCTCGGCCCAACGTCTAGCGGGTGAAGCTTTCAACCTCCGGCCAAGCGCCGGTCCCCAGGGCGTCTCGGAGCAGGGGGGCCCGCCGATCCTAGGAGGCCGGCTCCATGACGCACACCCAGCTCTCTGAGGCGTCCTCGGTGGTGCCGTTGCTCGAGTCGTTGTGCAGGTTGGTGACCGTCACCGATCCCGACCCGTCGGGCTTGACCTCGGCGCTGAAGGTGGCCCCGGACGCGCTGTTGGTCGACCAGCTCAGGGTGCTACCCAGGCTGACGCTCTGAGCGATCGAGGTCGACGCGTAGGAGCCGGGCCCGCCGTAGGGGACGATCGCAAGGTCGAAGCTCACTGCCTGGCCTTCGACGGTGACCCCGCCATCCCCCGGGTCGGGTGCCTGCAGCGCCTGGATCCCCGATCCCGGAGCCCCCTCTCCGTCCTCGGCCCAGTCGGCGCAGCTGAAGGCCGCCGATCCCTGGTCCTCATCGATGAAGCCCCCGCTCGCACGGACCGTCCCGCTCATCGAGTAGCAGACGTAGAGGGTCATCCCGCTCGGGGCCGTCGCCGGGGCCGCGATGGTGCAACCGACCGGACCCGTGGTCGGTCGGGGGCCACCGGCCGGTGCGCTGCCCGTCGGCGTGGCCCGCGAGGTCGAGGGTGCACCCGGAGTGACGGTCGCACCGGGTCTTGCGGTCACCACGGGGGTTGCCGTCGGGGCCGAGTTCGACGAGAGGAGCGCGGCACTGAGGCCGGCCGCCGCGAGCACTCCGACGGTCACGGCGGCGGCGACATCTCGGCGTCTCACGGCGCGGCGATCATACGGGCACCGCCCGCCGGGCGTCCTCAGCTCAGTCGGGAGGCTCGGTGACGCAGATCCAGGTCTCGGTGATGGTCTCGATCTCACCGTTGCCAGCCTCGTTGCTGAGGCTGGCGCTCAGCGAGCCGGAGCCATCCGCGCTCACCTGGGCGGTGAAGTCGGTGGGGTTCTCGGTGGCCCATTCGAGGTCACCGAGGCTCGCCAGCTCGTCCAGGTCGGTCGACGGGTAGGAGCCGGGACCGGTGTAGGGGCCGATGTAGAAGGTGAACGCCAGGTCCTGCCCGTTGACGGCCACCCCGGCACTCGCGGGGTCCGGGGCGGGAAGGACCTCGCCCGCCGCACCGGAGACCCGCTCGCCGTTCCTGGCCCAGTCCGAGCAACTGACCGCGCCATCGGCCTCGAGATCGTCGTAGAAGCCCCCACGCGAGGCGACCTCACCGGTCATCGCGTAGCAGCTGATCAGCGTCACCCCGACCGGCGGACCCGCGGAGGCGGCGACCTGGCAGCCGCCCGGACCCGCGGTGGGACCCCCGGGCGTCGGGCTCGGCGCCGGCGTGGCGGCGGCCACCGCGGACTGGCCCGTCGAGCTCGAGGACGGCGTCGGCGTGGACGTTCGGGGGGCCACGTGCGAGCCGGCTCCACACCCGGCGATCACGATCGCCGTGCCGGCGAGGAGGGTCAGCCGGACGGTGCGGTGTCCCAACGGTCGCGGAGCGTGACTCGGACGATGCGGTGTCTCAATGGTCGTGGAGTCTGACTCGGACGATGCGGTGCCTCATCGACGGCCGAGGCTGAGCCCAACCGAGGTCCGAGCCCGTTCTCCCATCGGTCGCCGATGATAGCCGACCCACGTGGGCTGACCTCAAGCGACCCTCCTCCACCACCGCTGATGGGGAAGCCGGCCCGCTGATGGAGAAGCCGGCCCGCCGTCTACGCTCCCACGGCATCGCGGATGTGCTCGCAGCTGAGCGGCCGGAGCTCGCGGTCGAATCGCACCGCCACGACGTCGATCCGGCAGGGCTGGTCCCGACGGCCGGTGGCCAGCCGGAAGGCGTCGAGGAGCATCCGCAGCTTGGCCTGCTTGCGCCGGTCCACGGCCTCCTGAGGGAGCCCGAAACGGTCGCCGCGACGAGCCTTGACCGCGACCGCCACCAGCGTCCCCGCCTCCTCGCAGACGATGTCGAGCTGGCCGAGGCGGCAGCGCCAGTCTCGCGCGACCAGACGCATGCCGCCCGCCAGGAGGTACGCGAGCGCGGCCGACTCCCCCGCCTGCCCGACCATCCGCCGCGACGGCGGCACCAGCGGCAGGCGCGGCGCGGCCGCCCGTGGGTCAGACGTTCCCCGGCTCCAGCTCCTCTGCCTCGTCCGGTTCGGAAGCCTCGACGGCGGAATCCAGATCCTCGTCGGCAGCCGCCTCCTCCTCGACAGCCTGGGCCCGGCGCGGCCCTCCGGATTCGCCACCCAGGGGCTGGCGGCGCTCCCTGATCCGGGCCCGCTTGCCCACCTTCTCGCGCAGGTAGAAGAGCTTGGCCCGGCGGAC
>Ga0181527_1004151_pt1 | contig 12522 bp, 11 predicted proteins | sample PEATcosm2014_Bin_30_FD_119762 | JGI IMG/M metagenome (GOLD analysis project Ga0181527, IMG submission 119762) | Peatland microbial communities from MTU Mesocosm Facility, Houghton, MI, USA - PEATcosm2014_Bin06_60_metaG | ecosystem: Environmental > Terrestrial > Soil > Wetlands > Peat | place...
AGGGCCTTTGCCCTGTGACCAGGCGGGTGGGGTTTTTTCTAATTTACCCAATCCAGAACGCCGATCTTCTCTGCGCAACCGCTATTTCCCGCAAAGACGCCGCGGAATTGAAGTGCGCAACCGCTATTTCCTGAAAAGACACCGCGGAACTAAAGGATGATCAGACCGTGCTGCCTCCTGGCCATCCTGGCGGTCGGCGGGATCTGCATCCTGGCCCCGCCCGGTGCCGCCTCCGCCCCGGATAGCATGGGCGAGCCAGGCCTGGCCCTTGCCTCCAAGTTGGAGGATGCCTCGGCCCCCAGGTCGATGGGTACGGAGGGCTCCTGCCCCTGCCAAGATGGCGATGCAAGCTGGGTGAAGAACTACCTCGTGCCGGAGGACGATTGCGGTTGCAACAACACGGATTGGAGGTGCTGCAGCCAACCCGCCGTGTTCGGCTACGCCGACTACCTGAACTGGGCGGCACGGCGGCCGGGGCTGGATTTTGCAGCCGTCGTCCCGCTGCCCATACCTCCCCTCCAAGCAGCGGCCCCCATCCCCCTGGTGACCGATACGCTGGACCTGGGCCGCAACGGCGATGTGCGCGCCGGGCTCGGCTTTCGCTTCGCCGCCGGCTGGGACCTCGCGCTGGACTATACGCACTTCTACACCGCCAACCGGGCGTCGGTCAGCCAAGGCGCTTCGGGGACCTGGGAATTGCTGGCCACCCGCAGCTTGTTCAACACCACCCCCATGAATTCGGTGGAAGCCGACGGCAGCCTGCGCCTGAACATGCTCGACCTGGAGGCCAACTGGCGTTCCTTGCTGAATGATACGCTGGGTTTCCGGGCCTTTGCGGGCTTCCGTTGGGCCGAGATCGATCAGCAGTTCAACAATACCTATCAGACGGCGACATTCCCGCTGTTCACGGGAACCATCCACTTGCCGTCCCTCATGGATGCCGAAGGCATCCGCTTCGGCGCCGAGCTGGAGTGGCGGGCAGGCTATGGACTGCGGATCTTTGGGCGCGGGGCGCAGTCGCTGCTGCTGGCCGATTTCCACATGCGGCACTTCGAGAGCGCCACGCTCAGCGCCACGCCGCTCTTGGACGTGCCCGTCAACACCAGCCAGGTCGTTCCCGTGCTGGAAGCCGCGGCCGGTGTCGCCTGGGGCCGGGGTCCGTGGGAAATCAGCGCCGGTTACGAGATGAGCAACTGGTTTAACATGGCGGACCTCGACCGCACCTCGGAAAGCCTGTTCATCGACGGTGCCTTTGTGCGGCTGGCTTTCTCGCGTTAGCGTAGCGCCTCACTCAGACGGTGTTTTATCCTCAATGGGTGCCATGCTTGCTAAGCGAGCGCAGCGAGACAGCAAGCATGTCCGCGGCGGAATCTCACATGCCCACGCAAGCGTGGGCATGGCACCTGGCGAGGGCCGCCCATGCCACCTTCAGGGGGCTTGCTGGCACGGAAGTTGCGTCCCTGCTCCCTGCTCCCTGCTCTCCGCTCAGGCAGATTCTTGGAATTCACCGCAGCCGGTGTTATCATGGGAACATGGGGCGCAGCGGCCGGGTGGTCGCACGGCGCTCCCGCTGCATCCGCCGGGGGAATGCCATGAGCGACTGGTTCTCGACGCTCTTCAACAGCGACTATGGTCCGGCATTCATCGGCGGCACGAACACCATCTTCTTCATCGTGCTGTTCGCGTTCGCCGTCGGGCATTGGGTGGGTTTCGTCTACATGTGGTCGCATGAAGCGATCTCTTATTCCAGGACCTTCGTCGCTTCCCTGGCCGTGCTGCCGGCGATCGTGGCCGTCATGATGATCGTGATGGTCGGTAATCTGCTGATCGCCTTCGGCATGCTCGCCGTCTTCGGCATGATCCACTTCCGCAACGTGATGAAAGATACCCGCGACACGACGTTCATCCTGTGGTCGGTCATGGAGGGAGCGACGATCGGCACCATGCGGTTCTCCACGGCCCTGGTGGCGGCGGCGGGCGTCGGCGCGGCCTACCTCTATTGCCGGCTGGTTTCCTTCGGCACCCGGCACCGCTACGACGCCGTGGTGACCCTGCGCATCGCGGGCGAGCTGCTGGCGACCGGGGCCACGCTCAAGCAGATCCTCTATTGCCACGCCTGGAGCGCCCGGCTGATCAACGAACGGCGGGCCAACGAGGGAGGGGTGGACATGGCCTACCGCCTGCTGATGCGCGATCCCACGCGCATCGACGAACTCCAGAAGACGCTTACCGAGACGGACGGGCTGGCGAACGTGGCCGTCTTCGCCCACGACGACGAAGCGGAAATCTGAGCGCATTCGCAATTCGCGCCTCCTACAACGTGTAGGGTGGGTCGAGCAAACCGAAGCTCCGGTGGGGCTCGGTCGCGGTTTTCGCAGGGGACATCGGCAGGACCTCAACCGGCATTTGCGCGGTTTGCGAGCCCCACCGGCAGTGCGCGACCTCGACCCACCCTACTTCCGCACCCCGCCTGCTAGCATTGCCAGCAGGCAAGAAGGCCGCGATTGCCGCTTTTTCTGAATCTTCCCGCGTAGATTGCCGACTACTTGGTTGCCAGCGGACGCTGCCTTTCTCTTGCCAGGCTCCGCCTGGCCGCTCGTCGGCCTCTTCATGAACCATTAACCATTGCGAGCGGTTGCTTGTGGGTGCCACATCGAGCCCGCAACGATTCCCGTATGCCTATGGGGCCCGCTGCTCCGGCCGACGGTTCCGCATGGGCGTTTGTCTGCTGGCGGCTTGTTGCCCGCTGGGCCTGGCGTCCTGTATGACGGCGGCGGGACCTGAGGGGGCCAAGGCCTCGCTGGTCGACGCTGCTCTTCCGGCTCCGCCCGCCCGGGCAACTGCCGCGGCGCCCGCAGCAGGGCCGCCGAGCACGGCGCTGGCTGGCAGCGGATCCAGCGGAGCCGTGAGGCTGGCGTCGGCCGCCATCGCGGCGCCCAGCCCAACGCCGGCTGTGGCGCGGGCCGCGGCGCCGGCTGTGGCCCCGGCTGTGGTGCCGGCCGCGGCCGCGCTGTCCCCGGATGTCGCTGTCAGCAGCGGACTTACGCTGGCCGGCGTCGTGCAGTTCGCCATCGACCACCACCCGCTGCTACGCGTCCGCCAGTACGAAGTGGAGGCCGCTCGAGCCCGGCTGATCACGGCGCGGCTCCTGCCGAATCCGCACTTGATGTTCGAGGTGGAGGATCCCACCGCAGCCAATGCCGCCGGAGTCTTGGGCCCGCCGGAACTGGTGGCGCGGCTCATGTTCACGATCCCGCTGGGTCCGAAGCGCGAGTTGCGCTCTGCCGTGGCCCAGACGGACATCCGCCAGACGAAGCTCGCGCTGAGCCGCGAGGTCAAACAGGTCCTGGCGGAAGCCGCCGATGCGGCCGTCGAGGTGCTCGATCTCGAAGAGCGGGTGGCCCTCTATGGCCGGCTGGCGGCGCTGGCCGGGCAAGTCGTCGCAGTCCAGAAGCAAAGATTCGAGATTGCGGCCGTGCCCTATCGAAACCTGGTGCTCGTCGAGCTGTCGGCCAGCCGCATCGAGCTGGCACGGCAAGACACGCTCGCCATGCTCGACCAGGCGAAGGTCCGCCTGGCCCGCGCCATGGGACTCAGCGACCGCTTGCCGCCGGCCATCGAGGGGCAGTTGTCCGTGGAGCCCGTGCGTTTTTCGCCGTTGCCGGCCGTGCTGGCCAGGGCCGCCGCGGTCGCGCCGCAGCTTGCCCAATCCCGCGCGATCGTCGAGCGCAGCGACCAGCAGTTCTCCCTGGAGAAATGGAAGGCCGTGCCGGATATCGCCGTCGGCCCGCGGCTGGCAGGCGACCTGGCGTCGCCGGCGCTGGAAAGCCTCGCCGGGCGGGTCGAGGTCGATCTGCCGCTCTTCGACCGCAACCAGGGGCACATTGCCGAGGCCGCGGCGGACCTGTACGCGAATTCCGCCCGCAACGATTTCGTGCAGGTCGCCACGCTCAACGACGTGGCCGCGCTGTACTTGCAACTCCAGGACGTGCAAGCACGCGCGGATTACTACCGCACGCACGTCCGCCCGCTGGCGGGGCGAACCGAGATCGCGCTGCGCGAGGCGTTCCAAGATCGCGCCATCACCGCCTACGAGCTGAACGACCTGCTGGAATCGTTGGCGCGCATGGATCTCAGCGACCTGGAGCTGCGCTATCTGCACCAGCGGCTGCGGATACAGTTGGAGATCCTGCTGGAATGCGGGCTTTCGCAGCTCGCCGGGGCGGAAACCGCCCCCGCGCCCCCCGAGGTCGTCCCCGCCCCGCCCGCCCCACCCGGCCCGCTGCCGCGCCCCTGAGCGCGGTATCCGCCCTGCCGTTGGGTGGCACGCCCTGAGGACCGAAGGGCGTGGATAAACGCCGATAAATCGCCATTCCTGCCGGCCGTGGTCAGCCGGTGCTCAGTTTGGCTCATGACCGACGGCTGCGCCAACTTCCGCAAGTGTCACAGCGTGATCGAGGCACATGGCCGCGGTCCTTGGCGCCAACCCGGTCCCGGCCACTCGCTAGAACTCGACGAATTCCTTGGGGTAGTGCGCCAGGTCCAGCCGTTCCTCTTCGGGGACGAGACGGATCCCCCATTGCTGCATCGCCAAGGCACCGAATAACACCTCAATGGGTTTGGCGTCCTCGTCGTTGCCGATGCCGTCGATGACCATGGCATTGGTGGAAATACTGTGTCCTTCGACTTGGGCCACCAGGAGGGCGGCCGTCGTGGTTTTCCGGACTTTGCCCCCCATGGCCGACTTGAAGGACTTCGGCAGCCTCGTGGTCACGAGGTGGCAAGCGACGGCGGGGACGACATACGTGTTGCGCGCCCCGGAGTCAAACAGCGTCCAGAACTTCTTGCCGTTGACGCGGATGTATCCTCGAATCCGGCCCATGCGCTGCTCCGTCTACGCCCCAAGGCAGCAAAATCGGGGCGAGAGGATTAGAATCCCCGGCCTCGGGTGCCTGAGTATGCGTTGAGATGGGTTCAAATTGCCACGGACTACGGTATTCTATCGTGGTTCCGCCCGTTTGCAAGCTTGTGTGAAACTGGCCGCGCTCCTCAGCCGGCGATCGGCTACGACCGGGCACTAAGAGCCGGAGTACCGCAGCCTCGCGTGGCTTACTGGTCGCTTGCCGCGTGCGTCTTGAAGGTCACCTCGAACAGCTCGCCCGGGCGGCCGGAAAACGGCTCCGGCAGGGCAATGCGGACCGGCAGACCCCATTCCGGAACCTTCGGATCGCGGCACAGGTGCGGGGGGATGGCTTCGATCTGCGGCCCCACACGCTCCACCACCGACGGCACGGGACGCGCGACCACCGCCCGCATCCGCACGTCCACGGGCATGCCCACCTTCGGCACGACGTGCTGCTCCTGTCGCAGGAAGCTCACGATGTAACGGCCCTGCGGCGCGGCCAGGGTCACGATCGGGTCGCCGGCGCGGACGTTCTCGCCCGGCCAGTGGTGGATGGCCGCGATCGCTCCGCGCAGCGGGGCGCGGATCGTCAGCCGGCTGATCTCGACCTCCAGCGCGGCAATGCGCCCCCGCTGCACCTCCGCCGCCGCCGCAATCGGAGCGAGCTCCTTGTCGATGTCCGCCGCCAGAAAGGCCGCGATCTTGGGAAACCCGTCCAGCCGCCCCTCGGCATCGCGTTGCTGCGCCTGCGCCTCGGCGAGCACCTTGAGATTCTCCGCCAGACGCTTGGCGGCCTCCTCGCGGTAAACCCGCGCGTTGTTCAGCTCCTGCTCGGAGACCATCTTGTTCGCGTACAACGGCTTCAGGCACTCCAAGTAGGTATTGGTCCGCTCGGCTTCCAGTCGGTCGATCTCCACGAGGAGGTGCCGCTTCAGCACCGCCAGGCGGCGCTGCTGCAGCTCCACGCGGAGGCGGATGGAATCGGCCAGCAGCCGGGCCGTCTCGCCAAGATAGCTGCGGGTGCGGTCCGCTTCGTGCACCGCCAGCTTGTCCGCCACCGCATGCAGTTCCTTCTGCAGCCGCACCAACTCCTGCTGGAGCACCACCATCTCTGCGCGGAGCGGCCGCTCGTCGAGCTGGGCCACGATCTGGTCCGGCTCGACCGTGTCGAACAAGGTCCACGGCCCCCGCGGCAACTGCGTGAGGATGCCGCTCAGCGCCGTGGCCACGTCCACCCGCACCACCTCCACCTGGCCGTAGGCGTGCGGGATCTCGCCCGCCCGATTCCACAACCAGAACGTCGACGCCAGCAAAAGCGCCAACCCCAACACCGGCAGCGTGCTGTAACGAAAGCGACGCCAGCGGTTCTTCCACGGAACCGGGATACGTCCTATTCCGTCGGCCATTCAGGCTTCCCCGTCTCTGTCGGCAACAGTTCCGCAGTGCAAACCCTAACCTTACTTAAATAATCTATTCACACGAGAAATTCAACCATCTTCTTCCCCTGGTCGCCGGTTTTCGTCCCCGCCCGGGCCAAAGCCGCCCCCCCCGCCGCTTGCCGTCCCTAGTCGCCGGTCCTTGCCTCTACCCCCCGAAAGTCATAATCGCCTACGGCCGAAATAGTTGCCAGGCGGCGGCCCCGCCGGACGCCAAGACCAAGAAACGGCCAGAAATAACCGTCGACCAGCCATGCCCTTTGCACATCACCGGCCGCCTGGCGCGCATGCGGGTCTCAGCGGGCCGCAAGCGGAGATTCCACGGCCTGCAAGAAGCGGCCACCGCTTTCATACCAACCCTGCCTGGTGAAGCGGCACCAGGTCAGATCGACGAGAAAGCCCAGCCAGCCGCTGCCGCTTTCCAGCGACGCGATCATGCGGCGGTGGGGCAGCGGCTTGGGATGGTAGAAGCCCAGTCCCCGCTGCGAGATGTGCTTGCCCACCACCGTCAGGCTCTCACCGCACGGCGTGCTGCCGTCTTCCGCGACCGGCGTGAGGTGCACCAAGTGCGGGAACGGGTAGCGCATCTCGCGGCGCCGCTCCAGAATATCCATGCTGGGGTGCAAGGTGCTCAGCAGGGCCCAGATCTGGGTTTGCATTTCGCTGTCGCCCTTCAGACCCTGTTCGGGCAACAGCTCGACTTGGGGATGATGGAGTGTGGCTTGCATCGTCATGAGATGAGAAGGAAAAAAGAGCCCGGCGGAATCAAGAAAAGAGGCGGCCGTGGGAAAAAGGGGCCAGTCCCCATTTGCCGGAACGGCCCGAAGGCGGGCCCCGCCCAGCGGGAGTCGCACAAATGGCACCCAGGGGGTACACCCGGTCCCCTTTTTCCCTGAAGCACCGGCCATCAAAAGCCTAGGTCACGGTGCGGGCGGTGTCAAATCGAGTTGCCGGGCCCATTGGCGGTGCAGGTGGGCGTAATTCAGGCGGAAGGCCTGGTAACCCGGCTCGATCGCCAGGCCCAGCCGCAACAGATCGGCCGCCTCGGCGTAATGCGCGGTGCTGCCCAACTCGATCGCCCAATTGTTGAGGGTGACCAGCAGGTTTCCGCGGGCGGTGGCGTTGCCGGGGGCCAGCCGCAGGGCCTTGGCATTGGCGGCCGCCGCTTCTGCGAAGCGCTTCTCGCCCAACAAGTCCACGCCGCGGTTGTAGTAGATCATCGCCAGCAACTCGACATCGGAAACCTCGCGGGTGCGGACGGCACGGGTGACGAGTGACGAGTGACGGGTGGCCAGTGGCTCGGAGGCCTCGCGGGTCGGCGCCGGGTCCATGGCGGCCGAATCGAGGGGAGCATTGCGTGGCACGTCCTGAGGAACGAAGGGCGCGCCAGGCCCGCCGGTCGTGGCGGCAGGCGGGGATTGGTCCGTTGCGTCCGCCGTGCGGAGACCGGCCCCTGCCTGCGGCGGATCGAGCCGTTGGAACCACCGCGGGCAGGTGGTCTCGATGTCCAGCGGACCGCCGGCCGTGCGGAGCCGGCTCATTACGTGCCCCGGAGCCTCCAGCCCGCAAACCTCCAGCCCGAACTCCCCCGCCAAACATTGGAACAAGACCGAGGCGCTGACGCAATTGAACCGGCCGCGATCGATGGCCTCCCGCAGATCGGTGCAGGGGAGGCTGTAGCCGCCGGTGAGGACGCGGGCATGCAGAAACTCGAAGATGGCCCGGGCTTGCCGGCAGGGTGCGCCGCGGACGGCTCCCGATCGTTTCAGGGCGTCCACCCACTGCCCCCATTGCCGGCGGTAGTGCGCCAGCACGAGCGGGTCGTCCACGCCGCTGGCCACCAGGGCGGCGTCCAGCAGCGGGAACTCGTCCAGCCGGCCGGTGACCACGCTGGGCGCGGCGCCCGCGTCGGCAAACAAACGTCGCTCCAGCGCCGTCAGGCTGTAGGCAAGCGGCAGTTGCATCCATTGTGGTGCAGGCGTCTCGCCTGAATCTCGCGGGGCAGGCGGGACGCCTGCACCACAATCCGCACGGTGCCCATCTCCGTCGCGCACCGCTTGGGCACTGGCAGGCTGGGCACCTTGCACAGCATCCTCGCGCCACCCGGCCGCCGCCAGCCAGGCGACGGTTGCCAGCAGCACCGCGAGCCGCCACACGGCGCGGTTTCTGCAAGAACGCGGCGCGCGGCCGGCCGGCCGGCTGTGTTGGCTGCACGTTCGGAGTGTTCGCTTCATGCCGGTTGTCGCAAAGTTGTCGGATCTGCCGCTGGCGGTCGGATGGGCGCCGGCGCAAACTTTGAGCTTTCACGACAACTCTAGGACGCGAAGAGGGAGGATGATGGATCAAGGCGGAAGGATAAAGGCGGAAGGCGGAAAATGGAGGGATGTGTAGGGCGGGTCGACGGGCACCGGCGCCGACCAACGCTTCGCATCGGTGCGCGCTCGGTGCCTTTCGACCCACCCCTCCTCCACGAGCCCGCCGGCAGCCGGCGATTGCAGGGGCCATGTGCAGGAGTTAGACTCTCGTTCGGGCCTTGAGCACGGGAGAAATGCCATGTCCTCGCTTCCCGCCACGGGTCGTGTATGCCTCCCAATCACTTGGGTTCTCGTGGCCGGCTCGTGCGCCGGCGGCGCCGGGTCGGCCGCGTGCGGCGCGGCGCCTGCGCGGGCCATTCGCCACTCCGACGTGGTCTTCATGTACGACGATCCCAAGCTCTACGCCGCCTACGGCTGCACGGTCCTCGGCTGGGCGGGAGACGCGGACGCCAGGCACATCGACGAGGCCCACGCCCGGGGCGTCCGGCTGTTCTCCAGCAGCGTCGGCTTCCTCACCGAGTTCCAGCGCGTGGTGGACTTCGATCCGAACTTCCTGGAGGCCGCCTGCCGCAACCTCGCGGGCGAGCCGTTCGTCGTGCCCTGGCTTTGGGACCACAAGTACAAAGGCCAGCGGGCCTGGTGGTGGTGTACCAACAGCCCGCTCTATCGCCGATATCTCCAGCAGCGGTTGGTAGAGCCGATGCGGGCCAAGCCCGACGGCCTGCACATCGACGACTACCGCGGCACTTCGGGGGCGGTGACCTGGCTTCCGGCCTGCTTTTGCCCGCATTGCATGGCAGGCTTCCGCGAGTATCTGGGCAAGTCCGTGCCGCGGGAGAAACTGGCCGCCCTGGGGATCAAGGACCTGGACGGTTTCGATTACCGCAAGTTCCTGTTGGACCGCGGCGTGACACCCGAACGCTACAACAACGATCGCACGAAGCTCCCCCTGGCCGCCGAGTTCCTCGATTTCCAGGTGCGGGCCAACACGGCCTTCGTGGCCGAATATCGCCGCAAGGCGGAGGAGCTCCGCGGCCGCCCGCTGGCGCTGGGCGTCAACTCGGGCCTGGACGACCCGCAAGCCCTGGCCATCGCCCCGCAGTTGAGTTACTTCTGCTGCGAAGTGGATCAGCAGGCAGCGAGCCATGTACTCCCCCTGCACCCGATCTACGTCTACAAGCTGGCCGACGGCTTGGACCGGCCGGTGGCGGCCACGGCCGGCGGCGGGGACTGGGCCTATATTGCCGAGCACAAGCTGCCCGGCCTGGTGCGGCTGTGGATCGCGCTGGCCTACGCCCACGGCCAGAACTTCATGGCCCCACACCGGCAGTGGTGTTACACGCAGACGAAGGGCACGCACTGGTATGCGGGCCCCACCGAGGAGTATGCCTGGCTCTACCAGTTCGTCCGCCAGAGCGCCCGGCTGCTGGACGGCTACGAGGCCGTGGCCCCGCTGGCGGTGGTCTACGACAATGTCGCCCGGCGGCGGTGGCAGGGCGACATCCAGCCGATCGCCACCGCCCTGGCCCAGCGGAACATGCCGTTCAGCGTGGTGGTGGCGGGCGACGATTGGCTGGACTATCGCCTGGACTCCCGCCGTCTGGATCAGTTCAAGGCCGTGATCGTTACGAAGGATTTTGGCCGGCAGGGCGAGCGGGGCGGGCCGATCGAGAAGTGCCGAGCCGCGGGCCGCCTGCTGGTGTGGCCCGACGACGCCCGGCTGGAAAGACTCGTCGGCCGGCCCGTTGAGGTCGAGGGCAGCGACCAGGTCCTGGTCGTCGTTCGTGCGGCCACCGACGCCCGCGCGCCGCTGGCGATTCACCTCGTGAATCGCGGCTACGACCAGACGCAGAACCGCATGTTGCCGCAATCGGGCTTCAGCCTGCGGCTGCGGCAGGACCTGTTCTCCGGGCGAAAGTTCACGCAGGCCGTGCTGCACGCCCCGCGCTCGCAGCCGCTGCCGCTGGAAGTCCGCTCCGACGCCGAGCACATAACCATTCGCCTGCCCCGGCTGGACCTGTGGGCCATCGTCGAGCTGTCGGAACCGCCAGCGTTGGATGTCTCTACCCGCAGCCCGGCCCAGGCAAGCGGGTCGGCCAGTAAAGGATGATCGCCAATCCGACCGTGATCTACCGCCACCATCGGGGCGGCGATGAAGCCTCGGTCGGCGCCGCGTGTTTCGTACGGATAGTAGAGCTTCTTTCCAAGTACCTACCGCGCGAGGCGGCCACAGCGTAGAATTACCCATACAACAACATATCAGGAGTTTCCCATGAACTGGCAAGAGCGGATCACCGTTGACCAAGCGGTCTGCCACGGCAAGGCATGTATCAAAGGCACTCGGGTGATGGTGTCTGTGATCCTCGACAACTTGGCGGCTGGCGATTCGCTGGAGGAGATCATGCGCGGATACCACCTGCAGCGCGAAGACATCGAGGCTGGCGTCGCCTACGCCGCCGAGCTGGCCCGCGAGACCGTCATTCCCTTCATGCCAGGGGTCGCATGATGCGATTCAAGATCGACGAGAACCTGCACGACGACGTGGCGGAGGCGCTGCGGGCCCACGGGCATGAGGTGCAGACCGTCTTTGGCGAAGGGCTGCGAGGCCACCCGGACGAGGAAGTCGCCGAGGCCGCTGCCCATGAAGACCGAGTCCTATTGACGCTCGACCTCGGGTTCGGCAACATCCGCGAGTATCCCCCGGAGCGCTACCGCGGGCTGATCGTGCTGCGAGTGGTCGACCAAAGCCGCCGCCACGTGCTGCGCGTGATCGACCGTGTCGTTGCCGTGCTGGATTGCGCACCGCTGGTAGGCCGTTTGTGGGTGGTCAGCGAGAGCGGGATACGAATCCGGCCGGGTCCATCCGCCGCTGAACCAATGTGAGCGGGCGGGCCGAACGCCCTACAGGCGGCTAACTTCCCTGCGGCCGCGCGCTCGATCTCGTGCGCGCCGTGACAGTCGGTGCCGACCGGCTCACGCCCGGCGCGCGGCAAAATAGTGGGCCAAAGTCGTGCCCACGGCAAAGTTCGTAGTTCCGCCTTTAGGCGGTCTTACGCGTCCGTGCGGTCGCTCTCCGCCTGAAGGCGGGACTACGAACGCCGGAGTCTTGCAGGATGGTGGTGCACCGGCGATAATAACGGCCATGCGGTCCTGAGCGCTCGGGGCGAAGGTTCTGCAGGCCACAAGACCATAGGAGGTTGTCATGCCGCGAGGAATGAAACGCAGAGAGTTCTTGCAGTTGAGCGTCGCCGGAACCGCCCTGGGGCTGGGCGCCTCGGGCATCACGGCGTTTGCGGAGGGCCCGACGGGATCGAAGCTCGTCAGCCCGGGCTGCCGGCGGAGCAAGGCCAAGGTCGCACTGCTGTTCCTGGAGGGGTCGCCCCAGCATCATTGGCCAGACCCCAAGATCGACTTGCAGGCGGAGGTCCGCTCCTACCACGAGACGTTCGACTCGCTGAAGAACGAGCTGGCCGGCGTCGAGTTCACCGTCGACGAGTGGGTCAGATCGCCGGCGCAGGTCAAGGCGCTCAAGGAAAAGCTGCAAGCGGTCGACGGCATCCTGGCCATTCACCTGACCATCGGCGTGTGGCCGCTGCTGACGGAGATTCTCGCCGTGGGCCGGCCGATGGTGGTGTTCGCCGCGCCGTATTCCGGCCACGAATGGAGCCAATTCGGCTCCTTGCAGAAGGAAGCGCGGGGCGCGCAGATGGAGTGCATACTGACCAGCGACCGCAAGCAGTTGGCCGCCGCCGTGCGGCCTTTCCGCGCGCTGCACCAACTGCGGGAGGCCAAAATCCTGGATGTTACCACCAACATGCCGGCCAAGTACGTCGAGCAGGTCCGCGCGAAGTTCGGCACGGAGATCAAG
>Ga0181527_1004154_pt1 | contig 12519 bp, 8 predicted proteins | sample PEATcosm2014_Bin_30_FD_119762 | JGI IMG/M metagenome (GOLD analysis project Ga0181527, IMG submission 119762) | Peatland microbial communities from MTU Mesocosm Facility, Houghton, MI, USA - PEATcosm2014_Bin06_60_metaG | ecosystem: Environmental > Terrestrial > Soil > Wetlands > Peat | place...
CACTACGAGACTGGCTGGCTCTAGGAGCCGGTTCCGGCTAAGACCACTCCGATGGTGCGCAGGATGATCTTGAAGTCCAACCAGTGCAACATCCGCCGGCTACAGAAGCGAACAGCCCAAGCCTGTGCGGGGAGTTCGTAAGCTCAATTTCCAGTTTTCTCAAGAAGTGCACATGGCTTCGCCTACCTGACTTAGCAAATCAAGTTTGCTTAGCCTCCTCTACCATCTTCACCCAGCCATTCATTGCGCTGACTATGGACCACAAATGCCGGGCGTGAACCTAAACGCTCAACAGACACCCCTGCGCATGCCCTTCTGCAATTCGCGGCAACATGTAAGAGGCTCAGGGGACTTGCTGTCAGGGGTTTCCAAAGGATTCCCGATCTGCTTATATGAATGTAAGCTACCGCAGCCGTTTTGACAAGAGCCTCTACGGTAGAAAAAGTGTAAATTCTGCCTCCAAGGTAATCCCTCCAAGGTAATCATTGATTCTTTCTGACCCGCAAGTTAAACTGTAGTATTATCATACAGCTATAATAGAATCAATGAGTTATATAGCCCCCCACCGGAAGAGGACTATTGGAGCCTTGCGACTGCGGACAAGGCATTTCGCTTGATCGAATGGAGGTACATGCTCTTGCATTCCAGGCACAGAAAAGTCCGTTCTGCGCACAAATCAAGTACTTTCGCAAGGCATTTTCCGGTTCGATGGAGTGACTCGGCGAGCATGTATTCGATGAGCAACTCATCTCTGGTGAGGGACGATTTGCGTTGGCTCAGGCTGAATGGATGCTTAATTGTCGCTGACATGAATGTGTATGGCAACGCCAGCCTGCGAGCCAAGCAATGGGCCAACTCAAAGGTTGTGCAAAAGGTGATCGCACGATAATTACCCCAAACGGAGCAGCAAAGAGTGGCGGCGTAGTCTTCTGTGGGGTTGGTGTTGAATTCAATATCCAGTAAGTTATTGATTTTATTGGTTGCGGGGGCTGGATTTGAACCAGCGACCTTTGGGTTATGAGCGGCGTTTTTTCCGGGCAAGCAATTGACAACAGGGTACGGGTGGAAACCGTGAGAAACCTTCGGAAACGGTCAGAAACCACAGTTTGGGAACCGTGTGGGGTCTGGCCCAAAGAGATGTAGTTCGTGTCTCGATAGCAGCGAATATCATCTCCTCGACCCATGCACGATTCTCCGAAACCGCCTGTAGAGGAGAATCCGCCATGACTTCAGAGTCAATCGTAACAAGCCTGTCCACTTCAGAGATCGACAATCTTCCTGAGAAACCACCGCGCTCAAAGCTCGAACCCCATCGCGAACTGATCCGCGAGCTACGACGCAAGGGGCGGACGTACCGCGAAGTTGCGCACCTCTTTGAGGAGCGCCTTGGCTTGTACGTTGCGCCGAGCACCCTGCATTCCTTTGTGAAGGTCCGCGCCAAGCATCGCAAGCGCACACAATTCGAACTGCCGCCAATCCAGCTTGCTACGGCAGATTCGCCGGTGCTCGACCGCGTTAGCGCCTTCAAAGCAAAGCCAGTGGTGCGAACTGCGAAGCCAACTCGCTTCGTCTTCCGTGAGAACGAACCTTTGACCTTGACCAGCAACGGAGGTGAGCAATGACGGCCTGTTCAAAACGAGTTGTCTTCACGATGGGCGGAAAAGGCGGAGTCGGCAAAACCGGCATCATGGTCGCCCTGGCCGAGTGGTTCGCCACGAATGAAATTCCGGTCACCCTGCTCGATCTCGACACGGAGAATAAGGCACGTGGTTCGCTGAAGCACTTCTTCAACGGCACGGTGACCAAGGTCAACATTCACACTCCGGCTGGTCTCGACGCCTTTGTCGATCATCTCGACAGCGGTACACCGATCATCCTTGCCGACATGGGGGCGGGTGCCGGGCAGGTTGCCGCCGATTGGTTCGAGTCGATGTACGAGGACGTGGCCGCGATGGGTGTCCGCTTCACGGCGGTCGGCGTGGTTACCCCGGACCCGGCCAGCGTCGAAAGTGTCCTGGCCTGGGCCAGCCGGTTACAGGATCGCGTCGAATACGTCGTCGTTGAAAACGCAACCAGCGCCCTAGCGGATTTCACATACTGGAGGTCAACCGAACAGGCGAGTCGTTTCCGCGAAGCCTTTTCGCCTGAAATCTTGCAAATGGAATTCCGGCTCGCTGAACTTGAAAACCCAGTCCGGCAACACGGAATCCAGCTGGGACAGGTAGCAGACCGCAAGTCCGATATTGACGAACTGAAACGGGCGTCCCTTGTTATGCGAGCGCAGAGTTACCGGCGACGGCTCTTCTCTGAATTCGACCGTGCAAGGCAGGTGTTCTTGCCATGAGTACGGCTCCGGTCACTTCCCAACTCGCAACTGTCACGGCGGGAGAGCCGACGCTCTTCGACTCTCTCGCCCGCCTGGTGCCGGAAGAGTTGCAGGCCGAGTATTATCGCGTTCTTGCGCATACCCGGACGCTCAGCCCGGACGATGAAATGCTGCGCATTCTCGAAGCGATGGGCATTCTGGCCCTGCTCACCCGCCGCACGCCAAAGGATATTGCCGATGAGCGCGAACGCTTTCAGGAAATGCTTGATCTGCATCGGCAGTTTTCGGATGAAGCGCAACAGAAAATGCTCAGCTACGTTCACGAATTGGAGGCGCGTATTTCTGCGCTCCCCGGCGAAGTTGAAGCCGGTCTTGATCCGCAGCAAATTGCAAAACTCCTGGGCGAGAGTCTTCGGCAGCACTTTCTTCAATCGGGCATAACGGCCACGGTCAACGGTCTGCAAACAACCAATACCGCCCTGACGGCTGCCCAAAAGGAACTCTCCTCTGCTCTGCGCAATTTGTCGGACTCACATGGCGGGATCGTCGCTCAAGTTGAGTCTGCCAACAACCGATTGACCTATTCCCTGGAAAGCCGGGCTAAGACGATTGATGCTCTCCTACATGAACTGAAGGGCGATTTGCTGCGCATCTGGATTCCTCTTGCCTGTGGAGCAACCCTTCTTGTCGGTATGTTCTGCGGAATGGAGATTCAAGGTTGCCGGGATTCGCCTTCCGAGGCAGCCACAGCGCCGACGCCGGCCACGGTGCAACCTGCTCCAACGCTGCAACCGAACCAAAGCAGCAGTTCAGGCGGCAATTCACAGAAACCGCATCATTTCCAGCACGGCGCGAAGCCCGACGCCGGGCAGGGGCGGTAGAATCGGGTAGTGGCGACGACGGGCGGCTATCTGAAAGGAAATGAATGGCCTTGCAGGCACTCAGACGCTTTTCAATCCGGCTGACCGCGAGGGCAAAACACTTGACAACTGGCGGGAATGCCGTCACTATAGTGATGACACACCCGCCAAGCCTCTCCCTGGAAACAGGTGACGCTCAAATCGGCGGGTTTTTCATTTTCCGATGAAATACGGCAAGCCTCATCTTCCTTACGAAGATCAAGTCGATTTACTGATCCGCCGCAGTCTCGCTTGCGCAGACAGGGCGACTACGCTGTTTTGGCTGAAACGAATCGGCTATTACCGCCTGAGCGCGTACTTCATCCCATTCAAAGATGCGGCCACTGGCAATTTTCGTCCGGGGACGACCTTTGAGCAAATTATTGATCTCTATCGATTCGATGCCGATCTGCGGCGTCTTGTGCGCGAAGCCCTGGACAGGATTGAGATCAGCGTCCGCGCCGTCATTACGTACGAAATAGGAAAAGACCTGGGCGTCTTCGGTTATGTGGACGCCGCCAACTTCGCGGCGACATTCAATCATGCCGACTTCATGAGGATTCTCCGGCGCGAAGAGGGGAGATCGACCGAGGTTTTCATCGGTCACTATCGGACCAAGTACACCTCCGAAACGGAATTGCCCGTCTGGATGGCAACTGAGTTGATCAGCTTCGGAGCGCTCTCGAAGATGTATGAACACTTGAGGACCAGCCTCCGGAAGAAGATCGCCCGCGAATTCAATCAGCCGCAGCCTGTCTTTGTAAGCTGGCTCCATGCTTTGACGGCGGTCCGGAACGTCTGTGCGCATCACAGCCGGTTGTGGAATAGAGAACTCGCCGTCAAGCCGGAATTGCCCGTGACGTGGAAAGCAAACGGCATTGGCAACGACCGCTTTTACGTGATCGCGCTGATCATCCAAACGCTGCTGGCCGACATTGCTTCTGATTCCCGCTGGGGAGAACGGCTCAAAGCTCTTTTCAACGCCCATCCAACGGTCAATCATCGAGCGATGCAATTCCCCGCCAACTGGCAGGCCCTTTCACCTTGGATCTAACCGCTACCCAATGGTCTTCTGCTTTCACAATGCAATGGGTAAGCGTGTGGTAAAATTAGCATCTGCAACTGAATCTATTACTCGTTGCACACTCTAGTTCCGAGTGCGCAGGGGCACACTCCATGGTCAAAGCACCATGTATTGCGGCAAGCCAACCTGTTCACTGGAGGTCACAGATGCCTTCGATTTCGGTATTCTTCCGCGATCTTGTGCGCGTTGCAGTCCGATCCTGTTCCTTCTTCCCTGATCGCGACTCCAGATTCCATATCATCCTCACCTACCTCTTCGTGTTGATGATTTGCGGGGCGTGGGCCTCCAGTGTCGCACAGACCCCCACTGTCACCACCCTCACCGTTACCTCGGGAGGCAATACGGTGACAACAATCGCTGCGGGCAACACGGTTACGCTCACGGCGACTGTGGCGCCGCAGGCTGGCAAAATTGTGGCTGGGCAGGTGAACTTTTGCGATGGCGCAGCAAAGTATTGCACCGACATCCATATTGTTGGAGTTGCGCAAATCACCGCTACCGGATCGGCTTCGATCAAGGTGCATCCCGTGCCGGGGAGCTATAGCTACAAGGCGCAATTTGTGGGAACAAATACCTTTGCCGCAAGCACTTCGGCCGCTTCCCCGCTGAGTGTAACCGGGAAGTATCCGAGCATTACGACGATTGCGTCGAGTGGAACTGCTGGGAATTACTCGCTTACCGCCACTGTCACGGGCTTGGGAAAGGCTACAGCCGGTCCCACCGGCACGATCAACTTTGTTGATTCAACGGCAGGAAACGCGGTGTTGGCAACGGCCAGCCTCGGCAGTTCCTCCACCCTGCCCCTTGGATATGTTGCAAGTCCTGTGACCGGCGGAGAGCCGAGCACAATCGTCGCAGGAGATTTTAATCAGGATGGCAACCTCGATCTTGCCGTCGGGCTTTCTCCCTACTCTCCGTCGATCAGTGTCCTGCTCGGGGATGGATCTGGAAACTTTACCGCAACAGAAGCCAGTCCGATCACGACAACGGGAGTTCCAGTTCTCGTCAAGGATTTCAATCAGGACGGCTATCCGGACATCTTGCTCTCGGACGAGCTTACAGGACAATTGACCATTTTACTAGGCAATGGAGATGGCACGTTCAGGGTAGCGCCAGGGAGCCCCTTCTACACCAACTATGGGACCAGTCCAGTGGCCGTGGCGGACTTCAATGCAGACGGAATCCCGGATCTCGCTGTCGGGGGCGGCTATTACCTGATCGTCCTGTTGGGCAATGGAGATGGCTCCTTTACGACGGTACCCACAAGTAAATCCATTGCCGGTGCCGACAGTTTCGGCTCCATGGTGGCCGGAGACTTTAACGGGGATGGCATTCCCGATCTGGCAACTGCAGATGAATTCACCGGCTCAGTTAATGTCTATCTGGGGAACGGCGACGGGACATTCAAGGCGGGCACGACAGTCCTGACTGAGACCTCCGGCGGAGGATCTAACGTGGTTCTGGCGACCGGCGATTTCAACTCCGATGGAAAGTTGGACCTGGCTGTACCGGTCTATTCAAATAACGTGCTCGATGAGGGAGTTGCCATTTTACTTGGAAATGGAGATGGAACGTTCCATCAGGCCAATGGCAGCCCAATGACCGTCAGCAACTTTGCAAACCGCGCTATGGTGGGAGACTTCAACGGCGATGGTATTCCCGACGTGCTGCTTGGAGGGCAGTCGAGCGGAACCGATATATACATCTTCTTAGGTAACGGAGACGGAACATTCACTCCGGCTTCAGCGGGAAACCTGTCCCTGCCCTGCTGCTCGCAGACCGTCTTGGGCGACTTCAATGGCGACCGCGTTACAGATGCAGCTTCAGCCTCGTTCTATGACGGCAGTGTGCAGGTTCTGCTCGGCAACGCCGCTCAGGCATCCGCTACTGCGAATGGCATCAATGCCATCGGACCGGGGACAGATCAGGTGTTTGCCCAGTTTCCCGGCGACACCAACTTCCTGAGCAGCACGTCGTCATCCATAGCGTTGTGGTCACAAGTGAACACGCCTGTGCTCTCACCGCCTGCCGGCACTTACGCGTACGGTCAGACGGTTACTATAACCGACTCCAGCCCTGACGCGACCATCTATTATTCGCTTTCCCCAAGCACTACCGTCCTGCCCTATTCAGGACCGATCACTCTTCCCACTGGCGGGTCACAGACGATCCAGGCCTACGCCACCGCGCCCGGCTCCCTGCAAAGCGCAACTATCCAGGCCATCTACAACGTGAACCCTGTGCCAGTGATCGGCGGATTGAGCCCAGCATGGGGCTCTGCAGGCGGCGCAGCCTTTACACTCACGGTGAACGGATCAGGATTTCTTGCCGCATCAACCGTCTATTGGGGAACCACCCCTTTGACCACGCAGTTTGTAAGTGGAGCGCAGCTCACTGCGCAGGTCACAGCTTCCGCACTTGCGTCGGCGGGGACAGCATCGGTTACGGTGCAGAATCCTGCCCCAGGGGGCAGCGTGTCCAACCAGTTCCAATTCGCAGTGGTATCCGCTGGCTCGCAAACCCCACCGAGCTTTCAGACTGTCACAGCAACGGTAGCTCCAGGAGCCTCGGCCAACTATCCGGTAACCGTGTCCTCCTCAGCGACGAATGTATCGGTCACGTGCCTCAACTTGCCTGTCGGAGCGAGTTGCAGTTATTCGGCCTCGAATTCCACGGTGACCATTGCAACAACATCGGCAACTCCGGCTGGTACCTACCAGATCACGGTTGTCTTTACAGAAACTCTGCCCGGCACAGCAGCCGGGTGGATATTCCTTCCCATTGTCCTCTTGCCAATTGTTTTCGCCCGAAGGAGGCTGGATGCAAAACATCTGTGGCTCGCCCTCTGCCTGGGAGTTGCGATAACAGTCACAACACTCGCGACGGGTTGCGGGGGATCGAGCGGTTCGAACAGCACGCCTCAAACTCACGAGGTAACAACTGCGGGAGCCGTCTCATTGACAGTACAGTGAGGCGCAATCCTAACCGTGGCACGCAATGGACCGTCCGGCGTGTTATGGAACCCTGCCGTCGGTAAGGCAAATAATTCACAAGCACCCTCCCCGAGCCTTCTCGGATGAGGCTGGCGAACCGACTCTCATAGTTACTTCTCACTGAAACACATTACTACGATTATTCCGGTAAACGCAGCCGAGTTGAGGGCTCCAAACGGTTATTGTAAGCTCTGTTTCGCAACTCGAACTGACACCGGATGATCGTCGATTGTCTTCGATCACGGTTCGATGTTGTTTGAGTTCTGTTCGAAGCAGGCGGTCGGTCAAGCCATCCCTAAGCCGTAAGGCTTAGGGATGGTGTCTATCTTCAAAACGAGCGCAGCGAGAACGCTCTTGGCCGGATATTGCTGAAATGACGCTTGCGGACACAGGCCGTGCTGATCGCTATACGGGCAAACTGAGTGTGCGGCTTAGCTCCTGTAGGCTTCTGCATTGGCATGGCAACCAAGGTGGCAAAGTTACAAAGGCTGTTGCATTCGGAATTCGAACAGCGTTAGCGTCGGTTCATGCTGACGATACGGGCCATGTCGGACGCTGCCGGGTATGCCCAACGGCATCTCGAACACAGCGATTACTACGATGAGCATCGCCGGGTTCAAGGCGAATGGCATGGCCGTGGGGCCGAGCTACTCGGTTTGAACGGCACTGTGACGCCGGAACAATTCGAGGCAATTCGGGAGGGGCTGAATCCGGAAACCGGCGAGTTCCTCCGCCCGCGGCACAGTGCGGACCGCGCGAAAGTGGACGGAAGCGAGCAGAGCAAGGGGCGGTCGCTGTACGATCTGACCTTTTCCGCGCCAAAATCGGTCTCCATTCAGGCGCTCGTCGGCGGGGATGATCGCCTCGCAGCCGCTCACGACAAGGCTGTCCGGGAAGCACTATCAGAGGCCGAGAGCCACGCAGCGACGCGCGTCCGGTTGAATGGCGCGAACGAGAATCGGGCAACCGGTAATTGGATCGTCGCAGCGTACCGGCATGACACAAGCCGGGAACTTGATCCGCAACTGCACACGCACGCTGTCGCGGCCAATCTCACCTATGACGGCGTGGAAGGCCGCTGGAAGGCATTGCAGGCGTCGGGTTTGTACGAGCGCCGCGCATATCTGACGGAGGTATACCGTAACGCGTTGGCGCGTGAGGTGCGCGGGCTGGGATATGAGATCGAAGCGCGCCGCGATTCCAAGGGCAGAGATCACGGATTCGAGATTCGTGGCGTCTCGAATGATTTGCTCGAACGGTACAGCGTACGCAGTGCACAGCGCGACGCCGCTATTGAGCAATTCACGGCGGAGCATGGCCGCAAGCCAACCGATAATGAAGTTGCCGTGCTTGTCCGCGAAACCCGCGCGGACAAGCTGGCGGAAATCTCTACGGAACGAGTGAGAGAACTACAGCAAGCCCGTCTTGCGCCAGGGGAAAGACAAACGCTGCAAAGCATCCGCGCCAAGTCCATCGAACGGCATCCGCATATTTCTCAGGAATTCTCACAGGCATCGGAGTCGCTTCAGCACGCCAAGGCGCACCTCTTTGAACGCAAATCTGTCGTGCGCGATTTCGATCTGATGACTGAAGCTCTTCGTCATGGGCGCGGGCGGATTGATCCTGGCCATTTGCGCGGCGCTCTGGAACTGGAGCAGTCAGAGGGTTCTCTTATCCGGGCTGGAAACAATCTGGCCACACGCGAGAGTCTTGAGCGCGAACAGCGGATGATTGCGGCAGTGGATCGCGGCACTGGGCGCTTTGAGCGGTTGGGTGGCGAGCGTGAATTCCAGCCTTCTGAGCGTCTGCGAGATGAACAGCGGCGGGCAGTCCATGAGGTATTGGCTTCCCGCGATCTTGCCATCAATTTGTGCGGAGCGGCCGGGACGGGAAAAACGGCTACGCTTCAGGAGATTGAGCGTGGTTTACGCGAGGCCGGGCGCAAAGTGACGGCGGTTGCGCCGACACGCAGTGCGGTCGAGGAGTTGCACAAGGTTGGTATTCGAGATGCCATGACGGTTTCCCGATTGCTGGAGGATGAGGCTCAGCGGGGTGCGGTGCGCGGCAAAGTTCTGATCGTCGATGAGGCAGGCATGATCTCTGGCCGCCAAATGGACGAGTTGCTCAAGCTGGCTGAGCACGGAAACGTACGGCTTCTGTTCTCCGGGGACACGCGGCAGATTCAAAGCGTGGAAGCGTCGGACGCCCTGCGCATCCTGGAGCGGGAATCGCAGATGAAAAGCGTTTCCCTGACCGGCGTACAACGGCAGACACAGGCAGAGTATCGGGACGCGATTCAGACGTTGCGCGATTCGCCGGAGCAGGGTTTTGAAAAGCTGGAACAGCTCGGGGCTGTTCGTGAAGTTCCTTACCTGGATACCGCGTGCACTGTGGCAGCGGCTTACCGGGAACTCGCAGCTGATCCCAGCCGCAAAGTGCTCGTCGTTGCTGGGACTCACGAAGAGATTGCCAGAATCACCCATGCGATTCGTCATGATATGACGCAACAAGGCGAATTGAGTGGTGGCACGATCTTCGAACGCCATGCGCCTTTGCAATGGACGGAGGCGCAAAAGAAGGATTTGTCGAATTATCAGGAAGGCCAGATATTGCAGTTCCATCGCTCTTCGCATGGAATCGGCAAGAATGAATCGCTCGTCGTCAAACATGCAAGCGCATCGCACGTCGTCGCCAGAGATCGGCATGGTGTAGAGCGCGTGGTGAGTCCTGCACAGGCGCGTTCATTCTCCGTGCATGAACGTCATCAAATCGAAGTCGCTCCTGGAGACCGGCTCCTGTTGATGGGAAATCGTCGGGAGGCGGGGTTCCGCGCCACTAACGGAGAGTTGGCAGAAGTCCGCAGTGTTGATGGGGGGCGCATTCAACTTGAGGATGGCCGCACCCTGCCCGCAAACTATCACGAGTTCGACCACGGCTACGCGATCACCGCTCATCGCAGCCAGGGCAAGACTGTGGACGCTGTGGTTCTCTCCGGCGACGGAATGAAGCAGGAACAGTTTTACGTCGCTGCATCGCGGGGCCGCGATGGAATCACAGTTATCACTTCCGATGTTGACCGGCTGCGTGAATCGCTCGGCATTTCTTCAGCGCGCCCATCGGCAACTGAATTGACTCGCGAGCAGTCTCGACTGAATGAGTTGGCGCACGGCGTAGCTTTGGTGCCTGAGCCGCAAATTGACCCGCTGAAAATTGGGCGCGAAATCGGCTATGGACACGACCTTGGGATTGGCTTCTAAAACTGACATTCCCCGGATATTTGGATTGTTTGCCGAGGCGGAGAGGGCGGTGTCAAGGGTCTTGACCGCGAAGCGGCGGCGTAGCCGCCGTTGACACCGCCCGCGCCTCGGCTATGCTCCGTCTATCCGGGGAATGTCGGTTCTTTTTAGCGAAACGCAAAATTCTCTTTTCATAAAATCAAAAATACGGCTATTCCCATGAATGCCTAAGAATACCTTCCGTTACGCTCCATTTCTCTAAACGTCGCTCTATTTCCTTCACTCAAAGTGCAAACTTTGATAAGACGGAAGTGCCTCAATTTACAGGGGCTAGACAAGAAATCGGAATCGTCGCATCGTGGATTCAAGGAGCGTGCGAACTATGTTCGATTCCCCCTATTCATTCGAACCTTTATTGAACAGCGAGCAGGCTGCGGCCCTCGTGAAAGTCCATCCCAAAACCCTTCAGCGGTACGCCCGCAACGGCCTAGTTGCCGGATTGCGAGTAGGCAAGCTGTGGCGCTTTCGTGCTTCCGATCTGAATGGCCAGACGCTGGGCGCGGAGCTGGGCGAAATCGACTCTGAAGCCGAACAGAGGTACCCTGTTCTTAACCACTCGTGCCCTCAACCAAGAGAGGAATGAGTTGATGGTTGGGACACGGTATCAATTTGGAAGTTTGCGGTTGAGGGAGAGGCTGCGCGGTCCTGCCATTTGGGAGATCCGGTACTACGATACGGAACCAAGTGGAGGACGAAAACGGCACGCCGTCATTGTCGGGGACACGGAACAATACCCGACGATCACGGAAGCTCGCAGGGCAGTGCAAACACTCCTTCTCAGAGTCAACGCAGAGTCTCCACGCGCGGAGATGCGAATTCCCACTTTCGGCGTTCTGCTCGACCGTTTTGTCGAGCATGAACTGCCGGATCGGTATTCAACCCGGATGGCCTACAAGTCCATCATCCGGGTGCATCTCAGACCGCGCTGGGGCGAATACCCTTTGGACCGGTTCAGACCGATGGTGATCGAACAATGGTTTCGAGAACTGGAGTTTGCGCCGAAGACAAAGGCCCATATCCGGAGCCTGATGCACCTGATCTTCAAATGCGCTGAGCGGTGGTGCCTGATCGAAATGGGCAAGAATCCCATCGCGCTGGTGCGGGTGAAGAACAGCTCGAAACGCCAGCGGCGTCCGCGAGTTCTTACGGTCGAGGAGTTTTGTCGGCTCCTCGCCCAGTTCGTGGAGCCGTACCGCACGATGGTGCTGATCGCGCAATGTCTCGGACTTCGCGTAAGCGAGATTATGGGTCTCCAGTGGGGAGACTTCGATTTCAAAAAACGCACAGTCCTGATTCAGCGCAGCGTTGTACAGGGCCGCGTGGATGAGGTCAAAACGGAATACTCGAAGGACCACGTTCCGCTTGACGCTCGCCTCGCGGAGTCAGTGCTGGCTTGGCGCGCGCAGTCGATCTTTCCGAGAGACGAGGATTGGCTCTTCGCCAATCCCGCCACGGCGAGACCGTATCACCAGGACGGCCTTCAACAGCGCATCCTGAAACCGGCTGGAACTGCCGCCGGGATCGGCGATGAGATCGGCTGGCACACGTTCCGCCACACGTATCGTTCGTGGCTGGACGAGACCGGAGCGCCGATGAAGGTGCAGCAGGAACTGATGCGTCATGCCTCCATCCAGACCACGATGAATGTGTATGGACAGGCCATGACAGACAGCAAACGTCGCGCCAACAGCCAGGTCGTGAGTCTGGTTTTTGGAGTGCCAACGCAGACCGTCGAAGGGTCTGCCGTTATCCAATAAGTTTGGGGAGTTTTGGGGCCGTTTCCGAATGGGGTCAAACGGGGTCTTGCAGGAGAAAGCTGTTCAACCGTAACTTATTGATTATTTTGGTTGCGGGGGCTGGATTTGAACCAGCGACCTTTGGGTTATGAGCCCAACGAGCTACCGGGCTGCTCCACCCCGCA
>Ga0181527_1004155_pt1 | contig 12519 bp, 12 predicted proteins | sample PEATcosm2014_Bin_30_FD_119762 | JGI IMG/M metagenome (GOLD analysis project Ga0181527, IMG submission 119762) | Peatland microbial communities from MTU Mesocosm Facility, Houghton, MI, USA - PEATcosm2014_Bin06_60_metaG | ecosystem: Environmental > Terrestrial > Soil > Wetlands > Peat | place...
AGCGCCTCATGGATGCGCTCCAGCGTGCCGTCCCAGTCCCACAGCGCGAAATAATGATGCGCCGTGCTCTTGGGCGGCAGATCCTTTGGCAGCGCCTGCCACTGGCAACCCGTCGCCAGCACATAAAAGATCGCGTTGAGAACCTCGCGCAGGTTGACGCCGCGCGGTCGTCCGCCGCGCCGCCCGGGTGGGATCATCGGCTCAACCAGCGCCCATTCCGCATCGCTCATGTCGCTTGGATAACGAAGGCTGCGCCGCCCGCCGGCGGCGATACGGTGCTCGGGCTTCCACATCGGGCGCTCCTATCCGAATCATGCGCCCGCTAAGCAATCACATCCGATTCACCCGACTCAACAAGTTCTTGGATCGGCTCTGAGATCGTAGAGTTCTTGCAGCTTAGCGAACGCGTCCATCTAAACCTCCTTGGTGATGATGAACGGGGGATAGCCTGCGCGGTCGAATGGTTCGTCGAGCAGGTGGGTTAAAGGCTGCGGGTACGAGTCCCGCGAGCCTAAGACGGGAAGGCCTTTGAACAGCAGCGACTTCGATTGCATGCCGAGGTCGTCGTACATGAAGGACCGAATGTTCTTCGCGTGCTCCTCGCTCGTGGTGATGTTGAGCACGATCATGTTGGGGATGAGCTCCTTGTAGGAACCGGATTTCAGCACCTCGCGGTACTGCAAGATTTTGCGCAGATAGGAGGACGTGCTGAGCGTCGGCCGACTGATTGGCTCGCTCAGGCGGTCGGCCTCCAACACGAAGTGAGTGCCGTTGATTGCGAACAGCTCGTCGGGCACGAGCGCGCCGTCGTAGTGGTCTACATGCTTCGGGAACTGGTAGCTGATCGACGCGTTGAATCTGAATGGCGCGTCGCCGATCAGCTCTTTGCGATGACGAAACCGCAGGCCGCGCTCTTTGCACGCGATCTCGAATGACATGAGAATATCGGCGACCATGAGCTGGTGCCAGAATTGCCGCTCGCCGATCCATTGCGTCGGGGCGTGGCCCGTGCGTTCGAGCTCGGCTTTGGCTTTTGCGGTCAGCTCGTAGATGCGGGGCGAGTAGCGGTAGTTCGCGGCGTCCTTCTGTTGGTCGGGCGCGGCAAGCATGCCGCGACGGCGCAGCTTGCCGAGGTCCCGCTTGCGGTGCTGCTGCGAGCCGCCGTGCAACGCGGCGATAAAGTTGCTGCGCGCGTATCGCACGCGATCAAGCACTTTGAAGGTGTCGAGGTTATAAGCATCCATGCATGGGAGCTACTCCAAAATAAATTACTTGTAAAAGGTCGCTATGGAGCAGTACGTGCGCTATGGCGCACTATGGAATAATAGCACTAGCTAAAAATCTTCTTTGGTGGTTGCAGCCGACATGTCCGCGATCTCCAGTTCGACCCAGAGGTTGCCCATGCTGCCGTCGGGCCGCCGAATTCCGCTTTGGCCTTTGACGCGGAACCGGTGGCCGTTCTTTGTCCCAGCCGAAATGGGCTGAAAATGGGTGCGCTTGTTCGGCAGGATGATCGTCATGACGGTGCCGTCTCGGGCATTCCTCGGGCTGAGAGTCTGCGACCACAGCAAGTCGTAGCGATCGTCGTAGGCGGTGTCGTTGGGCGGCGCTGCGGGTGGCGGCTTCTCGTGAGGCGCTTGGTTGAAGTGGGGAGGCGGAAGGGGCGGCGGAAAAGTGCTCGTGTCAAAGAGCGGAACGCTGACGGTTACCGCAATTGGCGTCGTGTCTCTAACGAAGAGAGCAAAGTGTCCGACCGGCACGCGCAGTGTCTGAGGATCGGTTCGGAACCTCGGCGCGAGCGCGGCGGCGTCGTCATCGCTGTTGGCAATTCTGATCGCGCAATTGCCCAAAGCGTCCAGAACATTCGGTGAGGTGATTTGAGCGATGCGCTGGTGCGCCATGATGAGCGCGATCTTTTGCGAGCGGCACTCGTCGAGGATGGTCGCGATCTTGTCGTCACGCCTGATCACGGTGTGCGCCTCGTCGATGTAGCAAAAGACGGGCACTTTCTGCTCGGGCCGCAATTTCGAACGCGAGACGGCGGCCATCCAAATCACCGCGACGAAAAAGCGACCGAAAAACTCAGCGCCTTCCTCTCCCAACACGTCTTTGGAGTTGTCGATGATGACGAGCCGCCCGCTATCGAGGAGCGCGAAGAAGTCGACGTTCGAAACGGGGCTGGTGAAAATCTGCCGGAGATATTCGTTGCTGAGGATGAGACGCAGCCGCCAGAGAACCTGCTGCTTGGTTTCCTTGTAGGTCGAGCCGTCAAACTCCGCCGGCTTCGCCATGAAGAAATCTTGAGTGGAGCGGTCGCACTGGAGGACGTAGGACTCGAACGGCTTCCAGCCCGTCGTCAGAACTTGGCGGAAAGTCTCAAGCGTCGCGTTTGGAACTTTAAGGAGAAGGGTGAGGACGGAGCGAAACAGCGTCTTTTGCAGCGGCGTCATCGCGGTTTCGAGCAAGGCGCTGAAGATGTATTCGAGAAACTCAAGCGAGCGGGTCGACGCGCCGAGCTGCAAAGGGTTGATGGCGGCCGTGGCCGGCTCAATCAGCACGACGTCGGTCATGCTGCGATACGAGTTGATCAGGTCGCCCTTGCTGTCCATGAGTATGACGGTGCCACCGGCTTTCAGGTCGGCGGCAATCAGGTTGTGGAGTAGGTTCGTTTTGCCTCGACCGGGCGGCGCTACAATCCAAGTTCCGGCAAAGCGCGTCTCTTCAGGAATGAAGAGTGGTTCAGTTGCCGGCTCGTTTGGCAGGAGCACGTCAGCAAAGTACCGGTAGGGCGTTTCGGCGAATATGTCATCGAAATACACAGGTGACTGCACAATATTTTCGGTATCCCACCTAACGTGGGTCGGATAAATACCAAGATGGTAATAGTCGCGCAATCCTATCAATTTTAAGGGCGCGGCTAAGGCCGCGAAAGCAACTTTGGCAGTGAGAGTTAAATCACCCTGCGGCGTGAGAAGATATTCTCTAAAATTCCTTTGTATGTAAAAAACGATTGTGGACGCATTATTGGAGCGCACAGGACTTGCAATTGGTTGACCAATCGACTTGGTGAAGTTTGCCAAGCCAATTCCAAATCCGTCGATGAGCTTGTCCATCTGCCTCCGAAAGTCGTCCTGGGTCGTCACGCAGGTCCGACTTTGCTCGTAGCCAGGTGTCTGACCCGGAGGATAGGTTATCGCCGCCCGGGTAGCCCGCGGGACTTTGTAAAGAGCGTCCCTATACAAAGGAGATAGAGTAACTCCTGGTGAGTTCGATCGATGAATTCGTTCTATAGATTCCATGAATTCATTTTCGGTAGGCGGTATGTAACCCGGCTGGTCGCATGTGGCTGTGAATTCTCGGCCCGCAACTGTCTCTTTATTCGCCGCCTTTCGTTCTTCGTTTCTTCTGACGAAATCGCGATAAAACTCGCTTTCTTGCACAGAGAGAACGACAAAATATCCAACGAACGCGATGATCCCCATCACAACGATCGCTACAATCCCGGGATGTTGAATGAGGAACCCGAGCGCGTAAACTGCGAACACAAATATAGCTATAACGGCAGGCATCAATCCCTCGCACGGAATTTGCTTGAAACTTACCTACGTTTGGCGCGACCGCGAGAAGACCGTGTGTGTCGCGCTTGGGAACGTCGTTTAATTGCCGATAGTCGATTGAGGGTTTCTACATCTGGCGGATAGGTTTGCATAAGCACCGCGTCGGTGGGGGAGCCATCCGCTAACGTGCGCACCCACGCATCGTAGTTGCCGGTGTCTTGCAGGTTCGCCGGAGTGCCGTGCATGAGCATCCTGCCGAAAAGTTCGCTGTCTTCGGCTCCAATTCTGAACGCCACCAACGTCGCGACGTTGCCCGATATCGCTCCTCGCAGCTTTTCGGGGAGCTGCGCATAAAACTGATTCGCGAGCGTGAGCGAGAGCCTCATCTTTCTTGCCTCGGAAAGGATCGAGGTGAAAGCGTCGTTTTGGAAGTTCTCCACCTCGTCCACATACAAATAGAAATCGCGCCGGGCTTCCTCGGGGACATGAGTGCGTTTCTCGGCGGCTTGGGCGATGGCGATCACGAAGAGACATCCGACCAGTTGCGCCGGCACCTGGCCCCAGCTGCCCTTGGAGAGGTTGAGCAAGAGAATCTTCCCACGATTCATAAGGTGGGAGACATTGACGGTGCTGGGTCCGCGCAGGATGTCGGCGAGATAGGGATTCGACAGAAAGGCGCGCAGCTTGTTCGTGGTCGAGGTCAGCTCGTCCGGCTTCTTCCTTATGAAATCCGTTTCCCAAAATTGTCGCACCACGTCGTTGGCGCATCGTTGCAAAAGGGATGTCCGGTACGTCTGCTCGGAGAGAAGCGTGAGAACGTCGACGAGGGAAGTGCCCTCGGTGTCGAGAAGCAGGTAGATCGCGTTGCGGATGATGTCCTCATTGTTGGGTCCCATGCCGCTCGGCCAAATGCTCCAAAACATCGAGACGATGTTTTCGACGGTGAGCGATTTGTTGGAACGGTCCTCCAGGATGTTGAGGCCGAACGGGTGTTCGGGGTCGTAGTCGAGATAACAAACGTCCTCGGTGCGCTCGATGGGGACATTGTCGGCAATGCGTTGCGCGCTCTGGCCGTGCGGGTCGATGAAACAGACGCCGTGGCCGGCGCGGATGTCGCTCAACGCCAAGCGCTCCATGAGGCTCGATTTGCCGACGCCGGTCGCGCCGATGAGATAGAGATGCCGGCGGCGCGCGTCGGTCGAGAGATCGATCGGGAAAAGTTTTGATTTGTGAAAGCCAATCGCGGTCATGCATCGGCGTCAGGCCAATGCCGCCATATCTGGATGTTAGGCGGAGATCGGATGTCGGACGCCGATGTTTGAAAACGAAAGAACCGTCCAGTGTGATTGTATCGCGGAACGCTGTCCTTCGTGACAGCGTTCCGCGGCGGCGTCTTCCGCTTGGAGCGGAACACGTCCGCCTGTGTTCGTCTGGGGCTATAAGCCCCGACCCAATCGTTTCCGCAGCCGCCGAGCATCGTCGCAGGCGGGCCACTGCGTCTTGTCTGACGAAGGAAGAAAGACCAAGGAAAGGATTGGGTCGGGGATTTGAAATCCACGCGAACCAGGCGGAAGTGTATGCCGCATAAGCGGAATTTGGTTTGTCGACAGTGACAAGCAGGTGGTTATAGCGATGTCAGTCAGCGTGTCAGTCGCGCGCAACGGAAAGAGCCAGGTTGGACCCTGGCTCTAACCCCGTTAGGGAGCAGTTTGTGTGGTGTTATCGCGTTCCGCAATCTTGGCGTCCATCCACGCAAGCACCTCGCTCTCGACGTAGACGACTCGCGAGTATCGGCCCTTTCCTAAACGGATGCGTTCTGGAAACGTGCCTTGCTCCTCGAGACGGCTCGTGTGGGTGTAGGAGTACGTGGTTAGCGCCTTGACCTGTTTCTTCGATAAGAACCGCGTCATGGTCCTTCTCCTTCGCAGGAGAACGGCCATGGACGTCCTCGGGTTGTGCCCTAGGACAGCAGCGAGACTAGCTTATTTTCCCAGAGCTGAACAGCGTCCGCCATTTCTTTCATGTAGGTGGCGCGGTTGTAGATTGCTGACACGCCGGAAATGGTGCCGGTGACGTGGTTGATGAGGCGCTCAACGACGTGCGGCGCGACGCCCATCTGCGCGAGGTCGGTGGCAAACGTTCTTCGCAAATCGTGCAGCGTCCACGGCGCGATGCTAGCGAGCTTGTCGAGCGTGGCTTTGCATTTGGACCAGCTGTTGAACGACGTCCTGGGTTTTCCGCGAGCGGGGAATAGCAACCCTGTGTCTTCTTTCGGCAATGCGCTGGCCAGCGCCGACATAGCGAGCGGGCCGATGGGAAACAGGTGTTCGCGGCCGTTTTTTGTCAGCGTGCTCGGCAATCTGATGCACGGATGTTCGGACTCTTCGGTGGGTTCGACCACATACTCCTTGCGCAGCGCCGCGCATTCGCCGCGCCGCATGCCGGTGAGGATCAGCAACTTGACGATCGTGCCGAAGTGGCCGCCGATTTGCTCGGCCGCAATCCAGACGGCCTTTAGCTCCTCATCGGTGAGAACGCGAGAGCGCGAAGCGATCGTGTGAGGGGTAAATCCGCTGGTCGGATTGTCGGTGATGTAGCGCTTCTTTTGCGCCCAGGTGAAAAAGGTCTTGGCGCACGACAGGCGGTGATTGAATTCCGAGCGCGGCAGCGTTTTCAGCTTTCGGGACAAGTCGGCCTGGCTGATGTCCGCAAGCGGCCCCTTGAAGCCAAGCAGGCCAAGGTGCCGCTTGTGATCGGCAACGGTGATAGGACGGCGGCGAGCGGCCTTCTCGTCTAAGAACTCCTCAACGGCGGCAAGGAAGCCTATGGACGGCGGGCGCACCTTGCCGAGGGTAAACTCAGCCAAGAGGCGCTTCGCCTCGCTGCGGGCCTCGGCAAGCGACAGGATGCCAAACTTGCCGACGGTGATGAGCGAGTTGTTGCGTTTGAGCACAAAAGTCTTCGTTCCTCCCTGAGAGACGCGGATGCCGAAGCTCGGAAGCTTGTCATCCCAAAAGGCGACCTGGCCTTGCGTCGGGGTCGGCAAAGACCGTAGTTTCGTGTCGGAAAAGGCAATCTTAGTCACGTCCTAGTCACCAAAATCTGCGGGGTGCGGTGGTGAGCATGGAGCACTATGCGGAGCAAAAAAGCAATGAAAATAATGGGGTAGCGGGGGATTGGAGCGTGGTGAGGAACTATGGAGAGGTACGAAAAAAGGTTTCCTAAACCTGGGGTCAGGGGTTCGATTCCCTTCCGGGACGCCATTTCTGCACGCGCGGCGGAGCAGGGACCTTCGCCGAGACGGAGGAGAGGGGGTGCGGTCGGCCGCCTCAACCTTTCTTGACACAGGGTTCCAGGTCGGCGTCCGCCGCTGTCGCGGGCCCGATATTTCTCGCCGGTTGCGGGGCCTCTTTGCGAGACACCTTGACTTCCCATTGGATTCCCGCTGGGGTCATCCGCTGACTTGTGACTATTGTATCGCCCTCGGCGATGACGCCCAGATCAACGTCTCGATCGGGAAACACCACGTACTGCCGCGCTCCCACACCAACAAGGACTATGACGTCATTGCTCTTGGCAATAGCCCACCTCGCCCAATCCTTTAATTGGGAATAATACGGAGCTTGCTTCCAAGCATCGGGGCGCTGCGGATCAACGTGCGCTGTGATTTGTCTTACGTCCAAAGTAGCGCGCGATATGACAATTCTTGATCGGCTAGGCCTCCATTTCTCGTTTAGCTTACCGTTCGTCAAGTATTGGCAATAAAATATACGGCATGAATCTGGCCTATTCTCGTATATCGTGCACATGATACCTGGTTTGCAATGAGAACACCAGAGACCAGGCGGTTTATTCAGCTCATAAATTCTCATTACCTTACAGCAAAGCGTGCAGTTCTTACAGCTTCGTCCTGGAATTATTGGGTTTTGCATTGGCGTCGCCGGCATTGCGTGGGTTGGGCGGGTACCCGTGATCGCGCCCGCGGACTGCTTCGACGGCGATGTTAATGCGTCGCTGAGCTCAAGCCTAGACCGAATCTAACACTTGATGCCCACGTCTGACGCCGGCAACGATCTTGTCTGGATCGGCGTTGGCGAAGGGAATGGGGTTTGGGCAAAATCGACGAAAGAAGGCGTAGGCAAGGAGCGCTAACGCCAACCCAAAATCGGTGGGACCTTCGCCGCAAAAAGCTATGGAATTCCATAGGAGGCTTTGAGGTCCCACTTTCTGCCAACCTGTTGATAAGGTTATATTATTGGACTTCCTTCCGGGACGCCATTTCTGGAACTGGGGCGAATTTCCGCGCGCGAGCGAATTGGCGGCGCGAACTCCGCCCCCTCCGCGCCGCTCACGAGCGAAACAGCGCAAAATAAATCACATACAGCCAACCGAAAACGCCGTCGACGATCGCCCACAGGATCGAGTGGTTGTTGACGTAGGATATCGCGATCGCGAGAGCGGAACCGAAGCCGACGCCGTATTTAGCCCCCTCGATGCGAACGCCGGTGAAGCGATTGGCCGCCATGTCCCTTTCCCCCGCCGCCGAACGGAACGCCGGCCGAGCCGAAGCCTAGCGCAAAGACGCCGCCGCCCCCGTACTACTCCAACGGCTCGCGAAAAGCGTCCCGCCGAGGCCTTTTTCCTCCACGCTGTCGAATCGCCGAACAAATGTCGCGCCGTCGGCGCCTCCCCCCTCGCCAATTCGGCCGTTTCGCATTATAGGCGCGTGCCGAGACGTCAAACGAGGGGGCCGCGCCTCCTCAACAGGAGCTTCCATGAAACTCTCCCCGCAAGCGCCGGCTCGCCGGCTCGCCCTCCTACTCGCCTCGAGCCTCGGGGCGGCCTTGGCTCTGGCCGGCGCCGCCCACGCGGACCCCAAGATTCTCGCCAAGGTCGACGGCGTTCCGATCACCGAAGACGACGTCGGCGACGCGCTGCTCGACATCGGTCCGGGCCTGCCGCAGAAGCTCGAAGGGCCGGCGCGCCAAAAATATGTGGTCGACTACCTCATCGACCTCAAACTCGTCGCCAAGAAGGCCGAGGCCGACAAGCTCGACGCCGGCGCCGATTTCACCCGCCGCCTCGCCTATTATCACGACAAGCTGGCGATGGAGGCGCTGCTGACCAGCGTCGCCAAGGCGGCCGCCACCGAGGAAGCCGAACGCAAGGCCTATGACGAAGCGGCCAAGGCGCAGCCTCCGGCGGAGGAGGTTCACGCCCGCCATATCCTGCTGCCGACCGAAGAGGACGCCAAGGCGGCGCTGGCGCGCATCAAGGCGGGCGAGGACTTCGCCAAGGTGGCGACCGAATTGTCGAAGGACCCGGCGGGCGAGGGCGGCGATCTCGGCTGGTTCACCAAGGACCGCATGGTGCCCGAGTTCGCCGACGCCGCGTTCAAGCTCCAGCCCGGCCAGGTCTCCGATCCGGTGCAGAGCCAGTTCGGCTGGCACATCATCAAGGTCGAGGAGAGGCGGATGAGGACCTTCCCGCCCTTCGATCAGGTCAAGGATCAGGCCGCTCGCTACGTCGGACAAAAGGCGCAGAGCGAACTGATCGCCGCGCTGCGCCAAGGCGTCAAGATCGAGCGCATGGACGAGGAGCCGAAGCCGGACGCGACGCCGGCTGGCGACGCCAAGGCGCCCGACGGCGACGCCAAGCCCAAGACGCCGTGAACGGCGCCGCGGCGCCTGCCCAAGCGTGATCTCGCGCAAGGGCCGACCTCGGCTGCGCCTCGCGATCGCTCTCCGCAAGCTAAGGAACCAGGAACTCCGCTCCATGGCCGATGCCGCCCCGCTCTCCCCGCTCGCGCCGAAGAAATATCCCGTTCTGCCCGCGATCGAGGGGGTGCGTTTCGCCGCGATCGCGGCGGGCGTGCGTTACGCCGGCCGCGCCGACGTGATGCTCGCTTTGTTCGACCGGCCGGCGCGGGTCGCGGGCGTGTTCACCCGCTCCAAGTGCCCCTCGGCGCCGGTCGACTGGTGCCGCGCCAATCTGCCGAAAGGGGAGGCGCGCGCGCTGATCGTCAATTCCGGCAACGCCAACGCCTTCACCGGCGCCGCCGGCTTGGATGCGGCCGCAAGCGTCGCCGAGGCGGCGGCCAAGGCGACGGGCGCGCCGGCGCACGAAATCTACCTGGCTTCGACCGGCGTGATCGGCGAGCCGCTGGAAGCCGGCCGGATCACGAGCGCGCTCGACAAGCTCATCGCCGGCGCCAGGCCCGACGCCCTGATGGACGCCGCCAAGGCGATCATGACCACCGACACGTTCCCCAAGGTCGCGACCGCGCGGGCGAAGATCGGCGACACGGAAGTCGTCATCAACGGCGTCGCCAAGGGCGCCGGCATGATCGCGCCCGACATGGCGACGCTGCTGTCGTTCGTCTTCACCGACGCGCCGATCGCCGCCCCTGCGCTGCAAGGCTTGCTCGCCAAATCGGTCAAACGCTCGTTCAACTGCATCACCGTCGACAGCGACACCTCGACCTCCGACACGCTGCTGATCTTCGCCACCGGCGCCGCCGCCCGGCGCGGCGCACCCGAAATCGCCGACGCCGCCGATCCGCGCCTTGCCGCGTTCCGCCGCGCGCTCGGCAAATTGCTGCTCGATCTCGCCCAGCAGGTCGTCAGCGACGGCGAGGGCGCGCACAAATTCATCGAAGTGCGCGTCGGCGGCGCCGCTTCGCGAAAAGGCGCCAAGCGCATCGCCCTCGCCATCGCCAACTCGCCGCTGGTCAAGACCGCCTGCGCGGGCGAGGACGCCAATTGGGGCCGCGTCGTCATGGCGGTCGGCAAGGCGGGCGAAAAGGCCGAGCGCGACAAGCTCAACATCTTCTTCGGCGACATCCGCGTCGCCCACGCCGGCCAGCGCGACCCCGATTACGACGAAGCGGCGGCCTCCGCCTACATGAAACGCAAGAGGATCGTCATCGGCGTCCACGTCGGCGTCGGGACCGCGACCGCGAAAGTGTGGACCTGCGACCTGACCAAGGACTACGTCGCCATCAACGGCGACTACCGTTCTTGAAGACGCTCCTCGTCGTCGCCGTCGCGCTGGTCGACGCCGACGGCCGCGTGCTGATCGCCCAGCGCCCCGAGGGCAAGGCGATGGCCGGCCTGTGGGAATTTCCCGGCGGCAAGCTCGCTTCAGGCGAGCGGCCCGAGGCCGCGCTGATCCGCGAATTGCGCGAGGAGCTCGGGATCGAGGTCAAGGCGGCCTGCCTCGCGCCGCTGACCTTCGCCAGCCACAGCTACGACGACTTCCACCTGCTGATGCCGCTCTACGTCTGCCGGCGCTGGGAGGGTTTCGTCGAGCCGCTGGAGGGCCAGGCGCTGAAGTGGGTCCGCCCGAAGGACCTGCGCGCCTATCCGATGCCGCCCGCCGACGAGCCGCTGATCCCGCATCTGGTGGATTTGCTGGGGTGAGGCGGGAGATCGTTCGCCGAGCGGCGGGGCTCGTCCCCTTGAAAATCAGCCGGCTTTGGATAAAATAGCCAAATTGGAGATTTTTCCCATGCCCTCGACCCGCGTCACCGCCAGCCAGTTCCAGCAATCTTTCGGCGCGCTGAGCGACCAGGCGCGCCGCGAACCGGTGGTCATCACCAAGCACGGACGCGATTCGCTGGTGGTCATGTCGGCGGAGGAATGGGCGCGGCTGAAACGGCGCGATCGCCGCGTCGGCTTGGCGGAGGAACTGCCGGAGGAATGGATCGAGGCCGTGCGTCGCTCTCAAGTTCCCGAAGAGTACGGTCATCTCGAGGCCGATATGAAGTGACCGGCAGTGGCCCTGCCGAAACCCGTCCCCGGCCTCGTCATCCGATACAGCTATCTCTGGCACAGCGAATATCGCCAAGGCCGCGACGAGGGTCAGAAAGACCGCCCCTGCGCGATCATCGCGGCGATCCGCGTGGACCAGGATGGCGATGCGCGGGTCCTGGTTCTCCCGGTCACGCACAGCCCGCCGGACCATCCGGACCTCGCGGTCGAAATCCCCGCGAAAGTCAAACAGCGGCTGAGGCTCGACGGCGCGCGCTCCTGGGTCGTGCTTTCCGAGTGGAACGAATTCGTCTGGCCCGGCCCCGACCTCAGGCGCCTGCCCAATGCGGACGAGTCGTCCGTCGCCTACGGCATGGCGCCGCCGAGCCTCTACGCGATCATCCGCGATCGCTTTCTCGCCCTTGTTCGCGCCCGCGTCGCCGCGCGTGTGCGGCGGACGTGAGGCCGGGCGACGGCAGGCGGTCCCAACCCCGGCGAGTGGGTGGAGCCGAATAGACGGCCGCCGGCCCGAACGTCCGGCAAGGGCGGATTGTGTTGAAAAACCCTCCGAGCCTGCGGCAGCGATTGACATCGGCGGCGGATTTCGAGGCGGCGGAGTGGGGTCGCTCCGCCTCAGGTGGCGAAGGCGGGCGTCGGGTGGGGGACGAGCTTCGCCAATTTCCGCAGATTTTGGGCGGTGGCGGCTAATAGGAACTCGTCTTTCGCGCCGTTCGGGCCGCGCAGGCGCAGTCGGTCGAGTTTGAGAATGCGTTTGAGGTGAGCAAACAGCATCTCGACTTTCTTTCGCTGGCAGCGCGACACGACATAGGCCTCGGTCTTGGCGATCGCACGAGCCTTGTCACGAGCGGCTTCGTGAACGGAGCGCGCAATCTTGCGCGCGGGCATGTTCGGGGTGCATTTGGGCTTGAGCACGCAGACCTCGCAGTCGCGCTTGCTGGCGCGATAAAGGATCACGCCATCCTTCGTGACCTCGGACCGCAGCGCAGAGAACAAGCGGCGGCGTTTGCGAAGTTCCTTCCCGCTGGGGCAGAGATAGAGTTCGGCCTGCGGATCATAAGCGAAGTCGCTGCGCGAAAAGGTCCCGTCCGTGCGCTCCGACTTGTCGAACACCTTCACATGCGGTTCGATCCCGCGCTCCTCCACCAGCCATCCGAGCATCTCGGCCGAACCGTAGCCGGCGTCGGCGATCA
>Ga0181527_1004156_pt1 | contig 12516 bp, 6 predicted proteins | sample PEATcosm2014_Bin_30_FD_119762 | JGI IMG/M metagenome (GOLD analysis project Ga0181527, IMG submission 119762) | Peatland microbial communities from MTU Mesocosm Facility, Houghton, MI, USA - PEATcosm2014_Bin06_60_metaG | ecosystem: Environmental > Terrestrial > Soil > Wetlands > Peat | place...
ACCGACCCTGCCCAGTGCGCCACATGCAGCCGCATACCTCAGCGCATACCTATGCCTTGAACTGAGCCCTGGGGCGGATTGTGGGATTGATCATAAGTCTTTGTTTAGAATGGTACCGCCACCCCGGCTTGAACGGGGGACCTCTAGATCCACAATCTAGCGCTCTAACCAACTGAGCTATGGCGGCCCGAAGCGGCGTTTTTCACGCCAGTCCGGCGTTTTGCCGGTAAATGGTGGGCGCACAAGGGCTCGAACCTTGGACCCGCTGATTAAGAGTCAGCTGCTCTACCAACTGAGCTATGCGCCCGTCCATCGCCGGAGGCGCGTCGATCGCGCCGCCGTCGTAACGAGGGCGGGGATAACAAATGGCGGGCGCCATGTCCAGCGTCGCGACGAGAGAAATCTTGGGCGACCGCATAAACAGAGCCTGGAGCTTGGCCCAGCCCGGCGGCCTCGCCCCCCGGGTTCGCGGCCTCTGTTCAATCCCGGGGGTTATGCTATAAGCCGGCTGCGCCCGATATTCCACCGGGCGCGGCCTAGCCTCGCGACCTCGCTGGACGACATCCCGGCCCGCGGCCGCTTCGCTTGGAAAACCCCTAAAAAAGAGAAGGATCTCCCGATGTCGATCACCGCCGAGCGCAAGCAAGCGCTCATCAAGGAATATGCGACCAAGCCCGACGATACCGGTTCTCCCGAGGTTCAGGTCGCGATTCTCACCGAACGCATCTCCAATCTGACCGAGCACTTCAAAACGCATGCGAAGGACAATCATTCGCGTCGCGGCCTGTTGAAGCTGGTTTCGCAGCGCCGTCAGCTGCTTGATTACGTCAAGGCGCGCGACGAGCCCCGCTATCGCGGCATCATCGAGCGTCTCGGCATCCGCCGCTGACCTTTTGACTTTAGGGAATCCCGGTCGGGATTCGTTTTATGGTCGCGAGTCTTTTCCCAAGGACTCGCGATCAGCTGTTGGCGGAGAGGGAAGCGCCGCCGGCAGAAGCCAGCTCCCAAACTTGGAAGGGCGGCATGGGCCGTTCGACCAGTCGAGAGCCAGAACCGCGTCAGGGCAGGATCGCCGGACGCCGAGCGTTAAGTCCCAATCGGGGTTTTATTCTTAACCGCGCGGCGTCTCGCCGTCTTGCTCATGACGATCCACTGGCTCGCCTCATGAGAGAAAGACAACGCATGTTCCAAATTCACCGAGAAGAACTCGATTGGGCCGGGCGCAAGCTCACGTTCGAGACCGGCAAGATCGCCAGGCAAGCGGATGGAGCGGTGTTCGCCAGCTGGGGCGAAACCACGGTGCTCGCCACCGTCGTCGCCGCCAAGGCGCCGAAACCCGGTCAGGACTTCTTTCCGCTCACCGTCAATTATCAGGAAAAAGCCTTCGCGGCGGGTCGCATCCCCGGCGGCTATTTCAAGCGCGAAGGGCGCCCCTCGGAGCGCGAGACGCTGGTCTCGCGTCTGATCGACCGCCCGATCCGTCCGCTGTTCGCCGACGGCTATCGCAACGAGACGCAGGTGATCGTCACCGTGCTGTCGCACGACCTCGAAAACGATCCCGACATTCTCGCGCTGGTCGCGGCTTCCGCGGCGCTGACGCTTTCGGGCGTGCCCTTCATGGGCCCGATCGGCGCCGCCCGCGTCGGCCTTATCAATGGCGCGCTGAAGGTCAATCCGACCATCGAGGAGATGAAGAACTCCGTCCTCGATCTCATCGTCGCGGGCACTGGCGACGCCGTGCTGATGGTCGAGTCGGAGGCCAAGGAGCTTTCCGAGGATACGATGCTCGAAGCCGTCATGGCCGGCCATCGCGGTTTTCAGCCGGTGATCGACGCGATCATCCGTCTCGCGGAACGCGCCGCCAAGGATCCGCGCGACTTCGCCGCTCCCGATAAAGCCGCCGTCTTCGCCGCCGTCGATCAGATCGCCGAGAGGGAGTTGCGCGCCGCCTATAAGATCACCGTCAAGCAGCAGCGCTACGCCGCCGTCGACGCGGTGAAGGCGAAGGTGACCGCCGCGCTGTTCCCCGAGGGCGCCGAGCCCAAATTCACCAAGGAGCAGGTCGCCGAGGCGTTCCACGACCTGCAGGCCAAGGTCGTGCGCTGGAATATTCTGGACGACGGCATTCGCATCGACGGCCGCGACGTGAAGACCGTGCGCCCGATTTCCTCGGAGGTCGGCGTGTTGCCGCGCGCGCATGGCTCGGCGCTGTTCACCCGCGGCGAGACGCAGGCGCTGGTGGTGGCGACGCTCGGCACGGGCGAGGACGAGCAATTCGTCGATTCGCTCGAGGGAACCTATAAGGAGCGCTTCCTGCTCCACTACAACTTCCCTCCCTATTCGGTCGGCGAGACCGGCCGCATGGGTTCGCCCGGCCGGCGCGAAATCGGCCATGGCAAGCTCGCCTGGCGCGCCATTCGCCCGATTCTGCCGGCTCCGGCGGAGTTCCCCTACACGCTGCGCGTCGTCTCCGAGATCACCGAGTCCAACGGCTCGTCCTCCATGGCGACGGTTTGCGGCTCTTCGCTCGCCTTGATGGACGCCGGCGTGCCGCTCAAGCGCCCGACGGCGGGCATCGCCATGGGCCTGATCCTCGAAGGCGAGCGCTTCGCCGTGCTGTCGGATATTCTTGGCGACGAGGATCATCTCGGCGACATGGACTTCAAGGTGGCCGGCACGGAAGAGGGCGTGACCTCGCTGCAAATGGACATCAAGATCGCCGGCATCACCGAGCAGATCATGAAGGTCGCGCTGGCGCAGGCGCGCGACGGCCGCCTGCACATTCTCGGCGAGATGGCCAAGGCCATCGCCACGTCGCGCGCGGAACTCGGCGAATTCGCTCCGCGCATCGAAACGCTGAAAATCCCCACCGACAAGATTCGCGAAGTGATCGGCACGGGCGGCAAAGTGATCCGCGAAATCGTGGAAAAGACCGGCGCCAAGGTGAATATCGAGGATGACGGCACGGTGAAGGTCGCTTCCTCCGACGCCAATTCGATCAAGGCGGCGATCGCCTGGATCAAGTCAATCGCCTCCGATCCGGAAGTCGGCCAAATTTACGAAGGCACGGTGGTGAAGACCGCCGATTTCGGCGCCTTCGTGAATTTCTTTGGCGCCAAGGACGGTCTCGTTCACATCTCGCAACTCTCCAGCGCGCGCGTGAACAAGACCACCGATGTCGTCAAGGAAGGCGACAAGGTGAAAGTGAAGCTGCTTGGCTTCGACGATCGCGGCAAGGTGCGCCTCTCCATGCGCGTGGTCGATCAGGTCACCGGCGAAGATCTTGAAGCCAAGGCGAAAGCCGCGGGCGTTCCCGCGTCCGAGTGACGCGCGGTCCCTCCTCCTCTTCCGCGAGGGAGGGGAGGAGGGGTTTAATTCGATCTATGTTCGTATAGATTATGGGGATTCCGACCGACGGAGCCCTCGCCCATGGTTTTTCGTTCGACGACTCTCGCCGCTCTCATGTTCTGCGCCGCCGGCGCGTTTCCCGCGCGCGCCGAGACTCCGGGCTATGAGCGAGTTGTCTCCACGGTCACGTTGAGCTTCGAGGACGACGGCTCCACGGATCGCGCCGTGCTGGTCGATAATTTTGACGCCGGTGCCGATCTCTATATTTTTCGCGCGATCGAGGACGCCAAGCCCGACTCGCCGATGAAGCCGACGCTTGTGAAAAAGGCGGCCGCTTGGAGCGGTGGGATGTGGGGCTCGCGACCCTCGCTCGACACCAACGCCAAGAACTCCTTGGTCGTGAAGTCGCAAAACGAGGCGATAGGCCGCTCCCGCTGGAGCGAGACCCTCACCATCGTCTATCGGAGCCACGAATTTCTCGTCGCGGGCCTCGCTTATGAATCGCACGATAATTTCGACCCCAAGGCCGGCGGCTCCTGCGATCTGAATTTCCTGAGCGGCAAGGGCGTTCGCAACGGCAAGCCGGTCGAGATCAAATCCGGCGCCGTCAGACTGATCGATTGGTCGGACGAAAAACTGCCGAAGGAGTGCAAGTTTTAGAGGGCGTCGACCTCCTTTAACGCCTGTTCCAGCGCCTCTTCGCCGGGCTCCACGACGCTCGCGTCCTGCGTGAAAATGAGCACGCAGCGCACCTTCTTGCCCGGATAAAGCGGCGTGGCGGCGGCGCGATAGAGCGCGAGTTGGCGCAGTTGCGCGAGGCTGGGCGAAAGGCGAGGAGCGCCAGTCTTGAAATCGGCGATGAAAACCTCGCTTTCGGTTTCGGCGATGCGATCGATCCGGCCCACGATGTCGCGCGGTCCGCGCGGCGTGTCGATGCGCGCGACGATATCCACCTCCGCCGCCGAACCCGCGCCGAACAAGGGCTCCAGCGACGGATGATCGAGGACGTCCAGCACGGCGCGGATCAGCGCTTCGCTCCGCGCCGGCTCCAGCCGAGGCGCGTGAAGCTCCAAAAAGCGCCGCGCGACCGTTGGTCTTCGTTCCGCCGCGCAGCGCGGCAGATGTTGCAGCAGCGCATGGGTGAGCCGGCCGATCAGAAGCCGGTCGCCCTCCCGCCTCGCGGGCGCTGCGGCGATAAAGTCCGGCATGGCGTCGGCGCCGGCCAGCGCGCTCGATGGCCGCAGCGGCGGCGCGGGCGCGGCTTCGGGCTCGGCGGGCGCGCGCGCCCATGCGGGAATCTCGACGCGCTCCCTCGGCTCGGCGGCGAGCGTGAGCGTTATTCTCGCCGGCGCCTCGCGGCTGCGCAGGATTTGTTTTTCCGCGCCGTCCGGGTCGGGCAGCGCGTCGAAACCTTCTTCGAGCGCCTCGCGGATCATGTTGTGCCAGCAACCGTCCGCAGGCCCCCTTTCGCCGACAAAGCCCGCGATGTAGAGACGCTCCTCGGCCCGCGTCAGCGCGACGTAAAGCAGGCGCCGATGTTCGTTTCGCGCGGCTTGGCGCAATTTTTCGCGCGCGCGCGCGACGGGCGCCGGATCGGCGTCCATTTTCGGCGACCAGACGAGGCTGGCGTCGTCCGCGTCCTCGGTCTCCGTCAGCGCGAAAATCCTGGGGTCGTGACGGCCCGTCGGCGCGCCGCAAGTGTCGGGCAAAAACACGATCTTCGCTTCGAGACCCTTCGCGGCGTGGACGGTCATCACGCGCACCGCGTCGCCGGCGGCTTCCATATCGCGCTTGATCGACACGTCGAGTTTCTCGACGCCGGCGAGAAAGCTCGTCAGCGAGCCCGGTTCGTCGCGCTCGAAATCGAGAGCGAGGCGCAAAAATTCGTCGATGGCGTCGTTCGCCTCCGGCCCCAGCCGCGCGACGAGCTTTTCGCGTCCCAGCCCGGCGCCGAGTATGCGGCTGTAAAAATCGAAGGGCGTGGATCGCCGCGCGTCGCGACTCCAGTCTTTCAGCCGCCGAGCCGCCTCCCGGTGGGCGGGCGCCTTCGATTGCTCCAGCGCATGGATCAGCGCGCCCTCGCGTTTTGGCGCGAGCGCGATGAGATCGTCGTCGTCGAGGCCAACGAACGGCGACTTCAGCACGATGGCCAGCGTTAGATCGTCTTCGGGCAGCAGCGCCGCGCGGCCGAGCGCGCAAAGGTCCATCACGGCGATGTGATTCGTGAGGTCGAGTCGATCGGCGCCGGCGACCGGAATATGTTGCTCCTTGAGCGCGCGAATCATCGCTTCGAAAAAAGCGTCGCGTTTGCGCACCAGGATCAGAATGTCCCCGGGCGCGATCGCGCGGGGCCCGTTTTCGCCTTCGACCCATTCGCCATTGCTTAAATCGAGCAGCGACGCGATCTTGCGGGCGACCTTGCCGGCGAGGCCCGCGGCGGGATCGTCCGCGCCGACATAATCGAGCGGGAGTTTCCAATCTTTAGATTCTTCGTGCTTGTTCGGGCCGATGGGCCGCCAAATCTCGACGAGGCCGGCGGTCTCGCTCTTCCATGGGAAATGTTCCGGCGCGGGCTCTTTCGGATCGAAGGATAGGCCCTGCCTGTTATCTCCGAACCTGAAGATCGCGTCGACGCTAGAGAGAATCGTCGGCGCGGAGCGGAATGAAAGAGTGAGGAGCACATGTTCGAAAGTAAGCTTCGCCGCGCTGAAGCGGCTTGCGAAACCGCGCCGCATCGCGTCGAATTTTTCCGGCGCGGCGCCCTGGAAGGAGAATATCGACTGCTTCTCGTCGCCGACCGCGAAGAAGCTGCGTGGGCGCGTCGCTTGCGTGAATTCATTGGCGATGACTTGAAGAATCTCCCATTGCGGCGCGCTTGTGTCCTGCGCCTCGTCCAGCAAAATGTGATCGATCTGCTGGTCGAGTTTGTAAAGCACCCAGGAAGGACTGGAGCGCCGCAGCAATTCGCGCGTGCGCTCGATCAGATCGTCGAAATCGAACAAGCCGCGATGGTTCTTCATGCGCTCGTAACAGGAGACAATCGCTTCGCCGATCCGCGCCAGAGCCAGCGAGCGCGCGAAAGTCGCCGCCGTCTTGCGTTTGTCGATCAGCGCGGCGAGACGCTCGCGCTCTTCCTCGAGCAGTTGAAGGAAATTTGGATCGTCTTCGTAAAGTCCTTTCGTAATTAATTTGGTCTTGCCCACTCCGCGCGGCTTGCCCTCTTGTGTGAAAAAGACAAGCAGATATTCATCGATGCAGGCGGGATCTGGCGCAAGGTTCGCGGCTTGCGTAAGCCGAGTAGCAAGCTTTACGTCATTCGGACTGCCTTTTCTTAGTCTTTCGGCGAGAGCCGGCCAGTCTTTCGACGCTATGCCCCCGTCGATCATCCGCGCTTCGATGTCGGCCAGCGTCTCGCCCTCGGCGAGTTCCAGCCGACGCCGCAGATCGCGCTCGTAATCCTCGCCTCGCGCGGCGCCGCGCAAGGCGCCGCGATGATGCAGAAGCTCTCCGATCAACCCATCGAATGTCGCTTCGCTCGCGTCTCGCGCGACGGTCGCCAAGGCTTCGCGCAAGGCGCCATCTTCGTGAAGAGCGCGATCCAGCGTCTCCTTTCGCGCGTCGGCCAACAGCGCGCCGCGCTCGATGTCGTCGATGATCCGAAAGCCGGCGGGAACATTGGCCTCGAAGGGAAAGAGATGCAAAATCCTTTCGCAGAAGGCGTGGATCGTCTGGACCTTCAATCCGCCGGGCGTCTCCACCGTGCGCGCGAAAAGTCTGCGCGCGAAATCGCGTTCGCCGGGGTCGAGCCGCCGTCCGGAGGCTTTTTCGACGGCGTCGTCGAGCGCGTCATCGTCGAGCAGCGTCCATTTGGCGAGGATGTCGAAGATGCGCGCCGCCATATTGGCCGCGGCGGCCTTGGTGTAGGTGAGGCACAGAATGCGCGACGGCGGCACGCGCGCCAGCAGCAGACGAACGACGCGCCGCGACAACACATGCGTCTTGCCGGAACCCGCGTGAGCTGACACCCAGGCGGAGACTTTCGGATCGGAGGCGCGCCACTGATCCAGCTTCGTGTCCCGAGGAATCGAACGCGCGCCGCTCATTCGCCCGCTCCTTCGCCGCTTTCGCCGCCGCCGGCGCGCGACCATTCCTTCACGCGGGCGAGATGATCGTAATCGCCATGGCGCGAAGCGAACGCGACGTAGGGGCGCGAGGGATAGGAACGCTTGGGATCGCGAAACTGACCGAGCAGCGTGAGCAATTGCGATTTATGTTCGGCGACGAGATCGCCAAAACTCATATCCTTTGGCTTGATCCAGAGCGGCTCGCCCGCGCTCGCGCCGCCAATCGGCACGTAAGCGGCGCCCTGCGTCTCGCGGCGTCCGATCTGTTTGAAAGCGCCGGCCTCGATCATCGCCGCCTCCAGCGTCAATTGCGGGGCGAAGCCGGCCAGCACTTGCTTGTTGCTGGGCGGCGCGCCTGTCTTATAGTCGAAGACCGTCGCCGTTCCGTCGCCGTTCACCTCGATGCGGTCGGCGACGCCGGTCAGGCGAAACATGCTTCCGTCGTCGAGTTCGAAGCGCCAGTCGCCGCTTTCTTCGACGTGAATTTCAACGCCCAACTCGCGGCGAGCCATCTCGAACGCCAGCGCGTCATCGAGACCGGCTTCGACGCGTGGCCATTTGAACGCTTCGAAGTCGGGATCGGAAAGGGATATCTCAAGTTTGTCTCGCGCCAACGCCAGCAGGGTTTCGCGCGCGTCGCCCTGAAGAGGACCACGCGGATGCGATTGAGCGAACTCGGCCAAGGCCTCGTGAATCGCCGTGCCCATTTCGCGCGCGCCGCGTTCATCGCCGAGCGGCGCCAGTGGAACGAGTTCCAGGATGCGCTCCGCATAGATCGCATAGGGATCGCGCCGCAATGTTTCGACGCGCGTCACGCTTAACCGCGTGGGCCTCAGATTGACGGGCGGGCGGGGTTCCGGACGCTCGCAACCTTTGATCGAGGTCGGTTGGTCGAGAGCGATGGCGACGGCGAGCATCGCCTCGCCGCGCGTCTTGCAGCCCGCGAAGGCTTCGCCCGCCAGCGCGTCGAGACGCGTGACGAAACGCGAGGCGACGGTCGGAGAGCCGCCGCGCTTCGTCGCCCGGCTGATCACGACCTCGCGCGCGCCAAACGCCATCGCGAAGTCATGCGCGCTTTGACCGATGCGTCGCTCCGGCGGCGACAGGTTAAGCGCGGCGCGCATCGAACGATTGAGAAAGGCGCCGGCGTCGGTTTGCGGCGGCCAAACGCCTTCGTCGAGACCCGCGAGCAACACAAGATCGGCGTCGAGGAGGCGCGCTTCGAGCGGTCCCAGGATCTTCAAACGCGGATGGGCGCGGCGCGGTCCGCGAACCTTGGTTTCGAACAGCAAGGCGTCGAGAAAGATCGCGAAGCTCGAGGCGTCGAAGTCGATCGGCGCCCTGGCGTTCTCCAACTGGTCCAGCAAGGCGAGAAATTCTTCCATGCCAGCGCTCGCCGCCGACGCCTCGCATTCCCCGCGCGACGCGGTGACGGCTTCGAGGCTTGCGCGCAATGTTTCGACGCGGGCGCCAAGAGGCGTTTCGCGCGTCGTCGTCGTCATCGGCCGCAAGGCGGCGTCAAGGCGCCCGAGCAAATCCTGGATCGCGCGCCAGTCGTCGTCGCCGAGTCGCTTCGCCGCCGGAAAGGCGTGAACATCGGCGGCCAGCGCGCGCGCGCCGTCGGCGCGCGCCGCCCAACTCGCGCTCCCATCGGCCACGACTCGAAGCACGGCGATTTCGACCAGCGGCGCGAACTTCGCGACTCGCTCGCGCGATAGTCCGAACGTCGCGAGGGGATGCGCGAGCAGGGCGGCGACATCCACCGCGGAGGCGCCGCGCGGAGCTATCGCCGCGAGCAGTCTCGCGAGCGCGCCGATGGACGTAACGCCAAGCGGTTCGCCGCCGGAGTCGTCGATCTCTATATCGAAGCGCGCGAGTTCGGCGGAGACGCGGCGCGCGATCGTTCGATCCGGCGTGATCAACGCCGCCGTGCGGTTTGGCGTCTCCAACGCTCGCCGCATGAACAGCGCCAAGGTCAAAGCCTCCAAGCGCTCGTCGGGCGCCTCGATCAGGCTGACGCCTTCCAGCGCGTCGGAGAAGGTCGCCCCTCGTCTCGCGCGATAATCGCGCCACTGTTCCGTGCTATCGGCGGGACGCAAAGCCTGCGCCGCCAATTCGCGCCGGGCCGCGAGCGGCGGCGTCGGGACGCCAATCTCCCGCGCGTCTGCGCGGTCGATGTTCATGATCCGCGAAAGGCGCTTTAGACTGGATTGCGGATGCGTGTAGGAGGGCTCTCCGTGTTCGCCGGAGGCCTCGCCGATATGACGCCAGGCGATATCGTCGAGATCGCGATCGAGACCGGGCAGGACGACCGCGCCTTGCGTCATTCGCGAGATCGCGTCGAGGAGTCGGGCGGTCGTCGGGTTGGAGCCGGTCGATCCGAGCGCGATCACGGGATCGCCTTCGCCCGCGCTTTTCAAATGTTCGATCTGCGCCGCGAGCAGCGCCTTTTGACGTTGAGCCCTGTCCATCATGCCGCGTTGTTCGAGAATGTGCGGCCATTGCCGCAAGGCGATGCTCAGAAACCGCGTCGTGATGGCCCAATATTGGTCGAAGGATTCGCCCGCCAGGCCGTCGATCGCGGATGGATCCACATTCTCGATGATGAATTCGTCGATCAGCGCGCCAAGCTCCTTGGCCAGCGCGCAGGCGTTGGCGGGCGATGGCGAAACCAATATCGTCTCGCTCTTGTCCACCACTGGAGCGCCATCGGGATCGTACGAAACGATCGCGTGTCCCAAGCTGCGCGCCCATTTCAAAATCAACTGTGCAAGTATCAAACGACGTTCTATCTCGTCGATCGCGGGCAAAAATCTTTCGTCGAATTCTTCCGCGTAACCGGAGAAGAGGGCGATGTCTTCCTGCTCCTCCAGCGAGCCAAGCGGCAGTATGCGCGGCAACAGCGCCGCGGGCGCCTCGATCGCGCGCGCGAATTCCGCCGCGAGGGCGCGCGCCGCGCGTTGCGTCGGGACGTAGATCGTAACGCGAGCGAGATCGATCGGCGCGCTCGCGCGCGACACGCTCGAAACGATTTCGCCGGCGAGAAGCGCTTCGACGAAGGTCGAGAGAAATGGAACGCCCGACGGGATGGTGAAGACGTTGCGGCTCACGAAAGATCCTCGTTGCGGCGCGAAGGGAAATTACGTCGTCAGGCCGCCAATGCTTCCTCGGCCCGCGCGATCGCCTCGACGGTCCCGACATGCAGCCAGAGCGACCGCGCGGCGAGGCCGAACAGCCGTCCTCGCTCCGCGGCCTTGAAGAAGAATGGGGCGAGCTTAAAAATATCCTCCGCGACGCCCTCGAAAAGCTCCGGCTTCACGATGCCGACGCCTGAATAAACATAGCGTCTCGCGCCGGGCGGCTGCGTGAGGCGCCCATCCGGTTGAAGCTCGAAATCGCCATCCCAATCGACGCCCACGCTGCCCTTGGTCTCGGCCAGGAGCAGCGCCGCGTCCATCCTATCGCCGTCCCAGGCTCGCGCGAGCGCCCGAAAATTGGCCGCGCCGCCGTCCTTCCAGAAAGCATCGGTGTTGCATATGAAGAATGGCCTTCCCTCGAAACGCGGCAGAACCTTTTTAATTCCGCCGCCCTGATCGAGCAGCGACGCGCGCTCGTCCGACAGGATTATGCGCGGAGAGGCGCGGGTCGACAGATGCCTTTCGATCTGATCCGCGAGATGATGCACATTGACGATCGCGGTCGTGACGCCGGCCTTGGCGAAATCGTCGAGCGCATAGTCGATCAACGCCTTGCCAGCGACGGAAACGAGCGGCTTTGGAATAGTGTCCGTCAACGGCCGCATTCTCGTGCCGAGGCCGGCGGCGAAGACCATGGCCGTGGTGGGAAAACCGGCCTCGCTAAGAGGCTGAAGTGAAGATCGCGGGGAGGTTGGTCTCATACCATGCCTTGAGCTCGGCGAGCGCTGGATGGCGCAAGCTCTTTTTCAAATAATATTCGACTCGCGGCAGGTGACCAAGGTAGTGCGGCTTGCCGTCGCGCAGATCGAGCCGCGCGAAAATGCCCATGATCTTGGTCGCCCGCTGCGCGCCGAGCACGGCGTAAGCCCGAAGGAAACCAGCCATGTCGAAGCTCGGGTCGATGTCGCGCCGCCTCCGCGCGTAATGCGCGATCAGCTTCATTTCCAGTTCGTCGGCGACCGTGACGCGCGCATCCTGCGTCAGCGACACCACGTCGTAGGCCGGATGCCCAAGCACGCAGTCCTGGAAGTCGATCATGCCGACGCGGCGGACGCCCTCTCGCTCGGGCAACCATATTAGATTGGGCGAATGATAGTCGCGCAGGGTCCAGGTCGGCGTGGCGGTTGCGACCTCGATCAGCGCCTGTCGCCAAAGATTGATGAAGATCGCGCGCGCGCCCGAGGCGACGATGGATCTTGCGATATGGCTGACGTACCAATCGATCAGCAACTCGACTTCGATCAGCAAGGCGTCGAGATCGTATGGCGGGATGCGGTAAACGCCGTCATCGATGATGTCGATTGTATCAGGAAGTTTGCGCGCATGGAGTTCGGCGAGCGCGCCAATGGCTTCGAGATAGCGGTCCGGAATCGGGCCGTTCTCGTCCACGATGCCTTCGCGACCAAAATCCTCGATGATCAACAGTCCCGCGTCGAGATCGCGCGCAAGGATTTTCGGCGCGGAAAATCCTTCAGCGGAAAGCCCCTCGGCGATGGCGACGAAAGCCTTGACGTTTTCGGCAAGGCGCGCGATGACGCTGTATGATTTTCCGTAACGGATCGGCGGACCATCCGGCCTCGGCGGCGAAATCATCAGTATCGCCTTTTCTCCGGTTGGCTTGGTTAGCGTCTCATAGGCGCGGCTCGACGCGTCGCCCTGCAAAATCTCGCGCCGCGCGTCCGACCAGTTCGCCTTGCGCAAAAACTCGTGCAAGGACTTGAATGACGCCAGGCGCGAAGCAAAGGCGCCGTAACCGGAAATCGTGATCATGCGCGCGTCGCGCCGCTCGGGCTCCGCGAAGCTTAGACGAATGTCGAGACGGTCTCCGCTGAACAATTCGCGCGCGC
>Ga0181527_1004158_pt1 | contig 12515 bp, 12 predicted proteins | sample PEATcosm2014_Bin_30_FD_119762 | JGI IMG/M metagenome (GOLD analysis project Ga0181527, IMG submission 119762) | Peatland microbial communities from MTU Mesocosm Facility, Houghton, MI, USA - PEATcosm2014_Bin06_60_metaG | ecosystem: Environmental > Terrestrial > Soil > Wetlands > Peat | place...
AATTTTATTTTAGGCAAAAGTAGAACAGATCAATAGACCCAGTTCCCCAACATCTTTGTCAGTCACCACGGAATTTCCTTCCTGCACGCAGCGACGCTATCCTCACGCGGGACCGTTTTCCCCTCAGCCATGCTGTTCGCGGCCCGGTCGTAGAACCAACGCGCTCTTTCTTCGTTCTTCATGCAGGAACTCGTTGCGGAAGCGGCGAGCAGGATCCTCCACCTGTCGAACCTCAATTTCGTCTTGTCTCCCAGCGCAAGCGCTTCGTCAAGAAGCCTGGCCGCCTCGTCGTACTCGCCGAAATAGTAATACACCTTGGCGCGGAAGAAGCACGCTTCCGCTGCCCCGTGCCAGGACTTTTCCTTCTTGTAGAGATCGTATGACTCGTCCAGATAGGCAAGGGCTTCCTTTGTATGGTCGCGCGCCCACGCCAAGCGGCCGTGCACCATAAGCCAGAATGTTTTGTCGGCCGTCTTCTGCGGCGTGATGACGCCGAGCTTGTACCACGCAAAGGCGCTGTCTGCCTCGCCCGCCGCAGAATACGAAAGTGCGGCGAACCCGGCGGCCTGGCGCGACTCGGCCTCCTTGCCGGACAGGGAGAATTCGCGACGGGCGGTGGCGAAACAGGCGGCCGCGCTGTCGTATTGGTCAAGTTCCAGCATGCACCGCCCGATGTTGAACCGGTACAGCGCGGCCTGCTCCGGAATGTCGTGGGTCCGGGCCTGGCCGAGGCCTTTCTTGTAAAAAGCAAGCGCGCTTGTCAGTTTCCCTTCTGCAAAGAATCCGGCTGCGCGCGTGCCGTACACATAGCCGTCGTACCAGTAGGGCGGCTTTCCTTTGAGCGGGTCTGCGCAGGAGCACACGAGCAGCATTACCGCTGCGCAGGCGACAATGGCTATGCGTTGTTTCATGGTTCGCCCGGCTACTTCTTTGAAGGATTGTCGTTGAGCAGCGGATCTGCCTGGCTGTTGATCCCGCTTTTGATGATCACGTTATTCTGCAGCGCCTTGAGCAGGAGCTCCACATCGGCAATGTCGGTCTGGACCCTGCTCATCACGCCGGGCAGATCTCGCGATGCCGTCCGGATACTGTTGACAAGGAGATTGACATCCGTGACAAGCGTTCCCACTTTGGAGGCGATGCCGGCCACCGAGTCGGCAATGCCTTTCCCTTTGTCCCCGATCGCCGAGACCTTCACCAGAATGGTGTCCACGCGGGCCAGCGTGGCGTACGCGCGTACGACGAGCCCGTTTGCGTTTCTTCCGATGACATTGGCAAGCGTGGCAAGCGTGTCTTCCTTGATGAGGCGGCCCACCGTACCCTTGCCGTCAAGAATTTCCTGCAGGATTTTCTGCAGGATTTCGACGGTCTTGGTCACCTGGTCCAGCGTTTTTGCAAGCGGCGCCTGCACCTCCGATTGCAGCGTGTCGCCGCTGGCGGCCGGGGACGAGCCCGGATTTCCGGGCGTGAGATCGATTTCCCAGTCGCCGATGGCGACGTTCTTCTGCTGCAGCCGTGCCTTGCTGTCGCGCCGGACAAACGTCATGTACCGGCTTTTTATTTTCATCGCCACTTCGACGTAGCCGCCGTTCCTGAGCGACACATCCTGGATGTACCCGACCTTCATTCCGAGAATGGTGACGGCGCCGTTGCGGGCCAGCCCTCCCGCGGTGTCGTACTTGACATACAGGTAATCCCATTTCACCAGCAGATCGGCGCGGAAAATGGAAACCACGAGAACCACGGGCAGCACGATGAGCGGAACGAGGATAAATAAACCCACCGCGAGATTCCGGTGCCTCCGGTAAAACGGCTCAGACGCCGTGCGCTGCATATCCATCGATGTGTTCATAGTGCGTTCCGAAGCGCCGAAAACATATCGTGACCGCTGTGGCCGCGTGCAGGGTCCCGATAATCGTACAAGGCGCCGTTGTCAAGAACCATCACCGGGCATTGCATCATCTTGAGGATCTCCGGATTGTTGCAAATCATGACGACAGCCGTTCCCCGCGACGCGTTCAGTTCCACAAGGACAGTGGCGATGGTCCCGGCGGTCACCGGGTCGACGCCGGCGGTGGGTTCGTCGAGGAACACGATGCGCGGTCCCATAATCACCGCGCGGGCAATCGCGGCGCACCGTGACTGCGCGGCCGACAATTCGTTGGGAAATTTCCTGTCTACGTCAAACAGGCCCAGCTTCTCCATGCAGCCCTTGACCGCCGCGCGCTCGTCGCGCTCGCCCAGATGCCGGTGGTACCTGAGCGGAAGCGCGATGTTGTCGTATATCGTAAAGTTGTGAATGAGCGCGTGCTTCTGGAACACGTAACCGATGTTCCTCCTCGCCTTCATGAGGCCCTCATGCGTCAGTCGGGCGATGTCGACTCCGTCCCAGGTTACGCTACCGCTTGCCGGCGTGCGCAGGCCCGCGCAGAGTTCGAGCAGCGTGCTTTTCCCGCACCCGCTCCGTCCGGCAATGGCCACCGCCCCGCCCGCGGCAACACTCAAGGAAATCCCCTTGAGCAGAGGCGCCTCTGCAAACGAGAATGTTATGTCGTTGGCCGTAAAAGCTTCAGTCATATATCATACACTCGAATCAATAAACATTTCCACAGGTTTTGCATCGGCGCCGCCGCACGGCTACCCGACAAAGGAATACAGGAACACGATCACGGTCACTAGAATGTTGATCAAGAGCGTCGTTATCATGCATCCCACCACGCTCTTGAGCGCCGCCTGCGGCACTTCCCGCATGTTGGTGACGGCCAGCCCGTAGTAACAGCTTACCAGCGCGATGATAGACCCGAACAGGACGTTTTTGATCATGGAAATCAGGATGTCCTGCCACACCAGCGCGTCGAGGACCGTGCTCATGAAAATACCAAACGGGATGCTCACCTTGACCTGTGCGATAAAATAACCCCCAATGATCGCGATGACGTCGAAGTACACCGACAGGCACACCAGGGAGACCACCATGGCCACGAACGCGGGCATGACGATGAAATGAACCGGATCGATGCCCATCACCTCGAGGGCCGACAGTTCCTTTGACACGCGCATATTGCCGATATAGGTTGCCAGTGCGGAGCCCGACCTGCCCACTACCACCAACGAAGTAAAGAACGGCCCCAGTTCCCGGATCACCACGAGAATGAGGATGTTGCCGAAATATTCACCCACGCCGAATTTCGGCATGTTGGTCATGGCCTGGATGATGATGGTGATTCCGCAGAGAAGGCCGATGATGCCGACAAGCCAGAACGCCTCCACGCCGGTAAACAGGATCTGGTTGACGATCTGCTTGAACGACGATGCGATCCCCTTTCTCCCGCCTGCAAACAACACGGCGCCGATGTCAAGGAGAAGCCCCAGGACGGCGAACACCATCCTGCACATCGATGCAGCCCAGGCGCCCAGCCTGTCGACAAACAGAGCCAATCGGCCCATGCGCTCAAATCCTGTTTGTTAAAGTGTCGAGGCCCACTCGACGTACCGTTTCCAGAACCGCTCCCGCGCCGCATCGATCGACGTCGAGTAGAGCACCGGCAGGCGCCGCATGCCGAACGCCGCGGCGTACTGCCGCGCGTGCGCCGCCTGCTGCTGCGCAGGGAGCTTGTCGGCCTTGGTGAGCACCGTCAGGACCGGCAGCGACAGGGAGACGAGCCAGGAATATGCCTCTTTGTCAATAACAAGCCCGGGGTGTCGAATGTCGCACAGCCAGATCACGCCGCGCAGGTTCTTCCTGCTTTCACAATAGTCGGCGATGAGCCGCGACCATCTGATCTGCTCGCTCCTGGCGCGCTCGGCATGGCCGTAACCGGGCAGGTCGGCCCACACGCTGCCGTCGCTTACCCGGTAGAAATTGGCGAGCGTGGTCTTGCCCGGCGTTTTTGACACGCGCGCCAGCGTTTTGTTTCCGAACAGGTGATTGATAAACGAAGATTTTCCCACATTCGACCTGCCCAAGACGCAGAATTCCCGGCCCGCGCTTTTCGGGACATCGTCATAGTGCGCGGCCGAAGACAAAAACACGGCCGTGGGCCGTTGCTTCTTTTCTTTGTCGGGCATGCTCAATTGTACAACTATCCCGGTTGTTTATCAAGAAATGGGGCCCTGCCCACCGTCAGCGCAACGGACCCGCGCCGTGGTAGAATATATATTTTGTTCGCATTTGCATCCGGCGCGTAGAAAGGGATCTGCACATGAATATTGTGGAGGCAATCAAGCAGGTGACCTTCGGAAAGAGTTTGACTGTTGCCGAGTCGAGCAACGTGTTCAACGACATCATGAGCGGCGGCGCAACCGACGCACAGATCGCCGCGTTCATTGTCGCGCTTCACATGAAGGGCGAAACGCCCGAGGAAATCACGGGAGCAGCCAGGGTGATGCGGGACAAGGCCACCCACGTCATCCCGCGCGATGCGCGCCATATTGTTGACACATGCGGAACCGGCGGCGACGGCGCGCGCACCTTCAATATCTCCACGGCCGCGGCTTTTGTGGCGGCCGGGGCCGGCGCCACCGTGGCCAAGCACGGCAACCGGTCTGTGTCGAGCGCATGCGGCTCCGCCGACGTGCTCGAAGCGCTCGGGGTGAATATTTCTGCGGACCCGGATACCATGAAACGGTGCCTTGACGAAGTGGGTATTTGCTTCCTGTTTGCGTCGTCGCTGCACAAGGCGATGAAATACGCCATAGGTCCCAGAAAGGAAATCGGCATCCGAACCATATTCAATATTCTGGGTCCGCTCACCAACCCTTCGATGGCGCAGTGCCAGCTCCTCGGCGCATTCTCGCCCGAGCTCACCGCCACCATGGCGACGGTGCTTCTCAACCTTGGGAGCACACACGCGTTCGTTGTGCACGGCGCCGACCATCTTGACGAAATCACCACCAGTGCGGAAACTCATGTCGCAGAAGTCTTTGCCGGCGCGGTAAAATCGTATGACATACAACCGGAGGATTTCGGCTTTTCCCGCAGCCGCATCGAAAGCATAGCCGGCGGAACAGCGCCGGAAAATGCCGCTATTGTCAGGAGCGTGCTTGGAGGAAAAAAGGGGCCGTGCCGCGACATTGTGCTACTCAACGCAGGGTTCGCCATCGCGGCGAGCGGGATCGCGAACGATCCTGCCGAAGGAATCGCCATGGCGCGAAAGTCGATTGACGAGGGCAAGGCAATGGAGAAGCTGGAGGGGTTGGTAGAGATGACACGCGGGAAGAAGGGGTGAATCGGGTTATCACCATGAGAGGGTGCCGCGCCGACTCCGGCCCGGGACAAGGACCTTGAAATGATTCGCGCAGCAACGGCATTTGTCCGAAAGACCAGTAGGACCCTTATCAACAACCCGACCTGGGGGCTGGTGATTGCAGTGACCATTGCCCTTGTCGCCAACATCTCCACGATCCAGTACATCGCTTCGCTCCAAAACGATTTGGAGGTCATGTTCAACAGCGACCTCATCGGACAGAACTACATTCAATCCGCAAGGATAAAGCTCCTCTCAATCGACAAGGACGTGAATAATTTGTTTCTTCTCACCGACACCGACGAGAAATACGTCGTCACCGAGAGAATCCTCACGTACAAGCGCGAAGTGGAATCGCTCCTTGCAAAGTCGAAGCCGTTCTACCGCACCAGGAAAAGCGCCCAGCTTGTCGCCGAGGCCGGTACGGCGTTTGCGAAATGCGCGGTCACCATAGATTCCCTCATTGCATTGTCGAAATCCGGGGCCGCGCGGGAGGCGCTCGACATCATCACCGGAGAGATGAAGAACGGGTTCGAGAAACTCGACGACAGGTTGAGCTATCTGGACGGGGTCAAGCTGCGGCACGATATGAAGGTCTTCAAGAACATCGATTACCAATTGTCCATTTCGATCATCTTCACGGTTGTCGCACTTATCGCAACCGTCGGCATGCGGATCTTCGTATACCGGCGAAGGAAACGCCGTGATCCTTCCCGCCCTGCCCCGACAGGCACCGTCCTGCGGTAACGCCGCGCTGCAGCGACCTACGTTTGACGGCCGCACCTGCCGTCAAACGCCGGATAATACAGGCGGAGTTCTTCAACGAGTTTGCCGATCGGAAGCTGTCCCGGCGCCACGGATTTGTTCACGTAGCCGTAGGTGAACAGGGAGCCGAACACCGGGGCCGCAACCCGCGAGATGGCGCCCGAAGCGCCCATGGCGATAACGACAAGAGGCTTGTCGAATCCGGCCGCAAACATGAGCAGACGCGCCACGTCGCGATGACTGTGGGCCATGGCGGCGATTTTCACGATGTTTGCGCCCAGCGCCACGGCCTTTTCGGCAATACTTCCCAAATGCGTAATGTCCGGCGTTTTCTCGAAATCGTGCTCCGACACGATCACGGTTTTCCCTGCCGCGTGCGCGATCACCTGACGGTTGATTGACGCGTCTATCTCAATATCGACCGCATCCACAAACGGCATAACCGCCTTAAATATATCCAGGCGCGTTTCCCGGTTTTCGTCCGTTTCCCGGATGGTGCAGATGCAGGGGAAGTCCGTTGTCTTCTTGATCTTGTCGACGTACACGCAGAGCGAAGGGATATCGGAGCTTATCAGATCGAACCTGATTTCCAGAATGTCAACCCCGTTCCTGGCAAGCAGCGCAATGCGGTGCATGTCCATGAATTCGTCGATGACGGCGACCACGCGGGGAATTTCGCCGAGGGCAACCGAGCCGATTGCGAGGGGTTTCATAGCATAAAAATGGTTGATGGATGGTGACGGGTTATTACTATTTTCGTTCCCTATATAGAAGTAAATAAATATTGGTTTGTTGAGCCGGTGCGCCGATTTCAGGATAATATTATAGTTTGCTGAGCGTGTGCGGCGAGGTGCCTCTTGTGGCGAGACCGAAACGCCTGCTGTGCGCACACGAGAAACACCCGGTTAACAAAATCCAAGACCAAATCCAGTGCTCCCGGTCTTCCAGTCGCAGCCGCGCCACCGAGGGGGAAATGCAGAATATCTTTGCGTTCTTGCTTTTTGCGTTAGGCAGGACCGCAGTGGTCCCGCCATGGCGGGATTGCCGGGCGACCCCGCCGAAGGCATAGGGGCGATCCGGCAACGAGGCCATCCGGCCGAGCCCGGAGGGAGGGCCGACCCGAGCAAAGCGAGGGAAACGCCCACTTCTTACTCTTGATTTCTGGGTGCCCCACAGCCGAGGATTGGATTCTCGCAACCACTCCACCTATGGTGGTCACCCGGCACTGCTATCCAAAAGCATTTTATTATTCCTGTTTCCGGCACAGCAATCCAGATGCATTGTATTTGCAATTTGATGTTGCTGCGCGCACGTTTGAAACACCCGATTAACTAGTTCTTAACGGACCAAGCCTCCCCGGTATTTTTTTTCTGCCCCACGAACACCTGTGAATTTATTTTGAATACTAGTAACTGGGCACCCGAGGAACACCCTGCTCATGCCTCTTTCAAAAAAGGTCAGTCTCATGAAACCCTTTGCCGCGCTGGCCGCTGCCATTGTGCTCCTTGCTGGGTGCTCGAAATCGAAAAAGGAAATCGTGGTGGGCGGGCTGTTCCCGCTGTCGGGCAACACCGCAACGTACGGCCAATCGTCGAAGCAGGCCATGGAGCTGGCGATTTCGGAGGCAAACAAGGACGGCGGCATCATGGTGGCCGGCGAAAAACTGCCGGTGCGCGCCGTGTACGAAGACGACGAGGGCCAGCCGGAAAAGGCGGCGAACGCCTGCCAGAAACTGATCAGCCGCGACGGTGTGATCGCGATCATCGGCGCGGTGGCGTCCAAGAACTCGCTCGCCATTGCCCCCATTTGTCAGGAATCCCGCATCCCCATGATTTCCCCGGCCTCCACAAACGAGAAAGTCACCGAAGCCGGCGATTTTATCTTCCGCGCCTGCTTTATCGATCCGTTCCAGGGCATGGTGATGGCAAAGTACGCCGCGCTTTCCCTTAAAGCAAAGAAAGCCGCGATCCTCTTTGACAACGGCAACGACTACAACAAGGGCCTCGCGGAAGTATTTGCAAAGAAATTTATCGGATACGGCGGGGCCATCGTCGCCAGGGAGGCATTCACCGACGAGGCGAACACTGTTGATTTCAAGGCGCAGCTCACCAATATCAAGGCCGCCGCGCCGGACTTTCTCTACTGTCCCAACTACTACACCGCCGACGCCATGATCATGAAGCAGGCGCGGGAGATCGGCTTGCGCGTTCCCACCGGCGGCGGCGACGGGTGGGACTCGCCCGAACTCGTGAAGATCGGCGGCGCGGCGGTTGAAGGCTGCGTGTTCTCCAATCACTTCTCCAAAGACGACACGAGCGCGACGGTGCGCAATTTCGTGAGGAAATACAAGGAAAAATTCGGCGCCGAACCCGACGCGCTCGCCTCCCTTGCCTACGACGCGGCAATCATCCTGCTCTCGGCGCTTGCCAAGACGCAGAGCGTGGACGCGGACGCGCTCAAGGAGGCGATCCGCACCGGCTCCGTTGCCGGCGTTTCTGGAACCATCACGTTTGACGAGAAAAGGAATCCCGTCAAGTCGGCGGTGGTGCTCACTATCAAAGGTGGAAGGCAGACGTTCGTGGAACGCGTGGCGCCATGACCGGAACGCGTGCTTTTTGACAACAGGGAGAGGCCATTCTCACATGTCGGGCTACGTCGTCCAGCAAATCGTCAACGGCCTCCAGCTCGGTTCCATCTATGCCCTCATCGCGCTGGGCTACACCCTAGTCTACGGCGTCATCAAGCTCATCAATTTCGCGCATGCCGACCTGTTCATGGTCGGCGCGTACGTTGCCTTCTTCGTGGTTTCGTTTTCCACCGGCACCTCGGCGTTTCCGCCCCGCCTCTGCGTCCTCATAGCCCTTGCCATCGCCTACCTGATGATGGCCGCGATGTTCGACCGGCTTCCGATCCGTAAAATTCTTCCCGGCGCGGGGGCCGCCTCTGCGATTGCCGTGAATGCCCTCAAACTGCTCGTCATGAGCGCCCTCACCGCGGCACTTGCGCCGATTTTGCTGGCCGGCTCGCGCGTTCTCTTTTCACTACGGCCCGGAATCGTCTTCTTTCCCCTGCTCGTGTGCTATGTTATGGCGGTCTGCGCGGTGCTGGGCGTAACCATGGAGCGGATAGCGTATCGCCCGCTGCGCCGCAGGAAGCGGCTTTCCGCGCTTATCACCGCGCTCGGCGTTTCGTACTTTCTGGAGAACTTCTGTTCGCTGCCGGTCGTGTTCGAGAACAAATACCGTGCCTTTCCCGACTTGGTGTCGAGAGTTGACATTATGCGCATTCCCGGTCTCGATGTCGCGGTCACCAACATGTTTGCCATAAACCTCGCCGTGTGCGGCCTGCTGCTGCTGTGCCTGTGGTTTCTTGTGGAAAAAACGCTTGTGGGAAAGCAGATGCGGGCCGTGGCATTCAACCACGACGCCGCGTCGCTCATGGGGATCGACGTCGACAGGATCATTTCGCTCACGTTCGTGATCGGTCCTGCGCTTGCGGGCGCGTCGGGCATCCTGTACGCAATGAACTACGGCGTGCTCCAGTCGCCGTTCCTCGGGTTTGCCCCGGGCATGAAAGCCTTCATCGCCGCGGTGCTCGGCGGCATCGGCAGTCTTCCCGGCGCCGTGATCGGCGCTTTCATCATGGGAATATCCGAGGTGTTCGCGAATTCGGTTGATTCGAACCTTGGGTTTGCGGCAGCGTTTATTATTCTGATCGTAATACTGCTTGTAAAGCCGACGGGGATATTGGGGAAATCCGAGCAAGAGAAAGTGTAATGGTTTCTTTAGACCTTTTTTTGATAATAGGTTACTTATCGTGGGGGAAGTTTCCCCCTGGCCATTCATGTAGAGACGTAGCGTGCTACGTCTCTACATGAATGGCACACCCCCTCGGCAGGTGCACCCCAAGCAGGTGCAGTGGCAAGCGTCAACACCCGTGCGGGGGCACCTAGCGAGAGCAGCCAAAATGGACGAAATTGATGTTTGTTTTTATTGTGCCACGAAGTGGCTCACCAATGAGGTTGCGTTGCGAAGGGGCGACGCCTCGCGAGCGTTGAGCGAGCGACTTCGGCGCGCCCCTTCGCTGGAAAGGGTGTGGGTGCAGATCGCCTCACGCCGGATTTCGGCGTGAGGAAGCTGCACCCCAGGGGAAACCGGATACGGTTTCCCCTCTAGAGAAAATGATTTACCCTATTGAATAACACATAAGAGTAAAATGCCCGAATCAAAACAAACCCACACTTTCAAACTTGTCCTTATTCTCGGCAGTTTCATACTCCTCCAGACCGTCATCGGCCTCCTTTCCGGCAATCGGCAATTCCAGTATTACTCCCGCATCGTCTTCCTCATCGAGATCAACATCATCCTCACCGCGTCGCTCTCGCTTATCAACGGATATACCGGCCAGTTCTCCCTCGGCCACGCCGGGTTCATGGCGATCGGCGCGTATACCTCGGCCGCGATCACGACCCTGCTGCCGAAATTGCTTTTGGGCAACCCGCTCAGCGCTTCGTCGGTTGAAGGCCATGCCGTGTTTGTTCTCTCTGTGTTTGCGGGAGGCGCAGCGGCCGGTGTTTTCGGCTTCGCCATCGGGTTTCCTTCCTTGCGCCTCCGCGGCGACTACCTCGCCATCGTCACGCTCGCGGCCGGTGAGGTCATCCGCGCCGGACTGCGGTTCTCCGATTTTCTGGGCGGGCCGCGCGGCATTCCCGGGATCCCCGCGTTTGCAGGCGCGTTTTACATAGGCGTATTCTTTCTCCTGTCGCTCTGGATGATGCGGAATTTCGTGTACTCGCATTTCGGCAGGGCCTGCATTGCGGTGCGCGACAACGAGATCGCGGCAAGCTGCATGGGGATCAATACCACGTTCCAAAAAGTCGGGGCATTCGCCCTGGGGGCGTTTTTTGCCGGAATCGCGGGCAGCCTGTTTGCCCATATGAGCCGCTACATCAATCCCGACAACTTCGGCTTCCTCAAGACGCTCGACATTCTTATTTTCCTGTACATAGGCGGACCGCACACCATCGCGGGCAGCATCGTGGGCGCCGGCGTTTTCACCTTGGTGCCGGAAGGCCTCAGGCTTGTGAACATCGAAGGATGGCGCATGGTGATATACCCCCTCATCCTGATCCTCGTGATGCGGTTTCTGCGGGACGGAATCATGGGAGAACGGGAATTCGGTTTCCTGGTGCCGTGGAAGTACAAGGAAATGGTTGCGAGAAGGGCCGGAAGTTCAAAGTTGAAAGGTGACGGTTGACAGAGGCGGGAATCTGATTGTCTTTCGGGAGCCTCTAAAAATTGTCTCAAGGGAAGCGGTATGCCGTTATTCACCATAACCGACCTCACTCACTACTTTGGCGGCCTGTGCGCCGTGTCGGACTTCAACCTGTCGCTCGAACGCGGCGAGATTGTCGGGCTCATCGGGCCTAACGGCGCGGGAAAGACAACGGTGTTCAACCTGATTTCCGGGATTTACAAACCGTCAAAAGGCGGCATCGTGTTCAACAACCAATCCATTGCCGGCCTCGCGCCGCATTCGGTAAACCGCGCCGGAATAGCGCGCACGTTCCAGAACATCCGCCTGTTTCACGACATGTCGATTATCGATAATATCAAGGTGGCGGCGCGGCGCGGGGCCGGTTACGGCCTCGCCTCGTCGCTGTTCCACCCGCCGTCGTTCTGGAAGAAGGACCACGATCTGGATGCCTGGTGCGGCGAGCTGCTTTCCATGTTCGGCCTTGCCGACAGGGCGGATGCGCGCAGCTCGTCACTGGCGTACGGCCAGCAGCGCCGCTTGGAAATCGCGCGCGCCATCGCGACCCGGCCCTCACTCCTTCTGCTCGACGAACCCGCCGCAGGCATGAATCCGAGCGAGGCCGGGGAACTCATCAAGACCATAGTGTGGGCACAGCAGCGGTTCAGCCTGACCATCCTCATCATCGAGCACAACATGCAGGTGATCATGAAGGTATCCCAGCGGATCGTCGTGCTTGACTTCGGCGAAACCATCGCCCACGGAACGCCCGAAACGGTCCGGAGCAATCCGCGGGTGATCGAAGCGTACCTGGGAAAAGAGGCCTTCCATGCTTGAGGTGGCAAACCTTTCCGCATCCTACGGCTCCATCGGCGCACTCAGCGGCGTATCGTTCACGGTGGAGAAAGGCCGGATCGTGGCGATCATCGGCGCCAACGGGGCCGGTAAATCGACCGTCCTGCGCACCATCTCCGGCCTGCACCGGGCTTCGTCCGGTTCAATACTATACAAAGGAGAGGACATTTCGTCCCTTTCGCCCCACCTCATCGTGAGAAGAGGCATTGCACATGTGCCCGAGGGCCGGGGCATTTTCGCGCCGCTTACGGTGATGGAGAACCTGGAGGTGGCGGCATCGTCGGGCCAAACCAAGGCCGCCACGGTAAGGGCGCTCGGTCACGTGTTCGAGCTGTTCCCGCGCCTTGCGGAACGCAAAAGGCAGGTCGCCGGCACGCTTTCCGGAGGGGAACAGCA
>Ga0181527_1004159_pt1 | contig 12515 bp, 10 predicted proteins | sample PEATcosm2014_Bin_30_FD_119762 | JGI IMG/M metagenome (GOLD analysis project Ga0181527, IMG submission 119762) | Peatland microbial communities from MTU Mesocosm Facility, Houghton, MI, USA - PEATcosm2014_Bin06_60_metaG | ecosystem: Environmental > Terrestrial > Soil > Wetlands > Peat | place...
CGCTTGCTGCTCAAAAACGAGCCGGACCGCTCGCTCCTGCACTTCGACTGGATACTTGGATACTTTTCCCATGGGCACATCCTCTCAAGAGTTTGTGCCTCCGGAAAATTCGGGCCGGTTCACACGGTTCATCCCCGCGCACGCGGGGAACGGGCCCGTTGCGGCCATTGCGGCTGGCTCCTACCGGTTCATCCCCGCGCACGCGGGGAACGGATGTCACGATGCTGGGACTCCTCGAATTCCAACGGTTCATCCCCGCGCACGCGGGGAACGGAGTCACTGACGAGGGCGTGCGGGCAACGCTGTCGGTTCATCCCCGCGCACGCGGGGAACGGCACTTGGCAGAGGTCGCCCTGGACGCGGCGGACGGTTCATCCCCGCGCACGCGGGGAACGGTTTCCATGTGTTTCGCGACAGGACCAATGATGCGGTTCATCCCCGCGCACGCGGGGAACGGATCGCCGGCTCATCGTCAAGGTGCAGTTGAGCCGGTTCATCCCCGCGCACGCGGGGAACGGTTGTAGACCGCCACGTCGTCCATGAACGCGGTCGGTTCATCCCCGCGCACGCGGGGAACGGGCAATCTCGGCATCCGCCGCGCGCTCATCGAACGGTTCATCCCCGCGCACGCGGGGAACGGCAACCAGCCGCGCCGGCCGGGACCACGCACCACGGTTCATCCCCGCGCACGCGGGGAACGGGATCGCGCCGTCGAATGTACGGTGACGGTCGACGGTTCATCCCCGCGCACGCGGGGAACGGGGGGTAGCGCTTGGCCAGTTCGCGCAGCCACGCGGTTCATCCCCGCGCACGCGGGGAACGGCTGGCAGGATCCTGACCTCGACGGTGCCAACGCGGTTCATCCCCGCGCACGCGGGGAACGGCTTGGTCGCGGTCGGGCGGGGCAACTCGCGGACGGTTCATCCCCGCGCACGCGGGGAACGGCTTGATCTACGGGCGCACGAGGTGGGGAAAGTCGGTTCATCCCCGCGCACGCGGGGAACGGATCTGAACTGGTTCCCCATCAACGGCCAAAGTCGGTTCATCCCCGCGCACGCGGGGAACGGGGTGGAAGCCAGGCCCGTGGTTCCCGCTGCCTCGGTTCATCCCCGCGCACGCGGGGAACGGACATTCGGGAACGCCAACACGAGCATGATCACCGGTTCATCCCCGCGCACGCGGGGAACGGGAATCCCGCGGTGTTGGGGTAGTCGAGGATGTCGGTTCATCCCCGCGCACGCGGGGAACGGCACGTAGTTTCCCGCCTGCTTGGCCATCGGCGCGGTTCATCCCCGCGCACGCGGGGAACGGAGGGCGGCGGCAACGATCCCACTGACTATCACCGGTTCATCCCCGCGCACGCGGGGAACGGGGTCTTGCTCTGTGTCCTGTGGTGCGGGGTGTTCGGTTCATCCCCGCGCACGCGGGGAACGGGGAACCACGTTCCCCAGCGGTGGCGAGCACCACGGTTCATCCCCGCGCACGCGGGGAACGGTGATCTGCATCGCCTCTGCATCGTTTTTCTCACGGTTCATCCCCGCGCACGCGGGGAACGGTTCCGATTGAAAGCGGGCCGAGCCGCCAGCACCGGTTCATCCCCGCGCACGCGGGGAACGGGGCTGGTAGCTGATGGAGCCGCGGGATTATCTCCGGTTCATCCCCGCGCACGCGGGGAACGGCGCACACCGCCCAAGGTCCGGCACCTGGACGGCGGTTCATCCCCGCGCACGCGGGGAACGGAGGGCGTCGGGAGATGCGCCAAGCATGCCCCTCGGTTCATCCCCGCGCACGCGGGGAACGGCCACTGCCTCGCCCGAGTGATCTCGGACGTCGCGGTTCATCCCCGCGCACGCGGGGAACGGCTGGCCCAGCAGGCTGCCACGGCCTCGGCGACCGGTTCATCCCCGCGCACGCGGGGAACGGGCAGCCCTCTTCGTAAGAAGCGTTGCATATTTCGGTTCATCCCCGCGCACGCGGGGAACGGCACAGATGGCACGGCACGGCTGGCCGGCGGTACGGTTCATCCCCGCGCACGCGGGGAACGGGCGAGTCTGTCCCACCTGACCGCGCCGTGCTTCGGTTCATCCCCGCGCACGCGGGGAACGGATCCTTCTCACCTTGAAAAATCCCTGAAGAGACGGTTCATCCCCGCGCACGCGGGGAACGGATGCTCATGGGCCAGACGGCCATGAGCTGTACCGGTTCATCCCCGCGCACGCGGGGAACGGTCCTGTTCCAACCTTGCGACATCAATTGGAAAAAGTCAGGGCCGAAGTTCTACCGATCGGACGATGAAGGGGCATGTGCGCTATTTGGTTTTCAAAGATCATCATCTTTGTCTGCTTCTTTGGGAAGAAACTTGACCAGCTTGAGGCCGTCGAAGTCCGTTGGAACCCTGCGATTCTCTCCGGCTGTCTCAAGGTCGAAGCCGGATTCGTTGTTGGCGTGCCAGGCCATGACCGCGTTGCCGGTCTCGAGCCCCGCCAGGACCTGCGACCACATCATCTCTCGCACCTTCTTGGACACGTCGCCCACGTAGACGCCCGCGCGAACCTCCAGCAGCCAGATGGCGAGCCGCCCGCGAAGTCGGTCCGGCGCGTTCTCAAGTACGATGACCAGCATCACCAAGCGACGGGGGTTCAGGGAAGGCCGGCGGCACGGATTCGGGCGGCGGAGCAGGACGGTCGATGCCACCGGCAGACAGCATGTCTTCAATGAGGGGAATCAGACGGTCCAGGATCTTCGTTGTGCGGAAGACGTCGCGACAAGCAAGGCGCACGGCACGCTCTGGGTTCTCCGGGTTTGAAGCGGCGATTCGAAAGGCCACCGGGACCACGGTTTCGAACTTGACCAGGTCCGCGATGTCGTAGACGAACGAAAGCGGCTTTCCCGTATGAATGAATCCAATGGCGGGCGCGTAGCCGGCCGCCAGCACGGCTGCCTCGGTGATGCCATAGAGGCAGGCCGTTGCGGCGCTGAGGCAGCGGTTGGGGATGTCTCCCGACTCCCACTCGGTGTGGTCGTAGTTGCGGCACTTCCACTCCACACCGTGTCGACGGGCAAGTTGTTGATAGATGGCCCTCACTCGCGCGCCTTCGATACCACGCAACTGCTCGACGCTTCTTCTTGCCGGCGGTTCTTCGCCGAACCGCATCTTGTACATCTGCCGGACGACCTTGAGGCGCAGGTCATCATCCAGCGCCAGCTTGGCTTGGTATAAAAGATGATCCGACCTGGCGCCCCCAGGCTGCCCGGCCGCGTACAGGCGAACGCCGCCTTCGCCAATCCACACAAGAAGCGTCCCCACCCGGCCGGCAAGCGCCACGGCCGCATGGGAGATGCGAATTCCGGGCTCAAGCATCAGGCAGGCGACGCTGCCCACGGGCAGAAGTGTGCGCGTCCCGGTCTTGTCCACCAGGACGAAAGCGCCATCGAGGACGTCGAGACGCCCGCGCTCGACGAAGACGAGCGAGACGCGCTCTTTGATGGCGATGGGGGTTAGCTGGGGGAGCAAGCTAGGCTCGTCTAATCAGCATCAAACCGCAGCCGAATCCTTTTGCATGACCCAGCCCACCGCAAAGCGTGGCCAGGAAGCGAACGGGATGGATCACGGTAAGGAGACCGCAGACATCCACAACGGTGATCCGAATGTCGGGCTGCCCGCGTCGCCTGCTGAATCGGAGCTGGTGGTATCCATCGACGGTAACGTCATCAGTGCCAAAGGAGAACCCACATCGCCCGGCGCGGGCGGCGAGCCATTTCGTGACCGCGTCTTGAACCAGAGCGGGAGTTGCTTCGATTGGGTCGCCGCTGCCGCGCGCCCGGAACTTGGCGTCCATGACCACGTCGCAACGCTGTCCTTTTGCCGGGCCATCCGCGCGCTGGAGAGTAGGGTTCACGCGCGTTGTGAATGCCAATCGCTGTCCTTCACTCAGTTTCGGCCGAAACGGCTTGCTCTCAACAAGCCACAGGCCATCGCGGTCGACTGGCGGTCGCTCTGAGAGCGTGAAGAAACATAGCGACCCCTCGCTCCCCTCCTGCCGGTAGAGGAAATCGCGGCGTCGATCGGGTGAGTCTGCGAACCAAGACCAAACCAGCTTGTGGATCGAGTAGTCGCAGGTGAACCGCTTCCAGAACGCATCGGTCTGGGCCGCGTCGGGACGCAACCTAATTCTACTGAGGTTCATGTGCGGGGATCTCCTCGATGGCGACGAACTCGTCCCGTTCCGCGAACTGCCACTGGTGTCGGTCTTTGGCCGCGTCCCTGCGCCGGATCGTTTGCTGCGCCTCCATTCCGCCTTGGTCTGACTCCCAGTAGAACATTCTGCGCCGCTTGGCGGGTAGCAGGGGCGCCAGTAGGGCGGTGTCCTTGAAGCGCGCTAGTTTGAGGGCCTCGGTGGGGCCATCCGCGTCCAGTACCTGGGGCTGCAAGGGCAGGGCGAGGGGACATGAGCGCCTTCCCAAATACAGCATGAACTCCGGCATCAGAAGCTTCTTCTTGATGAAATCAAGGCCGTAGGGTGCCGAATCTGCTGCCGGCCAAATACACGCCGCGGAGACTGCGTCGCAGCGGTAGTTTCGATGGGAAAGTATCGTCTGCAGTTCGTCCCGTCGAAAATCCAACTCTGCACGGCGAGTTGCGAATCCGTGGCCCTTGCTGCCTGGTGGAACCTGGACAGTGTGGTAGTCGGATAGGAGCTCTCCTGGGGCGTCGACCATGCTGGCGAAGCCATAGGCCGCGTGTAACCGAAACAGTGCCTCGGTCTCACTACGTCGCACTCCGAGTGCTGCCGCCACAAGCCCCAAGACCCCTGATTTTGACGGATGGTCTTGAATCGGCCGGCGCTCACCGACCGCGATGTCACCCCACGCGGACATCGGACCGTAGAGGCGAAACACCAAGAAGCTAGGCATTGCTCGCCGGCTCCAGCCCCAGATGCTTCAGAACTTCCAGAAGGCAATTCTTCCTCTCAGGCATCTTCTTTTGGGCGTCTGGTTCGCCGCGAGACTCTTCCGGGGCCTGCTGGGCCTTCCCGCTGCCCATCGTGCTAAAGAAGACCGCTTCCGCAGCGCACTGCCCATATGCGGCATCCATGGCAGCACGAGTCCTTTCTAGCGAATCGATCGCTGCCTCAAGAATGTCGGGCCCTTCCACCGCGCGAAGGAAGGCAACGGAAAGCGACCTCGGTTGCTGTTGGCCCATCTCCGCCAGAAGGTAGGAGGCGCGCGCGTGGGAGCCAAAGCTGTTCTGCTTTCCTGTCGGCGCGATCGTACAGCAAGCGGTGATGAGGGCCTTGATCGCTTTGTTTGCCAGTGGCTGGTTCTTGCCCAGGTTCTCGGTGAGCTGGCTCCGGTTGATGCAAACGTAGTGGTAGAAAACGGCTGCTGCGAACTCTGTGGCATCAACGTGTCCGGCACCAGTGTCGCCGGTGTCGGCGTTCAGGTCGTCCACGGCGGTGAAGTAGTCATCCTCGACCGTTACCTTGTGCACGCTGATTGCATGGGCAACCTGGGTGGCGGCTTCGACGGCCTCTTCAGACCGCCCCGCCAACATGCGTCCAAAAAGAGCAATATCGACAGTGTCAATCGGCTTTTCACGTATCTTGCTGTAGTCCTCGGAAGACGGCATTTCGCCAGCAGCGACTCTTTCGACAAGTTGGTTCATTCGATGGATCTCACCGATTCCGAAATGAATCAATTGCGTCTTCTCCGGCCCATCGTCAGGCTCCTCGTCTTCGTCAGCTGCTCGACTCTCGGACTTTCGCTGGTCTTCAACGATTGCGGTGGCGAGCTTTGTTGCGGCCTCGTTCGCAATTCCTAGTCGTTCCATTACCTCGATACAGAGTTTGCCCAAGTCACGGTCCTGCGCTCCCGCAGCTGCGGGCGTCTCATCGCTCTCCAAGAACTTGGTAACGATTTCGTCGGCGATGGCCTTGGCTTTCTTCTTATCGATTTTCTCCTTTTTCATCGCCTTCATACAGTACCCGCGGATCTTGTCGTCCAGGTCGTCGGCTCTCCTTTCGGCCTTGCGGAATTCTGCTGCAATCTTGGTGGCAACATCTCTGGCGATTTCATCGCTGACTTTCTTCTCCTTCATCGCGTTGAAGAGGTGCTTCTCTATTGACCGCGATCTCTTCCCATTCGGCACCTCGACGATGTCCGTGAATTTCTGAGACGTTCGCCAGGCACGTTTTAGGCTCTGCGATGAAACACGGAGCCTCTGTGTGCCGCCAAACACTGCAGTCTTCGGTCGGCCAAGGTCGTCGCGGTTCAGGTTGGACGGTGGATATGAAGTGAGGAAATGGAGCTGGATAAAGTCGGACATGATGTTCTCCCGTGCAGAGGTGGCGGCGCGGTGACGGCAACCTGTGTTTCGAATTTCACTTCTTCTCTTGGATCTTCCCATAGTAGTGGAACGCCCATCGCTTCTTGGTGTCGTCGTCCCATGAAAGTATTGAGAACGCCAAATCGACGACGTTCGCTTGGCGACCCAGAAGGCGGATCGCGCGTACGAGGTGGGTCTGAAGCTCAGGCATGCCATCGATTGCTAGAAGACGGCGGAATCGGAGGGTGCTGAGGGGCGGTCTGCCATCCATCCCTGTTGCAAGCTGTACTGGAAAGGTTGTGCTCGATTGGTTCTGCTCGATGTTTGCCAAGGCCGCCGCAAGTACGGCTAGGCGCTCAAGATCCGGTCGGAGATCGGCGGAGCAGACATGTCCGAAGAGGCGGTGAAAAGCTGGTGTGAACGTGACCTCTACAGGGTTTCGGCAACGCCGGAGATCTGCGCGATCGGCACGTAGCCGGTCAAGGCTGGTCCAGAAAGACAGGATTGTGGATTCGACAGACCGATGCTGCGTGTGGACTTTGGGCTGCGTGTTGGGCAATGCATGGTTGATCGCATCAGACATTGTCAGCCTTTCTGACGGGCCTGACGGGCCGGCGTGAAGGAGTGGAAAGGACAAGGATCTTTCGAAGCGCTGGGCTGGTGGGTGCGGTGCATTTCAACAGGTCGTTCCATGCGCATGCAATCCGCTCGACATCGGTTGCGGCGAATTTCGATCGCAGCTGGGAGTGCGACTCGAAGACCAGCTTGGCGGCGTCATGGAGTACGTGAAGCCATCGTTCGCGACGGGGCGTGGTATCGCCATGGGTCTGTAGGCTATCCCGAATCTGCATGATCAAGCCGAAGAAGGCCGTGGCTGTTTCTCCCCAATAGTGCTGCGAGATGTGGCTGAGGTCTGCCTTCTTCGGACGTCTTCTGAAAAGCGCCTTGAGCACCTGCTTCTCCAACGTCTCCCTGACCCGTTCACTGGCTTGAACCATTGCGTGTGCGATCAGCGTGAATTGCATCTGATCGGGTTCGTCGAGAGAATGCAGCGAAACAAGGGGCGCCTGCCCACTGTACCAACACCGGACGGCGGCGCTGTGCATATCGAATCCAAATGTCCAGAGACGCTGTCGTGTCTCCACCTCCGGGCGTAGCCCTCGGATGTCCGTACGCTGGTATGCCTGGACGACCAATGCAGACGCACGGTTGTTTTCCGGATCGGGCAGAACGAGATCAGGCCAGTCTCGATATGGCATGCCGGCACCACTCATCTGCACCGCCAACGGGGAGTCATCCCTGCGAAGGCGGTACGGCGTCAGTGGGTGAAGCCAGGCGCCCTTGTACTGTATGTCACGCTTCTTCTTTGCATAGCTCTGAACAACCGGTATCCCTTCCCGACCCGTGAGGCTGCAGCGACCTGAGACGGGCTTGCCGAGTCGAACACGTCTAGGCATTGCCCAGAACTGGTGGGCGGGATGTACGTCTTCAGGCGTGATGAACTCTCTGCCTTCAAAGGTTGCGGCAAGATCCAGCCAAGGAAAGATATGAAAGGATTCGCAGAGATCCAATCTGCCACCCTTCACAAAGTCGCCTTCCTTGAGAACGTTGAGCCAGACAGTTGACCAAAGGTCGCTTCCAATCAGAACGGTTGTGACGGGGGCTCCGCCACGAAGGGACGCGAAATGGCCAACGCCCCCTTGGGGGGCGTGCATCTGGATCGTCAGGAGCGCCATCGCCGCCGAAGGCAATCCCAGGCGCACCACGATGTCGCGCTTGATGAACAGATCTTTGTTGAGTTCTTCGGTATTCTCGCCGGGACCATCAATCAACAGGCTCCTGATCGGACACTCGGTTGATTCGTCCTCGTCGAACGTCAGATCCTGCATGAACCGCGGCCCTGGACCGTCCAGATTGAAGGCGTCCCTGTATTGGTCGAATTTCGCGCGAAGGGCTTGAGGATCGGGAACGGTCTCCAAGGCCTTGCGCCAGTCACGGGCCGATGCCGGCGCGGCGGCTGTCTGCACGAGGCCGATCAAGAACTGGATCAAGGCGCCATCGAAGTCCGAGCGCGGGCTTTCGATGTGCAGTGGCGGGTCCGTGCTCTCGGCGATCTGCCACGGCGCAATGCTATCCAGAAGTCCGGATCGGCGTCGAACGGGGATCCATTTCTCATCGAGGAGGTTGAACACGGTCACGCGTCTCCTTCCTTGCTAAGCAAGAGCCCCGTGTCGGGCTGGTACGTGATGTAGACTGGTGTCTTGTCAGGCGTTTCGCCTTGGCCGAGCCATCGTTCGCCATCAGGGCGCAGGATAATCGTGAGGCTCCATCGTCCCTTGTCGGGCATGGCTTCTTCGGCAGCCTTGATCGCGGCCTCGTCGGCTTCGCCCGTCGACGAATCGCGCGCCGCGAGCATCGCCTGACGAACGTTGACCTGGCTCAGTTCCCAGGCGTGCCTATCGGATGCGAAAAGCGGCTGCACGTTGTTGCCACAGCGGCGGGCGAGTCGGACCAACGTCGACGGGTCGCTGATTCTCGTCGGCGTCAACGTGTCCGGGAGCCATTGGCTTGGCGTTCGCTGATACCCCTGGTCCAGGTCCAGTGCGTTGAACCTGGCCAACGACGCATGGGCGCTTCTCTGGCCTTCCGTGCGGATCGCGTTGCGATCCAGGCCGGACGGGATCAACCCTTGGGCCTCATCGCCGAACACGGACTCAATGATCAGGCGCGCATCCACGGGCACCACGATAGCGCCGCGCTCGCGAAGGATCCGCATCGTGAGCCACAGCTCGCCATGGTGGGCGTACACCAAGGCCGTCCTCTTCAAAGAGGCTTTCACCCAACTCTCGCCAGGCTGCTCGGTCCATGCTGGTGCCATTATGTGCAGCACGGGCGGCCCGCGTCTGTCCGGGCTGTCAGAGTCCGGCAGGCGGTCGCCAGATTCGGTCCGACGGTGGCGGTGAAGGCGGCCTGCGCGTTGGATCAGCAGATCCACGGGCGCGAGATCCGATGCCATGAAGTCGAAATCAAGATCCAGTGACTGTTCAACAACCTGGGTAGCGATCAGAACGTGTCCTGCTCTGCGGGTAGAGTCGCTATCAGGCCCGAACCGCGCGAGTACGTCCTTTTCGATTCGAAGGCGATCCCCGAGCATGAAGCGCGCGTGGAACAAGGTCACACGAGTCGAGCCGAGCCTCTGCTTCGCGGCTTCGTATGCGTCCATCGCATCGGCCACGCTGTTCCGAACCCAGCACGAACTTCGGCCTTCTTGGGCGGCGCGTGTGAGCAAGTCCAGGACCTCGGCCTCGGTCGTAAGCCATTCGATTTCCACCCTGCGGGCCGTACCGTCACGACAAGGCAATGCGTGCTCGCTTGCCTCCGCCCCGCTGACATGGGTCAGAAGAGGGTAGGCCGTTTGGGTCAGCGTGGGCTTTCGAACGCCGAGGCCATCGGAGAAGGCTCTCGCGAATTTCGCGCGCATCTTCGCCGGAAGTGTCGCGCTTAGGAGAATCGCGCTACCGCCAAGCGCCGCGTGGAACCTGAGAAGCGCTTCGAGAAGCGGGGCCATGTAGCTGTCGTAGGCATGAACCTCATCCACGATCAGCACGGCACCATGAAGTCCAAGCAAGCGCAAGCTGTTGTGTCTGGAGGGCAACACTCCCAGCAACGCCTGGTCGATTGTTCCCACACCGAGCGAAGCCAACAGTGCGGTCTTGCGACGATCTGTCAGCCAAGTTGAGCTGTGGTGGGACGCCGTTTCTTCGTTCGTTGAATATGCCGTGTCCTCGGGGGAGGGGGGCAGCACCAGGTCCACGAGGTGTCGTGCGCTGTGCGCCAACGCGAAGGTCGGGTTGCTGCCCTTGGCGAATAGATTCTGAAGCAAGGGCTTGACCCTTCCGAACATGGCGTTTGACGTGGCCATGGTCGGCAACGCCATGAAGATTCCGCGCGCGTGGCCGGCGTCCATGAGCCTGTGAGCGAGGGTGATCGCAGCTTCGGTTTTTCCAGAGCCGGTCAGCTCCTCAATCATGAAGAGCTGTGGTCCGTTCCCGAGTGGAACGGCCTCGGCATAGCGTTGCAGGGGACTGGGGTTTGTCACATGCGGGAAGAGCGAACGCAGCCCACAGAATGGCGCGGTTGGGCTCGGAAGAATGCGCGTGGCAGCGAGTGCGCGCTCCGCATTGTCGAGAGCAACCTGCCAGTATTTGTCAAGTGGAAGAATCTCCGTGGAGTAGGGGAAGAACGTCTGGTTCGAGCCAAGCCAATCGCAGAGGACAAGCAAGCCAGCGACTAACCAAGAACTCCGGCTGAGGACGCGCTCCAGAATGTCGTGCGGGGGGAATTGGATGCTCGGCGGGGGCAGTAGTTCGCGGACAGCGACGGCAAAAGCGATAGCGTCGGCTTTGGACTTCTTGGTGAAAACTCCGAATCGTTGAGCATCTTCTGGGGGCGTCCCGTGATGACCTGTTGCCGCCCGTATCCAGGGCCCAAACACGTCGAGGACGTCTTGCGTATTCGTCAGCGTCACGTCGCCCAGCTTGATTTCAGGGTGGCCGACCTCGACGGTTGACTCCCTCCATAGCAGGTAGCCCGCAGAATCGTGGTGAACGCAATATGGTCTTTCAGGGTGAGGACCTTGCAGCGTCTTGGAAAGGTCGAGCCGAAGATCCTGGAACCCATCGCAAAACTTTCCCAGGTCGTGCAGGGCAAGGAGCCAAGGCACGACATGGGAGACTACCTCGCGGGCAAGGCCAGCAGACGCGGCTATCCGAGCAAGCAGATTCTGGTCGCTGGCGAGCAGCACATGTCCGACCGCTGCGACGTCCAGGCTGTGGAATGCGAGTCGGTGCCATGGCTGATCGTCCGCAGCCTCAGAGAGTGGCTTTCCAGCCTTTCCCCAGTAGTTCAGAAACCCTGGCTGGGTCACTGGGAGGGCCTCCGCTCGTCAGATTGGTGTCGGTCATCGCCAGCCGCCAACACAATTCCCGCGCAGGCTGCAGCATCCGACAGCGGGTCATGGTGCCGCAAGGGAAGTCCCAGAAACTCGCAAACGTTGGGCAACTTGGTGGGATAGAGATTCCATTTCAGTCGAGCCAGCGCGACCGTGCAGACGAAGGGGTGGTTGGGAATTGCGATCCGCGCGTTTCGGCAGCAGGCCACCAGCACGTCGCGGTCGAACCGGGCGTTGTGCGCGGCCAGGAATTCCACGCCTTCGATCATCGGAGCCAACGACTTCCAGACTTCGCCGAAGCTGTCCTTAGCCGCGACGTCAGCCCATGTGATGCCGTGGATAGGGGTGAACTCGAACCGCGAGGTTGGGGGGCGAATCAGGCTGACCGTCTTTCTTGCGATGCGCCTGCCCTCGACGCGAACAACGCTCAGGGCACACGCACTCAATGAGCTTCGATTGGCCGTCTCGAAGTCGATGGCCGCAAAGGCGCGGGGCCGCCAGCCTGACGCCAGCCTGGGTTCAAGAACGCTGGCTTCCATCTCCCCCACTGTGCGCCCGATGGTTGTCAGTACGGGACAACGATTCGTCACGCCCCATTCGATACCTCTTCGCCCTGTCGCGCAGCTTCTTGGCCATGGTCAAGAGGCCCCCTCAATGGCCCGGAGGTACTTGGATTCCATGTACCCTAGCCAATCACGCGCATCTGACACGTTTCGGGCGACCTCGACGATCCGCTCGAAGTCGACGAACCTTGTGCGCGTCCCGGGAACAGCCCAGGTGAGAAAATCGCCGATCGTGCTCTTGCCGTAGAGACTGCGGGATGACTTGAGGGCTGGATTGGCAAGCGGTGCGACGACAACGAACTCGGCCCCGGGCGCGGCTAGGTCGATCATCCGCGCGTTGCGCATGATCTGATAGAGCCCACCATGGAAAGGACAGCCCGCTTGCTCCTGCGCGTAGTCCTGGATGGCGGGAAAGCCGAAGCAGCTCGGCACGGGATCCCGGAAGTAGCGCCGCTTCTTGACGGCCGTCAGGTAGCAGTGTTGCGCATGTTTGGTGGACCAACCGGGCGCCCTGCATACATCCCTGGCGCGGTTTTCATCGGAGTAATACGCGCTGCACCCACCGAAGCCAGGTTCCGTGTACTTCACCTCGACCAAGGCCACCTGTTTGTTGCCGAAGTCGATCTTCACGTCTACGCGTGTCCTGTGGTCCCCCGACTCGGCCTCGTTGAGCGGA
>Ga0181527_1004161_pt1 | contig 12511 bp, 10 predicted proteins | sample PEATcosm2014_Bin_30_FD_119762 | JGI IMG/M metagenome (GOLD analysis project Ga0181527, IMG submission 119762) | Peatland microbial communities from MTU Mesocosm Facility, Houghton, MI, USA - PEATcosm2014_Bin06_60_metaG | ecosystem: Environmental > Terrestrial > Soil > Wetlands > Peat | place...
GCCGGTCGCGGCGCTGCAGAGCGAGTATTCGCTATGGTGGCGGGAGCCCGAAAAGGAGATCCTGCCGACGCTCGAAGAACTCGGGATCGGCTTCGTCCCCTTCAGTCCGCTGGGCAAGGGTTTCCTCACCGGCGCCATCGACGAGAACACGAAGTTCGACAGCGCCGACTTCCGCAACATCGTCCCCCGCTTCACGCCGGAGGCGCGAAGAGCGAACCAGGCTCTCGTCGATCTCCTTGGCCAGATCGCCGCGCGCAAGAAGGCGACGTCGGCGCAGATCGCGCTCGCCTGGCTCTTGGCGCAGAAGCCGTGGATCGTGCCGATTCCCGGCGCCACGAAACTCAACCATCTGGAAGAGAACGTCGGCGCGGCGGCCGTGGAGCTGACGCCCGACGATGTCAGCGAGATCGAAGGCGCTCTTTCCAAGATCACGGTGCAAGGGGATCGGTATCCGCCTCACCTGCAAGCCCGGGTCGGCCGCTGAGCGGCGTGCGCCGCCGCGCCGTCGACGGGCAATCTCTCCGGCAGATCGAGGAGGACAACCTGTGCACTGCGGCCGGAGCGCTGATTGGATCGCAGTTCGTCGTTATGACGCTCCTTGCCGAGAGGCCGCCGATACGCGCAGCGGAGGCCGGGGCCGCATTCGCAACGCCGACAATCGTCCACTTCGGCGTCGCTTTGTTCTTGTCGGCGCCACTCCACGCTCCATGCGGACAATCACCGTCGCCGCAGCTCTTTGGGGCCTTACGGGCGTCGGCGGACGGACGTACGCGCTAATCGTGGCTCGGCGCATGCGTGAGCAAAGCGTGTATCAACCGGGCTTCGAGGACCGGTTGTTTCATGTTGCGTTGCCTTTCTGACGCGATCAAAGTCTGATCGCGCCGCTCAACCCGTCCCGACTGGCCCAGCGAACGCCGCGGCGCCGAAAAAGACCGAAGGCCACAAACTCGTTTTTCCACAGCCTCGGTCGATTCCCGCCGTCTGCGCGGGCGCCAAGCGTGGGATTTTATCCACCAGATCATCTGCCTGGCGATCGCTGAGCACATAATGCGACCGATCCCGCAACATGAGCTGTGACCATCAAGTCGTTCGCGTCGCCGACTTTGATATTTATCAAGGTGGCGCAGGGCAAGACGCCTGATACTTGCTGGCGAAGATGAAGAGGCGCCTTCAACGAGAGGGGATGGCGGCATGCCCGGGAAGCGGAAGGAATTGGCGGAAGAGGGCGGCGAGAGCCAACTGGCGGCGACAGTCGCGGATTCGGCAAAGCAGATTTGGCTGGCCGGACTGGGAGCCTACTCTAAGGCCCAAAAGGAAGGGACGAAATTCTTCGACTCGCTGGTGCAAGAAGGCGAAGAGTTTCAAAAGCAGGCCAAGAAGGCGGCCGAGGACGCGTTCGGCGACGTCAAGGCCAAGGCGTCCAAATCGTGGGATCAAGTGTCTTGGAGTCGACTTGAGCGGGCCTTCGAGGATCGCGTGGCGCGGGCGCTCCACGCGCTGAGCGTCCCGAGCAAGAAAGATCTCGACATCCTCTCGCATGACGTCGCCGAGCTGACGAAGATCGCCAAGAAGCTCTCGGCCGCCATGGAGGAGCCCGGACGCGCGCGTTAGTCCCGAACGCACGAGCCGAGCAGGCGCGCGCGAGGGCGGCGGCGTGGCGGGCCGGCGGAGCCCGGCGACCCTCGCTTGCGGAAAGGGGGGAAGCTTTGTCGCGTTCGCGAGTTTCATTTGTCGACCGCGTCAGCCGTTCATGGGCCGCGTGTCGGAATAGGGACGGGTGAGCCCGCTCTTCGCCGGGGCCGCTCGAGCCCAAAATCGTCCGTTCCCGGTCGAAGTGACAATGCCGCGCGCCGCTCGAGCTATCTCCGGGTCGGCCCCTCCGAGGCCCGACGAGAGTCGTGGGCTCCAAAGAGCCAAAAAAGGGAGAGCGATGATGTCCGAGACCGCTCCGGCGATACAAAGACGGGCAATTCCGCGTGACAGAATCAACGACTATACCAATGAAAGCGCGGCGATACGGCGCGAGTTCGTCCGCGAGCAGGCCGGCGCGGAATTGTCGCACGTGGCGAAATATTCGTTTGATCCTTCGATTCTTCAAGGGAACATTGAGAACTTCATCGGGGTGGCTCAAGTGCCGATAGGCGTCGCCGGTCCACTTCGGATCAACGGCGAACATGCGCAAGGCGACTTTTTTGTTCCACTTGCGACCACCGAGGGAACGCTGGTCGCGAGCTACAATCGGGGGATGCGGCTGTTGACGGAATGCGGCGGGGTGAAGACGACGGTCGTCGAACAATACATGCAACGTTCGCCCGTCTTCATATTGGAAGACGCCGCAACCGCACGCGAGTTTGGCCGCTGGATCGATGAAAATTTCGCAACGATCAAGCAGAAGGCGGAAGCGACGACGCGAATTGGCAAGCTCGTCAAGATTCAGCAATTCTCCATTGGACCGCTGCGACATCTGCGATTCAACTATACCACAGGCGATGCGGCCGGGCAGAACATGGTCGGCAAAGCGACTCTCGCGGCCTGCGAATGGGTCACGAAGAACTATCCCGGCGGCGCAAGATGCGTTCTGTCCGGGAACATGGACACCGACAAGAAGCACTCCAGGATCAACATGCTTCTCACTCGCGGTAGGCGAGTTGTGGCGGAGGCGGTCATCAGAAAGGACATTCTGAAGGATCTCATGGGCGTCGATACGAAGGAACTCTTCGAGATGCGCCAGATCTCGACGACAGGCGCCTTTCTCGCCGGGTCAGCGAACAACAGCGCTCATGCGCCAAATGGCCTCACCGCGATGTTTATCGCAACGGGCCAGGACGTCGCCGATATTTCCGAGTCTCAGGCCGCGGTGACGTATTCTCAACTGTTGGACAATGGAGACTACTATTGGTCCGTGACGCTCACTTCGTTGATCGTCGGCACGGTTGGAGGCGGGACCGGCCTTGCGACGCAGAGAGAGTGTCTCGAAATGCTTGGCTGCTATGGCCAGGGCAAAGCCGACAAGTTTGCCGAGATCTGCGCCGCAGTCGCCCTCGCGGGCGAGACGTCTTTGGCTGGCGCCGTGATGCGCGGAGACTGGGTGTCGAGTCATGATCGGCTGGGGCGTCATCACCCGGAAGTCGCGGGCGCGACTCGCCGTCAAACCTCTCCGAACGAATAATCCGGCGGCGCCTTTCGGGATCAAACACGGCGCCGCGGGCGGTCCGCGGAAATCCTCCGGAAATCATTGCCGCGTTGGCGCGTCGCCGCCGGGACCGAGCCAACTTCTGATCTGCTCATACACTTCTTGCCGACCGAGCAGATCCAGGTGGTTCATCGCATAGCCCACCCACTGCCGGTCAGCGGCGAACGACAAAGCGAAGCGGGGTTCCTTGTGGCGTCCGAGCGCGCTGCTCAGCGGCACGATCCCGTCGCCGAGAACCCGGTCACGAAGGTCGCCGACCCGTTTGCCGGTCGTCGCCGCGATGGCGAAGCACTGCACGCGCTCCGGCAGAGGCACGGCCCGCCTCGCGTCGCCCTTGTGCTCGAAGCGATCGCGGCCCTCCCAATCTTCGTCGAGCAGGTTGCCGTAGCGAAGATCGGTGACGCCGGCGCTGCGAATCCTGCCAAGACGGGTGAACGGCGCGGTGTACGGGCTCTTTCCGATGGCGAGGTCGACCCATTGGCCGCCGCGCTCCAGCGGCGCGCCGTGGTGCGGCGCGCCGAGGAAGATCAGCTTGTCGAGACGCCGCGGCCAGTCGTGTCCCGCGACGGCGCCATAGTGGCAGGCGCTGCGCGCCACCAGCCCGCCCATGCTGTGCCCGATGATGACCAATTCCTCCACGGGCGCCGGCCACTGCGCGAGAAGCGAGTCGAGCAGCTCCGCGAAGGCGCGTCCGTTGACGGAAATGTGCAGCCCGGTGTTGTAGCGCAGATACACCGGCGCATAGCCGAGGTCGCGGGCGAGCGCCGCGCCATGATCATGCCCCTTGCGGTTCCAGTGCCGGTCGTTCAGCGCCAGGCCATGCACCAGCACGGCCAGCCGACCGCTCGGCCGGGAAACGCCAGCCGCGAGGCTCTTGGCTTCCAATGGCAAGAACTGCCCGCCATGGCGCACGCGCATCGGAATCGCCAATGGATTGCCCGTCGCCGCGAGGTGGTCGCCCAGGACGCCGTTCAGCGCCGCGCGCACCGCCTCGCGCTCGCGCGAAGGACTCGCCTCGCCGAGCAAGCGATCGAGCGGCGCGAGAAGGGAGCTCACTCCCCGTCCCGCCAACCCGATCGCGCCTCGCACGCTGCGGTAGACCAGCCCCGTAATGCCGCTCGTCCGTTCTCGCGATGGCGTCCCGAAAAAGCCCGGCGCGCGAGCAATGTTGTGGTGCATGGATTCCACCATGCCGACCAGCCCCGCGGCGGCGTCGAACGCCAGCATGCTGTATCCGCGAAGTTCCGACGAAGAAACTCCAATCGCGTTGGTCATTGGACCTCCTCTTGCCTGAACTCTGCGCGACTGCGCCGCAGCGTCCGACAGAATCAGGCGACGTTTCCCCCTTCGAGCATAGCAAGCCTAACGCGCAACGCGATATAAGCAAGCGAGCAATCGACGCCGCTGTCGCGTCGAACGCGAAAAAATCGGCGCCACGTCGCTCCGCAGCCGCGAATCTTCGCCTTCCCTGACGCCGCGCGGCGCTATCGCGCCTGGCGCGCGCCGGGAAAACACCCTGAGATTTCAAGAAGGTGGTCGCGGTCGCGCAAATGCGAACACCGTCGCCCAAACGGGTTATCGCCGGCGCGATGCGCGACGACGCCACAACCCGAACGGCGTCGTGCAGGCTGGCCCGACCAACAAAGCCCCGCTCCCGCAGCGATGGCGCCGCGGCGGAACGTCAAGGGCAGCATATCGCTCCCGCGACACGCCGGTCGGATCGACCCCCTGCGCGAAGGAGCCGCGGCTCGTTATGCCGCTTCGTCGCGCTGATGCCTTTCGCGCAGCACTTTCTTGTCGACCTTGCCCACCGAGGTCAGCGGCAGCTCCTTGACGATCACGATCCGATCGGGAACCGCGACCTTCGAGATGACGCCCTTGTCCATATAGGACCTCACGTGGGCGCGAATCGCTTCTTCAGCAGCTTCCGCGACCCCGCCGGCGAATTGCGGCTCCACGACGACCAGCGCCATCGGACGTTCGCCCCACTTGGCGTCTCTGACGGCGATAACGGCCGCTTTGACGACGCCTTTCTGCTCCGAAATGATGTCCTCGAGCTGGATAGACGAGATCCATTCTCCGCCGCTCTTGATGATGTCCTTGAGCCGGTCGACGATGTGGACACATCCATTGGCGTCCCACGTCGCCACGTCCCCTGTGTGCAGGTAGCCGCCGGCCCAAAGTTGCTCCGACGCCTCGGAATTATTGAGGTAACCCATGGTGAGCCATGGGGCGCGCGTGACGATCTCGCCCTCGCTTTTTCCGTCACGCGGCACGTCCGCCATGTCCGCATCGACGATGCGCATATCCACCAACGGCCCCGGCAGGCCGGCGAAAGTCCGGTACTCCACCTGCCGCTCCGCGTCTTCCGACAGTTGCGTCGTGCTCAGGTGCATTGCCGACAACATCGGGCACGACTCGGATTGCCCGTAGCCGGTGAATACATCGATGCCTCGCGCCAGCGCGGCCCTCGCCAACGATCGTGGCAGCGCGGAGCCCCCGACCACCATCTTCAGCTTGGAGAGATCCACATCCTTGCTGCCCGTCGCGGCGAGCAGCATCTGCAGTATCGTTGGGACGCAGTGCGTAAACGTCACGCCCTCTTGCGCTATCATTTGCAATAGCCCATCGGGCGTGTAGCGCCCCGGATAGACCTGTTTCACGCCGGACAGGGTTGCCGTGTAGGGGCAGCCCCAGGCGTGGACGTGAAACATCGGCGTCATCGGCATATAGACATCATCTCGATGAAACCGACCCTGGCTGGGAGCCAAGCCGTACTCGACTAGCGCGGCAAGCGTGTGCAGCACCATCTGACGGTGGCTGAAATAGACCCCTTTTGGGCGCCCCGTGGTGCCGGTCGTGTGAAACGTCGTCGCGCGGGTAATCTCGTCGAAGTCCGGGAATTGGAAGAAAGGCGAACTCGCTTCCAGCAATTCCTCGTATTCGCATTCAATCGGCAGACGCGTCGTCGGCCGCCGCGCGCCGTCGTGCAGCAACACGAATTTCCGCACCGTCGGCAGCTTGTCGGCGAGCTTCTCGACCAGCGGCAGGAAGTCCGCGTTGACCAACACGGTCGAGGGGCTTGCGTCGCTCAGCGCAAACAGCAGTTGCTCGGGCGCCAGGCTGAGATTGACCGTTTGCAGCACCGCCCCCATCATGGGCACCGCAAAATAACACTCGAGATAGCGGTGGCTGTCCCAATCGAGTACGGCGACAACGTCGCCGCGCTCGACGCCGATTTGTGACAAACCGCTCGCCAGCCGTCCGATGCGCTCGCGGAAAACCCGGTAGGTGTGCCGCTTCAGGCCCCGATACACGATCTCCTGATCCGGCGCGTGGGTCAGCGGATAATGCAACAGATGCTTGATTAGAAGCGGGTACCGATATGCCGAAGCGGTGAACTCGATGAGATTGTCGGTCATGACTTGCCTCATCCTCTATAAAATAAAGTTGCTTTATATGCGATTACCTACTCGTGCGCTTTGATTGGCGTCAAGACCCGCCCTGTCCGCCGATTGAATTGTTGGGTCGCCCGAGGCGGCGAGATCCGCACGGAAGGGACCGCATCACGCACGCGATGGGCGCCTCGCCTGTTCCCGCTTTGCCAATCGCGCTGCGCGCTTTTCGTTTAGATTGACCTGAGGACCATTGGGGCGCCGCGGAAAGACGCCGCAGATTCCTTATGTCGCCTCATTTTCCCTGGGAAAACCGGCATCCGCTATTCCAGGAGACGCTTTAGGTCTTGGCCGGATTCGGGTGGGAAGCGGCGCGTCGGCCAGCTCGCCCTGAGGAGGTCGATCTGGTTCGCTTGTCCGTGTTTACGGCCTTGGCCGCCTTGACGGGTTTCGCCGCCGAAGACTTTCTGGCGGCGCGGGATCCGGGCGTCGCCCGCGCCGGATTGGCGCCGACTGACGACGCCGATGACGCGATTTCGATGGTCTCTATGGCTTCGGGTCGGCTGAGCGCGTCGCTGGCGGCCTTTAGCGCTTCAAATTCTTCAACCAGATAACTCGCGATCCGTTGCGCGTCGGGAACCGCGTCCCGGCAGGCCACCACCCCGAATTCGAGGTTATCGAGGTAGCTTTGAACGGTTATGTTGAGCGCAAGGCCGTGGTACGGGATCGAGACCGGGAAATAGTGGACGGCGACCGCCCCCGCAAAGTACATCGGCTTGCGCGGACCCGGCAAATTCGAAATGATTACATTCGCCACCGGGGGAAGCAGATCGGCGGCGCCGGTCATCGCAAAGAGCCGGGCCACCCCGGTTACGACGATCGGCGCGCCGATGACCGAGATTTCTGTCGTCAACACTTCCTTCAGGTCGGCAAACAGTCCTTTTGCGTCTTGCGAGGAGGCCTTGACAGCGGCAAGCCGCTGCAACGGCTCCGCCAGATCGGTCGCCAGCTTGCACAGGGTGAACAGCACCTGATTATTGAGCTGGCTGTCGTCCAGTCCGCGCAGAGATGCGGGCATGGCGACGGTCAATGGAGCGTCGGGGAGCGCCCCGCGTTCGCTCAGATAGCGACGCAACGCGCCGGCGCAGGTCGCCAGCACCACATCGTTGATTGTCGCGCCCCTCGCCTTAGCGACTTCCTTGGCTTCGGACAGCGAGACCGAGGCCGTGCCAAAGCTTCGCCGCCCCGAAATCGATGTGTTGAAGATCGTCTTCGGAGTGTTCCGGGCGACTGTAACCAGATGGCCCAGGTCTTTGCCCGGGCGCCATGCGATCTTCGCAACGGTTCGCGCCGCGGCCGGCAGCGATCCGACCAGCCGAACCCCTTGACGAAAGAAGTCAGCGAACGCGACGCCGATCAATTTGGGGAAACCGGGAGATTCGGCCTCCGAGACTCTTGCGGTCGCCGCGCCGATGGGCGGCGGCTCAGGCGCAAAATCGTAGATGAACGGCAGAGTTCCCAGTCCGGCCACGCCGTCCATGTCGGCGTGATGCACCTTGGCGTAAACCGCGAATCCGCCGGCCTCCAAGCCCTCGATCAGGTAGTATTGCCACAACGGCCGCCTGCGATCGAGCAAGGTCATGTGCAGCTGGGCGACCAGGTTGCGCAACTGCTCCATCGTGCCGGGCCGCGGCAGAGCCATGTGACGGATATGGTAGTCGAGATCGAGGTCATCCGCATCGACCCAAACCGGATGATCGATGGCGAGCGGCATCGTCCGCGGCCATCGGCGGTAGGACGGAAGCAGGTCGAACCGCGCCGCCGTATGGTCGCGAAAACTCTCGAACAGCTTTTCTCCGGACGCGGCGGCCGGTCCGAATATGGTCAAGCTGCCGAAGTGCATCGGAGTCTCGGGCGATTCCAGATAAAGGAAGTAGGCGTCCAATGCCGAAAGGCGGTTCATCGCGCCCTCCCCGTCGACCAGGCGGCATGGTCCCGTTCAGAGGCCCTTACGGCCGCCGTGCAGTGCTCGGCGATCGCATCGATCAGAATCGGCACGAGGCCCGGAGCCATGTCGTGACCCATGCCGGCGATGATTCGCAGCCTGGCGCCTGGAATGTGGTCGGCCGTGTCCTTGCCGGCTTCGACGGGCGCCAAGGGGTCGTCGGCGCCGTGCAGGACCAGCGTCGGCGCGCGAATCCGCCCCAACATTTCCACCCTGCTGCCGGAAGCCAGGATGGCCAGAAGTTGGCGCGCCATGCCCGCTGGATAATAGCAGCGATCGACGCTGCGCTCGACCTTGGCGCGCAGTTCTTCTTCGCTGGTCGGAAAGCCTGGGCTGCCGATGAGGCGGAAGAAGTCCATGCCTTGCCGAATGGCGCGCTCGCGATTGAATACGAGACGCGGCCATGCCAGCGCCACGATCAATCGTAGATCGCCGCGCGGCAGATCGGGATTGCCGCTCGACGACATGATCGACGTGAGGCTCACGGCGCGCTCGGGGCGCTCGGCGGCTATGATCTGGGCGATCATGCCTCCCATCGAGGCGCCAACGATATGCGCCCGCTCGATCCCGATCGCGTCCATCAGGCCGATAGCGTCGGCAGCCATGTCGGCCAAGAGGTATGGAGCCGCAACCGGCCAGCCCGCCATCGCGCGGGCGAACGCGGCGGCCAAGGCCAGCTTGCCGGCGCCCCTGATTTTGGTCGAGAGACCGACGTCGCGGTTGTCGAACCGCACGACACGAAAACCGCGATCGGCGAGACCTGCGCAGAATGCATCCGGCCAAGCGGTGAGCTGCATGCCAAGGCCCATGATCAACAGGATCGCCGGCGCCGCGCTGTCGCCGTTTTCGACGTAGGCGATGTTCATGCCGTTTGCTCGGACAATTGGCATCAAGCGCCCTCCATGCCGATCAAGTCGTCTGCCTCGCGATGAGGCCGCCTACGGTGCGCACCAGCCAACGCGGCAGAATCTGAATCCCGCGGACGGTGATAGTGTTCGCGAACCCGGCGACGTGCACCACTCTCCCCGAAAGGCAGGCCGAGTAGCCTTCTCGCGCCACGGCTTTCGCGTCCATGACTGCGAGGGAGGGGATCCGCCTGCCGCGCTTCGATCGCGCCACCATGCCTGTGTTGGTGAAGCCCGGGCATAAGGCCGTCGCGGTGACGCCGGTCCCTTTCAGCTCTTCCGACAAAGCCTCGGTCAGCGACAGCACGTAGGCTTTCGAGGCTGCATAGGCCGCAAGGCTCGGGATCGGCAAGAACGCCCCGGTCGATGCGACGTTGAGGATCCGACCGCTCCTGCGCTCCAACATCGGCGCGAGGAACAGCCGGGTCAGCGCCGTCAAGGCCATGACGTTGACCTGCAGCAGCTGCAGAAGGTCTTCGAGCGCCGTATCGGCGAAGGCGCCCTCGAACAACAGGCCTGCGTTATTGACCAGAACGTCGACCGCGATCGCCTTCTTGCGCAGCGCGTCGAATATGGCTTGCGGCGCCTTCGGGTCGTTGAGGTCGGCGGGCAGAATCGTCACCCGGACCGCGTGCTCCGCCTCGATTTCCTCCGCCAGTTCGCGCAGCCTCTCGCGCCTGCGGGCGAGCAGCACCAACGGAAACCCTCCCGCCGCAAACGCCTTAGCCAACTCTTGACCGATGCCCGCCGATGAACCGGTGACAAGGACGCAACCGCTAGCGTCGCCGTTTCTTCGCGCCATTCGACCCTCGCATCAGTCGGTCTATCGCTGAAGAATGGCGGCTAGCCTAGCGGAAGAACCCGCCTGCACATTGATCTTTCGCAATCTCGCTATGACATGCTTTGTTATTGCATACGCCCGAGTTAAGTCCTCGCTCCGGCAAGACCTTCTGTCGCGAGGGCCGTTCAAAGCGGCGAACGCCTCGCTAAAACGTAACCATTTGTTTCAAACAGCGCTCAGGCCGCCTGCCTGACGCCGCGCCAAGGATCGGGGAAGACCAGCCGGCGCAGCCCGCTGCGGTCGAACGGGAGCCAACGCCCTTCGGGCTGGCTCAGCCGGTCGGCAATCGCGTAAAGCGCCGCTGGATGGGCCCCGAGACCGAAGTGGCTCGCCCGCACTTCGACGTTCTCGGCATGCGCCCGATCGTCCTCCATGCAGCACTGCCAGGCGACGACGCCGTCGCTGCGGCTGAAGATGGAGGTGGTCGGCACCGGCGGCGCCGAGGACGTGCTGGCCCCGAGGCGGGCTTCGTCGACGCTGTGGCCGGCCAGGAACTCGTACAGCCGCCACGCTCGGTTCGCCTTCGGGTGGCCTTTGAACGGACTTCCGAGCGTGATGACCTGCCTCACGTCGTCGGGCAGTTCCTTGGCGACCTCGCGGGCGAAGATGCCTCCGAGGCTCCAGCCGATCAGGCTGACCTTGCGGCCGTGGCGCTCGCGGATTTCCCGCAGGCGCATCAGCTTTCGGGCCGTCAGGCCCGGCCGCAGACCGAGATTGCGGCCGAGATCCCAGCCATACGCGGCATAGCCGCGGCTGCGCAGAAACGCCCGCAGCGGCGCCGTCGACAGATCGCTGGCGGCGAGCCCGGGAAGCACCATGACCGGATGGCCGTCGCCGGCGGGCAGCAGCAGGCGTAGCCATGGGAATGCGCCGACGAACGCCGCGTGCGCGCAAATGGCGCGCGCTTCCCACAACAACAGATGCGCCGGCGGCGGCTCGGTATGTTCCACGTCCGTCATCGGGCTCTCCTCCCTGGGAGTATTTCGGCGGCGCCTATAGGTGCGACTCACTTAAGCTCATACCATATGAGCGCATCCGCCAAAAAGCCAAGCCGGTGAATGTCCGGGACGCTGGCGGCGGGCAACGGCGCACTTCGATCGCCGGCGTTGGGGCGTTCCCTAACTGCCCGGCTTACTGCGCCTCGAAGGGCGGACTGGAAAACCTCACCAAGGCGCTGGCCGCCGAACTCGGGCGACTCAACGTCAACGTCAATTCGCTGGCGCCCGGCAACGTCGCCACACCCCTGAACGCCCATCTGCGCGGACCGGGAAACGAGGAATACATCCGGATGATGCGGACGATGACGCCGACCGGCAGGGATTTCCTCAGCGTCGATGAAATGACCGGAGCCGCGGTGTTCCTGGCCTGCGACGACGCATCGGCGATTCACCGCGCCACCCTGATGGTCGACGCCGGCCGGTCTGCCTGGTGGACGGACCTTGCGGCCCGTCCGCTGGCGCCCACTATGTCTGATTTGTGAGTCGTGATTCAAGGATCCATGAAAAGCGTCCGCGAGGGCTTTGTCACGCCGCCTCCGGCTTGTTGAGACTTTGGTCGCGCGGTAGCCAAAGAGCATGACGAAAATCAGCTACGCCGGCTATCGGTTCCCGCCCGAGATCATTCAGCAGGCGATTTGGCTCTATCTCCGGTTCACGCTGAGTTTGCGCGACGTCGAAGATTTGCTCGCGGAGCGCGGGATTGGGGTCTTTTACGAGACAGTCCGACGCTGGGTGAATCATTTCGGGCCGCTCATCGCAGCGGACTTGCGAAAGCGCCCGCCCAAGCCTCACACGACCTGGCATCTTGACGAGGTCTAGCTGAAAATCGACGCCGAATGCTCTATCTCTGGCGCGCCGTCGACGCCGAAGGCGAGGTCCTCGACGTGTTGGTCCAATCCAAGCGAAACGAGCATGCCGCGCTGAAACTGATGCGCACGCTTCTCAAGAAATACGCCTTCGTTCCCGAGCGATTGGTCACCGACGACTTGCGGTCATTCGGCGCAGCGGTCCGCGATCTGAGGATCGAGAGCCGCGATGAGCGCGGGCGATGGAAAAACAATCGCGTCGAGAATTCGCATCAGCCGACGCGGCGGCGGGAGCGCAAGATGCAACGCTTCAAGAGCGCCGGCTCTGCGCAGAAATTCCTCTCGATCCATGCCGCCGTCCACAACAC
>Ga0181527_1004163_pt1 | contig 12507 bp, 12 predicted proteins | sample PEATcosm2014_Bin_30_FD_119762 | JGI IMG/M metagenome (GOLD analysis project Ga0181527, IMG submission 119762) | Peatland microbial communities from MTU Mesocosm Facility, Houghton, MI, USA - PEATcosm2014_Bin06_60_metaG | ecosystem: Environmental > Terrestrial > Soil > Wetlands > Peat | place...
GGAATGTTCCTCGTGCATCACGCGGATCATCTCCTCGCGCGCGATCTTGAGCGCCGTGCAAGCGACAATGGCCGTGGCAGTGGCCAGGTGCAACCCGCCCACGCTGGCCAGCGACTCCTCCCCAATGAAATCCCCGGAGGAGAGAAGCGCGACGGTGGCCTCCTTGCCCTCCGGCGAAAGGACGGTGAGTTTTGCGCGGCCCGAGCGCAAATAGAAGATGGAGTCAGCCACGCTGCCCTGCGTAAAGAAGAACTGCTTTGGCTGTAAATGGACGACTTTCCTCCCGATTCCCGCTTCTTCCAGGAATGCGGTGAGGCTAAAAGTCATGCGCCCACCTCCACCAATTGAATTGCGTTTCCCGGATGCGGTCTTCACGGGAACAGTTCGGAAGCTTGCGCGACCGCTTCAGATTTGAGGAAGCCGGGGTTCTCTGCTCGCCAGCCCGGATGCCCCTAATATAACGCCGAATCGCAAGAACTGGATGCAAAATCTTCTGGATTTTTTGCGCATTGACGCGCGCTCGGCGGCTCTGCGAGGCTTGAGTGCATGGGATACAGAGGGAAAGTGGAGTATGCGCAAGAGCGGAAGATGCGCACGCGGAATACGCGCGTCTATCGTTCATTACATTGGCCGATCTGGATTTTTGTCTTTTTTCTGGCGCCGGGACCGCTGACATTCACGTTGTTTGCGCATGGCTTCAGCTTGGGTAATTCGATGTGGCTGGGTGCTGTGCTGATCGGCACCGGCGTGGCCGCGCTGCGCGGCAAGCTGCCAGGCACGGAGCCGGGGCCTTACATTCTGCGCTTCGACGAGGACCGGCCCAATCCGCTCTACCGCAAGGTCTGCTACAGCTTCGCGTGGACGGCCGTCCTGAGCTATGCGCTGCTGAATCTGGAGGGGTTGATGATTGCCGCAGCGGGCGGTGGCTGGCAGATGAAGCCGATATACAACTATGGCTATCCTCCGGTGGCTGCGGTGATCTTGCTGCTGGGGCTGACAGGCAATTTGCCACGCGTGGGGCCGTCCACCAAGGGCGAAGGCACGGAGCGGCGCTACTTCTACGGCTCGGTGTGGGCAGTCACGGCGGCGCAAACGTTGCTGCTGATTCTGTGGAAGACGCTGCCGGTGACCAGCACGACCAGTTGGGTGAAGCTGGGGGCGTATCTCGGCGCGCTGGCTCTGATGGGTGGCTTTGCCTACCAAGGGCTGCTGCCGCGGACGCGGCCGATCCTGCCGGGAGAGAGCATGGTCGCGGACTGAGCACCTGCGGTGGGGGGACTTGCCGTCCAGGCAGACGCGCTTCGCGCATGAGGTTCGTGGTTTCCCACCCTTTCGCAAACAGCGCAAAGGAAGAAGTACGGGAGATTCTTGCGCCTACCGCGCCGGCTGGTAAGGCTCGACGCGCAGCATGTCGGAGAGGATGCCGCGCTCCTCGGGGCTGAAGAGGTCCTGGTAGCGGGCGGAGTTCAGCTCCGTCGGACGCTGGTCCAGCGGAAGCGTGCGCAGATCGCGAAAGGCGTTCTTCATGATCGCCTGACGGTTCGGTGGCAGTTCGGCCCAGCGGCGCGCGGAGAGGTTGATGCGCAGCTGTTCCTGGGGCGGGAGGCGATCGATGATCGCGGCGCGGGCCAGGCGGCGTTGGCGCTGCTCTTCGGTCAGCTGGCTGACCTGATGCAACTGCCGCACCACCCGCTGCTGTTCGGTGGGAGGCAGCCGGTGGAAGCTGGGGTCGTTGCGCAACACCCGCTCCTGCTCCTGGACGGGCAGACTGCGGTGCTGGTTGAGCCAGTCGCCCAGGTGGCCCGGAGGCAGCTCCGAGGGCGGCGCATAGCCCCGATACGTGGGGCGGGAATAGCCAGGCCCCAGATAGGGCGGACCGGGATACGCGGGAGCTGGGCCGGCGGGACGAGGCGCCGAGTAGCCGGAGGCCGGAGGCCGCACTGCGTAGCCTTGCGGGCGACCCTGGGATTGCGGGCCAGACCGGGCCTGGTGCGCGGCGGGAGCGGAGGCATGCGGTGCTGGCGCGGAGTGTGTCGCGGGGGAGCCGGAGTGACGAGCCCAGGCCGCGGGCGCGCAAAGGAGTACAGCTGCGATCACTGCGCACCCGATCCATCCCGTATTGTCTGCCCTGCTCCTCACCGCTCTTTGTCCTCGTTTGTTCAGAAACCTGTCTCCGTTCTAGTTGTTGCTCGAGATTGCCTCCAGTTGATCCAGCAATTGCGCGTTGCTGTCCAGGGTTTGCAGGTCATGTACCACCGCGGCCTGTTCCGGAACGGCCGGCGGCTTGTCCCAATCGGTAACGCCCAGATAGGCTCCGCCGCCCACCAGCAGCATGATCGTCATCGCCATGGCCGCCAGCGGACGAATTTGCGTTCCCGCGCCGTAGACCAGGCGGGCGCGCAGCACAGCAAACCAGCCGGCCGGCTCTGACGCGCGCTCCTCACGCATCCGCGCCTCCAGCCGGGAGAGGAAATACGGGCTCGGCTCCGGTGCCTCCCAGCTCTCCAGCAGGGCCATCGTCGCCCGGAGTTCATCGAGCGCGCGGCGGCAACCCTCGCACCCTTCCACATGAGCAAGAACCTTGGGCTGCGCGGAGGCCGGATCGAGCAGCAGGTTGGCCAGCTTCGCGTCCATTCCAGCGCAATTGTTATTAGTCCGTTCCATTGAAACCACCCCATTTCCCGCCGGTCTCGCCCGGCTCTTTCCGCTCAAACAAATTCCTTCAATGTCTCTCGCAGCGTCTGGTAGGCGCGGAAGAGCAGCGACTTGACCGCCGGCTCGCTCAGCTTCAGCACCTGCCCGATCTCGCGGTAGTCCAACCCCTGGTACTTGTGCATCACCACGGCCATTTGTTGCCGTTCGGGCAGCGCCATCACCTGCGCGCGTATGGCCTTCATGCGCTCCTCGCGCAGCAGCCGCTGCTCCGCCGAGGGCTCATCGCAGGCCACATCCGGCCTCGTGCCGGTCTGCTCATCCAGGGCGTCCAGATAGACGTTCTGCACGGCCCGTTCGTGCTTGGTGTCGCGTGCGTGGTTGACCGCCAGGTTGGTGGCGATCCGGTAGAGCCAGGTGGTAAACTTGGCCTCCGCCCGGTAACTCTCGCGCGAGCGGTAGACGCGCAGAAAAACCTCCTGCGCCAATTCTTCGGCTATCGCCTGGTTACGCACCATCCGATAAAGAAAATGATGGATGGGGCGGTGATACTTTTCCGCCAGGTAATTGAACGCCGATTCGTCGCCCGCCGCGGCGCGTTTCATGACGTCTGCGTCGCTCGTGGGCTCCTGGTCGCCAGGCAAGCCCGTCCGTCCTCTCGGCCATGCATCGGGAGCCGCTCCCAGGGACGGTCTGTCCAGGACCAGCGTTGCCATATCCTCTTGAACCCTATCCGGAGCGGAAGGTTGCGCCGAAAATGCATTTTCCTCGCTGGATTTTACGTCCGCGGGGAGCTTTACCGGCAGGCCGGATCGGCTGCCGCCTGTTCTGGCCAGCAGCGGCGCGATGACCGCCGCGGAGAGGCCGGAAGCGCCCAGGCCAGTGCTTCCAAGTCCAACTCCGGCCAAGCCAGACCCGGCCAGCAGGGGGTCGCCGAGTCCCGGCAACGGACGCACCTCTGCCGCCTCGTGGGAGGCAAAGCTAGCTGCACGTCGGATTGATCGGACTCTCCAGCGCATTCTCGATCGGTCCCGGGACCCGGACTGGTCCGCACCCCGCATGGGTTGGCCGCAAAGCCCCGCTGGTGTTACTCTAACCCATGGGATGCCCTGCCGGCGCGTCAGTCGCCAGCCCTCGCCAGAGATTTCCAGGGGCGCTTAACTCAGCGGTAGAGTGCCACCTTCACACGGTGGAAGTCGCAGGTTCAAATCCTGCAGCGCCCACCATAAAATCAATAACTTACAGCATCTCCGCGGAAGGATTTGGTAGCGTTTGGTAGCAAAAGTACAGAACCGTTGCTCGGTTCAGCCTGCATCACCGGCATTACATCGACGGAGCCGGCCATCTATTCACACTTTCCGGCAACTCCTGCATATATTCGTTGACCGTGGTATCGGCCTTGGCGTGCCGCAGGTGCGCCTGAATATCCTTTACCGATCCCATCTTCTATGCCCGAGTAGCCATGGTGCGACGCAGAATCCGGAATTTCAGATTGGGAATCCCCAACTTCTCCGCAAGAAGGTTGAGAACCCTGTTTCGATAGTTCCCTGTGTCCATGACGCCACTCCCCGGTTGGAAAAAAATGAACGCGTCTGGAGACGCATTGGGGCACTCCCGCTTCCTGCAATAGCTCAGCGGCAAGCCTATCGGGAAAATGAATGTCGCCAAGGAATTCGCGGCGGTCGCCACAGGGGACGCCAAGGCGGGTATCAGGCACCGCCCGTCATTGCCTGTGGCGTAGGCGCAAGCCGGCGAGGCTACCGCTGATCTAAATCTGAATACAACAGCTTGTACGGCAAGGCCTTCTAGAGCAACAATCAAAAGTGGAGCCTGTGCAATAATTTCTCGCATGTTTCAGCCTTCCGATAGCAGACTGAATCGGAATGGTCGAGATTACTTGTAGCAGGTCCATCTTTCAGGGCCAGAAAGGGGGGATTTATTCTCGGCACTTTCAATATCTCCGCTGTACAAATCATAGGTAGTCTCATGGCGATCCCGGCATTTTTCCCGGCGTTTGTCTGCACTGGTTACATGGCTGCGTGGTTTACCAATCTTCACAGCTTCAGGCAGCGTTCGCTGGTGGAGCGGTTTTTCTGGAGTGTGCCGTTATCTATCGCAATCTCCACCATTACCTCCGTTCTGATCGGCAAGTTTGTCTCTCTGGCTGCAGTGGTTGCGTTCTTTCTGGCAAGTGCCGCGCTCTGGCTGGTGGTGCTTGGCAGGGAATGGCTCAGTCTGCGTCGCTCTGGGAGAAAGTGGATCGTTGGCTGGCGACCGCTAGGCGGCAGAGGCATGACCATGGCAATTATCTGGATAGCAGTGGCAATCCTGTCACTGGTTGACCTCCAGAGTAACCAACAACTCTTTATGAGCGTCACCGCCTACGATCACTCCGCACGGGTTAGCTGGACCGAGAGTATCCTTCGTACCGGCATTCCACCGGTGAACCCGCTTTACTATTACAGGCATTCCTCCCCAATGCGCTACTACTATTTTTGGAATGTGATCTGTGCTGCGGTAGGGAAAATGACTCATCTCCCCATCCGCGCTGTCTTGATCGCCAGCTGCGTCTGGGGTGGATTCGCACTTGCTGCACTGATTGGATTGTACTTGAAACATTTCCTTGTGCCCGGGGAACTTTTGCGCAGACGATTTCTGCTCTCAATATCCCTGCTCATGGTCACGGGACTAGACATCTGCGTCCACTTTTGGAACGTCTACTTCCTTCATGGCTCTCTGCCCGGAGACCTCGAATGGTGGTCTGCTGGGCAAATAACCAGTTGGCTCGATTCCCTTCTCTGGGTGCCACATCATATTGCCAGCATGGTGTGCTGCATGTTTGCGTTGCTTCTGGCCTGGATGGCCGGGAAGGATCGCGTACACAACCATACAGCAAGTATTGCCCTGATCGCAGCCGCATTGGCAAGCGCCTTTGGCCTCTCTGTTTATGTGGCGTTCGCGTTCTTTCTTGTCATGTTAGCATGGGCACTCTGGCAAATTGCCATAGAACGCACGCCTCGCTCTCCTTTGCTACTGGCGGCCGGTGGCGTGGGCGCCTTTGTCCTACTTCTTCCATACCTCTTGGAACTGACTCACGATCAATCCAAAATGGTTGGTGGCTCCGTCTTTACATTCGCCATACGGGAGATGTTCTCCCCAGCAGATCTGCTGGCGACGCACTTATTTCAATTGCTGGCGACGGGCCACCCCTTGGCGGCAATAAACCTCGCCAATCTTATCCTGCTGCTACCCGGTTATTTTTTCGAGTTGGGCTTCTACCTCGCGGTCTTCATCTTCTACCTGGTTTCCGCTTGGCACCGCCGGAAACCGCTTACTCCCGCGCAAAGATCATTAATGTTCATCGTTACAGTTACTCTCCTGTTAATCTCTGTAATACGGTCCTCAGTGCTAGGAGGAAACGATTTTGGTTGGAGAGGTGCTCTGCTTCTGCAGTTTCCCCTGCTCCTAATGGCGTCGGAGACCCTTACCACTTGGGGCTTTTTAAACCATGATCGCAACAAATCGGTTGACTGCGACGGCTTACCCCATTGCACCCCTTACTGGTTTCGCTCCATAGCATCTTTTGCTCTTGTCATCGGGGTATTCAGCACCCTTTGCCAAGTTCTCATATTGCGTTTCGACTATCAGCTCTTGAGAGCCGTCCACAATCAGAATGCCATCAAACTATCCCACAAGGCATATTTCTCATCGATCGGTTATGCTCAACTGAATGCGTCCATTCCCCGCGATTCCGTCGTGCAATATAACCCTGGCACTTGGGGGAGGGAGGCGGACTTGTTTGGAATTGATCATCAGATCGCCATCACCAGCAACCAGCCATGGTGCGGCTCCGAACTTGGAGGTGATCCCGCTGGGTGCCCAATCATGGCTTCCGCCTTCGATTCGCTCTTCAAGGGCGCAACCGCAGAACAGGCACGCGCGACTTGCAACCAATACGGCATCGGTTATCTGGTCGCCAATGTTTACGATTCGGCATGGAACGACAGGGACGGGTGGGTGTGGACGCTTAAGCCTGTAGTGTCAGACGAAGAATTTCGAGCGCTGGATTGCCATCGATGACCGGCCTGGGATTTATGCATCGATGCGATGAAATGTGCCTGGATAACTTTCATGTACATCGGCCCGGTCAGATTGCGCTCTTCTTGAATCAGTATCGGAACCACGACAGCGTTTGTGTTCAGCAACCAAAGGAATTCCTTTAAGTGCGATGCGGGAGAGCGGAATAAGCAGAAAACTAATCACCATCGTGACGCCCTGTTACAACGAGGAACTCAATGTGCGTGAGCTTCATAGGCGCGTGTTGGCGATAGCGGCCAGTCTGCCTGAGTATCGCATGGAGCATCTGTTTATCGACAATGCAACAAAGGATAGCACGGTGAGGTACTGCGCGAATTGGCCGCCGAGGACGCTGACGTCAAGGTCATTGTCAACGCGCGAAATTTCGGCCAGGTTCGCTCACCGATGCATGCGTTCCTACAGGCCGAGGGAGACGCGGTCGGGTTTCTGTGCGCCGACCTTCAGGATTCCCCGGAGTTACTTGTTGATATGATTCGCGAGTGGGAGAAAGGCTTTCCCATTGTTGCCGCAATCAAGAAGTCGAGTGAAGAAAGCGGTCTGATGTATAGCCTTCGGACGGAATACTATCGGCTGGTCGCCCGCTTGACCGATGTCGAAGTGATGAAGCAGCGGCTGGATCGCCGACAGATCGTCGGCTTTGGAAGTTACCTGACCTGTGCAGGCATTGTGGCAGACAGAGCCGCCAGAGTTACTGCGAAAGGCACCTTATAAGATTCTCCACATAGAAGATAACAGGCCTTCGGGCGCAACGGGAGACAAATAGAATCTACTACGGAGTTTCCATACGAGGCGCTCGACCCCTCCGTCTTCATCTACCATCAAGTCAGCCCATGCCCGCCAAACCCAAGCTCGGCCAGAACTTCCTCGTCGATTCCGAGGCCATTCAGCGCATCGCGGCCTCAATCGGCGATCTGACCGGCCGCACTGTGGTCGAGATCGGCCCCGGCCGCGGCGCAATTACCGGAGCATTGGCCGCCCGCGCCGCCCGCGTGCTGGCCGTTGAGCTGGACCCGCTGCTGGCCGCTGGGTTGCGCGTCGAGTTTTTACTGGATCCTTCCGAACGCGTCACGGTGATTAACCAGGACGCGCTGCAATTTGACTTTGCGGCGGCCCCGGCGGCGGCGGGCGAGCGGCTGCTGGTGGTCGGCAACCTGCCTTACGGCATCACCTCGCAGATTCTGCTCAAGCTGGCCGCCAGCCACGCCGCGCTCGACCGCGCCGTCCTCATGGTGCAGCGCGAGGTGGCCGACCGCGTCACCGCCCAGCCCGGCTCGCGAGACTACGGACTGCTCTCGGTCACCGTGCAGCTCTACGGGCCGGCGCAGAGCCTCTTCACGCTGCCTCCCGCCGCCTTCTCGCCGCCGCCCGAGGTGCATTCAACGGTCTTTCGCTGGCGATTTGCGCCGCGCTTCGCTGAACTGGGAGTCGAAGAAGCCAGCTTCCTGCGCTTCGTCCGCCAGTGCTTCCATCAGAAGCGGAAGACGCTGGCCAACAACCTGCGCGCCGCCGGTCTTCCGGCTGCAGCCGTATTTGCCGCACTGGCAGAGGCCGCAATCGACCCCATGGCGCGCGCCGAGGCTTTATCCATCGAGAGCTTCGCGGCTCTCTGGCGTTGCATCGAAACCAAGAATGCCTAATTGTATCGCAACAGGAATGTAGCGCCTCACAGCAGGAATGTAGCGCCGGTCTCCAGACCGGCTGTCGTGCGGGCGTCCATGCCCGCACTTATCCACAACTCAGCGCCGCCCTCCTCCTTGCGCCGCCAGGGTCTGCGCGGTGTGGATGTGGCAGATGGCGATAGCCAGGGCGTCGGCGGCGTCGGCCGGCTGCGGCGCTTCGGCCAGCTCCAGCAGGCGCGCCACCATGAACTGGACTTGTTCTTTTTTTGCCAGCCCGTAACCCACCACGCTGGATTTGATCTTGAGCGGCGCGTACTCGGCCACCGGCAGCCCCTGCACCGCCGCGGCCAGCAGGGCCACGCCCCGCACCTGGCCCAGCTTCAACGCCGACTTGGCGTTCACCGAGTAGAAGACCTCCTCGATGGCCACCGCATCCGGCTTCCAGCGCTCCAGCTCGGCGCTCAGCGCGCTGTAGACCTGCTCCAGGCGTTCGGCCGTCGTCTTGGACTTGACCAGCCGGATTGCCCCCATCGCCTTCATCACCAGCCGCGGCTGCCGCCCCGCGTCGTCCGACTCGACCACGCCGTACCCGGTCACTTCCGTCCCGCAATCGATGCCAAAGACCCGCATGGCCCTGAGTGTATCGCAGCGCCGCCCGTCCCGGCTTGCCGACCTCCCGGCCCCGGGAAAGAAACAAGCGTGGACCGGGAGGTCCACGCTACAGCCGGCCAGGAGGCCAGCGCTACAGTCTCATACTCCGTGGGTTGACAACGCCGGACTGAGACTAAAATAACGGCGGCCTGAGCGCATTGCCCAGGCCGTCGCGGTGAACTGTGGGTATTGGACTAAGGCCATCGCGTCAAGCGAAAGCCCGGGCATCTTCACTCCTGTTCCCAGGCCGTGGCCTTTCGGTGGCGATGCCCGGCAAGCCGGACTCCTTCGGCGACAGGCTTCGTCGCTGTATTGAAGAATTGCCACCTCGGCTACGAACTCCAGGGATGCGGCCAACAGTGAAAGCGCAGTAGCGTCCCATGCGGCAAGAACTTACTCCGCGTGGGGGCAACCAGGAAGTCTAAGGCGCGATGCCCTAGGCCTCAGTCACCTCACGTACCATACTTCTCGAAGTTTCTTTCTGCAAGTTGGACCTACCTCCTTTCCCGTGTGCGCTTAATCTACCTCTCAATTCACGCGGCGTCAACAAAAGAATTTGCCGGCAGCGAATCCCGCCTTTCGTTGGCCTTCCCAAAGTGGTCAGTGGACAATATTCCCTACCAACTATGCAGCCACTCCTCATCGCGGCCGATGCGCACCGGCGCATGGAAGAGTTCGCTCAGCCGCGCCTCGGTGAGCAGCTCCTGGCGCGGCCCATCGGCCACGATGCGCCCAGCGCGCATCAGAATCACCCGCTCAATCTCCGGCAGAATGTCGCCCAGGTGATGGGTCACCAGCACCAGGCCGGTGCCCTCGCGGGCCAGCCGCCGCAGGCTCTGGACGAGCTCCCGTTGCGCGGCCAGGTCGAGGGCGTTGGATGGCTCGTCCAGCAGCAGTTGCCGCGGCCTATGCACCAGCGCCCGAGCAATCAGGATGCGCCGCCGCTCGCCGGCCGACATCGTGCCCACCAGCCGATTGGCCAGGTGCAGCGCCTCCATCCGTTCCAGAGATTCAAGGGCACTCTCGCGCATCTCGCTGGTGACGCGCAGATTGGGCCACAGCGTCGAGGCGGAAAAGAATCCCGCGATCACCGCATCCAGGCCGCAGGTTACGGCGGTCCGCTCGCCGGGCAGCTCCGTCTGCACTCCCGCCGCCACCACGCCAAAGTGCTTGCGCAGCTCGGTCAGGTCCCAACGCTCGCGGCCAAAGATGCGCACCCGCATTCCCGGCTCCGCGATGGGGTAAAGCTGGCAGCTCATCGCCAGGATCAGTGTGGATTTGCCGCAGCCATTGGGCCCCAGAATCGCCACGTGCTCCCCGGTGCGGATGGTCAGGTTCACATCGTGCAGCACCACGCGGTCACCGCGCGCCACATTCACCTGGCGCAGTTCAAGGAACTGCTCTTCCGGATTGTCGATTTTCTCTGCCCGATTTGAATTACCGTTGTCCATCACGCCGTCCGCAACTCCCAGCCAATCCGTCTATTCCGTCGTAGCCCGGCTCCGCCCGCATGCCTTGCTACGGTACATCAGCACATCTGCCCGATGGACAAGCTCTTCTACGGTCTCGCCGGGGCGGGAGAGCACAGCGCCTACTGAGAGGGACAGGGAGATACGCTTATCGTCGTTGCTGGGAACCGAGGTTTGCGCGACCATGGCGACGCATCTCTGCGCCAGGCTGCTCAAAACCTCGCGGTTCACATTCCGGGCGATGGCCAGGAACTCGTCGCCGCCCCAACGCCCGACGGTGTCCGTTGGACGAAGCGATCCAGTCAAGGTCTTCGCTGCTTCCTGCAGAGCGCGGTCTCCGTATGAGTGGCCGAAGCGGTCGTTGATCTCCTTGAACAAGTCGATATCGATCACCAGCACGCCAACGGGTTCCTTGTGCACCTGGAATTCGGTTAACGCGGTCTGCAAGGACATCTGCAGGAAGCGGCGGTTTGGAAGCTGGGTGAGATGGTCGAGAAAAGCCATCCGATTCATAGCCCTGGTCTTACGCAGGGCTTCAATCTCGGCCGAATTGTCGCTGAATATCTCGATTGCCCCGATAATGGTGCCGTCTGCTGCCCGCATGGGCTGGACCCGCACGGAGACAGGCACCTGGCGTCCCTTCTTATTCCGCAGAAGTACTTTCGCCTGACGGGATGTCCCGTCGGCGATGCTTGCCGTTAAAGGACAGCCATCCTGGCACAGTCTTTTCCCAGTATGATCTGTGTGGCACAATATGTCGTCTTGGCAGTGTTTTCCCAGAATCTCTTCAGCCTGGTATCCGGTCAGGTGAGTGGCCCCTTCGTTCCAATACAGAAACCGCCGCTCCCGGTCCACGAAGTACACGCCATCGCCAATGCAGTCCAGCAGCTTTTTATAGAAGCTGAGGTCGATGGTAACAATCGGGTCTTGCAAGTCATCAGGTTTGATAGAAGATCTCCAAAACTCTATGCAAATATCCTATCGGGTGTGCACCAATCGCTGCAATGAGCAAGTTTCCCACTCAACAGCGCCTCAAGTGACAGGACATTCGGCCGCATCCACCTGCTAGATTAGATGGGTCAACCTTATGAACAGCTCATCCCAATCCGTCATTCCCCGCGGCTTCCGCTTCGGCGCCGCCAAGGCGGGGCTCAAGAAGAGCGGCAACACGGACTTTGCTCTCATCGTGGCCGACGAGCCGGCCAGCGCCGCCGCCGCCTACACCGCCAACCGCGTCACCGCCGCGCCGCTAATCCTCGACAAGCAGAACTTGAGAGCCACCGGAGGCAAGCTGCGGGTGGCCGCCATCAACGCCGGTAACGCCAACTGCGCCGCCGGCCAGGCCGGGCTGGATGCGGCTCACGCCACCTGCGAGGCCATCGCCCAGCTCTTCGGCTGCCGCCCGGAAGAGGTTTTCCCCTCCTCGACCGGCATCATCGGCGTTCCGCTGCCGGCGGAAAAGCTTATCGCCGCGCTGCCCGGCCTAGCCGCCCATCTGGGCGCAGATTTCGGCCACTTCCAGCAGGCCGCCCAGGCAATCATGACTACCGATACGGTGGAGAAGACCGCCTTCGCTCGACTGGTAGTCGCCACCCCGGACGGAAAGAGCCAGGAGGTTCGTATCGCCGCCTTCTGCAAGGGTGCGGGCATGATTCACCCGCAACTGATCCCGCACGCCACCATGCTGGTCTATATCCTGACCGACGCGGACCTCTCACCGGCGATTCTGGACGGCTACCTGCAACCGGCCATCGAGGTCAGCTTCAACCGCATCTCGGTGGACGGCGACACCTCGACGAACGACACGGTGCTGCTGCTGGCTTCAGGCGCCAGCGGAGCCGTTGTCGGCGCGGAAAACGCCGCCTTCGCCGCCGCTTTGACGCAGGCCTGCACCTCGCTGGCGCGCCAGGTTGTGGCCGACGGCGAGGGCATCACCCATGTAGTGGAGCTGCGCATCGAAGGAGCGGCCACGGATGCTGATGCGCTCAAGGTAGCCAAGGCGATCGCCCACTCGCCAC
>Ga0181527_1004169_pt1 | contig 12490 bp, 14 predicted proteins | sample PEATcosm2014_Bin_30_FD_119762 | JGI IMG/M metagenome (GOLD analysis project Ga0181527, IMG submission 119762) | Peatland microbial communities from MTU Mesocosm Facility, Houghton, MI, USA - PEATcosm2014_Bin06_60_metaG | ecosystem: Environmental > Terrestrial > Soil > Wetlands > Peat | place...
ACGATCCTAGGGCCGTACTGGGTGATCATCTACACGACGTGCTCGTTCTACGAGCCGACCGGCACCGGGTCGGAGTTCGCGATCGCCCTCTATGCCACGAACGGCACCGTATACCGCAGCGCGACCACAGGCCCGATGAGCTGCACATAGTCGTGCGTCAGGGGAGGCGGGCCGCCGCTCCCGACGTACCCCCTCGGACGGCATTTCCCATGGAGGGGACGCAAGTTGTGGCCAGATACCGCACGCCCGGGGGGTGAGGATGGATCTAACTTCCGAGGGGCAACCGAGGCTGCCGAATGGCCTCTGACCTCCCGTTTTCGTGAGGCGTCCCAGGTTCAACGGAGGTTGGGTGTTTAGAGGTGCGCGTTCTCCGTCAGTAAACTTCAGCCATCCGACGCCCCGGAAGGAGGTTTCACGTCAGAGAAAAGTGGTTGGGCCGAGGGAGACTCCTAGCTGCTAGCCGCAATCGAGTCTTCAAAGAATCGTAGAGTGTTTCGATACTTGTTCTCGAAGTCCCTTGACACTAGCTGTTTTCGAAACGCACCAAGTAGCTCTCCGCGACCGCCACTGAGGAACCTGGGCCATGCCAGCGCGACTCGAGATACCGACTGTGGGGGTTTGGAGTGCCCCGCGCCGCCCTTGGGCGAAAGATCGAACTCCACGAACGCGGATCGAAGGTCCTGCAGACGGTCTGAGGATCTAACAAACCACTCTGCGGAAGGGGTGAGGGAGACCCCCATCCAGTCGAATGCCTCGTACCAGTCTCCCGCTTCCTGCACCGCAGGACCGAAGATCGCGTGGTCCGCAGGAAGGAACTGTCCAACAGAGATGACACCCCTGTAGAAGTCGCCGTCTACTAGAGTGGCATTGAAGAAGTCGATCACATCGTTGCAGAGTCTCTCGAACGCGGACATGTCGGTCTTGCCAATCTCGCGCCATGCGATGATCGTATCGGAGAATCCAATCACCCCGGCGGGAGGCGACGGGACTTGGACTTCGAAGCGACTTATCACTGGAGAGACCGCGCCGCTAAGGTCGACGTACGCCCACGTAGTACCTGCCTCGAGGCTGCTCTGCGCTGCCGAGGAGGAGAAGTCCGCGACGTAAAAGCTGGTTGCAAAGTCACTAGCACCAAACCTCCGAATGGCCTTTTCGAAGCGATCCTTGCTTCGGCGTAGCGCTTCGCCGGGAGGGTCTTGGGTCCACTCGGCCCTAGTTCCAAGCCGATCCAAGATTACTACGGTTCCCCACTTAGCCGACGGCTTGCTCTGCGAGTGAGTGCCTTCAGTTGGTGGGGTCTGGGGCGTAGGGGGCTCGGCGTCCGATTCTTCAGCAGGCAAGGTAGACCCTCTTATGGACTCGAATTGGACTCATTAGCTCAGGCACTCCCATTCTGGCCTTCTTGGATTCGGGCGAATGATTCCTTCTGCCCCGGTTCCTTAACAATCTCGGGAATGCCCACAGGTTGACCCAGCCTGGTCGGCCCCATGTGCAGCTCGGGTAGCGCGAACTTCACACCCCTTACCCACTCGTGAACCCGGCTGAGGTTGACCGCCACTCCAAGAACGGTGCAGATTCCCGTGAATGAATCAAACCCCCTGACTACGCTAGACTGCGCTGGGCCTCCGACTACGCCTTCGGGCCCCCATCCAAATGGTTGAAGCGATTTCATATCGCGCGCACTCGCAAACAAGAACAGTCGTTCGTTGAGATGTTCAGTCGCATCTCTGAGGGACTTGAGGTCATCAGCGGAGAACGCACCGGGAGCCACATACTTCCGTGCGACTTCAGAAAAGACTCGTTTCATCGCTGCCGAATCTGTACCCCCGCGACTCCAGTTAGAGTAGCGGTCGGGATTGAGTATCCGATCTATTCTGATTGCGTGGCCGAGAATCCGGTCAACGCACGCCCACATATCGAGTTCACGCAGGAAGACTGGATTCTTGAACGGATTCCCGTGCCCCGTGGTTGGCTTCGCGTTGGAGGGGAGTAATGGATTCTGTTCAAAGCGGCGAAGTTCCTCCCAGGCGTGAAGGAACCAATGACATTCGAAGTGCAGTTCGGTTACGAGTAGGTACTCTAGCTGCTGGTCGGGAGTCATCCTCGATGGGTCGTGACTTGCATCAGTCATGATTTTCTACCATGCGTAACCGAGCTTCAGCTTAGTGCTCACAGTACCCAACCCCGAGTCGACCCAGAAGGGCGCCCTTTCCCCGAGGAAGAACCCCCCTACCAGAGATTCTCTGCCCGGTTTCACGTCAGAGAAAAGTGATTGGGCCGAGAGAGTGTGTGTGGCCGGGGAGAGTCGAGGAATACGGTTATCGAGTGTGGCGCCCTATGTGAACCGTATGACGGAACCATTCCCGAGGTGGGTGTTCTACCCCCAATCCTCACCACCGCCAGTCTGGGCGGAATCACTAGTCAAAGTGTTTCAGGATCATCGGGACGCTATTGAGTCGGCCGCTCGCAAGCGAGGAGTCGCGTTGGAATCCGATGACGTGCTTGCAATCCTCCGAAGTAACTTGGAGGCTCAGGGCTATTCCGTGGAGAAGGGAAAAGGGGCAAACGAACGAATCTACCGGCCTGTGTTCTTCGGTGAATATGGTCGGCCCGGAAAATCCTACAACATCGACGCCTATCACAAGGACCTCCGAGTGGGGCTCGAGGTTGAGGCGGGGCGAGGAACGAAGGGGAACGCAGTTTACCGAGACCTCATCCAAACAAGCCTTCTTGTGGACGTGGACTACCTGGCGCTCGCCGTTCTCACAGAGTACAGATACGGTAGCAAGAGTGTCGAGTATTCCTACTCCGTTACGAAGGACATTCTGGACGCGATCTACGGGAGCCAGCGGCTTAGATTTCCGATGAAAGGCGTCCTGCTAATCGGCTACTGAATTGGGCCGTCTGAGTCCTAACGGTATTCGCGGACCCACCTCGAGAGACCTGCCCGAAGGCCGAAAGGCGAAGGAATGACGCGGGCTGATTTCGGCCGCTTCGCTCGCGACACTGGGATAGGCCCCGGTGACGAAAGTTTGTTCTAGAAGTTGCGCCATTGGGGTTTTCGTCGATGATCGCTCCTAGATCCGTCGACATCACTCCAGACAAGAGCCTGATTGAGAAGCTGGGGAGCGTCGGGTTCTCCCCCGAGGAAGCGATCGCGGAGTTCATAGACAACTCAATCGACGCACTGTACGACAGCCGAACCGGGAAGCGGATTGTGAAGGGCCCAGCCCGCATCGAAGTCTCGCTGACAGCCACGGAAATCCTGATTTCGGATACGTCAGCCGGAATATCGGATTTCGATAACTGCATGAAGGCCGCTTGGTCCGAGAAGAGTGGTGTCAGACTTGGCCAGTTTGGCTTAGGGATGAAGACTGCCTCCATGAGCCTAGGTAGGCTCGTCGACATTCACAGTAAGCGAATCGGCGAATGTGTGGAACACTCGACGACCTTGGATCTTGACGAGTGGTACAAGACTGACAGCTGGAGAATTGATGTCCAGGATACCACCGCCGAGCCCTCTGACCATTACACGCGAATCAGAATTGCCAAGCTGCTCGTCGACCCGCTCCTCTACTCGGTCGAGCTCCGGGGTGAACTCGCGGAGCGATTTGGACCTCTGATTCTGGATAACGAGGTTGTGGTCACAATCAACGGATCGACCATTCAGCCCGAGCCGATTCGGTTCCTTCCGGAAAACGACCCCTCGTACAAACGGGTTCTCGAGGAATCGGGTCCGAAATCGTTCAAGAAGCGACTCGACTTCTCCTTCCAAGTCGAAGGTTACAAGATCACTGGCTGGATCGACATTCTTGAGCGCAGGTCACTTTCAGGCAGGTTCGGCTTCCATATCTTTCGAGGCCGGCGCCTGATTCAGCCTTTTGTCAAGGTCGGAATTCGAGACCATCCAAACAACGCGAATCTGTTCGGCCAGCTGTACCTACCCTATGACTTTCCTGTGGCCTTCACAAAGAATAGAATTGAATGGCGCGGACGAGCCTCCCTCGTGGCAGATCTTGAACAGATATGCGCCGATCACCGGCGGGTTGCCCTGAAGATGGCATCCGAGAAGGCACCTGTCGTTCACCCGAAAATCGTTGCCGACGTAAAGCGAAGCTTGGACATCCTCGCAGATGCCGTGAGGGAAAGTCCATTTGTCAGGGATCTTGCGGAATCGGAGGCAAAGCGTGCGCTTGCCTCTTCTGCGAACGGATACGGCCCAGTCGACTCGGAGAAACGCGCCCCGAGATTGAACAAGTCAGCAACCCGACCGATTCCGAAGAATGTCCGTGCCCGTAATCCTGTACCGGGCCAGCCTCGACAGAAGAAGGACTTCTGGTTGATTCGAGTTGGTCAGTTTCAGTTGAAGTTAAGTCACGAATGGACGGAAACCGACGAGCCTCGTATGTGGTACTCAACCTTTCTCGAATCCCGTACTCCTCCCGAGCTTCTTGTCCAAACGAACGTCGCGTTCGATGCCTTTGAAGCAACCTCTGACAAGATGTACTATGCGACGGGGACGGTCATTATGGCGCTCTCCCGAGTCCTTCGGGACCTTTCGACGCAGGCTGGAAGAGCCTCCCCCGACCTGGTCGACCTTCAAGAGGATCTGTACCTACGCTGGGGAGCGAAGATTCGTCTCGGCTTTGCTCGGGGGGCGTCTACCATACGGCGCGGCAGCTGAGTCGAGCCCGAAGCGAGCGTAGGTGCGATGACTGCGCCCGGGTCATTCCAATCGGTGAGCTGTCTTATCATCGGTATGTCGATTCCAGGACGTATTGTTTAGAATGTTACGAGAAGCATCGCTCGACTTTCTTGAGGAACCGCGACACTACCGACAAGGCCAATGAATTGCTATCACTCTTGAAGGTTCATCCGAGATCGTCAAAGGAGCTACAGGATCGATTTCGCACGTCGTACGTTCTCTTGATTCGGAAGCTGAAGGCGAGGGGTGTACCCATCTGGAAGACGCGGATCGAAACCCGAATCTGGTATTCCCTAGACACGAGGGTCGGTCGCGACGGCAAGATCGTAAGATCCGCTACCCCACCTGCCGAAAGGATGTATGGCACGAGGAGGCCCAAGGGTCGCCCGGTCTGCCTAAACTGCCAAAGGAGCTTCGGTGCGGAGGATGGAAGTGATTTTGGCAAGCGATTCTGCCCTGATTGCATTAGTGCCGCAAGAGACGCGCTTGTGTCCAAGGCGAGTCATCGATGATTACCTGCCCGAGGCCGGGCGTTGGACTGATTTCTGAATCGGCCTCGTACCACGGTTCGGTCCCGTGAACCATCCCTCCTGGCTCCCTTCCTTATGTTGGGTCCCTTGAGAAGTCCGCGCTTCCGCAGATTCTCCATCGGGTCTTCGTCCCATGAACTCCTGAACCAGAGTCCGACATAGTGGCGTTTGTTCGCTCTCATCAGAGCCGACTTGCCACCCATGTAAAGCGTCGTGATCACGTCGGCGTAATCTTCCGCATTGACCAGGGGGTCGACTTGCCAAGCGTACAGGCGCCGGTCCTTCATCTTCGGATTGACTCCTAGGAAATGGGCGCGATTGCAAACCGGGCACTCCATGAAATCGGCGACCCCCATTGTCGTGATTGTAGCTCGACGAATGTCACCGGTGACTGGGCAGTGTGTCCACTCAGTCCGCATTTCCGAATCCTGGAACACTCCCCCGAGCTGTCGGGTCGCCTTTGGTCGTTGAACTGGTAGAATTTCGGCATTCTCCTTAGCCTGAACAAACGAATCCTCGTCCGTGCATCCATAGAGCCAGCCTTCGGGACCCTTGTATCGGCCAACGGAGGTGACCCTCCCAGCGTCCATTCCGACTCGAAGTGCCTTGAGATGAGTCTTCGCGGCCCGATCCGAGAGGCTGAATCGGGCGAAGTAGGCCTCAACCGTACGACCATACGTTAGGCCTCGGCCAGTCCCCTTCAGACATTCGTGAAATCGGTCCTCCAACTCGATCTCGGTCGGGCCCCTTCTCGGCATTATTTCACTTAGGTTCACTCAACTACAAATGTACTGTGAAAAAACATAGATGAGTCGAGGGACGATGACCGTGTCCGTCTCGGCAGAAACGAAACGACGGGCGGGACGGCCCAAGAAAGTGACACCCGCGATTCTTGCAGAGGTCGAATCACTTCGGGCTCGAGGCGTAAGCTGGGCCGAGGTCGCCGTTTCGGTCGCCCTCAAGCCCGAGACGTGTCGCCGTGCCCTATGGGCTGTAAGAAAGTCCCGGGGGGCCGTGGGAAACTCGCCCAACCCCATTCCCGGGGTTGGGCCGGGGGACTAGGATGCCCCGTTCGATTCCCAAGCCGTCACGACAGTATCTCGAGTTCAAGTTCTCCCAGGGATACTCACCCTACGCGATCCGAGAAGCCCACAACTACCTGGCGTCCCACCGAACCCCGGAGCCATTCCCCCAGGAGCAGCGGATCTACGGACACCGGATGCTCTCCGAACGGGACGTGACCCGAGCATACGATCGGTGGCGGGTTTACGCCCGACGCCACCCGGAGTCGAAAGAAGCTAACCAGCTCCTCGAGCGTCGAACCAAGAACCAGGAGAGGCTAGCCGTCTATCGGGCCAAGGTCTCGGAGCGAACCGGGCTGGGTCTTCCTCCTCCGCCCCCGCCTATCCGCGCCGCAGACGCCGGCATGGTCTACCGGGTCTCCCACGAAGAGCGCTGGCGAAACCACTTCGAAGAGGGCTCTCCATGAAGGCCCGGTATTGGACCGACAAGCGGCCCACGGTCAATGCCTTCGATACCGAGACCCGCCATGGCGATCTGCTCATTCTGTGCGACCCCAAGGAGTGTCTCGAAGTCGGCCCGGGAACCCGGTTCGGTGACATCCTCAACTTTCTTTGGAGGCAGGGCCGGCGTGAGAACTTCTTCTGGAATGTGGGGTACGACCTGGGGGCCATACTAAAGGCCCACATCCTAAGGCTCTCCCCATCGGACCGGAGGACTCTCCGGGCCAAGCACCGGGTGGATTACGGAAGGCTGACCCTGTCCTTCACCGGTGACAAGGGATTCCAGCTCCGGGACACCCAAGCCCATCGGTCCAAGCGGTTCTGGGACCTTGCCCCGTTCTATTCGGAAGAGAATGCGACCCGGCCCCTAGATATCGTGGCCAAGGAACGGTTAGGGCAAGGGAAGCTTACCGGGATCGACCGGGAACGGCTCGGCAAAGAGCATGGGTATTACGAATCCCATCTGGCAGCTGTAGTACTATACTGCAAGCAAGACGCTCGTATAGTACGGGAGCTGGCCGAGCTCCGGCTTACCGAGTTCCATAGTACATTGGGATTCTATCCAACTCGATTCTCCTCCAAGGCGTCATTGTCCAAGGCCTACCTCGACCGGTATTACTCGGACGTCCTGGCCGCGTCCGTGCCGAAGGCCATTGATGACGCGTTCCACAATGGGTACAAGGGCGGAATCTTCCATACTCGGATACTCGGACGAATCACCAATGTCACTGAATTGGACATCTCTTCGGCATATCCAAGTGTAATAGCGGAGCTGCCCGATCTCCGGCAACTGACACCCCGCATCTCCAATGAGTATCACTCAGATGCGGTCCTCGGCGTCTATCGCATCGAGACCATCTTCAATGGCGATCTGCCATTGGTAAGACGCAAGGGCAAACGCATTGTCTATCCCATCTCCAATGAGCTTCGTCCGTACTGGGCAACCCTTCCCGAGATTCGATACCTCATTGGAGTTGGACGGCAGTTCAAGATCCAGGTTGCTTACGAGTACTTTGGACCGGGCACGCCCGCCTTCCCTGGGTTCCAGGACCTCTATGAACGGAGGCAGCTCCTCCGGCTGGAGGAGAAGCACGATCTTGCCTTCCTTCTCAAGATCGTCATGTCCGCATGCTATGGGGCATTTGCAGAGTCCAAGCATGGCGAGACCCGCTTCACGAACTGGGTCTATGCAGCAACCATTACCGGTGTCATCCGGGCCCGTATCTGGGGTCTTTGTGCGGATATCGGGTGGGACCGGGTCGTATCCATCAATACGGACTCGGTCAGGTTCATTGGACCCTCCCGGTACTATGACGACCACCGGGCCCAACTAACGAAGCCCGGCTTCGGTTCATGGGAGGAGAAGTTCACCGGGGCGACCCTAACCCACTATCAATCGGGTGTTGCCCTTATAGAGCAGAAGGGCAAACCCCCGAAGATTCGGAAACGAGGCTTCAAGAACCTTACACCGGAGATGCTCCGGAGCACTACCGGTCCTGTCCTGGAGGTCGGTCGAAAGCGGGCCATCAAGCTAGGGGAAGCCCTTGCCCAAGACCGGATTCAAGACCTAGGAGATTTCCAAGAGGAAGAGCGGCTTCTAGACCTCCGGTCCAACCTCCAAGCCCTTGATTTTCCTCCCGAGAAACTGGTCTTTGAATACTTGAATCGCCTACCCTTGGCGGGGTCAAATCCCGACTACGATGAAGTCGCTTTACCTCGACGGAACGCAGAACGTTTCGCTCACCAAAGAGGGGCTAGTTTTCGAAGACCGGGAGGCCGGAACCACTCGGGTCATAGAGCCACCCGAGATTGATTTCGACCTGCTGATCGTCCAAAACACCAAGGGGTTCGTCAGCTGGCCCGCGCTCAAAGTTCTCCAGATTTGGAGGGTCACGGTCTGCCTGTTTGATTGGACGGGGAAGCTCCTGGGGACGTTCGTCCCGTATGCAACAAGGGATGGTCCTCTTCTTGCCCGGCAGATGAAAGCCTCCGAGAACCCGAAGACCTGTCTCAAGATCGCCAAGCAGATCGTCCAAGCCAAGTTCGACCGAATGGGGGAGGCCGCTCGGGAGTGGGGAGGCGAAGAGTACTACGAGGGGATTCGGAAGCGACACCCACCAGACCGGGTCAAGACGGTCAAGGAGGCACGGGCCGCCGAGTCTAACGTCACCGAGGCCTATTGGTCCGTCTTCAGGACCGAACTCAAGCGACGGCGGCCCGAAGCCCGGTTCAAACTCCGGGGTCATCCGAACCACCCATACCAGATGAGGGCCGTTGAGCCGGTCAATGCCGCCCTCAACTATGCCTACTCGATTCTCGAGGCTAAGGCAAGAACCAACCTTGCCCGGGTCGGGCTGTCCCCCCAGTTCGGCTTCCTTCACTCGACCGGGCCAAACAAGGAGCCGGCAGTGTACGACCTCCAGGAGTTCGAACGGACGACAATGGACCGGGCGGTCCTAGAAGTCCTATCCGATCCCGGAGTCCAAACAGACGGATTCATCCGGGAAGGAGACTGGACCTCGAGGTTGAGCCGACCTACATCACGTAAGGTCGTGGCAGGAGCGACCGAGGCATTCAACGGGAGGATTCGAGGAGGCACGCTCGAGGGAAGGTTCTTACGAGAGGCACAGTGGTTCCGGGCCTCGGTAAGCGATACCTGAAGTGGGGTTCATTCCTATGGTGGACCTCGTTGAAGTGGGGCTCTTCGGAGCCGCAGTCGCTGCGGTGGGAGTGGCCATCTACTCCATTCGAGCAGGATATCGCAACCAGCTCCGTGCCATGGATCGGGAGCGCCGGAGAGAAGGATACGCCTCGGCCATTATGGCCTATCGAATGGTCAAACTGCACTGGGAAGGACTAAAGCAGATAGTAGACGATGGTGCGGACCTCTTTGGCGGAATTCTGGCCGTCGTGAGCCACAAACGCTCGAAGGCCAGCCCCGACGACAATCGTATCGATTTCCGCGTCAAGACCTTCATGCGGCTCGCTGATGTCCGTGCCCTGCTGGACTCATCGCTTGTTACAAAGGGCATTTCGGGTCTGGACTCACCTCAGCCCGAACTTGACATGCTCCTCTCTGCGATGGGAAGCATGATGGGGAAGCTATCCGAGAGCAGTGAGGCGCTTGACAGGACCTTGGGACTCGTGGAACTGTCAGGGGCACCAAGCGATGTCGTCGAGGTCGCCAACAGCATTAGTGTGAGGCTGTTGGCAGAAGTGCGAGGCGTGGTCGATGACCCGACCAAGGTATCAGACTGGGGCTGGTTTGACCCGGAGATTGAGAAGCTCGAGGCACTGATGAAGAAGGACCTTGACACGGCCGTGGGATTCCGTTGGTCGGAGCGTCGATGGTGGGGGAGACGCGCGAGGAGAGGTTCTACTCAGAGGCCATGACTCTGCGGTCAAGAGTCCGAGAGACCTGATGCCGAACTTCGGGTCCCTTCATTCGACAGGATTAAACAAGGAGCCGGCGGTGTCCGACCTTCAGGAGTTCGAACGGACAACAATGGACCGGGCAGTTCTCGAGGTTCTGACCGATCCCGGGGTCCAAGAGGGCGGGTTCATCCGGGAGGGGGATTGGACCTCAAGGTTGAGCCGCCCTGCACCCCGAAAGATCGTGGAGGGCGTGTCCGATGCCTTCAATGGGAAGATTCAGGGCGGGACCGTTGAGGGGAGATTCTTGCGTGCGGCTCAGGGTCTCCGCTCCGCTCTGGTTCGGACTTAGGTGGTAATCGTGCAGTCCACGGGTTTGAATGCGGTCCACATTGGAGCACTTGTCATCGCCGGTCTATTGGCCGGTTTCGCGATACACTGGTTTCCGGGTCAGGAGGCATCGGCCGCACTTCTGCTGACGGCCACGATTTCGGCCATCGTCATCAGTTGGACATACCAAGCTGGGCGGTTCGATTCGGAAAAGAAGGAGCACTCAGTGGCCTTGAACAATCAGTTCTTCGTCTGGACCCAACGGCTGGACTTCGGGCCGACATGGGACAATTCGGAGTACCCGGGGGGCTTTCCATACTGCCCCACCTTGAAAGTTAGGGCTTCAGAGGCTCCGAGGTGGACGGGCGCGGGCCAGACGGAAAGCGAGGTCCCCCTGAGCGAGATTCCGGTTTACGGCCAAGCGACGAGCCACCTCACTGCCTATCCGGTCGTCCAGGCAGCCTTGAACGATTGCAACGAAGCCGCATCCTCCTTCAACCAGAAGAGAACCGAGGTCCTGGGCCTGATAGGCCTACTCGTCGGGACAGTAATGCGAAGGGAGTATCCCAACCTCTCCGCGGGATTCGTAATGGAGGGGATTTCGCAGGATTGGTACGACCGCACGAAACTGGAATGGCTGGTGTACCTACGCGCGAGACATGAGGTCGGGGATCGTATGGCCTTCACAGAGCCGCCATATGTCCCATCCCAAACGAATCCGCCCTGTCTCTATTGGAGAGGGCAGCCGCTCCTCAACAGCTCACGAATGGGGCAGATCGACCTGACTCTACTGATCGGTCATCTATCGACAATCTGGACTGATGTGGAGGTGCAAGCGGGAGTCGCCGAAATGATTAATCTCATGGCCGCATCCGTCAGCAAATTGGCCCCCCTTGCGCGCGAGCTCTCTTCCCTTAGTGCCCGGTTGACCACTGGGCACCGACTCCTCGGCTCCTGTGAGAACGGAGTATGAGGAGTAGGCCAAAATCCGATTCGTCGCGACGCCCCGCAACGATCGTAGAGGCAGCAAGACCCATCACGAGAGTCTGTGCCAGACTCCTCCTGACCACCATTCTCTGACGTGAAACCGCTCCTCGGACAGGCGTCTGATTGACCCGGGTAGTCGGCCTAGCGAACTGGCTGGAATTTCGCCCGTGCCTCTACCACTAGTCGAAAGAGAAACTCTACGCCCAAAGAGCAGACTGTAAATGGATCGTTCCTCTCTAGGGTCTTTCCGGCGTGAGTCGTGGGGGCCGCAGCCAGGGCAACGCCGAGCCGCCACGAGCCTCCAGATGTGATTGGGACCCTCCGCTCTGTCGGTTTGCCAGCATCCACGACCCAGAATGGCCCCTCGGGGCCCACCGCAAGGCCATTGGCACCGGGTGGACGTTCACCCAATTCAGAGGTCGAGATGTGCTTAACGAAGGTCCGCCCGACCAAGACACTGCGACCCTTCGCTCGATGGAAATCGTCGATTCGTACGTCATGGATGTAGCGCATCAACTCATCTTCCTTCAGCTCGCGCTCCTTGGCTTTCCACCACTCTAGGAACCCTGCTATTCCACTGCCTTCAGCTCTAAGAGCGTCCTCTACTGCCCTAAGGGCATTTACGCAGCTCAAGAAGGAGGATCGAAGTGTGTCAAAGTCGTCCGACCGAAGCATCAGACGGAGCTGAGCCCGAGCATCATCCACCTTGGCCGCTGCTCCCTCGAACAAGGTCGCCCGCCCCAAGCCGTCCCATCAATCTTTCCGACTAAGCCTTTCCTCTCGGCCCAACCACTTTTCTCTGACGTGAAACCTCCTTCCGGGGCGTCGGATGGCTGAAGTTTACTGACGGAGAACGCGCACCTCTAAACACTCAACGGAGGTTGGACCCGGAAGCCGTGGCTGGCAGCCGGCGGTCTCGTCTAGTGCCGTACCCACAAACACCGTTTGACTTTGTGAATGGGCGCTGAGTGCATGGCGTTCAGCTCGTGCATTGCCATCTGGATCGCGCGACCGAGCGACCTCCACTCTCGATAATCCGATCC
>Ga0181527_1004174_pt1 | contig 12481 bp, 9 predicted proteins | sample PEATcosm2014_Bin_30_FD_119762 | JGI IMG/M metagenome (GOLD analysis project Ga0181527, IMG submission 119762) | Peatland microbial communities from MTU Mesocosm Facility, Houghton, MI, USA - PEATcosm2014_Bin06_60_metaG | ecosystem: Environmental > Terrestrial > Soil > Wetlands > Peat | place...
GAAGTTGTGCTGGAGGTCTCCTTTGCGGTTCTTGCGGCCCCACTCCTCGCCGTGTTGCTGAAACTCCTTGGTACTGGGGTGCAACTCCTTGTTGGAGAAGTAGGTTGCAGTTCGAATCCCGGCCCGGCGGCAGTCGGTCAGGACCTTGTCGTAGCGGTCCATGTCCGGGTAGGGAGGGTAGGAGCCGTCGCGCCAGAACAGGCCGTCGTTGTAGCAGTCGCCGTCGTTGTGACAGTGGACTGTTTGGATGCCCTTCTCCGCCCAGCGGCGGATCTCCTCCGTCGACACCCAGTCGCCACGATTGCGATTGAACGAGGTGTGTAGCCAGGGCGGATGCGCGTGGCCTTCGAGGATCGGGAACGCCAGGTAGAAGTCAAAGACGCAGGCACTCGGCAACGGCACCGCCGCGTCGGCGCTCCAAAGCGGAGAGACCGATAGCGCCAGGCCGGGTGGGTTCTGATCGCGATCGAGCAGGCACTGGCCGCCGCCGCGGCGTCCGCTGAGCGGCAGCTCCCATTGCGAGAGATCGGACCCCACAAACCACTCCAGGCCCTCGACGCCGGGATCGGCAAAGATCATGGAACGCGGCACGTAGCGCGTGCGGAGAGCCCCGTCCAAGGGATGGTCGAGCCGGAGCTTCCCCCAGCGGTTGCTCCCAAACGAAAACGGCGGCGCCTTTTCCTCCTCCGTGGTCCCTTCCCGATAACCGTAGTCGGAGAGGCTCGGAGCAAGGACGGTGGACAGCGGGCAAATCTCCCGCACACGAACGCCGCCCGCAACGAGCAATTCCTTGCGGATCTTGACATATCCCCAGCGATATTGAAACGTGGTCTTGACGCGAAGCCCCGACGCTCGGCCGCCCTGGCCCTTCAGTGTGCATTCCACGGTCACGATCTCGTTCAGGCCCTCCCGGCGATGCGTGACCGTCGGCGACGAGTCCGCCAGGTCCGTAAGCACGGCTCCGTTCTCGTCCCGGACGCGGGTTTCAAGGGGACACGCAAGCAGGTTTGCGGCCTTCCCGTGCGTCAATGCGATTCGTGCAATCGCGCCACCCTTCTTCAGGTCCTGCTCCACGGTGTAGTAAGCGGTGCGGAGCGCCAGGATGCCTGAAGCCTCGTCTCGCTGAACCGAGTAAGCTTGGGGCCACGTACGGGGGAGCTTTGCTGCGGGCGGTTCGGCTGGCGACCCCACAGCCGCGAGGAGGAATGCGACAACGCACAGACTGCTCCGCTGCACTACCAGACGCTTGTTCTTGTGACGTAGAACGAATGTACGGAGTGGACATGAGGCAGTGGGTTTCATGGTCGTGTCACTTGGAGCAAGATTTCATCGTTTGGCTCGGTGTGGGGCTGTCTGGAAGCCCGGCTGATGTCCATGCGGAAACCCGGGCTGGAACCCAAGGAGTAGCCGCTTCAGGTTCGGCCCGTAGCGGACGACCAGCCCGAATGGTCTAGCCATGAATGTGAACTAGGGACGCGGCGAAGTCAAGTGCGGCCGGGACCTGCTGAGGGGTTCGACACCAGGTAACGCATCGCCCGAGCGAAACCCAAGTTTCAACCCCTTTTTGCGACTGTAAGCGTTGTCCCATCAAACCACCCTTTGCCGGGATTCGCAACCCAGTCGAAGCGACCGGCGGACCACCCAGGGCAAGAACCCGCCCGTGGGACGCGCGTGCACCCGGCGGGGCGGGGTCTGCCGGTGCGAGGTGTCAGGTGTCAGGTGAGAGGTGTCAGGTGAGAAGTGTCAGGTGAGAGGTGCCAGGTGAGAGGTGTTAGGTGTCAGCAGACGCCAGGTGCCGGCCAAATTGCGGCCAGGCCGGCGGGGCGACAGGGCTGGCGTCCCGGCGCCCGACGCGGTAGACTAGGCGGAAACCCGAGCCATTGGGAGGACCAGACCATGTCGGACTCGTTACGCGACAAACCCGGCCAGGGGCCGTTGTCGGGCGGGAAAAGGCCCGAGGGTGTCCCCGCCCGTGTCCTGTTGATTTCGTACCCCAAGATCGTCTTCCTTTATCCGCTCCTGATCGCCTCGGTGCTGGCGGCCATCGCCCTGGGAGTGATGCGCGATCCCTTGGACCCGGCCAACGCGGCGGCCAAGATCGTCTGCATCCTGTTCCTGGGGGTCCTGACGCTGAACCTGGTGATCCTGGCCTTCGACTTCCCGCGAACCACCTCGCTGACGCTGCTGTTTCTTGGCGTGGCGATCGTCTTGGGGGCGATCCTCTTGTTCACCTTCCACCCGGGGCTCATGCCGGTGCTGACGGACATCCTGAAACGGTTCCACCCGGTGGCCAACCCGACCTTCTTCTGGGCGTTCGCCGGCATCCTGGGCGCCATCTATCTGCTGATGCTGGTGGCGGTGCGATTCGATTGCTGGGAGGTGCGGCCCAACGAGCTGTTGCACCACCACGGGTTCCTGAGCAATCTCGAGCGCTCCCCCTCGCCGCACCTGCGGATCGACAAGGAGATCAACGACATATTCGAATACCTGCTCTTGGGTTCCGGGCGGTTGATCCTGCAGGCGAGCGACGAGCGGCGGGCAATCGTGCTGGACAACGTGCCGCTGATCCGCAAGAAGGAAGAGGCCATTACCCGGATGCTCGGCGCACTGCAGGTCCAGGTGCGGGAGGATGACAATAAGTAGAACGCACAGTTGTCAGTGGTCAGTTGTCAGTGGTCAGTAAGCGGTTGGGTTGGGAACTGAAAACTGAAAACTGATAACTGATTACTGAACACTCCTTGGAAGGTCGCTGCCTCTGTTTCGGCCCGTGGAATTCCGAGACCTCGTCAGCGGGCGGCGGCGCGGGGTGTGGGCGGCCCTGCTCCGCGGCGGACTGCGGGCGGCCGAAGTGCCCTACACCTGGGCCGTCCGCCGCCGCAATCGCCGCTACCAGAGCGGGGCGGCCGCCGTGCACCGCGTCGCCGTGCCGGTCATCTGCGTCGGCAACTTGACGCTCGGCGGCACCGGCAAGACGCCGATGGTCCAGTGGCTCGCCCGCTGGCTGGCTGGCCGGCAGATCTCGGTGGGCATCGTTAGCCGCGGGTATGGGGCCAGGTGTCAGGCGGGGCACCCGCGCAGCGGGTCGGGTGTCAGGTGTCAGGTGTCAGGGAGTGAAGCCCCCGGACTGCGTCCGGGGGATCAGGGCTCACCGTACGGTCGCCGAGGGAGAGGCGGGACGCCTGCACCACAAAACGACGAGGCCCTGGAGCTGGCCTGGAACCTGCCCAACGTGCCGCACGTCCAGGACCCCGATCGCGTGGCCGCCGCGCGGCGGGCGATCGACGAGTTCCGGTGCCGGGTGATCTTGCTGGACGATGGTTTTCAGCACCGGCGGATCGCGCGGGACCTGGACCTGGTACTGTTGGACGCGCTGGAGCCGCTGGGCTTCGGACACGTCTTTCCGCGGGGCACGTTGCGCGAGCCGCTGGAGGGCCTGGCCCGGGCCGACGTGGTGGCCCTCTCCCGGGCCGATCTGATCGGTGCGGACCAACGGGCGGAGATTCGCCGTCAGGTCGAGCATTATGCCCCCAGGGCCCAGTGGATGGAGTTGGCCCATCGGCCCGAGGCCCTGGTGGGATTTGCGAAGCCGCAAGCGGCTTTGGAGTCGCTGGCAGGCCAGCGGGTACTGGCGTTCTGTGGGATCGGCAACCCGGCCGGCTTTCGCCACACCCTGGCCGCCTGCGGCTACCAGGTGGTCGAGTTCCTGGAGTTCCCCGACCACCACGGCTACACCCGCCGGGACCTCGATCGGCTGGTTGCCGCCGCCGGGCGGCTGGACGTGGCCGCCATCCTGTGTACCCAGAAGGACTTGGTGAAACTGGCGGGTTCACGCTTGGGCGGCCGGCCCTTGTGGGCGGTGCGGATCGGACTGGAGATCCTTACCGGCCGCGAGGCTTTTGAAAGCCGGCTGGCAAGTGTAGTCTCTGAGGCGCATGATGGCTTATCCTGAATGCGGGCCCCCCATGCCCACGCAAGCGTGGGCATGGCACCCGCGCTCGTCCCCTCATCACCCAACCCCCCGTCGGATGGGCCGAACTGCTCTTGGCCCGAGCCGGCGATGCCGGTATTCTTTCGGCACGATGTCCAGTGCTTCGATTGGGCTGTTGGAACGGGACCTCCGCCCCCGCATCTTGCTGGTGGGCGACGTCATGTTGGACCGGTACGTGTGGGGCGACGTCGAGCGGATCAGCCCAGAGGCCCCCATCCCCATCTTGCGGATCGGCCACGAGGAGCATCGACTGGGGGGGGCGGGGAGCGTCGCGTCGATGCTGGCCACCCTGGGGGCGCAGACGATCCTGGCCGCGGTGGTCGGCCGGGACGACGAAGGCCAGCAGATCTGCCGGCTGCTGGGCAACCTCGATATCAACCACCGCCTGGTGCTGCCGGTCGCCGACCGCCCGACGACCGTCAAGGAGCGGCTGTTGGGCCGTGCCCAGCAGCGATATCCCCACCAGATGATGCGGGTGGACCGCGAGACCGACACCCCAATCGCCGCCGAGACGGCGGAGTCGCTGCTGGCGGGCATTGCCCGTTCGATCGACGAAGTGGACCTGGTGCTGTTGAGTGACTACAACAAGGGCGTCTGCAAGGGGGAGATGATCTCGCGGCTGGTGCGATTGGCGCGGGCGGCCGGGGTGCCGCTGCTGGCCGATCCGGTGAAAGATGCGGACTACCGGCGTTACGCGGGCTGCACGTGCATCACGCCGAACCGGGTTGAGGCGGGCCGCGCCGCCGGCATGCGGATCACCACGCCCCAGGAGGGCATCCAGGCCGGACGGCGGCTGCTGGATTTCGGCGTCGAGTCGGTCGTCGTCACGCTCGATCGCGACGGGATGGCCTGGGTGGACCGCAGCGGGCGGGAACAATGGTTTCCTGCCCGTCCACGCCAGGTCTGCGACATCACCGGGGCGGGCGACATGGTACTGGCCGTCTTGGGCTACCTGCTGGCCACCGGGGCCGACGCGGCCGCCGCCATCGAGGTGGCCAACGTGGCCGGCGGGCTGGAGGTGGAGCGGCTGGGGGTGGTGCCTTTGAGCCGGCACGAGATTCTGGCCGAGCTGTCGCCGGCCGCCGCGGCCGAGCCCAAAATCCTCTCCCTGGAACAACTCGACGCGGCCCTGGCGAGGGCCCGCCTGGCCGGCCGGCGGATCGTCATGACCAATGGCTGCTTCGACCTGCTGCATCCCGGACACGTCGCTACGCTGGTGGAAGCCCGCCGGCAGGGGGACTGCCTGCTCGTGGCCGTCAACAGCGACCGCAGCGTGCGGGAGATCAAAGGGGCGGGCCGGCCGATCATCGACCAACAGGGCCGGGCCGCCATGTTGGCCGCGCTGGCCTGCGTCGACTTCGTCGTCATTTTCGACGACGCCAGCGTCCAGAGCCTGGTCCAACGGGTCCTGCCCGACGTGCTCGTGAAGGCCGACCAGTACACCATCGACGAGGTGGTCGGGCACGAGACGGTCCTGCAGCATGGCGGGCGGGTGGCCACCGTATCCACCCTGGCGGGCTACTCCACCAGCGACCTGATCGACAAGATCCGCAGTCTGCCGGTGCGGGTCCGCTCGGCCGCCTGAAGTGGTGGCTGGTCATGGCACTGGGCTGCTCGGCGGTCAAACGGGGGTTGCAGGAAAGTTGTCAGTTGTCAGTTTTCAGTTATACTGGCCACTGACCACTAGCCACCCGCCAGCAGGAGTCAACTTTGCTCGAACCGCAAGATGCCCGGGAAGCCTACCACTTGGGGCTGGAATACCTCGACTACAACGAGCCGGACCAGGCGATTGCCGCGTTCACGGAGGCGATCCGCATGAACCCGAGGCATGTGCACGCCTATTTCGCCCGCGGCTGCGCCTGGACGGAACGCGGCGATCCGGAAAAGGCCGTGGCCGATTACAGCCAAGCCGTCCAGCTCGATCCGACCTATGCCGCGGCCTACTACAACCGGGCGGCCGCCCATCGCGCCCGCGGCGACCGGGCGCAAGCCGAGGCGGACATGGCCCGCTACACCCAACTGCTGGCGAAGACCTAAGGAGACGCATCCCATGCCGATCGAAGTCCGCAAGCCCAGCCCTGACGAGATCGCCCGCATGAAGCGCTGCCCGATCTGGGAAAAAGAGCGATCCGAGTTCGCCTGGCATTACGACGAGTCGGAGACCTGCCTCATCCTGGAGGGGGAGGTGACGGTGGAATCGCCCGGCCAGACGGTCAGGTTCGGGCCGGGCGACTACGTGGTTTTCCCGGAAGGCCTCGACTGCACCTGGAAAGTGCTCAAGCCGGTGCGGAAGCACTACAAGTTCGGTTGAGCCCGGTGGACGAACCCGGCTGATATCCATCCAGTGGACGGTATATCCCCTTCACATGTTACTTGCCCCAAAGGGCCGGTCGCTGGTTTGACTCTTCCGCACGGGCATGCTATCTATTTACTTAGTTTGCTGCGGAAACTCGGGTGCTATGCCCGCTGTGGGGGGAGTGTCGGGCTTGTCTTCAATTCATCAAGCCGACTCGGCTCAAGTCAGGGCGTCGGGAGCGGCTGCGGAACAAGTGCAGGCAGTATGGCAGTGGTGCTGGTGGATATCGGGTTCGGGTTGGTGACGCTCGCCTTGGGCGTGATCGCAGGCTGGTGGTTGCAGAGCCGCGAGAAGAACTCCGCGGCCGGCCCCGGCGCCGACGAAGTCCGCCGCGCCCACGAAGTGCTGGCCTGCCTGCAACGCATGGCCAGCCACGTCGCCCGCGAGGTCGGCCAGCACAGCAGCCGGGTCGAAGAAATCAACGAGGAGCTGGTCTCCGGCAGCATCCGCGAGCCTGCCAAGATCGTACACGTGGTGAGCAAGCTCATCGACGCCAACAAGTCGATGCAAGGGCGATTGGACCAGGCGGAAGACCAACTCCGCCAACAGGCGCGGCTGGTCGAGTCGCACGCTGCCGAGGCGCGGACCGACGCCCTGACGCTGGTGGGCAACCGCCGCGCCCTGGACGATCGGATCACCCGCTGCCTGGACGATTTCCAGCGCTTCGGCCAGGTCTTTGCGGTGGTGATGATCGACCTGGACAAGTTCAAGCGGTTCAACGACACTTACGGGCACCAGGTGGGCGACGAAGTCCTGCGGGGCGTGGCACGCATCCTGCAGCGGAGCTTCCGCGACACGGACATCGTCGCCCGCTACGGCGGCGAGGAGTTCGCCGTGCTCCTGCCCGGGGCCTCCCCCGAGGAGGCCCGCACGGCCGCGGCGCGGGCCCGCAAAATGATCGAGCGAGCGGGTTTTCATTTCGAGGGTCGCCGCTTTCAGGTCACGGCGAGCCTGGGCATCGCGCTGGTGCGCCAGGGTGAAGATGCGGCGGGGCTCATCCATCGGGCCGACGCGGCGCTGTACGCCGCCAAGAACGCCGGACGCAATTGTGCCTATTGGCAGGACGGCCTGGAAGTCACGCCGCTGGGCGACGACGGCGAGTGGCCCTGGCCGCCGGCCTGCCCATCTGCCGCTGGTGCCCGGCCGCTGCCCGCCGCACCGGCCGCCGACCAGCAGGGCGGCGCACCGACCGTGCCGCAAGACGACTCGGTGGCGGAGTTGCTCAACCGGACGGCGTTCTGCCAGCATGTCCGCAGCCGGATGGCGGAATGGAAGCGGGGCGGCCCGGCCCTTTCCCTCGCCCTGGTCGAGATCGATCACGGGGGGCAGCCTGCCCACGACGGCCAACAGGGCCGCGAAACCAGCATGGGCATCCTCACCAGGACCGTCCTGGCGATGGTCCGTCAGATGGACCTGGTGGCCCACTATAGCTCCAGTTGCCTGGCGTTCCTCTTGCCGGCGGCACGCCTCGGCGATGCCGTCGCCGTGGCCGAGCGAATCCGCAAGCTGGTCCGGCAGCAACCGCTGACGGCCGGGGAGTGTGCATCGAACTTCACCGTCAGCCTCGGCGTCATTGAAGTCACCGAGAAGGACGACCTGGTGGGGCTGTTCCACCGGGCCGAAGCGGCGCTGGACGCCGGACGGCAATCTGGCGGCAACCGCACCTATTTTCACGATGGCGAGCATTGCTCGCTTGTCACACCGCCGGCTGAGGCGGTCTGCCCCGGGTGAGGGGTAAGCGGTTGGGCATTGTGGACGGGGGACTAGAATCAAACCCCCTAACCGCGGGTGCATGCCCGTGGGCAATGGACGCTGCGCAAACCGGGGAAATCCGGCGAATTGCGATTGTGCGATTCTCCGGTTCCGGCGAGAATACCTCACTCGCCAGGGGTCCACACCCAGGGATGGCGACCGAGACGAAAAGGAATTCGCGGCCGATCTCCCCCACCTTTCTCCGCCCCGCTGCCGGACCCAGTGGGTGCCTCGCTGCCCGGCGGGGATTGCGGTGACCGGCTGACCAGGAGGGAACCGATGGTCTCCTTACACGCGGCACTGGCGTTCTTGGCCCTGTCGGGCAGCGGGCAAACGGTCCTGTTGGACTTCTACGCGGACTGGTGCGGCCCCTGCCGCAGTATGGACCCAACCGTGCAGCGCTTGGTGGCCGCCGGTTGTCCCGTCCGCCGGATCAACATCGACCAGGATCGGGCGCTGGCCGCCCAGTTCCGAGTTGAGAAGATTCCATGCTTCGTAATGCTGGTGGACGGCCGCGAGGTGGATCGGGTCGTGGGTGCGACGAGCCTGAGCCGCCTGGAGCAGATGTGCGAGGTTGTGCGGAGGGTCAGTCCAGCCGCCCCTCCATTCGCGCCGGTGGCCAGAATAGCCGCTGCCAGCCCCAGCGGTCCCGCGGGCCTGGCCGAGCCGTCCGGCCCACGCACCGCACCTGTCACGCCGGTAGGATACGTCACCGTTCCGCGGGACGCCCCCAGGTCCTGGGCGGCGGTTTCGCCGGCGCCGCCCCCTGCCCCGTCGGCGGCCAACGCGGCCATGCTGGCCGCCAGCGTGCGACTCCGCATCAAAGACGCCGACGGCGACTCCTGCGGCACGGGAACGATCATCGGCAGCCGGCCCGGCGAGGCCCTGGTCCTGACCTGCGGACACATCTTCCGCGACTCCCAGGGCAAGGGACGCATCGAGGTCGATCTGTTCGGCCCCCACCCGGCCAGCCGGGTTCCCGGCCGCTTGGTCGGCTACGACTTGACGCGGGACGTGGGCCTGGTGCTCATCCAGACGTCGCTGCCCGTGAGCGCGGCGCGGGTGGCGCCGCCCGGTCACACGATCCGGCCGGGGCAACTCGTGGCCAGCGTCGGGTGCAACAACGGCGATGCCCCCAGCGTGCAGTGGAGCGAGGTCATTTCGCTCGATCGCTTCGTCGGCCCGCCGAACGTCGAGGTGGCGGGGCAACCCATCGTGGGCCGCAGCGGCGGCGGACTGTTTTCCGCGGACGGCCTGGTCATCGGCGTCTGCAACGCCGCCGATCCCGGCCAGCACGAAGGGCTCTTCGCCGCGCTGGGATCGATCCAGGCCCAGTTGGATGAATTGGGACTGGCCGGCCTCTACGCACCGTCGCGGCCGGCCGCACCCGGAGGGTGCCCGGCCGCCAGGCTGGCCGGCCCCACAGGGCCACCGGCCGGCGGAGAGGCCCCACTGACAATCAGCCGCTTGGGCGAAGAGTCGGCCCTTGCAAGTTCCCCAACGCCCCGCGTGCGGATTCCCACGCCCACCGCCGATGCCGCCGCCGCGCCCGGAGGGCACCCCGCTGCAGCCGTGGCCCTCGACCGGGACCGGCTAACCGCCAGCCAACAGGCGGCGTTGGACGAGGTCCGCCGCCGTGTTATCGCGGGGGACGAGGTGGCGATCGTGATCCACGGTCGCCGCAACCCCGACGCAACAGGCCGGGTGATCAGCATCGATGGTGCCCCCGCGCCGGCCGGCAGCGGGTCTCCCGACCTGCCACACGAGACCTCGCTGGAGATCCCGCGGCCGCGGACCCCCATCCTCGAATGGGATAAAGAAACCGGCTGGCACCACCACGAGCCGCTGCCAGTGCCGAGGTCGTGAAGTGGCTTGTGGTCTGACCGCGTTCATTTGATACGTGCTAGCAAACCACGCCTCTCACCGACACGCAAGAAAGCGGGTGCTAGCGGCTATCAAAACAACGCGGTCGGACCACTAGAATGTAGGGTGGGTCGAGGTCGCGCACTGCTGGTGGGGCTCGCCGACCATTGCTGCGCAACGGTGCCCGGCCCGGCCGCGACCGAAGCCCCACCGGGCCTCCGGTTTGCTCGACCCACCCTACAATCTGGCCACTAGCCACCGAAGCCAGCCATGAGCGGCGTTGACAAGTCCTCCGAGCGGGTCCGCGGGATGTTCGGTGCGATCGCCCGCCGTTACGACCTGCTGAACCACGTCTTGTCGCTGGGCGTGGACCGCTCCTGGCGGCGGCGGGTGGTGCGGCTGGTGCCGCCGGCGGATGGGGCGGGCCCGGTTTTGGACGTGTGTACCGGCACGGGCGACCTGGCGCTGGCCTATGCCCGGGCCCACCCGGCGGCACGCATCCTCGCCGCGGACTTCTGCCGGCCAATGCTCGCCGTCGCCCGCCAGAAGTGCCGCCACCCGCGCGCGGGTACCCGACCCGCTGGCCACGGCCGCGGGTGCCCCGCCGGCCGCCGCATCGGACTGGTCGAGGCCGACGCCCTCGCACTGCCCTTCCCGGACAACACGTTCCAGATCGTATCGGTGGCCTTCGGGCTGCGGAACCTGAGCGACCCGGATCGGGGGCTGCGGGAGATGGTCCGGGTCTGCCGGCCGGGCGGACGCGTAGCCGTGCTGGAGTTTTCCACCCCCCGGACCCGGCCGCTGGGGTCGCTTTATACCTGGTACTTCCGCCGCCTGCTGCCCTGGATCGGCCAGACGCTGGCACCCAACCGGCAGTCGGCTTACAATTATCTCCCGGCCAGCGTCGGCCTTTTCCCCCAGGCGGAAGCCCTCGTCGAGCGGATGCTGCGGGCCGGTCTGACGCGGACCGATTACCACCCGTTGACGTTTGGAATCGCAACGCTCTATGTCGGCATCAAGCCGTGAGGGCTGCCCATGAAACGCAATTTCGTGCTGGCCATGACCGGGGCCAGCGGGATGGTCTATTCCCTGCGGCTGTTGGAGGTCCTGGGGGCCGCCGGCTGCGACGTGCACCTGGTGATCAGCCCCGCGGCCCAGGCCGTCTTGAAACAGGAGCTCGACCTTTCGGTCGATCTGGAGAACTTCAACCCCGCCGCCCTGCGGATCGAGCAGGGCACGAAGCTCAGGGACCGCAAGCTGCAGACGATCCGCGCCATGGCCGGCATCTCCAGCGACGACAGCAACGTCCTGGCCGTCGGCACCGGCGAGCCGGGCAAACTGATCTACTATCACTACCGCGACTACCTGGGCGCGATCTCCAGCGGCTCGTTCCTCACCGACGGCATGGTCATTTGCCCCTGCTCCAGCGGGACGCTCAGCGCCATCGTGCACGGCACCAGTGCGAACTTGATTCACCGCGCGGCCGAGGTGCACCTGAAGGAGCGGCGGAAGCTGGTGCTGGTGCCGCGGGAAACGCCGCTGTCGCTGGTGGTGCTGGACAACATGAAGCGGGCGGCGGAGGTGGGCGCGATCCTCCTGCCCGCCATGCCCGCCTTCTACCACGGCGTCAAGTCGGTCGGCGACGTGGTGGACTTCATCGTCAGCAGGATCTGCGACCAGTTGGGGATCGCGAATGCCTTGATTCAGCGGTGGGGGAGCTAACGGGGCAAAATACCAAATCCGAAGCACGAAATCTCAAACAAATCCAAAATACGAAGCACAAATGTTCTGCCATTTGGATTTGGGTGATCCGAATTTGTCTCGGATTTGATGCTTCGGATTTCGGATTTCTAAGTTGTAGGCGGGTCCCACGTGCAATTCCCTCTCCGCCAGTACCTGGAGATGATCCGCTTCAGCCACACGCTGTTTGCGCTGCCTTTCGCGCTCTTGGCGGCGGCCATGGCGTGGAGGGGCGACCCGCCCGTGCCGTTCCACTGGTGGGAGTTGGCGGGCATCGTGGCCTGTATGGCCACCGCCCGCAGCGCCGCCATGGCCTTCAATCGCCTGGCGGACCGCCGGCTGGACGCCCTGAATCCTCGCACCCAGATGCGGCACCTGCCCACGGGCCGGCTGAGCGCCGGCGGCGTGGCGGCCTTTACGGTCGGCTCGGCGGCCGCTTTCGTGGCCTGCACGGCCTTGTTCCTCCCGCGCAACTGGATCCCGCTGGCCGCCTCCGTGCCGCTCTTGGGGTTCCTTTTCAGCTACAGTTACGCGAAGCGATTCACGCTGCTCTCGCACCTCTGGCTGGGGGCGGCCCTGGGCCTGGCCCCGCCGGCCGCTTGGGTGGTCGTCCGCGCGGAAATCGCCTGGCCGCCCGTGCTCCTCGCCGCGGCGGTGATGCTCTGGGTGGCGGGCTTCGACATGATCTACGCCTGCCAGGACTACGCCTTCGACGTCTCGATGCGGCTGCATAGCATTCCGGCCCGTTTGGGCGTGGCCGCCGCCCTCCGCCTGGCGGCGGC
>Ga0181527_1004175_pt1 | contig 12478 bp, 10 predicted proteins | sample PEATcosm2014_Bin_30_FD_119762 | JGI IMG/M metagenome (GOLD analysis project Ga0181527, IMG submission 119762) | Peatland microbial communities from MTU Mesocosm Facility, Houghton, MI, USA - PEATcosm2014_Bin06_60_metaG | ecosystem: Environmental > Terrestrial > Soil > Wetlands > Peat | place...
CATGAACTCCTTGGCGAAGGACTTGCTTGTTTCCAGACGTGCGGCGGACTGCGTGGGGCCGAAGACGCGCAGGCCGAGGCGGAGAAGCTCGTCGACGAGACCGAGGGAGAGGGGAAGCTCGGGGCCGACGACGGTGAGCGCGGGCCGTTCGGACTCGACGACTCGCAGCATGGCGGCGAGGTCGCCGGTGTTGACCGCGACGCAGCGTACGGGCCGGTCGCCTTTCTGTACGAGAGTTTGTGCTATGCCAGCATTTCCCGGCGCGCAGACGATCTCGGTCACTCGCGCGGACTTGGATAATGCCCAGACGATCGCGTGCTCGCGTCCTCCACCACCGATTACCAGAACCTTCATTGTGAGATCCCCTCCATCCGTCGAGTTGGTTAGGTGCGGTTGGCGCGGGGCTGGGCGATGACGAGGCCGCGAGGGGTGGGGAGGAGGACAACCGAGATGAGGCCCTCGGACTCCATCTTGAGGGCGGCGGCGCGGACGGTCTTGAGGTGGGAGCTGGCATCATGCATGAGGATGATGCCGTGGGGGTTGATCTGGGGGAGAAAGCGCTTGACCTCGGCCTCGCGGATGTCGAGGTCGGAGTCGGAGAAGAAGAGGTCGATTGTGCCTTCGACGTGCATTTCGAGGCTGGACTGGTTGCGCAGCTCGATCCAGGGGGCGAGCGGCGAGGCTTCGATGCGCGCCTTGGCCTTGGCGTAAACGATGGGATCGAACTCGCAACTGATGACGCGGGACGGGGTGCCGTCGGGGAGCGGGCCGTTGCGCTCGAGTCCGCGGGCGATCCACTCGGTGGAGACGCCGAGGAAGGAGCCGGTCTCGACGACTAGGCGGGGTTTGAGGGTGGTGACGAGGGTGGCGATGAACTCGAGGACCTCGACCTCGGCGGTCATCGAGTCGATCATGCTCCATCGCTCGGGGTGGGGACACTCCGGGGTGGCGCGGTGATACTCCGGCTGCACGGCCCCGGCGGAGCGCTCGTGTTGGAGCATGACCTTGTGCTCCTGCTTGATCTTCTTTTTGAAAAGGCCCATGTGGTCTACTTTATCGTGAACGGAGTGGAGATGGATGCAACGGTTGCTTTTCATCTGTTCGTGGTTTAATGGCGGCATGAGCGAAACAGGTGAGGGCAATGCGGTGGGCAGCGGATGGACGGCAGCGGAGATTCCCAGCCAGGCGGGGCGGCGGGCGCTGATTACCGGGGCGAACAGCGGGATCGGCTACCATGCGGCGCTGGAGCTGGCGCGCAAGGGAGCGCACGTATTGCTGGCGTGCCGGGACAAGGCCAAAGGCGATGCTGCGCTTATTCGGCTGCGCGCAGAGGTTCCGGCGGCGAGCGCAGAGGTGGTGCTGCTGGACCTGGCGTCGCTGGAGTCGGTGTGCGCGTTCGGTGCGGCAGAGCTTGCGCTTGGCAAGCCGCTCGACCTGCTGATCAATAACGCGGGCGTGATGGCCCCCAAGAAGCGGCTGCAGACGAGGGACGGATTCGAGATTCAGTTTGGGACCAATGTGCTGGGCCATTTTGTGCTGACGGCGGTGCTGCTGCCGGCGCTGGTGCGCGCGTCTGTGAACCACCCGCAGAGGCCGCGCGTGGTGACGCTGGCCTCGATTGCGCACAAGCAGGGACGGCTGAACTTCGACGATCTGCAGTCGGCGAAGAGCTATGGGCCGATGGTGGCGTACCGGCAGTCGAAGCTGGCCGACCTGATGCTGGCGTTCGAGCTGGGGCGGCGGCTGCGCGCTGCCGAGCCGCCGATATGCCGCGTGATGAGCGTGGCAGCGCACCCGGGCGTGGCCAATACGAACCTGTTTCAGGTGGGGGAGTTCTCGGCGGTGGAAAGGCTGGTGCGGCGGGGATTTGGCGTGGCGATCGGCGCGCTGCTGAACACGGAGACGGAGGGAGCGGTGCCGACGTTGTTTGCGGCCACTTCGTCGGATGTGGTGGACGGCGGATACTACGGGCCGCAGGGCCTGCTGGAGATGCGCGGAGGCGATGTGGGGGTGGCAAAGGTGGCGGCTCAGGCGCTCGACCAGGCAGCGGCGGCGCGGCTGTGGAACGAGTGCGAGCAACTGACAGGGATTTCGCTGCTGTAAACTTTAGCGGCGAGATGAGGGGGTCCCGGTTCCACTGACAGACCCGCTACGCCTTTCCGGCGAGTTGGCGAAGGACGTAGGGGAGGATGCCGCCGTGCTGGTAGTAGAGGACCTCCTGCGGGGTGTCGATGCGCAGGATGGCGGAGAACTCGATGGTGCGGCCGGCGGGGGTTTCGGCGAGGATGGGGAGGATGCGGCCGTCGGCGAACCTGGAGTCCAGCATGGACTGGAGCTGGCCGGGGGCGTCGCCGATGGCGAAGATCTCCTCGCCGGTGAGGCCGAGCGAGGCGGCGGACTCGCCGGGGAGGAACTGGAAGGGGAGGATTCCCATGCCGACCAGGTTTGAGCGGTGGATGCGCTCGTAGGATTCGGCGATGACGAACCGGATGCCGAGGAGGCGCGGGCCTTTGGCGGCCCAGTCGCGTGAGCTGCCGGAGCCGTACTCCTTGCCGGCGAGGATGCAGAGGGGAACGCCGCGCTCGGCGTAGGCGACGCTGGCGTCGTAGATGGAGACAGTGGCGCCCTCGGGGAGGAGGCGGGTGACGCCGCCTTCGGTGCCGGGGGCGAGTTTGTTGCGCAGGCGGACGTTGGCGAAGGTGCCGCGGACCATGACTTCGTGGTTGCCGCGGCGGCTGCCGTAGCTGTTGAAGTCGACGGGGGCGACGCCGTGAGCGGCGAGATACTGTCCTGCGGGGCCGTTCTTCTTGATGGATCCGGCGGGAGAGATGTGGTCGGTGGTGACGGAGTCGCCGAGGACGGCAAGGCAGCGGGCAGCGTGGATGTCCGCGATGGGCGCGGGGGTGGCCGTCATGCCGTCGAAGTATGGGGCGCGGCGGATGTAGGTCGAGTCGGACTCCCAGCGGTAGGTGTCACCGGAGGGGAAGGTGAGGCGCTGCCAGTTTTGGTCGCCCTGGGATACCGTTGAGTATTGTTTACGGAACATCTGGGAGTCGATGCAGACAGCTACAGTGGCGGAGACCTCGGCCTGGGTGGGCCAGATGTCCTTGAGGTAGACGGGGTCGCCGGATTGATCCTTGCCAAGGGGCTCTGCGACAAAGTCATGGGAGATGTGGCCGGCGAGAGCGTAGGCAACGACCAGCGGGGGGGACATGAGGTAGTTGGCGCGGACCTCGGGCGAGATGCGACCCTCGAAGTTGCGGTTGCCGGAGAGGACAGAGACGGCGACGAGGCCATGGTCTTCGATGGACTTCGATACGTCGGTGGGCAGGGGGCCGGAGTTGCCGATGCAGGTGGTACAACCATACCCAACGGTATTGAAACGGAGGGCGTCGAGGTAGGGAGTGAGGCCGGACTTGTTGTAGTAGTCGGTGACGACGCGGGAGCCGGGGGCGAGGGATGTTTTGACCCAGGGTGGCGTGGTGAGGCCGCGTTCGACGGCGTTCTTGGCTAAAAGCCCAGCGGCGATCATGACGTAGGGGTTGGAGGTGTTGGTGCAAGAGGTGATGGCGGCGATGACGATGGAGCCGTGGGTGAGGTAGGGATCGGGATCGACGCCGAAGCGGGCCTTGACGCTGGTGGGCGCGGCGGCGTGATCGGCGACGATGGCGGGGGTGATGTTGCCGTCCCAGTGCTGGGGCTGGCGGGCGGGGTTCATGTTGGCGTTGGGGCCGAGGAGGGCGGGGAGTTGCTGGGCGAAGCTGGCAGCGGTCTGCGAGAGGAGGACGCGGTCCTGCGGGCGCCTGGGGCCGGCGACGCTTGGCTCGACGGTGGCGAGGTCGAGAGAGAGGGTTGAGGAGTACTCGGCCTCGGGTGAGGCGGCGGTGTGGAAGAGGCCCTGTTCGCGGAAGTAGGCCTCGACGAGGGCGATGTGGGCCTCGGTGCGGCCGGTGAGGCGGAGGTAGCGCAGGGTCTCGGCGTCAACGGGGAAGATGCCGCAGGTGGCGCCGTACTCGGGAGCCATGTTGGCGATGGTGGCACGGTCGGCCAGTGGGAGTTCGCTGATACCGGGGCCGAAGAACTCGACGAACTTGCCGACTACGCCGTGTTTGCGCAGGGCTTCGGTGACGGTGAGGACGAGATCGGTGGCGGTGGTTCCTTCGCGCAGCTTGCCGGTGAGGCGGAAGCCGACGACTTGGGGGATGAGCATGGAGACGGACTGGCCGAGCATGGCAGCTTCGGCCTCGATGCCGCCGACGCCCCAGCCGAGCACACCGAGTCCGTTGACCATGGTGGTGTGGGAGTCGGTGCCGACGAGGGTGTCCGGGTAGGCGGCGATGGCGCCGTCGGGGCCGGGTTCGGTGGTGAAGACGACACGGGCGAGGTGTTCGAGATTGACCTGGTGGCAGATTCCCATACCGGGAGGTATGGCGGAGAAGTTGCGGAAGGCGGACTGCCCCCACTTGAGGAAGGCATAGCGCTCGCGGTTGCGCTGAAACTCGAGCGCGGCGTTGAGATCGTATGCGTTGGAGGAGCCGAATTCGTCGACCTGGACGGAGTGGTCGATGACGAGTTCGGCGGGCTGGAGGGGGTTGATCTTTTCGGGGTCGCCGCCGAGGGCGCGCATGGCGTCGCGCATGGCAGCCAGATCGACGATGGCGGGGACGCCGGTGAAGTCTTGCATGAGGACGCGGGCGGGCATGAAGGCGATCTCGCGGGAGGGTTCGACCCTGGGGTCCCAGTGGGCGAGGAACTTAATGTCGTCGCCGGTAACGGTGCGGCCGTCCTCGTGACGGAGGAGGTTTTCGAGGAGGATTCGCAGGGAGTAGGGCAGGTGCGCGAGATTAATTGTGGGATCGGATTCGGCGAGGGCCTGGAGGCGGAAGATGCGGACGGTGGTTGAGCCGCTGGTGAGGGTTGCGGCGGAGCGGAAGCCGTCGGGGTGCTGAAGGGGAGTTGTCATCGATTTCTCCATTTATCTAAAGGCAGCGCGGACTCGAAGTAGAGTACCGGGTGCGAGTTCAGGGCCGAAGCGTGTTTGGAAGCTGAAAGGGACGCAAATCGGCGGGACGAGGAGAGCGTATCAAATAATGGGGTGCGATGACGGCGGCCCTACAGCGCGACGCGAGCAGGACTATGATCGACCGCGGTCGCGGCGGCCGAGACGGAAGCGCTTCGTCCTGAGAGTGCGGGCCATTGGTGCGATTTTACGCCAAGCGCGGCGAAGCGAGAAGAGAGCCCGATGGGCTAACTGCGATCCGCGAGGTCCCTGAACGCCCGGTAGATGAACGATCCCAGATACCAGCCGTCGATGTACTTGTAGGGGGTCTCGCCGGTGGTGTAGTGGCCGCAGGGAAGCACCTTGGAGACGAAGTCGATATTGAGCTGCTGAAATTGCTTCAGAACCTCAAGCGAGAGATGCAGGGGGAAGGTGAGGTCGTATGTGGCGTGGACGACGAGGACCCGCTTGGGAGTGGAGGCGAAGCGCTGCATGTAGGACATGGGGCTGATGCCGAGGAACAACTGGCGGACCTGATTCTGGGTGAGGCCTGCGTCTTCCAGCGCAGCGCGGACGTGGCGGGTGCTCTGGCCCTCCCATACAACATCGCCGAACCAGGTGGAGGCGTGGTTGAAGGCGCAGACGCGCAGGCGAGGGTCGTGAGCTGCGGCGATGAAGGCGTAGCAAGAGCCGAGGCTGGTGCCGAGGACGCCGAACTGCGTGTAGCCCTGAGTTTCAAGCCAGTCCATGCAACTGCGGATATCGACGACGGCCTGCCGGCAGGCGGCGGTGGTGCGGCCGATGTTGGCGCTGACGGCGTAGTCGGAGCGCTCCAGTTCGGCGGGGCGGCGGATGTCGTGATAAGGCTGGGAGAGGCGCAGGGCAGAGATCCCGAAGCGGTTGAAGAGCGTGCAGAGCACGTTGTGGCTGATTGCGTCGGAGTTCCACTGCGGCAGGACGATGATGGCCTGCTTCGGCCTGGGGGTGCGACCCGCCGATTGCTTGCGCTCTGGCGCCGGGTACCATCTCGCGTTCATCTGATCGTTTTCGGGATAGGGAGTGCGGACGGCGGAGGTGAATCGCAGGAACTCTGCCTTGTCGAGCACGCCGTCGGCTGCCTGGCGCTTCATCTCGGCGTCCTGGGCGAGGGTCTCCGGGCGGACGTTGGTGGGGTATAGCTGTGGATGGCGGTGTTCGAGGCGGAAGTCCTGCGGCATCCGGTAGCCGAAAAAAACATCCGAGCGGTGGACAATCTCTTCGTTCAAGGCGATCATGCGGTTGAGATCCTGGGACGCGGGAGAGGCCGGAGGTTCTGCTGAGATGGATTCCGCCGGCTTGGGCGTTACCGAGGCCTCGAAGTGCACTGAAGAGGGGGCGTCGCTGAAGTTCGTAAGCCAGTCGAATCCCCATTCGAGCGGCCTAACAATTCGATTCGTATCGCGCGTTGTGAGCTTTGTCTCCCACGCCGTCATCCACTTTCCATAAAGACCCGAATGCATCTGTACAGTTTATCAATCGCTTGGGCGAGATGAGAAGGGCGACACCTCTTCGCCGGGGCGATGCAGGGGGCGGCTCAAAGCTCAGAGACGACGAGACAGACACGGCCGACGATGTAGTCGGCTGGCGTTTCGTGAGATTCGAGCGCAAGAAGTTGAACCGGGAAGGCAAGAGAGAGCGGCCGGAGGATGAGCCTTCCATCGTCGAATTCGAGATAGCGGAAGACGAGGCCAGTGCCGCAACGGACGGCATAGAGGGTGAGCTGGTGGGCGCGGTAGGGCGCAAGCGAGTTGTAGTGGCGGTCCAGGACGACGATGGCCCCGGCAGCGATCATGGGGTCCATGGCGGCAGTCTGCTGCACGTCGGCGCGGACGGCGAGGAAGCGCTGCCAGTGGGCGCACTTCACGGATGGACGGGCGCGATTGTCCTGGAGGCGGGACGCAGAGACGTGAATGGTCTCAATGACCGATCCTGGCCGGACCTGGGCTTCGTCCATCGCCGTTGAGGGCGAGACGACAGGGATTGCTTCAATCGGATCCGCCGGTGGGGAAGACGCTGCGCAGAGCTCAAGGGGCATGATCTGATCCACAGTGAGGTTCTGCGCGGCGAGGACGCGGTCGAGTCCGTCGAGCGAGAGGGCGCGCTTTCGGTTGAGGAAGTTGGAGATGTGGGCCTGGCGGAAACCCGCCTGCCGAGCGAGGACGGTGCCGGTGAGGCTGCCCTGTTCGATGCGACGGAGAAGTTCGAGACGGAGAAGCTCGTGGAGATCCTGAAAATTCATAGAGTGGGTTATTCCTGTTGCCGAACCATATCATTTTGCAAGACGAACATTAAGCAAAATATTTACTTTACGCAATTTTTTTCCTATTAACTGCACGTTTGTTGAGTCATTTTAGGACATTTAGTGAACATAATAATTGTAGTTGACATAAAAGTTGTCTAAAGCTATAACTTTGAGACTTTCTATTCCTGTATCGGGAATGACCTGGGAGACGCGACTCGATTCGTGTGACCCAGTGCCACAGGGATGAGTGGGAATGGAATGCAAGGGTGGAGGTGGGTTTTTCCTGGGTTAGGTTAGCAGGCGGATAGAACGACGAAAAATAGGAGTCGACACTGCACCGATGGGGCCAAAAGAGCTTCGCGGAGGAAGTATCGGCGCCTCATAGCAACCTGAGCGAGCCCCTCCGACCGCTGAAAAATTTTGAGGCTCGCCGGGGGATGGTTGCGCCTTGGAGTGTACAAAATGAAGTACTTGCGCTTGGAACTGAAGGTGTGTGAAGGATGTGGAGCGTTGTGGCTCCGGAGAGGATTAAGAGATGGCGTGTATTGTTCAACCTGCTTTTGCCATCTGTCGAACTTTCCAGCTGCGAAAGGAAAGCACCCCGGAGGACGGCCGCGCCATTTAGCGCGGGTTTCTGCCTGCTTCGCAAGTCGTGGGCGGACAGGCGGTGCTCAATGAGCGCCGCTGCCGTAATTCTGCCGTATGTCTGGGCCATTGGGAACCCGCAAGCCTTAATACGGAACCCAATTGAAGTTGCCAGGAAGCCTGTTGAACCCCAGATGGCGTTCTACCGGAAGTACACGGAAGCGCTGCTGCAACGGTATGTGCGTATGTCCATGGAGACAGGGAAGGTGCCGTCTCTACTGGGTCAGGAGATGTTTCACGGACATGTAACAAGCTATCGGGTCGAGAGCTTCGAGGATGTTGTGATCTTCCTTCACGACGTCGAAAAGTGCCTGGAGAGGCTGGACGCGGAACAGCAACATCTGATCTCGCGGATCGCCCTGCAACAGTACACGCTGGGCGAGACGGCGGAGTTGATGGGGCTGAAGCCGAGAACGGTGGTCCGGCGGTACGGCCAGGCGGTCGACTGCCTGACGAGAGTCTTTCTCAGCGTGAAAATGCTCGAGCCCTTGAAATGTTGTCAAGGGGGTGGATCGGGAAATTGTGACGTAAACGACTGAATTCAGGGGTTTTAAAAAATAAAAAAAGTTGGCATAGTAGTTTTGGTCAACCTGCTATTCTGTATATGTGAGTTAAAGGAAACGGGAGGGCGCCGAGAGGCTGCCGCTCCCGTTTCGTTTTTTGGGTGCTGCGATGGGGAGAGCCGATCGGTGGACCGGCCGGCCACTGATGTACCGGGAAGAGCGTGGCGTGAAAGACCAAGACGCAGGAAGTGGGGGCTTTGCGCCGCGTCTGTTTGGGAACTTGCGGAAGCACACCGGCGAAGTGAGAATGAGCGGGTGACTTCGACCGGCATGAACTTGCAGACGGGGCGACGAACAAGGGTGATCGAGGAGGTGGCATGGAGTATGCGGCGGAACTTCATCGGCAGTGTGCCGGTGTAGCGAGGGCCCGGGCAACGGGAAGCAATGTCAGGTCATGGAATCCGGGCGAGTTGGCGATGCATGCCATGGCGGTGGAGTTTCCCCAGGTGCATGGGCATCCGAACCGGCTGCCGTTTGAAGGGGTTTTGACGCTGGTGGACGTGGCAAGCGACAAAGCACCAAGCGGGGCCAGAGGCCACCGCGTGGTACTGACGAGAGCTGCCGCCGAGTCTGCGCTGCCAAGTCTGCTGGGTATGGCGGTGGACTACAAGGCGGGGTGGGATGGGCATGATGCGCGGCAGAAGTGCGGCATCATCACGTCCGCCGAGCTGGACGGAGGGCGCCTGACAGTGGCGGGATTTCTCTTCTGTAGAGACTTCCCCGAGATCGAGCAGCGGCTGGGGATTGAAGGCTCGATGGGAATGAGCTACGAACTAGCGGAGGCACATGTAGCGGATATGCGAGCGCAGGTGTGGACCTTGACGCGGGCGACGTTTACCGGGGCTGCAATCCTGATGCGGGACAAGGCGGCGTACCGGGGAACAAGTTTCCGGCTGGGACGCGCACCGGTGGGGGAGCGGGTTACAGTAACCCGCCTAGCGGATCCGCGACATTAGTAGCGTGGTGGATGTGGATAAGCCAAACAAGCAGGCAAGCGAAAGGACCAAGGTGACATTTACAGGCGTTTTGGAAGCAATCGGAAAGGGATTTGAAAAGGGGCTGCAGTGGGCGGTCACCTATGCGGTTCCGGTAGAGAAGCTGGTGGGATTGCTGTTCCCAGCAGCAGCTCCGGAACTGACTGTGCTGGCTGATGCGACCGGGCTGATTCAGAATGCAGTGATCGAAGTCGAGCAGAAGTATGCTGCGGCAGGTGTCCAGAGCGGGACGGGGACGCAAAAACTAGCAACCGTGATGACTCTGGTTGGGCCTGTTGTCACATCGCTGCTTGCAAAGGCGGGTATCGCGGGGACAAGCACATCGTACGTACAGAGTCTGGTCTCCGCCGTGGTGGCCATCCTCAATGTTCAGGCGATGCCTGTAACGGCCGCAACATCCGGCGCGACGGCTTGAACGGAGTTCATTGGGGCCAGGGGCCGGTGTGTGGCGCGCTTGTCGAGGCGTTGGGTAAACCACGGGCAAGTCCTGGGTGTCGATTGGGCTGGCACGACAGCGGGAAACAGTTGGCGGGAAGAACAAGGAGAGAGCATGGAGATGGAGATGAAGGACGAGTTGGGTATAACGGTGGATCGGCTGGCAGCAGCCGCCAACCTGCTGGAGCAGGCGGTGGAGCGGCTGGCCCAGAGGCAGAGCGCATTTGCCGAGGACGCCGAGGCGAGCATCGGCCGCATTGTGGCGGCGGTTGAAGCTCGACGCGAGGCGGAACTCGAGGAGAAACTGGCTGCGGCTGAGTTGAAGATTGCGGAGTTGCAGGCGCGAGGGGTGACTGACGCTCCCGCGGCTGGGCGCAAGACTTTGCCCACAGCGATGACGAGCCTTCTGGCGAAACAGGGTGTGACGGTGGACTCTCTGGAGGCCGGATCGCTTGACGCTGCGCTGGTGAGCCTGAGCCTGGAGCAAAGGATCGCGGTGAAGTCGCAACTGATGCGCGCCGGACTGCTGGGCTAGGAGGTCTGGGCGAATCGATTGCATCGCTGAATGCAACCGGATTGGCATTGCGTCCGGTTGTGAGACGGATCATTACATAACGATGGAAGAGAAGACGTGGCTGAGGCTACGTCTTTCGAATTTAAGGGGATGAGGATGGACGCGAAGTTTACACAGATTCACGCGGCAGCAGATTACATTGGGCCGGGAGCAATTGAAGTTCCGTTGTACCAGACGGAGATTCTGGACATTGTTCGGCGGCGCGGCATTTTTGGACAGAGGATCAAGCAGGTTCCGGCAACCGGCCACCCTTCACGATACTTTGAGGAGAGAGCGATTCCGTCTCCCGCCGCCACTTCGGGCTTTGTGGACCCGCGCAATATCGTTGCGCCGATCGTAAGCCCGACACGGGTGGAGAACAGCGTTCCGCTGAAGGCGCTGGTGGCACAGATCAACTACAACCTGTTCGATATGGAACTGGGCCAGCAGCAGTCGCAGTTTGCCTATCTGCAGGCGAAGGACCTCGCCGATACGGTGGACGGCGTTCTGCGGACACATGATGTCGCTCTGTGGAACGGCACGGACACGAGCTTGAGTTCGCCGACGACCGCAGAGTACTTTGGCGCGGCGGCCCAGATTGTGGGCGGCGGCAACACGGTGTCGATTGGGACCACGCAGAGCATTGTGGACGGCTTCAAATCGACGGTCGCACAGATGGTTTCGAACAGCTCCTTCGGAGTTCGTCCGACGGCCATCTATGCCAACCCGGTCCTTCTCGACTTGATCGATCGCGAGATGAAGACCGAGTTCAATGTCGTCCTCAACACCAAGGACATCGGGGCGGGCTTCACGGTGAAGACGCTGTCGACGCAGGCGGGCGATCTTCCGCTGATTCCGGAGTGGACGTTGAGCTATACCGGAACTCCGGGCAGTGGCTCGGCGGTGCTGCCGGCGTACATCGTGACCGAAGACCTGATCGAGTATCACTGGCTGAGCGATCCGAATCCGCGGATCTTCCAGCTTGGGGTTCCGGGTTCGCTGGCCTCGCAGTATGTGGTGGTTAAGTTCGGCGCCGTGGTGGTGAAGGGTGCGAGCTATGCGCACTACCAGGTGCTGGTCGACCGCTAGGCGGTATGAAACTGCTGGCTAGGCAGGATGAGTTTGCGGCTGGCCGATGGGTGTCGCCCAGCCGCAACAACGCGCGACAAGGTTCGACGTGCCCGTGAATGGCTGCTTGCGTCGCTGAGTTTACGCGATGTGGCAGCGTTGGTCAGGGGGCTGACCAACACCGGGCTGCGGCTGCGAACCTATGTTGCGCCTTAAAGAGCGGGGCCGGTTGTGGTGGCCGGCCCCCTCTTTTTCTTGATGAGTTTGGAGGCGGAGTGCGATGGGTTACTTGGATCCAACAGAGTATGTCGAGTATGGATTGACGGCGGAGACGACTGACGATTGGGTGACGATGGCATCCGCGCTGATCGAGGCGCATTGCCGCAGGCCGAGTCTGCTGGTGACTCAATATGTGGAGCGAATGCGCTTGACGGCCGACTCGCAGGCGGTGCGGTTGAGCTATCTTCCGCTGACACCGCTCGGCACGGCGACCACGCCGCTCGTAGGAGTGCGGGTCCGGTATGGCCGGCCACGACGCGGCGAGCTGCAGGACCCAATGTTGGCGCAGGTGGCGTGGGCGTTCAGCATTCCGGGGAGTTGGAGCGCGTTGGATCTGACCAATGTGGACTTGAATGCGGTGACGGGCGATCTGACGTTCCCAATGAACGTGCTTGGGATGAGCTACAACGAGGTCGAGGTGACCTATACGGCCGGACTGGCAGTCGTGCCGCCAGCGCTGAAGGTGGCGTGCGCGCAGATTGTGAAGAACGCGCAGGCCACTCCAGCAATGAATGTTAAGGGCAGCAAGATGGACACCTTGCAGATGCAGTACTTCGCCGGGTCGCTGATCGACACGAATGTGCAGATGATGTTGGCTCCCTATGTGGCGCAGAGGATCGGGTGATGCGATGAGCGATCTGGTGAGTGCAACGGGCACGG